>Ga0307505_10001222_pt1 | contig 21946 bp, 13 predicted proteins | sample 23_S_MG_FD_202183 | JGI IMG/M metagenome (GOLD analysis project Ga0307505, IMG submission 202183) | Soil microbial communities from Populus trichocarpa stands in riparian zone in the Pacific Northwest, United States - 23_S | ecosystem: Environmental > Terrestrial > Soil > Riparian zone > Trees...
ACGGCGCCGCTCACCATCAACGACGCCGCCGTTCAGGCCGAACTCGATCTCGTCGCCGATCTGTTCGGCTCGCCGCTCGACGCGGCCGTCATCGACTGCTCCACCGACAAAGTCGGATGCACCTGTCAACAGAAGGTCCTCGGCAACGCCGACAAGGTCGCATCGGCCAAGGTGAAGGAGTTCCTCAAGTGTAAGAAGGCGGTACTGAAAGCCGGGGCGACCAGCGCGGCCGCCCTCGAGGACTGTGTCGACGACGCCGGCACGGCCGGATCGATCGCCGCGGACAGCAAACTGAAGATCCAGAAGAAGATCGCCAAACTCGGCGAGGATGTCACCGCGAAGTGCACCGGCGTCAGCGGCGCCTTCCCCGGAACCTGCGACACCCTGAGCGGTGCGGCGCTGGCGACCTGTGTCGACGTGCAGGTCGAATGCCGCGTCTGCCAGGCCATCAATGAAATGGACGGGATCCTGGTGAACTGCGACCTCTTCGACGACGGCGTGGCGAACACATCCTGCGCGTCGGGCGCCGGCCCACCGCCGACGCCCACCGAGACGCCGGTACCCGGGGTTGAGTTCCAGGGCGCGCTGGTGCGCAGCACCGGCCGCTTCACGTATCAGGCAACGGTGGGAATCACCGGCGCCGATGCCGAGTGCGCCGTGCAGTTTCCGGCGACGCACGCCTGCACCTACGCCGAGCTGTTGCTCGCCGAGGCGGCGGGCGACCTGATCGGCGCCCAGGACACCGGCGGAAGCACCGTCACGTCGTTCTGGGCCATCGATCCGACCCGTCCAGACGACGACCAGTGCACCGTGACGGTTCCGTGGGACTACGCCACGGCCCACACGGGTCAGTTCGCCGACTCCGTCGCGCTCACCAACGGCACGGGCGCGTTGGGATCGCTCCAAAGTGGTACTCTGTGCGGTCAGCTGCGCTGGGTCGGTTGCTGTCTATGAGGACCGTGCGGCGGCGCGATGCGCCGCCGCACGTTTCGGATCCGGGACTCGCTCCTTCCGGCATCCAATTCACGGCACGATCAGACGCGACTCCCGTCGCAGCGACATCAGATACACCCGCAGCGATCCCTGCGCCTCGCGCGAAAGCTCGGTGAAGGCGGCGCGCGCCGCCGCCGCCTCACCATCGTGACCGCCGATGGCGTAGTCGAAACTCGGCGCCCGGCCGTCGTGCAGATACGGCGCCGAGTCGGCTACGCCCCACAACCGCGGCGTCATGTAGTCGCGCCGCGGTACGCCGCGCTGCGGATGGCGGGCCGCGTTGCCTTCGCCCATGTCGTGCCGCTTCAAATCGCTGAACAGCCATACCGGGTAGCCGCCGAGAGCCTCGTCGGAGCGCAACGCCGGCTCGCGCATCGACGTCGCCAGATCGATCTCCGGCAGCCCGTCGAGCGTGAGATTCGGTTCCTCGAGAACCATCATCGGCACATGGCAGCCCGCGCAACCGATCTCGTGGAAGATCTGGCGCCCGCGCGCGAAGTCCTCGGCGAAGCTGCTCGTGGTGGGCGCGATCAATCCAGTGGCCGCCGGTCCCAGGTCGTGCTTCTGCACCAACGGAGCGACGATGGGCAGCTCGAGTAGCGCCAGGTGCGCGACCAGGGCCGTGAACGCCGCGGCGCCGATCTCGTCTTCCGACGCGACGCCCAGCCGCTCGCTCTGGACGCCGAGGTGAACTTGCAACGCATCGGCGGCAAAATCGGCGATCTCCGCGAAGTTCCCCTTCCATCCGAAGGGCTTCACCACCAGATCGGCATCGATCCCGCGCACGCCGCTGGTGTCTACGGTACCGTCGGCGGCGAGGCGCAACACGCCGAAGTCCACCCCCTTGGTGACCAGCCGTACCTCGGCGCCGGCTCCGCCGCTCGTCAGCTCCGCCCGGCGTCGCTGAAGCTCACTGGTCATCTCGCGCGCCAGGGCCTGCACGACGCCGAGGCCGAGCAGCGCCTGCGGATTGCGCGCGTCGCCGCTGCCGACCCGATCGCCGTCGCCGATCAAGATCGCGTTGTCGGTCTCGGCGCCGGCGCCGTGTGGGCCGCCCACCCAGTGACACGACGCGCAGGAGATCGTCTCCGGGCCGCCGAACAGGCCTTCGTGGACGCGCCGGAACGGGCCGCGCGGCGACGACGCCCCGTCGCCGCCCCCCAGCCCGTCGGCAAACCCGTACTCGTGCTCGAAGACCAGTTCGCCCCAATCCGCGATATCGGCGAGACATACGCCGCCGGACGCCATCCGCTCCGGTTCGATCGCGCCGCGCACGCCGCGCAAGAACGAGCCCGGTGCGGCGGCTTCACGCAACCGCAACTCGTGTCGGCGCGCCGCGCGCCGGTGCGCCTCCCGCGCGCCGTCCATGCCGAGAGAGTCGGGGCGCGCGAGACTCCGGCAGTCGGCGGGCCAACTCGCCGTGCGAGTGGCCGCGTCGGTCGCACCGTTCTGGCAACCGGCGGCTAGCGCCGTCAGACAGATCCCGGCTAGAGCCGTCAGGCAAAACCACGGTGCCGCCACCGCCACGGCGCGCCCGGCTCGGCGTTCGCGGGGACGGTTCATGGCAGAAAGAGCTTCGGCTCGCGCGACAACGACATCAAGAACACGCGCAGCGCCCCGCGCTCGGGCTCGGCGAGCGCGAGGTAGGCGTCGCGCGACTCGGCGGCCTCGCCGCCGTGCAGAGCGATCGCTTCATGCACCGTCGGCGCGCGCCCGTCGTGCAGATACGGCGCCGTCTCGGCCAGTCCCCACAAGGGGCGCGTCAGAAACACGGAGGCCGCGATGTCGCGCTGCGGCGCCGGGCTCGCCAGTTCCGGTCCCAGGTCGTGCCGCTTCAAGTCGCTGAACAAGTGCACGAGATACGGCGTCGTCGCCGAGGCGAACTTCGGCTCCACCTTCGGCGACTCGCCGTCCTTGGCGACGTCGATGACGAAAGGCGGCAGGTCCGCGACCGGCCGGACCTCGTAGGTCGCGTTCTCGATCTCCAACGTCGGCACGTGGCAGGAAGCGCAGCCGATCGCATCGAATCGCGCGCGTCCTTCGGCGAACGCATCCAGCAAGCCCGGGTCCGTCGGCAGACGGGTGATCGGCACCTCGAGCTGCACCAGGTACCCTTCCATCGTCGCGAGCATTCCGGCGTCCGCCTCGAGGTTGACGCCGTCGCCATCGATGTCGAACCAGCGCTCGCCACTGCCGTACGCCGCGGCGTCTAGGCGACCGTCTCGCACCGCCTGCTGGATGCGCATCGACACCAGGCCCTGGTGGAGGTGCAGCGACTCCTCGATCATGTCGAGCAACGTCGCCTGGTGTCCCTTCCAACCGAATGGGCGGACGATGAGGTCCGGATCGACTCCCGCCACGCCGGCTGCGTCGACGATGCCGTTCGCGCCGGCGGTGATACTGCCGAACGACACCCCCTTGGCGCTCAACGCGCGCGTCACCGGCGCTCCGGTCTCCCGCGCTTCGCGCACGGCCGCCGCCGCTTCCGCCTGCAGTTGGGTGGTCATCTCGCGAGCGAGCACCGCCACCGGTCCGAGACCGAGGAGATGCGGCGGATTGCGCTGGTCCGCCGTTCCCAGGCGTTCCCCGTCGCCCGTGAAGAAGGCGTTCTGCGTCTGCATGCCAGCGCCGTCCGGGCCGCCCTTCGAATGACAGCTGAAGCAGGCGAACGCATCCGGCCCGCCCGCGCCTCCCGAGTGCACGCGACGCAGGGCGGGCTGGTAGTGGCTCTCGCCGCGCCCGGGATAGGCGCCGCCCCAGCCGTGCTCGGGGCGCAGGAGAATCCCAAACAACTCGTCGCCGACCACGAATAGGGTGTCGTTCCCCAGATGCCGGTGGCGAAAGTCCACTTCGGTCAGGGTCGCGTGTTCGATCAGCTCGCCAGGATCGCGCGCTTCGAGGAACCGATCGAAATCCTCACGCCGCCGCAGTTCGATCGCCTCATCGATCTGTTCTCGAAGTACGGCGTCGTCCGGGATCGCGACCGCTACAGCTCGACCGTACGCCGCCTCCTCGGTGCCAGAGGCCGGCCCGACTGCGAACAGCGCCAGGAGGACGAGCCCGAACGCGACGGCCGCCGACGGTCGCCCCAGCCATCGGACGCCGCGACAGCTTTCGTAACGATCGCTACCCCTCATGCACTCCCCCGCGTCGGCCGCGCGACGCTATGGAGCCGCGCGCATCGCAGAGGCGAACGGTAGCCCCGCGGCCCGGGCGCACGCAATGGGCGATCGCCGTCCGGCCGCCCGGTGAGATTACTCGATCACCGCTGCGCGGATCTCCGCGCCGCCGCCGCCACGCCTCCACGGTCCTCGCGCGGCGCGGAACTCGAGAATGGCGACCGGCAACTCGCCCGCGGCGAGTGCCGAGCCCGAGGCGATTGCGACGCGCAGCTGTCCCGGAGTGCGGTCGTTCATCAACACCACGGCACCGTCCAGGGCGCGGGTGCGGCGCAACCGCGGACGGCCGAGTTCACCCGCGTCGTACGAAATGTCGATCACGGCCGCGTGAAAGGGCCGCGGCGATTCGAGATAGACGGGAATACGCACGCGGGGCGACCGCCCGCGGCGCGGTGTCCCGAGGCGGGCGAGGTTGGCGCCGGCCGTGGCGAGGGCCGCGCCACCGGAGCTTTGCCAGTTGCCCGTGCAGTCGCCGAACGGCACCGCGGTGAAGGATTGGTTTGCCGCGTTCACCGACAGCGGGCTGTACCGGATGGACCCGGAGATACAGCCGCCGGTACTCGACGACGGAGGTATCACCAGCTGATTTGGCACGACCGCGGCCGCCGGCTGGAAGGCCCAGTCCGAATTGCACAACGCGCTTGCGGCGACAGGCAGTCGCGGGGTCAGACCGGCGACGCGCTTGAGGATCTCCGTCGCGTCGAGGCCCGACACCGCCCCGTTCCCGGTCACGTCACAGGCCAAGCGTTGCGTCGCGGTGAACGTACGTTTCCCGGCATTTCGCTGCAGGATCCACGCGGCGTCCAAGGCCGTGACGGCGGAGGCGACGTCGCCGTCCTTGCGCGGTACGATCTGGACCGTCGCGGCAGGCAGATCACTCAGGAGATACCCGCCGCTGCCGTCGCTCATGACGGTCGCTCCGGACGACGCCACGATGCGAACTCCGCCGACCGGCCGTCCGCCGCTGAAGTGGGCGATCACACCTCCGACATCGTACGTGGCGCCTGGGGTCGGAGTCGGCGGTGGAGTCGCCGTCGGGGCTCCCGGGACGCCGACCCGGATCACGACTTCTTCGGGCGGCCCGAGGTTGCCCAACCGATCCATCATCTGGATGCCGACGACCGTGTCGCCGACGGGAAAGTCGGCCGAATCCGGCACCTGAAAGCAGTACTGCGTGAGGGTGTCGCCGCTGAGCGTGGCGAAGCCGCCGAATCGGTTTCGCGTGCATGCATCCGTGTACGGCACCCATTCGAAGCGGCACGCCACGTCGCGCATCGCGTTGGTTCGCTGTGGTTCGGTCAGCCCGAGCGCCGACGGCACGCCACCGATGAGGTTCGTGCCGCACTCGACGGCCGGGTTGCCGTCGCCGAGTGGCCGGTCGAAGACGAGCTGAACGCCCGGGCGGGTGAAACTGCCGAGCGGCTCGATGACGCTGCCACGGCGGGTTCCAGCGGTCGACGGGCTCTGGAATGACGACCCGAGCGCCGCCTCGACGATGAAAAGGAACCGACCGGCTGACCGCTCGAACACGCGGCGACCGAGTGAATCGAACTGGGGAACCGGGGTGGGCGTCGTGCGGCAGGAAAACTCGCAGCAATCCGGACAGCCGTCCTGATTCACCGCACCCGCGTAGCTGACGACCGGACCGCTGAGCTGCGCCGGCGCCGATTTGGCGCCCGCGAACAACATCACCACCGTCGCGCCGAGAAGAACGCGGCCGACCGCCACCGCAAAATTCGACCGCGACGTGCGCGCTACCATCTGGAGCCCGATCGCCGACCAACCCGCGAACCCGATGCCATCATCTTCACCTCGGGTGGATGAGACAAACCGCCGCTTTGCTGCTCGGGACGCGCCCCGCCCCACCCTGCTACGCCATCAAGCTTCCGCGATCATACCTCGCATCACGGCCTGCAGAATCCCACCATGCCGGTAGTAGTCAACCTCGACCCGCGAGTCGATCCGGCACAACACGCGAAACTCGAACCCGGTTCCGTCCGGCCTGGTCGCGTGCACGGTGAGCGTGCCGCGGGGCGTCAACCCATCCGCAATGCCCGCGATGTCGAGCCGCTCCTCACCGGTGAGACCAAGCCCCGACGCCCCCTGCCCTTCCAGGAACTGCAGCGGCAGGACACCCATGCCAACCAGGTTGCTGCGGTGGATTCGCTCGTAGCTCTCGGCGATGACCGCGCGCACGCCGAGCAAGCGCGTCCCCTTGGCGGCCCAGTCGCGCGAGCTGCCGGTGCCGTATTCCTTCCCGGCAACCACCACCAGCGGCACGCCCTCGGGCTTGTAGCGCATCGCCGCGTCGTAGATCGACATGGTCTCGCCTTCCGGGAAGTGCCTGGTCACGCCGCCCTCGGTCCCCGGAGCGATCTGATTGCGTAGGCGGATGTTGGCAAACGTCCCGCGCATCATCACTTCGTGGTTGCCGCGGCGGGCGCCGAACGAATTGAACTCCGCCGGCGGCACACCCTGCTCGATCAGGTAGCGCCCGGCGGGACCGTTCACCGGGATCGACCCGGCCGGCGAGATGTGGTCGGTCGTCACCGAGTCTCCCAGCAACGCCAGAAGCCGCGCTCCGTGGATGTTCGAGAGCTCGGGGACCTCGACCGTCATGTCTTCAAAAAACGGTGGGTTCTTGATGTACGTGGAGGCGGCGTCCCAGCCGTAGATCTCGCCGCGCGGCACCGGCAGCGCGCGCCAGCGCTCGTCGCCATCGAACACCCGGGCGTATTGCGCGGCGAACAGCGCGGGCGACACCGCGCTGCGGATCAGTCCGGCGATCTCATCCGGCGATGGCCAGATGTCGGCCAGGTAGACGGGCTTGCCCTGCGGGTCGACGCCGAGCGGTTCGGTCGCAAAGTCGATGTCGACGGTGCCGGCCAACGCGTATGCCACCACCAGCGGCGGCGACGCGAGGTAGTTGGCCAAGGTGTGCGGGTTGATCCGCCCCTCGAAATTGCGGTTGCCGCTGAGAACGGCGGCGACGACCAGACGGTTGGCCTGCACCGCCTCGGCAATCGGCTCCGCAAGCGGGCCACTGTTGCCGATGCACGTCGTGCAGCCGTAGCCGATGACGTGAAAGCGAAGCGCCTCCAAGGCCGGGATCAGCCCGGCCCCGCGCAGGTACTCGCTGACGACCGTCGAGCCCGGTGCCAGGCTGGTCTTCACCCACGGCTTGACGCTGAGGCCGCGGGCGACCGCGTTCCTCGCCAGTGCGCCGGCGCCAATCATCACCGACGGATTCGACGTATTGGTGCAACTGGTGATGGCGGCGATCACCACCGATCCGTGCATCAGCGAACTCGGCGCGCCCTCGACCTCGACCGGGGTCGCGCTCGCGTCGTAAAGCGACTGACGGTTCTCGCGGCGCCCCTTGCCAGCGCCGTCGAAGGCCGCCACGTCGCGCGCGTAGTCGCGTCGCAGCGCCTCGTTGAATCCCGTCTTCATCGCCGACAGAGCGACGCGGTCCTGCGGTCGTTTCGGGCCGGCCAGACTCGGCTCGATGGACGTCAGATCGAGTTCCAACGTCTGCGTGTACAGCGGGTCGGGCGCTCCCTCGACGCGAAACAGGCCCTGCTCCCGACAATAGGCCTCGACGACGGCAACCTGATCCGCGTCTCGGCTCGTGGCTCGCAGATACTCGAGCGTGCCCTCGTCGACCGGGAAGAACCCCATCGTCGCGCCGTACTCGGGCGACATGTTGGCGATGGTCGCCCGGTCCGCCACCGACAGTGCGCGCAGACCGTCGCCGTAGAACTCGACGAACTTGCCGACCACGCCGTGCTTGCGCAGGATCTGCGTGACCGTCAACACGAGATCCGTCGCCGTCGCTCCGGGGGCCAGGCGACCGTGCAACTTCATGCCGACGACCTGCGGCGAGAGCATGTAGTACGGCTGGCCGAGCATCACCGCCTCGGCCTCGATGCCACCGACGCCCCATCCGAGCACCCCGACGCCGTTGATCATCGTCGTATGCGAGTCGGTGCCCACCACCGTGTCCGGGAAGAGGTAGGTGTGGCCGTCCTCCGTTCGGCGGAACACGACCTGCGCCAGGTATTCCAGATTGACCTGGTGACAGATCCCCGTCTCGGGCGGTACGACGCGAAAATTCTCGAAGCTCTCCTGTCCCCAGCGCAGGAACACGTAGCGTTCACCGTTGCGCTCGAACTCGCGCTCGCTGTTGTAGCGAAACGCCTCGGCGGTGCCGTAGCGGTCCACCTGCACCGAGTGATCGATCACGAGATCGGCGGGAATGCGTGGGTTGATCGCGGCGGGATTCGCGCCGAGGCGCTGCACGGCGTCGCGCATGGCGGCGAGGTCGACGATCGCCGGCACACCGGTGAAATCCTGCAACAGCACCCGCGCCGGCATGAACGGAACTTCGCGTTCGCTGCCGTCCGGCCGCCACGCGGCGATGGCCTCGACGTCACCGGCGCCGATCATCTCGCCGTCGGCGTTGCGCAGCACGTTCTCCAACAACACGCGGATGCTGAACGGCAAACGCTCGACCGCGACGCCGCTCGCCTCGGCGAACGCCCGCAGGCTGAAGTATCGATACTCCCGTCCACCGACGGACAGCGAGCGCTGCGTGTTGAACGTATCTCGTGCACCCATCTCCGTTTTCCTCTTCTGATCGAATCAAGCGTCCCGCCGTCGCTTACCGCGGCGCGCGGAACCGGGCCGATCGACTCTCAGCCGCCGCGCTCGAGTCGGCGCTTGGTGAACATGTCATCCTCGAGGCCGACGTCGAAGCGCAGTGCCTCGACCGTCGCGATGGAACGACTGCCGGCCTTCGCGTCGAGCATCTCGAGGCGGTGCGGCGCCGGAATTCCCTTCACTTCGCGCATGTCGGACAACACCAGCGTCTTCTTCAGAACCCCTTTCGGGCCGATGAACTCGTATCGGTACACGAGGTGATCCTCGACGCCAATCCACAGCCGCAACGCCGCGTAGCTCACATCCTGCACGGGCGTGGGGTCGAGCTCGATCACCGCACAGGGAATCCCCTCCAACGACGCCTCGCGCACGAATACGCTGGTCGCGTCGGCGGCCGTCCACGTGACCACGTCCATCATCAAACCGAGGTCTTCATACGTGAAGTCGGTTCCGACGAAGCTGTCCGTCTTGTGCGATCCCGCGATCTGGCGCACGCGCTTCGCCGAAGGGTAGTACAACCACTGCCGATCCGGGCCGCGGGGATCGACCCACTGCAGCACACCGATGCCACGCGCCTGCGGCGGCTCGCGAAAGATCAACGTGGTGCGGCTGGCGTCGTCGCCGAAGCGCTTGGTCCACATCTCGAGGCGGCGGTCGCGCACACCTCCGTTGCGATCGATGATCTGCAGCGCGAGGATCTGCTCGCGGTCCTGCCAGTGGCGGGTCGTACGGCTCAACTCCGCCATCCGGTCGAGAATCGCTCGCGAGCGCGGATCGTCGTCGGCAGCGAAGGCCGCGGCGGCAGAAAGCGACAGGCATGTCGCAACGACGAGATGGAAGTACGGCATACGGTGGCGACGGCAGCCGTGGCGCGAAAGGATACGCGGCTGGCGTCAGGGCGCGACGTTATCGCGGTGCTGTTGCGACAGCAACCCGCGGTACACGTACTGCACGCCGGAGGCGGCCGTCGCCAACGCGGTGAGGCACTGCATAGTGTAGTTGAACCACTGCAGCGGCAGATCGGGGCGAGCTTGTCCGACCAGGGCGAAGCCGACGGTGAAGAGTTGGATGAACGTTGTCATCTTGCCCAGCTGACTCGGCTCGATCCGCATCCACTCCTGGTAGACGACGAAGATCGTGAGGTAGCCGAGCAGGAGGATGACGTCGCGCATGACCACGACCGCGACCAGCCACGCCGGCAGATGACCCGAGAACCCGAGGACCAGAAACGAGCTGAGCAGCAACAGCTTGTCGGCCATCGGGTCCAACACGGCGCCGAGGTCGGAGCCGCTGTCGGTGATACGCGCGACGGCGCCGTCGATGACGTCGGTGATGCCGGCGCACACCAACACGATGAAGGCGGCGCCGTAGTTCCCCTGCGCGAGGATGGACAGGAAGATCGGGATCGCGATGATTCGCAGGAGTGTGAGTGAATTGGGGAGCGTCAGCACGACTCCGCCAGCTCCTTGCGGATACGCCCCGCCAGGGGCGGGGGGACGAACGCCGTCACCTGAAACCGGGTCTGTGCCTCGTTCAACAGCTCCTCGACGACCCGCCCGCCGCGATGCATCGCCGCGATCAGGTCGGTGCGGTCGACGGGGATCGACACCTGCATCCGCTCCTGCCGCGACGCCAGCAGTCCGTCGATCTGCCGCAACAGGTCGCCAATCCCCGTCCCGGTGGCGGCGGAGATCTCGCATACCGCTCCGTCGACGCGAGGCAGCGGTTGCGACCTCGGGCGGTCCGCTTTGTTGAAGACGGTGACGCGCGGCGTCTCGGCCGCGCCGAGTTCCGCCAGCACGCCGTCGACGATGGAGATCCTCTCACCGGCCAACTCTTCGGAGCCGTCGACTACGTGGATCAGCAACGACGCGTTGCTCACCTCGTCGAGCGTGCTCTTGAATGCGTCGACGAAATCGTGGGGCAGCTTGTGGATGAACCCGACCGTGTCGACCAGCAACGCCTCGCCGCCGTCCGGCAGGCGCAACGTGCGGACGGTGGGGTCGAGGGTGGCGAACAGCTTGTTCTCGACGAGAACCCCGGCGTCCGTCAGCCGGTTCATCAATGTGGATTTTCCGGCGTTGGTATAGCCGACCAGGGCCACCACCGGGTACGGAACGGCATCTCGCTTCACCCGGTGCAGAGCACGGGTCCGCCGCACCTCCTGCAGGCGCTTCCGCAAAACGGCGATGCGCTCGCGGACGCGCCGGCGATCGACCTCGAGCTGCGTTTCGCCAGGTCCGCGCGTGCCGACCCCGCCGCCGCGCTGGCGCGAGAGGTGGAGCCACGCCCGCGTCAGCCTGGGCATCAGGTACTGGAGCTGCGCCAGCTCCACCTGCAGCTTGCCTTCCTGCGAAGTCGCGCGGTGCGCGAAAATGTCGAGAATCAGCTGGGTTCGGTCGATGACCTTCACGCAGAACATCTGCTCGAGATTGCGCTGCTGGGCGGGGCTGAGCTCGTCATCGAAGACCACGACCTGAGCCTTGAGGCTCTCGACCGAGCCGCGGATCTCCTCGATCTTACCGGCTCCGATCAACGTCCGGGGATGGGGCTTCTTCACCGCCTGGATGGCGCTGCCGACCACGGTGATTCCCGCGGTGCTGGCGAGGCTCTCGAGTTCTCGCAAGGATTCCTCGGCCCCCCACGCCCCGGTGCGGTGTCGTTCAACAGCGACCAGGATGGCCCGCTCAGGCTCGTTCGCTACGGTCAGCAAGGATTCACCATCCACGCGGCGCGCCGTCGCGTCAACCCGTGCCGATTCGCCAAGCGTGTCGAGCCGCTGTCCGGCCCGCGTGTTCGCCGGCCGATCACTGGAACGACGTCGTCCCGGCGCCGAAGAGACTCTCGACGGCGTCGACCATGCCGTCGGTCGCGGCGACCCGCAGTTCCTTCGGCAGCTCGATGATCGTTTCGGTCCGATCCGGCAACAGGATGTGAAGAAAGGCCGGACAACTCCCCGTGTGCGCCTCGAGCGTGGTGCGCAGCCGCCGCAACAGGTCTTCGTCGACGCTGTCGGCGCGCACGGCGAAGTGCACCTGCCCCACCGACTGCTCGCGCTCCTCGACCAGCAACACCACCTCGTCGGCGATCACCTTGCAGCGATCCTCGTCGACCTCGAGGGTGCCTTTGACACAGACGGGTTCGTCGGTGGCGAGATCGACCTGCGCGCGCCGGTACGTCTCCGGCCAGCAGATCACCTCGACGGTCCCGGTCTTGTCCTCCAGCGTGAAGCTGGCGTAGCGATCGCCCTTGCGACTGTTGCGCAGGCGCAGGCTCTGGATGACTCCGCCGATCGACACCTTCGACTGGTCCACGCGCGAGGGCAGTTGCTCGGCGGTGGCGTTGCTGAAGTGCTTCAGATCCTTCTCGTACTTGTCGAGCGGATGCCCCGAGATGTAGAAGCCGAGGGCCTCGCGCTCGGCGGTCAGCATCTCGCGATCGGTCCACGGCGCGATCGCCGGGAGCGGCGGCTCCGCGCTCGTGCCGCCGGCGACGCTGAACAGACCCATCTGGTTGCTCTGCGCGTCGCGCGCCTCGGCCGCCGCCCATTGCAGCGTCAGGTCGAGGCCCCCGAGCAGGCGGCGGCGCGACTCGCCGGTGAAATCGAACGCGCCGCACTTGATCAGACCGTCGACAACCTTCTTGTTCACCTGCTGCCCCTGGGTGCGCTTGCAGAAGTCGGCGAGCGAGGTGAACGGCCCGTCCGCGTCGCGGGCGGCGAGAATGGACTCGATGGCGCGCGCGCCGACGCCGCGCACGGCCCCGAGTCCGAACCGGATGGGCCGCAGCACGCCCTGCTTGAGCGGCAGGACGGTGAAATCCTCGCGGCTCTCGTTGACGTCGGGCGGCAGGACACCGACGCCGCGCTCGCGGCACTCGGCGATGTTCTTGAAGGTCTTGTCGGTGTCGCCCATCTCGAGCGTGAGCAACCCGGCGAGGAACTCCTCCGGGTAGTGCGCCTTGAGATAAGCCGTTTGATACGAAATCAAGGCGTACGCGGCGGAGTGCGACTTGTTGAAGCCGTATTGGGCGAACGTCTCCATCTGGTCGAAGATTTCCGTCGCCTGCTTCTGCGCGACTCCGAGCTTTCCCGCCCCCTCGGTGAAGCGCTCGCGCTCGACCTTCATCTTCGCGCTGTCTTTCTTGCCCATGGCGCGGCGCAGATTGTCGGCGTCGCCGAGGGTGAAACCAGCCAGGATCTGCGCGATCTGCATCACCTGTTCCTGGTAGACGATGACGCCGTACGTCGGCTCGAGGATCGGCGCGAGCTTGGGATGCGGGTAGCTCACCTCCTCCTTGCCGTGTTTGCGCTTGATGTACTGGTCGACCATGCCACTGTCGAGCGGACCGGGGCGGAACAGCGCGAGCACGGCGATGATCTCCTCGAACGTACTCGGTCGCAGCTGCGCCAGCAGGTTGCGCATGCCGCTCGACTCCATCTGGAACACCCCGACGGCGTCGGCCTTGGTCAGCAGCCGGTAGGTTTCCTTGTCGTCCAGCGCGAGGGTGGCGAGGTCGACCTCGACGCCGCGCCCTTCGCGGATGCGGCGGACGATGTTCGACAACAGGGTCAGTGTCTTGAGCCCGAGGAAGTCGAACTTGATCAGTCCGATCTCGTCGATGTGTGGCCCGGAGAACTGCGTCATGACGCTGCCCTCCTTGTCGACGAACAGCGGCAGATCCTCGACCAACGGCCGACTACCTATGACGATGCCGGCCGCGTGCTTCGAGGCGTGGCGCAGCAATCCCTCCAGGCGCAGGGCGAAGTCGAACAGCTGTTCGTCACGCCCGCCTTGTTGTTGGATCTCGCGCAGGCGCGGCTCCATCTTGAGCGCTTCGGTCAGCGGGAAATCCTTGCCCTGCTTGGGGGCCGGGTACAGCTTGGCAATGCGGTCCGTCTCGCCGAAGGTGAAGTCGAGCACGCGCCCGACGTCTTTGATCGCCGCCTTCCCCTTCAGGGTTCCGAACGTGATGATCTGTGCGACGTGGTCGTCGCCGTACTTGTCGCGCACATAGCGAATGACCTCGTCGCGCCGCTCGAAGCAGAAGTCCATGTCGATATCGGGCATCGACTTGCGCTCGGGATTGAGGAATCGCTCGAACAGCAGATTGTACGGAATCGGATCGAGGTCGGTGATCTCGAGCGCGTAGGCCACCAGGCTGCCGGCGGCCGAACCTCGCCCGGGACCGACCGGAATCCCCTGTCGCTTCGCATACTGCGTAAAGTCGGCCACGATCAAAAAGTAGCCGGCGAACCCCATCTCTTCGATGACGCGCAGCTCGTACTCGACCCGCTCCCGGTACTCTCGCTCTTTGTCGTCCGTCCAGTCGGCCTGCAGGCGCAGCCGCTCGAAGCGCCGCTCCAAACCCTGGCGCGTGTCGCGCTGAAGCTGTTCCTCGAGCGTCATCTTGCCCGAGGTCGCGAACACCGGGAACTGGTAGCGTCCGAACTCCATTTCGAGCTCGATGCGGTTGGCGATGTCGACCGTGTTCGAAATCGCCTCTGGTGTGTTCGGAAACGCCGCCAGCATCTCCTCGGCGCTCTTTACGTAGAGTTGGTCGGTGCCGAACTTCCACCGCTTTTCGTCGTTGAGGGTCTTGCCAGTTTGGATACAGAGCAGGACTTCGTGCGCGTGCGCGTCGTCGGGCGCCAGGTAGTGACAATCGTTGGTGGCCACCAGCGGCAGCGACATCTCGGTCGCGAGTTCGACCAGGACCTCGTTGGCCCGGTTCTGCTCCGACAGGTGGTTGTCCTGGATTTCCACGTAATAGCGGCCGTCGAACATCTCGCGATACTCGCCCAGCACGGAGCGCGCGCGGTCGAGCGACCCGGCGGCGATCGCGCGATTCACCTCGCTGGCGAGGCAACCGGACAACGCGATCAGACCGCCGTTCAGCTCGCGCAACAACTCCTTGTCGACGCGCGGCTTGTAGTAGAAGCCTTCGGTGTAGCCCGCGGTCACCAGACGGCAGAGGTTCTGGTACCCCTGCTTGTTCATCGCCAGCAGGATCAGGTGGTAGTTGCCGGCCGTCTCGTGGTCGTCGCTGCGCACGACCCGCTGCTTGTCGCGGCGATCGCCGGGCGCGACGTAGACCTCGCAACCGATGATCGGCTTGACGCCGGCCTTGCTGGCGGTCTTGTAGAACTCGACCGCGCCGAACATGTTGCCGTGATCGGTCATCGCCACGGCCGGCATGCCGCACTGGGTCACCCGCGGCACGAGGCGCTCGATCTTGTTGGCGCCGTCGAGCAGGCTGTACTGGGTGTGCAGGTGCAAGTGAACAAAGCTCATCGCGCTTCCCCTACTCCGCGGTGTCGGCGCCGCACGCCGACCCGCTCCGCCCTTCCTCCGACACTCGCCACCGCATCCGCCCACCCCACCCCGCTCAATCGCAAATCGCCCGCGTCACTCCCATTCGATGGTCGCCGGCGGCTTCGACGAGATGTCGTAGACGACGCGGTTGACCCCCGACACCTCGTTGATGATCCGACTCGACACCCGCGCCAGCAACTCGTACGGCATGCGCGACCAGTCCGCCGTCATGCCGTCGACACTGTCCACCGCCCGGATGGCGACGACGTTTTCGTACGTCCGCTCATCGCCCATCACGCCGACGGTGTTGACCGGCAACAACACGGCGAACATCTGCCAGATCCTGTCGTACCAGCCGGCGCGCCGCACCTCTTCCTGCAGGATCGCATCGGTCGCCTGCACCACCGCCACGCGCTCCGGCGTCACCGCGCCGAGAATGCGGATCGCCAGGCCGGGGCCGGGGAAGGGATGCCGGCCGATGACGTCGCTCGGCAGTCCGAGCGCCAGGCCGAGTTCGCGCACCTCGTCCTTGAATAGCTCGCGCAACGGCTCCACCAAGGCGAGGTTCATCCTCTCCGGCAGGCCGCCGACGTTGTGATGCGACTTGATCGTCGCCGACGGCCCCTTGAACGACACCGATTCGATGACGTCGGGGTAGAGCGTCCCCTGCGCCAGGAACTTCACACCGTTCAATTGATTCGCCTCGCGTTCGAAGACCTCGATGAACGTCAGCCCGATGGTCTTGCGCTTCTTCTCGGGATCCTCGACCCCGGCCAGACGATCGAGAAACAACGCGCTCGCATCGACCGCCTTGATGCGGCAGCTCATCACTTCGCCGAGGACGCGCATCACCGTGGTGGCCTCGTCGCGCCGCAGGACTCCGTTGTCGACGAAGATGCACGTCAGCTGGTCGCCGATGGCGCGGTGCAACAGCGCGGCCGTCACCGTCGAGTCGACGCCGCCGCTGAGCCCGCACACGACGCCGGCGTCGCCCACCCGCTCGCGGATCGCGGCCGTCTCGCGCTCGATGAAGTTCTCCATCGTCCAGTCCGCCTTCGCGCCGCAGATGCGAAGGACGAAGTTCTCCAGCACCTCGCGCCCGCGCGGCGTGTGGACGACCTCGGGGTGGAACTGGATGGAGTACAGCCGCGTCGCCGCGTCGCGACATGCCGCGACCGGCGAGTTCTCGCTGTGCGCCAGAACCGTCCATCCCTCGGGCACCGACTCCAGGCGATCGCCGTGGCTCATCCACACCGGCGTGCTCTCGCCGGCCACAAAACCGGCGAACAGTCCGGACGCGTCGTCGACGACCAGGTCGGCGGGGCCGAACTCGCGATGCGCCGCGCGCGCCATCGCGCCGCCGTATTGCTGCACCAACACGCCCATGCCGTAGCAGATACCGAGCACGGGCACGCCGAGTTCGGTCACGCCGGGATCGGGAAGGGGCGCGTCGGCGGCATACACGCTGGCGGGGCCGCCGGAAAGGATGACCCCTTGCGGCTTCATCGCGCGGATGCGCTCGATCTCCAGGTTGAACGGATGGATCTCGCAGTACACATGCGCCTCGCGCACCCGCCGGGCGATCAACTGCGTGTACTGCCCCCCGAAGTCGAGAATGAGAATCATTTGCTCAGCCTCTGCGGGTAAAGATTTCTCGCGCCAAGACGCCAAGGCGCCAAGAGGGAGAGGAAGACCCGCCACAGACTGGCTCGATCGAAAGGATCGTCGATCCCGTTGGGTAAGCCTTTCTCGTTGGTCATCGATTCATCTGATTCTTGCTTGGCGTCTTGGCGTCTTGGCGCGAGAAACATTGTTTGTCTGCTTGGCCTAACTTTCCCGGCGGTAGTTCGGCGCTTCCTTGGCTATGAAGACGTCGTGCACGTGGCTCTCCTGCAGCGACGCGTCGGAGACGCGCATGAAGCGGGCGTTCTCCTGCAGCGCCGGGATCGAGCGGCAGCCGCAGTAACCCATGCCGGCGCGCAGTCCGCCGACCAGTTGCGCGACGATGTACGTCAACGGCCCCTTGTGCGGAACCCGCCCTTCGATGCCCTCCGGCACCAGCTTCTTCTGATCGACGCCGTCGCCCTGGCCGTAGCGGTTGCGGCTGCCTTCGCGTTCGCGCATCGCTTCGAGCGACCCCATGCCGCGGTACAGCTTGTAGGTCCGCCCCTGGTACAGAATGGTCTCACCGGGGCTCTCCTCGGTGCCCGCGAACAGCCCGCCGATCATGATCGAATCGGCGCCGGCGGCGATCGCCTTCGCGAGGTCGCCGGAGAATTTGATGCCGCCGTCGGCGATCAGGGGAATGTCGTACTGGCGCGCGACCTTTGCCGCCGCGGCCACGGCCGTCAGCTGCGGCACGCCGACCCCGGACACCACCCGCGTCGTGCAGATCGACGCCGGCCCCATACCGATCTTGATGGCGTCGGCACCGGCTTCGGCGAGGGCCCGCGCGCCCTCTTCGGTGGCCACGTTGCCGGCGATGACGTCGGTATCCGGGTGCGCCGCCTTCACCTCGCGCACCGTGTCGATGACGTTGCGCGAGTGCCCGTGCGCGGTGTCGATCACCAAGACGTCGGCGCGCGCGGCGATCAGGGCGGCCGCGCGCTCGAGGCGGTCGGGCCCGGTGCCGATCGCACCGGCGACCCGCAATCGCCCCCACTCGTCCTTGCACGCCACCGGATAGGCGGCCGCCTTCTCGATGTCCTTGACGGTGATCAACCCTTTCAGGAGCCCCGCGTCATCGACGATCAGCAGCTTCTCGATTCGGTTGGCGTGGAGGACTTCCTTGGCTTCTTCGAGTCCGATCCCCGGCTTGCCGGTGATCAGCTTGTCGCCACCGGTCATCACCTCGGCCACCGTGCGGTCCATATGTTTCTCGAAGCGCAGATCGCGGTTGGTGAGAATCCCCACCGCCTTGCCGTTGACGGCGACCGGCAGTCCGGAGATGTGGTAGCGCTGCATGATCTCGAGCGCATCCGAGATCTTCTGCTCGGGGTGGACCGTCACCGGATCGAGAATCAGTCCGCTCTCGGACTTCTTCACCTTGGCGACCTCGAAGGCCTGCTCCTCGATCGAAAGGTTGCGATGGATGACGCCGATGCCGCCCTCTTGCGCCATCGAGATGGCCATCGCCGACTCGGTTACGGTGTCCATGGCCGCGGACACCAGCGGAATGTTGAGCATCACCCGTCGCGACAGACGCGTCGAAACGTCCGCGTCGCCCGGCAGGAAGTCGGACTTCCCCGGTACGAGCAGCACGTCGTCGAAGGTGTATCCCTCCGGCATGTCATACGTGAACATGCGAACCTCCTGAATCTGGCGCAGCGATGACCGGGATCCACTGCTGCTGCGTTGGCCGGCCTGTCGGAGCACCGCGCCACGGTCGGGCCGGACGGCCCGCGCGCACCCCGCGAGCTGCATCGGGATCGAGCACGACCGGTTTCCGGACAACCATGCGGTTACTTACAAAACCGCTACAGGTTTGGCAACCGCCCCCCGCCACATACTACATGTTGTGGCCTCGTCGATTCGCCGCCCCATCCGCGAAAGCCCTGTAGCGCCGTGGATTTGGCGGGAGCGCGGCGCTAGTTTACCGGCGATGATCATTCCTCTCGACGGCGTCGCGCCGACCATCGACCCCTCGGCGTACGTGCAGGAATCGGCGCAGGTCATCGGCGACGTCCACATCGGCGCCGAGAGCAGTATCTGGTTTCACACCGTCCTGCGCGGTGACGTGCATTCGATCCGCATCGGCGCGCGCACCAGCATCCAGGACAATTCGACGGTGCACGTGACGAGCGGCCGCCACGGCACGACGGTCGGCGACGACGTGACGGTCGGCCACGGCGTCATCCTGCACGGCTGCGCGATCGGCAACGGTTCGCTGATCGGCATCGGCGCCATCGTCCTCGACCGTTGCGAGATCGGCGAACAGTGCCTGATCGGCGCCGGCGCGCTGTTGGCGCCGGGGACCGTGGTGCCGCCGCGATCCCTGGTCCTCGGCCAACCCGGCGTCGTCGTCCGCCCCCTGCGGGAAGAGGAACTCGCCAGCCTCGCGACGTCCGCGGCGAAGTACGTCCTCAACGCCGCGCGCTACAAACGACAGGGGATCTGACGCGAATCACGGTTCCGCGTCGATGTCGATGCGCACGCGCTGGCCGGGACTCGTCGGATCACCGTTGACGATGACTTCTTCGCCGCCGCTCAGGCCGCGGCTGATCCGCACCTTGTCGCCGACATCGCCGGCGGTCTCGACGACCACCCGGTCGGCGCGACCCCCGTCCACGACCCATACGATGGTGTTGCCCTGTTCGTCGCGCCGTAGCGCCTCGCGCGGCACCAGCACGGCCGGCGCCGCCGCCTTCTCCTGCGGTTGCGCCGCCGCCAGGAAGGTCACCCGCGCGCTCATGTCGGGGAGCAACTTGTCGTCCGGCGACGACACCTGCACCTCCACTTTCAGCGTTCCCTTCTGGCGATCGACCTGCGGGTACATCTTGATCACCCGCGCCGCATAGGAATGGTCCGGATACGCGTCCGGCGTCACCTGCGCGTCCTGCCCGATGCTGACGCGGTTGAGGTCGGCCTCGTTGACGTCCACCTCCGCACGCATGTCGGTGAGATTGGCAAGGCGGATGAGATCGCCGGAACCAGCGAAGCCGCCGGGAACGGCGATCTCGCCGACCTCCTTGAGCTTTGCGAGAACGACTCCGTCGGTCGGCGAGCGCAACAGCGTGTACTCCAGGTTGACACGCACCTGATCGACATCCGCCTCCGCCTGCGCAACCCGCGCCGACGCCACCGCCCGGCGGTTGCGCAAGACATCGAGTTCCTGCTCCGAGACGACCTGCTCGCGAATCAGGCGCTGACCGCGCGACAATTCCGCCTCGGCCAGCGTCAGATCGGCGCGCGCCAACACCAACGACGCCTCGCCGCGGGCGACACCCGCCCGATAGTCGCGATCGTCGAGCTGGACGAGCGGGTCGCCTTCTCGAACCGCCTGCCCCTCCTCGACGAAGTAGCGGTCGATGCGCCCGGCGACGCGCACGCCGATCGAGATGTAGCGCTCACCCGTGACCACGTACCCCGACCCCGACAACACCGGCACCGGTCCGGCGGCGGCCGCCGCCGATCGCTCGGCGCGAACCGTCTTCACCGGGATCGCACGAGTCGAGTACCAGAACCCGGCACCGGCCAACCCGGCAACCGCGAGCACGACCGCGATCCATCGCCCCGGACGCCAGCCGCGCCGGCGCCGCCCGCGCACCGGAACATCCCGATCCAACCGAAGCGACGCCAAGTCGGCGCGCAACTGTTCATCGCGATTGGGAGTGTTGTCGACCATGGAAGAATCCAGCGGACCAGACATGCGCCGCAGCAAAGTTCGATACGGAGAGCCAACGCGGAACACAAGCGCCACCCGCCGGCCCCCCACTGAATACTGAACACTGAAAACTGAAAACTGCGTGGCGCCGAACAACCCCCCGTGTCGCGACCGCGAATCACGCCCGGCGCAACGCTTCGATCGGTCGCATACGCGCGGCGCGCCACGCAGGCCCGAAACCGCCGACGAGACCGATGACGACCGCCAACGCCAGGGACCCGAGCAGATCGCTACTGCCAACGCGCAGGGTCACGACATTGGTGGTGAAGGTCGCCGCGGCAAAACCGACGCCGCCGAGCAGCACCCGCAGGACGGCGCTGAGGGCGACCGCGCCGACCGCGCCGATGGCGAAGCCGACCGCGGAAAGAGCGATCGCCTCGATCTGGAACGCCCACAGAATCGCGAACCGCGAGAAACCGAGCGACCGCAGGGTCCCGATCTCGGCCGTGCGCGCCTGCACCGCGGCGTACATCGTGTTGGCGGCACCGAACCCGGCGCCGATGCCGGACAGCACGGCGATACCGACCACGAGAACGTAGAGCGAGTTGGCCGACTCGGACTGCTTCGCGTAGTACTCGGTCTCGCGCTCGGCTTCGAGCGCGAAGCGCGGATCGTCGTCGATGCGCCTCTCCAACGCCACCAGATCGGACTCGGACGCCGCCCGAATTCGAATCCCCGAATATGGAAACGGCCGCTTCGCGTCGTTCGCCAGCTCGCGCACGTCGACCCACACCTCGCTCTCGAACGACGATCCGTCCGCCTCGATCACTCCGACCACCCTCCATCGCCCGCGGCCGAATTCGAGCTCGCTGCCCAACTGCGCGCCGACGTAACGACCGAGCACGCCGCGGCCGACGACGGCCTCGGCGGCGCTCGGCTGCAGCATCCGCCCCTCGGCGATACGGACCGCCGAATGAACCTGGAGCGCGATCGGCTCCACTCCCCGCACCAGGACGTTCTCGCGACCGCCGTCGCGCGTGCGAAAAAACGGCTGCACCACCAACTCCGGCGACACCAGCGGCACGTCGTCCGCGTCACGAGCGATCCCCTCGAAATACCGAATCGCCTGCAGCGCCTCGAGCGACAACTGACTCGACCCGTCGTTGTCCGACCCCTTGCGCATGACCACCAGATTCAGCGGATCGCCACTATCGACCAAGGTCCGCTTGACGCTCGAGATCAACCCGAGAAACAAGCTGCACGCGACGACGACCAGAGCGATGACTCCAGCCGTCATCAGGCTCCGCACCGGCCGAGCCCCGAGATTGCGCAAGCTGTAAGAGAGCGGCAGCACAAATTATCCCAAACCCCAGATCCCAGATCCCAAATCCCAAATCCCCCGCGCCTCGCCCCCCGCCCCGCGCCCCCGCCAAGAGAAAACCACCCGCCGCGCCTCGACCACCCGCATGCGCGCC
>Ga0307505_10001223_pt1 | contig 21930 bp, 22 predicted proteins | sample 23_S_MG_FD_202183 | JGI IMG/M metagenome (GOLD analysis project Ga0307505, IMG submission 202183) | Soil microbial communities from Populus trichocarpa stands in riparian zone in the Pacific Northwest, United States - 23_S | ecosystem: Environmental > Terrestrial > Soil > Riparian zone > Trees...
ACATCAAACGCCGCGCCCGCCACATGGCCTGAATCGAGTGCCGCCCGCAGCGCTTTCTCGTCCACGAGCCCGCCGCGCGCGCAGTTGATGACGCGCACGCCCTTCTTCGTCTTCGCGAGCGTCTCGGCGTTGAGCAGGTTCTTGGTCTTCTCGGTGAGCGGCGTGTGGAACGAGATGAAGTCCGCCCGTGACAACAACTCTTCGAGATCAACCTTCTCAACGCCGATGTCCTTCGCGCGCTCCGGCGACAGGAACGGATCGTAGGCGATCACGCGCATGGAGAGCCCCAGCGCGCGGTCGGCCACGATCGAGCCGATATTGCCGCAACCAATGATCCCAAGCGTCTTACCGGTCAGCTCCACGCCCATGAAACGGTTCTTTTCCCACTTGCCTGCCTGCGTGGAGGTGTCGGCCTGCGGGATCTGCCGCGCGAGCGCGAACATCAACGCAATCGCGTGCTCGGCGGTCGTGATCGAATTGCCGAAGGGCGTGTTCATCACGATGATGCCCTTCGCGGTCGCGGCCGGCACGTCGATGTTATCGACGCCGATACCGGCCCTGCCGATCACTTTCAGCTTGTCGGCGCTCGCGATCACCTTCTCGGTAATCTTGGTCGCGGAGCGCACGGCCACACCGTCATACTGGCCAACGATCCTGATGAGTTCATCGCGGTCGAGGCCGGTCTTGATGTCGACCTCGATGCCGCGGTCCTTGAAGATCTGCGCGGCGGCGGGAGAGAGCTTGTCGGCGATGAGGACTTTGGGAGCCATTGGAGTTGTCCTTTGATCCGTCGTCCCGGCCGAGCGCGAAGCGCGAGAGCCGGGACCGCAATGAGAATGTGGAGAACGGTCCCGGATCGCGGCTGCGCCGCGTCCGGGACGACAATCAGGCCGCCTTGTTCAGCGACGCCTTCGCCTGCGCGAAGGCCCAGTCGAGCCACGGGAAGAGCGCTTCGAGATCGGCGGTCTCTACCGTCGCGCCCGCCCAGATGCGGATATGCGGCGGCGCGTCTCGATGACCCGCGGTGTCGTAGCCTGCGTTTTCTTTCTCGAGCGCGCCGTCCATCGCCTTGATGAAGGCAGCCTGCGCGTCGGGCGCGAGCGCTTTCACGGCAGGATCGACCACCGCGATGCAAACCGAAGTGTTCGAGCGCGTGGCCTTGTCTTTCGCCAGAAACTCCGCCCACGGCGTCTTCGCGACCCAGCCTTCGATCGCAGCAAGGTTCTTGTCCGCGCGGCTCTTCAGCGCGGAGAGTCCGCCGATCGACTTCGCCCAGTCGAGCCCGTCGAGATAGTCCTCGACGCACAGCATCGACGGCGTGTTGATCGTGTCGCCCTGAAAGATTGCCTCGTTCAGCTTGCCGCCCTTGGTCATGCGGAAGAGCTTCGGCATCGGCCATGGCGGCGAATAGCTCTCGAGCCGCGCCACCGCGCGTGGTGAAAGGATCAGCATGCCGTGCGCCGCCTCCCCGCCCAGCACTTTCTGCCAGGAGTAGGTGACCACATCGAGCTTCGAGAAATCGAGGTTTTGCGCGAAGGCGGCCGAGGTCGCGTCGCAGATCGTCAGCCCCTCGCGGTTCGCCGGAATCCAGTCGGCATTGGGCACCCGCACGCCGCCGGTCGTGCCGTTCCAGGTGAACACCACGTCATGCGCGAAATTCACTTGGCCGAGGTCGGGCAGTTCGCCATAGGGCGCCTTGAGAATGCGTGCGTCCTTGAGCTTGAGCTGCTTCACGACATCCGTGACCCAGCCCTCGCCGAAACTTTCCCAGGCAAGCAGATCGACCGGCCGCTGGCCGAGCAGCGACCACAGCGCCATCTCGACCGCGCCGGTGTCGGACCCGGCCACGATGCCGATACGATAATCGGCGGGCACTTCCAGCACTTCGCGCGTCAGCTCAATGGCGCGCTTCAGGCGCGCCTTGCCGGGCTTCGACCGGTGCGAGCGGCCGAGCAATGCATTCCTGAGGTTTTCGAGTTTCCACCCCGGGCGCTTCGCGCAGGGGCCGGAAGAAAAATGAGGCACGCGCGGGCGCGCGGCAGGCATCGTCGTCATGATCTACCCTTTCAGATAGGCGCCCCTCGTTGGGGAGGGGTGTCCCACTGACGGCGATACGCCCGCCCCTTGCGCCGGTCAAGTCATGCGAAAGTTCATGGTGTCGCATCGCTGAAAAGCAAAACGGCGCAGCTTTCGCTGCGCCGTTCGTTCGGAAACCGGGATCGATCAGTACTTGCTGACCAGCGGTGGCTGCCAGTGGCTGACGCCCATATCCGCCAAGGCCCAGCGCACACCTAGCTTGATGTCGTGCGAGGTGATGTCCTTAAAGTGCATTGGATTATTGAGTGCGTTAGGCCCAGTGTACGGGATGATATCGCCCGACCTGCCGTCGCCAAGATCGATGTAGCGGTAGGCGAGTTCGATCGTGAAATCCGGCGTGACGTTGTACGCGACGCCTGCATGCAGAGCCCAAGCGAAATTCCACTTGTAGGCGGAGTTCGCGTAAGCCGCGGTCGGTACGTTGCCCGGTCCAATGCCCATGTCCCGGAAGCTGTGAATGCCGATGCGACTTGCACCGATGCCAGCGCCTACGAACGGCGTAATGCCCTTCCAAGTACCGAGATCGAGATAGGCGTTCCACATCATCACCCACTCGGATTTCTTGGCGGTGTAGTTGTTTGTGCCGTCGGGCGGCGGACCGCCATAGCTGTCGAAGCCGTGAAATCCGGCTTCACCGCGATACTCGCCGGTGAGATCCCAGCGAAACCAGTTGTTGTGCCGATAACCAACACCGAGCCCGAACAACATGCCCGCTTCGAAATTCTTATCGTGAATGGTCAGATTGGTGGTCGTGGCGAATAGCAAATTGTCCAAGCTGCCAACCATCTGGTTCGTCATGCCGATGTCGCCACGCAGATACCATCCGCCGTAATCGGCGATCGGCGGCGGAGGCGGAAGCAGCGGCGGCAGGTCGGCGGCTCGCGCGTGGTTCGCGGCAAATGCGGCCACCGCGGCAGCGACGAGCGCGAAAATTTTGATGCTGCGCATCGTTCAATCCTTCTGGTCGAGCGACCGCCCCGGTGCGGCGGCCCTTCGGTTTCCGAAGGCTGAAAACTGGCAGCGAATGCTTAAGGACGGCTTAACCTTAATTTTTAACCACGTCTGTTCATCTGCGGCGAATTGGGCGCAAACGGGCGCATTCCGTCCGCACCGAAGGCATTCGACGTTAAGGAACTGTTAAGGATCAGGCCGCCGCCGACTTGGTCAGCGCGTCCACGATGTCGTTGACCGCCGCTTCGACGAGCGAGCGGTCGTCGCCCTCGGCCATGACGCGAATCACCGGCTCCGTGCCCGACGAACGCACGACGAGGCGGCCGTGACCGTCGAGCCGCTTCTCGGCCGACGCGATCACCGTCTTGACCTTGGTGTCATCGAGCGGCTTGCCGCTCTTGTAACGCACGTTCTTCAACACCTGCGGCAACGGGTCGAAACGGTGACACACCTGGCTCACCGGCTTGCCGGAATTCTTCACCACCGCGAGCACTTGCAGCGCCGCAACGAGCCCGTCGCCGGTCGTCGTGAAATCCGTCAGGATGATGTGGCCCGACTGTTCGCCGCCCACGTTCAAACCGTCGGCGCGCATGCGCTCCAGCACATGACGGTCGCCGACCGGCGTTCGCGCCATCGAGATTCCCTGCGCCCTGAGATGGCGCTCGAGCCCGAGATTGGACATGACCGTTGCGACAATGCCCGGCTTCGCGAGCCGGCCGTCTTCCTTGAACGCCTCGGCGATCACTGCCAGCAACTGGTCGCCGTCGACCATGTGTCCCTTTTCGTCGACGATGATCACGCGATCCGCGTCGCCGTCGAGCGCGATGCCGATATCGGCGCGCATCTCGCGCACCTTGGCGCTGAGCGCTTCCGGCGAAGTCGACCCGCATTCGCGGTTGATATTGAAACCGTCCGGCTCGACGCCGATTTCCAGCACCTCCGCGCCGAGTTCCCACAGCGCCGCCGGCGCGACCTTGTAGGCGGCGCCGTTCGCGCAATCGATCACAATGCGCAGACCTTCGAGCGAAAGGTTACGCGGCAAGGTGCGCTTGGCGTATTCGATATAGCGGTCCTGCACGCCGTCGATGCGCTTGGCGCGTCCGAGATCGGCTGACTTCGCGAGCCGCTGTCCGAGATCGGAGTCGATCAGCTTCTCAATCTCGTGCTCGATTTCATCGGAGAGCTTGTAGCCGTCCGGACCGAACAGCTTGATGCCGTTGTCATCGTAAGCGTTGTGCGAGGCGGAGATCATGACGCCCGCATCCGCGCGCATGGAGCGCGTCAGCATCGCGACCGCCGGCGTCGGCATCGGGCCGGTCTGGAAGACATCCATGCCGACCGAGGTGAACCCGGCGATCAGCGCCGTCTCGATCATGTAGCCGGACAGGCGCGTATCCTTGCCGATCAGCACCCGATGGCGATGCTCGCCCCGCAAAAATACGAGGCCGGCCGCCTGCCCCACACGCAGCGCGAGGTCGGGCGTGATCTTCGCGTTCGCCCGCCCGCGGATGCCGTCGGTGCCGAAATACTTGTTCGCCATACGCTTTTCTGCCTGGTCGAAGGCCCGCTACCCGGGCTACCGGCGCCCTTATACGGAATTTATAGGCCGCAAACCTTCAAAAAATATGAGTTCCCGTTTCCCCCGCCACAGGCGTTAATAGCCGTATACGTTCCCGGACCGTCCGAACAGGAATTCTCATGACCACGACGCCGACCGCCGCCGATCTCGAGTTTCTACGCTCCATCGACACCCCGACCGTCTGCAACCTGATCGAGATGGTGGCGCCCGAGCGGCGCGGCTCGTTCTATACCGTGAAGCATCTGCACTGCCCCTTCCCCGACTTGCCGCCCATGGTCGGCTTCGCGAAGACGGTCACGATCCGCACGAAGGACAAGATAGCGCTCGGCGAGGCCGGCTACATGCAGAAGCGCCTCGACTATCTCGACTACGTCGCCGCTGAGCCGCGCCCCGGCATTGTCGTGATCGAGGATCTCGACGGCGAGCATGTCGGCTATGGCGCCTTCTGGGGCGAGGTGCAGTCAAACATTCACAAGGCACTCGGCTGCCTCGGCACCATCACCAACGGTTCGGTCCGCGACATCCCGATGATCCCGGCGGGCTTCCAGATGCTCGCCGGTTCGATCTCGCCGTCGCACGCTTATGTCCATGTGGCGGACTACGGCATCCCCGTGAACATCCACGGCATGGCGGTCGAAAGCGGCGACCTCATTCACGCCGATCGCCACGGCGCGGTGGTCGTGCCGGCCGACAAGATCGCCGCCATGCGGCCGACGCTCGACAAGATCAACGCGCACGAGAAGAAAATCATCGACGCTGCGCGCGCATCCAACGGCAATGTCGAAACGATCAAGGCGGCGCTGCGCGGCTGAGGCGGGCGCTCAGCGGAACAAGAGGTAGAGTCGGCGAATGACCGAAGTTGCCTACAAGTTCCACGGCCACGCCATCGTGTCGGACAATGACATGATCGCCGACGCCGAAGGCAATATGCCGGAGAGTCTTATCAACGCCTCGGACTTCACCCGCTTTCAGCGCGAGCTCGATCGCGCCGGCGCGATGGTCGTCGGACGCAAGGGCCATCAAGCGCATCCGAACAAACACGACCGCAACCGCATCGTCGTCTCGTCGTCCGCGAACGGGGTTGAACGGCGCGCGGACGGATGGTGGTGGAATCCGGCGCAGGCGTCGCTGGAGGAAGTGCTGGCCCGGGCTTTCTCGCGCGGCGGCATCGTCGCCGTACCCGGCGGCCGGCGCGTATTCGATCTGTTTCTCGATCACGGCTACGACGAATTTCATCTCGCGCGCGTGCGCGGCGTTCGGGTCGAAGGTGGCGTGCCCGTATTCAGCGAATGCGCCAACGGCCGGTCGGCGGAAGAGGTTCTTGCCGCGCATGGGCTTGTGCCGACGCCGGCCGACGTGCTCGACGCAACGGCGCGCGTCGCCGTCACTGTTTGGCGCAAGAAGCAGCTTCGCTAGAGTAAAGTCGCGCGCGCCGCGGCAGCGACCGCCATTCCGGCAAAAACTGCGAGATAATCGCGCCGCAACAGATACATCACGACACCGCCGGTCACGACCGCGGCCGCCGCCGGCACGCCATCGCGCACCACGAGCGGCAGGATGGTCGCAACGATGACCGCGCCGGGCGAAACCTCCAGCATCCGACGCACCCGCGGCGTCAGGGTCACATAACCCATGAGCCAGTAGCCGCCGGCGCGCGTCAGATAGGTCGCGCCTGTCATCGCAATGATCGCAAGGATAACAGCCGGACTCGCATCAATCGTCATCGACAAAGCCTCCGGTGACGATGCCGGCCACCGAGCCAGCGATGACGTACCACCAGCCATCGACGAGATAGTAGAAAGCCAGCGCCACGATACCGGCGACCGCCCAGGCAAACGCGCGTCTCGGCCCGCGCCAGAGCGGCACGAGCATGGCGGCGAAGAAAACCGGCACGACGAGGTCGAGCGCGACCGCCTTCGGATCAGGCACCAGCGACCCGGCGAGATAGCCCACCGTCGTCGCCGCCATCCAGAACGAATAGAACAGAAGTCCGCTGCCGAGGATGATCGCCGCGTCCGCGCCGCCTTCGGCACGATAGCGCATGGAGATGATCCAGCCGGGGTCGGTCAGCAGATAGAGCGTCGGATAGACCTGCCATGCCGGCAATGTGCCGAGCCACGGCTGCAAACCGGCGCCCGCCAGCAGCAGCCGCGAATTGACCGTGAAAACGAGGAGCGCGAGGCCGAGGATGGCGCTCGCCGTCATCTCGCCGGGCCAGACGCCAAGCGCGGCCATCTGCGACAGCCCGGCATAGACCAGACCGTTCAACAGGATGCTTTCAACAAGCGTCAACCCCTTGGCCGCAGCGGTGCTGCCGACGGCCAGGCCGAAGGCGATCATGCCGGGCAGAAGCGGCGCGCCGAACCGCGCGCCGAGCGCGAATCCGTCGAGCGACCAGAATGCCGGGGAAGATTTCACGCGCGGGTCCTTGAGGCAGGCCGCACTAGCAAGCAGTCATCGCAAGGGCAATGCGCCATTGCGCATGGGCACCCGCGTGCTGCGCAGGACCGGTATTCCGGTTGCCGTCAGATCGCCGCGCGCCGCAACCCGCTCGGCGCGAGAGCAGGCCATGCGCGCAGAAAGACAATCACCATGACAATGAGATACGCCCCGAATGCCCAGGGCATCCGCCAGAATGTAAAGCCGATCATCAGCGCGGCGCCAATCGCGAGACCGGCCAGCTCATAGGCGCGGAAGCCGACTGCGAGCCATAGACGCAGCAGGAACGCGGCGGCGACGGCCAGCACCACGGAGTCATAGAGATAAACATAAGGCGTCGCGAGCAACGTCCCCGCTGCCAGCCCGGCAGCCTTCAGTTCGAAGACGGCCTTGCTGCGCCACAAGATGCATACGGCCAGCGCGACGAAGGCGGCGAAGGCCGCCTGCAAAGCCCAGGCAAGCGGCTCCGCCCCACCCAACACACGCACGACCGCGAACAAACTCTGCTGTTTGCCGAGTTCCGCGCGTCCTTCGGAGAGAAATGCTTTTGACGTCGCCGGCAACCAGTCGAAGAAGGCGATCCACGCCTCGGTGCCGAAAACGAGCCACGACAACGCCGCGAACGCCACGCCTGTCAGCGCCGCCACCCAGAACACGGTCCATCGCTGTGCGACCACGAGCACGATCGGAAACAGCAAACCGAATTGCGGCTTGTAAGTGAGCAAGCCGAGGCAGATGCCGGACAGCACCGGCCGCCGCTCCATGAAGCCGAGCGTGCCGCCGATCAGCGACGCGGTGAGAAATCCGTTTTGCCCGGCGGCGACGGTTGCAAGCGTCGCAGGAAATCCGGCCGCGAGCAGCCAGCCGATCGGATGGCCGACGATCCAGCGTACTGTCACGAGATAGAGCGTCAGCGTGACCGCGAGCCACAGAACGAGCGCCGTCAGGAACGGAAAGACAGCGAGCGCCGCACCCACGAAGAGGAAGGTCGGCGGATTGTGCCAGTTGTAACGGCCCGGAAACTCGTAGCCGACCGATAGATTCTGATATTGCTGGTGGATCGCCCAGTCGTAGGCCGCTGCGGCCTGTCCTTGCAGCGCGAGTTTGCCCGCCGCCCAAAAGCTGACGAAATCGACGGGCCGCACGCGGCCGGTTGAATCGAACAGAAAACTTCCGCCGGCATACATCGCAACGAGCCACGCGATGTTGGCTACACAGAGCGCGAACAGGACAAGATGCAGCGCGCGCAGGATTGTTTCCTGCGTCTCCGGCACGGGAACGGCGGAAGTGCGCGCCATGAGCTGGCCCTGGTCTCGGCGCAATAGCGCCGGCGCGCGCAGCATCGCCCCCGCCGCTTGCGAATGTCTTAAATCCGGCGAACCCAAAAAACACGATGCCCGGCACGAAGGCCGGGCATCGAAAGGAATTTGGTGAAAGATCAGGCCTGCGGCGCGGGCTCAAGTCCGCCCGTGTCGGGCCGCGGACGCGGCTTGCCGGCGGTCGGCACGGCGGAGGTCCGCGGGGTGGTCGGCTCGGTGACGCCCTCGCGTACCGGCGGCTTGCCGTCGAGCAGGTCGTGGATTTCATCGCCCGTGAGCGTCTCGTATTCGAGCAGGCCCTTGGCGAGCGATTCCAGGTCGGCGCGCTTCTCGGTCAGGATCTTGGTCGCGAGCGCGTAGCCTTCCTCGACGTAACGCCTGATCTCGGCGTCGATCTTGCGAACCGTTTCTTCCGAAATGTTCTGCTGCCGCGACACCGAATAGCCGAGGAACACCTCTTCTTGGTTCTCACCATAAGCGACCGTGCCGAGCTCGGGCGACAGGCCCCAGCGCGTCACCATCATACGCGCGAGCTTGGTCGCCTGCTCGATGTCGGACGAAGCACCCGACGTCACCTTGTCGGCGCCGAAGACGATTTCCTCCGCCACGCGTCCGCCCATCATGATCGCGAGCCGCGACGTCATCTGCTCGAAGCTCATGGAGAGCTTGTCCCGCTCGGGCAACTGCATGACCATGCCGAGCGCACGTCCGCGCGGGATGATTGTCGCCTTGTGCACCGGGTCGGTCGCCTTGACGTTAAGCGCAACAATCGCGTGCCCGCCCTCGTGATAGGCGGTGAGCATCTTCTCTTCTTCGGTCATGACGAGCGACTTGCGCTCGGCGCCCATCATCACCTTGTCTTTTGCGTCCTCGAACTCGTGTTGCGTGACCATGCGCTTGTTGCGGCGCGCGGCCATGAGCGCGGCTTCGTTGACGAGGTTCGCGAGGTCGGCGCCGGAGAAGCCCGGCGTGCCGCGCGCGACCGTCTTGAGGTTCACGTCGGGCGCCAGCGGCACCTTCTTGGCGTGAACCTTCAGAATTTGCTCGCGGCCGACAACGTCGGGGTTCGGCACGATCACCTGCCGGTCGAACCGGCCGGGGCGCAGGAGCGCGGGGTCGAGTACGTCCGGACGGTTCGTCGCGGCGATCAGGATGATGCCTTCATTCGCCTCGAAGCCGTCCATCTCGACCAGCAACTGGTTGAGCGTTTGCTCGCGCTCGTCGTTGCCGCCGCCGAGACCGGCGCCGCGATGGCGGCCGACCGCGTCGATTTCGTCGATGAAGATGATGCACGGCGCGTTCTTCTTCGCCTGCTCGAACATGTCGCGTACGCGCGACGCGCCGACGCCGACGAACATTTCGACGAAGTCCGAGCCGGAAATCGTGAAGAAGGGAACGTTGGCTTCGCCCGCGACGGCACGCGCGATCAGCGTCTTGCCGGTGCCCGGAGGCCCGACGAGCAGGACGCCCCGCGGAATGCGTCCGCCGAGGCGCTGGAATTTCTGCGGGTCGCGCAGGAACTCGACGATCTCTTCAAGGTCCTGCTTGGCTTCATCGACGCCCGCGACGTCTTCGAACGTCACGCGGCCATGCGCCTCGGTGAGCATCTTGGCGCGCGACTTGCCGAAGCCCATCGCCTTACCGCCGGCGCCCTGCATCTGGCGCGACAGGAAAATCCACACGCCGATCAGCGCGATGAACGGCAGCCACGACACGAGCAACGACACGAACCAGGGCACTTCCTCGGTCTTCGGCCGCGCGGTGATCGAGACGCCCTTGCCATAGAGGCGCTGGATGAGCGACGGGTCGTTCGGCGCATAGGTCTGGAACTGGCGGCCGTCGGTGAACTGGCCGGAAATCTCGCTGCCCTGGATCAGGACGTCGCGTACGCGGCCCGCTTCGACCTCGTTCAGGAGCTGCGAGAAGCTGATGTCGTTCGCAGGCGGCCGCTGGCTAGGATTCTGAAACAGCGAGAACAGCGCCAGCAGCAACAGGACGATGACGACCCAGACGGCGAAGTTACGGAGATTGGCGTTCATCCCAGACCTTTACGCGGGCAGAGCCCGCACATGAGAGCGCAGAGAGAGTACCAACTCCCTCCTTTTCCCGGGTTTATGAGGCCGGAAAGTAGCGCGGTATCGTTAAAATAGGGCGCAGGCAGGGCCTTGCCAAGGGAAGCAACCCTCGCAGGCCCGTGAAGACGCGCTTATTCGGCCCTGCCCCGGCCCTTCTTCTTGGTCCGCGCCGGCGCGCGTGTCACCCGCACCGCCCCTTCGCCAAGGTCGACCAAGGCGCCAGCGAGGGTGCGCCGAAGCGTCTCACCCGTGCCGCGCGCGGCCTTCATCGCGGCAAAGAGCGATTCCAGCTTGCCGAGCTCCGCCGGCCCCTCGTCGCCCGCCTGATTGACCGCGCGGCCAAGGACACGGATCGCAATCTCGTCCGGCACGCGAAAGAACGCGGCCGCCGAAAACTCCACCGGGCTCGCCTTGGGCCACACGCCGCCCGCGATGCCGGGCTGCAATTCGTCGACGATCGACTCGATCGCGTCGTCGGCGCGCGCGAGGCGTTGCGCGGCAAGCGCGAGACGCTCCGGCACAAGCCCCTCGGTCGCGAGATCCGCGCTCAGCTTGCGTAGCCGCGAGCGCAGAAAACGCGTGTCGGTGTTCGAGGAATCCTTGGCGAACGGAATCTTGGTCCGGCGCAGCATCGCGACCAGCCGCGTCTTCGGCACGGAAAGAAGCGGACGCAGCAACACGGTGCCGTTCCGCGCCGTCGCGCGACGAATGCTGCCAAGCCCCGCGAGACCCGAACCACGCGCAAGCCGCATCAGGAACGTTTCGCCCTGATCGTCGAGCGTGTGCGCGGTCACGACCGCGTCCGCACCGATTTTCTCCGCGAGCCCGAACAGCAAGCCGTAGCGCGCGTCGCGCGCCGCTTCCTGCAATCCCTTCGACGGTTTCTTGCCGGTCCAGGCGAGAATGTGATGCTCGATGCCGAGCGGCTTTGCGAGCTTGCCGACATTGACCGCTTCGCGTTTGGAGTCCGGCCGCAGCCGGTGATCGACCGTGACGGCAACGAGCGCGGGACCCGCGCGCCGCTCCTTGCGCCAGCGATGCGCGAGCAGCAGAAGCGCGGTCGAATCCGGACCGCCGGAAACGGCGAGGAGGACGCGGCGGCAATGTTCGAGGTCGTAAAAAAGCGAATCGAGTTCAGCGTCGGTAAAGGGCTCAGCACCCGGCTCAGCAGCGGACACGCTTCTGTTCCTGCTCGACCGCGCGCTTCACGTTCACGGACGCCTTCGGATATTTCGTCAGCACATGACCGAGTGAGGCGCACGCCGTCTCGCGCTCGCCGAGCGCCGCGAGCGACTGACCGAGCCGCAAGAGCGCGTCGGGCGCCTTCACCGCATTCGGGAAGTCGGTGGAGATCTTCAGGAACGTCTCCGCCGAGTCGTTGTACTTCTTCATCTGGAACTGGGCTTCGCCCATCCAGTAATGCGCCTCCGGAATCAGGCGCTGTGACTCCGGCTCACGGCTGCCGCCATGATTGGTGAGAAACACGCGAAAACCGTCGACGGCGAGATCGTAATCGCGGCGCTGGATCGCGCCGTAAGCGAGATCGAACTCATCGCGCGCGCTGCCCGAAGGCGCAAGCACCGCCTGCTGCCCGACCGGCGCGCCGGCGCCCGGCGGCGGACTGTTCTGCGGTTGCGGGAAACCCGCGCCGCCGCGTTGCAACGGCGTGTTGTCCGGCGCGCTCGCGAGCGAGCCGAGGTCGAGCGGCGTACCGGGCTGGCCCAGCACCCGCGGCGCGCCTGGCGCATTCGGCACCGCGCGCGGATCGAACACGTCGCCACGACGCGCGCCCGCCTGCGGCTGATCCTGCGGCTGCGACGCGATCGGCGGCAACTGACTGCCACCGTCCGGCGTGCGCGATGTCAGCGGCGGCGGACCCGGAGGCGGCGATGCCTGGCCGCTGCGCTGTGCCGGCGGCTTCCCTGACGGGTTCATTTCCTGAAAACGGAATTCGTTATCCTGCTGCGTGCGCTTGAGCTGCAGTTCAAGCTGGCTGTTGCGGTGCTGCAGTTCCTCGACCATGCCGGTGAGCTGGCGGATCTGATTCTCCAGCCTGCCGAGGCGCGCCACGAGTTCGGAGTCGTCGTTGCGGGGCTGCTGGCCGAACAGTTGCGCCTCGGCCGAGCCGGCTGCCGCGAATAGCGCGAGCGCAACGAGGATCGGTCGGACGTGCCTGATGTACATGGTCATATCCCGGATGCGGCCATTATAGCGCGGCGTCCCGCGGCCCGGCCACTGCAACAATAGCGGCGTGAGTGCGCCTAAAGTGGGGCCGCCCCATAAGACAATCGCATCTCATCCTTCGAGACGCCCCCTACCTCACCCTGAGGAGCCGCGCGAGAACGCGGCGTCTCGAAGGGTGAGGTAGCGGGGCTCCTCAGGATGAGGTGCCGCGTTCTCGCGAACTTTCGTTACGCGCCGGTGTTCAGCACCGTCACCACGCGCCGGTTCTGTGACCAGCAGGAGATGTCGTTACAGACCGCGACCGGCCGTTCCTTGCCGTAGGAGATCGTCCGCATCCGGGCTGAATCGACGCCGCGCGCGATCAGATAGTCGCGCACCGTCTGCGCGCGCCGTGCGCCGAGCGCGATGTTGTACTCGCGCGTGCCGCGCTCGTCCGCGTGACCTTCGACCGTGAAGGAGTAGCGGTTGTGCATGTTCAGCCACTGCGCCTGCTTGTCGAGCGTCGCACGCGCCTGATCGGTCAGTTCCGGCGAGTCGGTTTCGAAGAAAACGCGGTCGCCGACATTCACAACGAAGTCCTGGGCGCTGCCCGGCACCGCCGCCGATCCTGCGCCCGCGCCTGCCTGGTCGGTCGGGTTCTGCGCACAAGCCGCCACCGCCAAGGCAGCGCCGATCAGCGCCGCGAAGCGCGCACCGCGCAGGAACCGATTCAAGTTCGTCATGTTCGCCGGCTCCTTCATCTCCGGTCGGGGACCATCGCCCCGTCTGCCCTCGGTTAAGCGAATATTCTGTCAACCTTGACGAGGCGTTGCCAGACCGGGGTGAAATCGATTTTTGGCGTTGAGCTTCGCTTAAACCCTTGGGCGTGGTTAGCGAAGCGTGAACGCGGGCGAACCTCTTGTCGCACTGCGGCCATATCAAGGCCGCGCCGCCGGGAACCCCGATAAACGGTTGAAATCAGGACAGGAGCGGCGACCAGGCGGGGTCCGAGGCATAGGCCGGTGTCGGCACGCGCTGCTCGTTATAGCCGGTGAGATCGACCGTGAAGAGCTGCGGCCCGGCATTGCCGCCGGGGTCGCGGAAAAACATCAGCACGCGGCCGTTCGGCGACCAGGTCGGCCCTTCGTTGTGGAAGCCCTCCGTGAGGATGCGCTCGCCGGAACCGTCGGTCCGCATGACGCCGATGGAGAAACTGCCGCCGCCTTGCTTCGTGAACGCGATGGTGTCGCCGCGCGGCGACCAGATTGGCGTCGAGTAGCGGCCTTGACCGAACGAGATGCGGCGCACGTTGCCGCCTTCGGCGCTCATCACATAAATCTGCTGCGAGCCTCCGCGGTCGGACTCAAAGCAGATCTGCTTGCCGTCGGGCGAATAGGAGGGAGCGGTGTCGATCGCCGCCGCGTCCGTGAGCCGCGTCGTGCGGCGCGAACGCAGGTCCATGAGGAAGATGTTGCTGTTCGAGCCCTGCTGCAAACTCATGATGACGCGGTTGCCGTCCGGCGAGAACCGCGGCGAGAAGCTCATGCCGGGGAAATCGCCGACCACTTCGCGCTGCCCGGTCTCGATGTTCAGGAGCAGCACGCGCGGGTCGCCGCGCCCGTAGGACATGTAGGCGACTTCCTGATTGGTCGGGCTGAAGCGCGGCGTCAGCACGAGGTCTTCGCCGCGCGTGAGATAGCGGACATTGGCGCCGTCCTGATCCATGATCGCGAGGCGCTTCACGCGGTTGTCCTTCGGCCCGGTCTCGTCGACGAAAACGATGCGCGTGTCGAAATAACCCTTCTCGCCGGTGAGCCGCTCGTAGATCTGGTCGGAGATGATGTGCGCGATGCGCCGCCAGTGTTCGGGCCGCGTGAAATACTGCTGGCCCGCGAGCTGCTGACCCGCGAACACGTCCCACAACCGGAACTCCGTGCGGATGCGTCCGTCCGGCTGCGGCGAGACGCGGCCCGTGACCAAACCCTGCGCATTGATCACACGCCAATCCTGAAATCTCGGCGCTACATCGACGTTTTGAATTTTTTCGATGAAGGCTTTCGGATCGATTGGCGCGAACAGGCCCGAGCGGCGGAGATTGTTCATGATCACCGCCGAGAGATTTCTTCCCAATTCCGGATCGCCCCCCTGACCCGACACGAAATCGGTGATCGCGACCGGCACCGGCTGGATCGTGCCCTGCGTGATGTCGATCCGCAGCACCGCTTCCGCGCGTTGCGCGCCGAGCGCGGCAAGAGCGGCGGCGCCGCCCGCGCTTTGCAGCAGCCGGCGGCGGGAAAGCGCCGCACCGAACAGCGGCAGGGAACGAAACTGGTCTCTCATGAAATAGTCCCGCGCAGTCTCAGCCGCCGAACATATCGCGCGGGTCGAAGGTAACCTCGACGTCTCGCCATATCTCGTATTTGGCGGCGGGCAAAGTATAGGGCTGGCAGCGGCGAACGGCGCGCATGGCGCTTTCGGCCGCGACCCGAAAATAGGGGCTCGAGCCGCGGTTCACGAGCTGCGGTTCGGCGGACAGCGTCCCGTCGGTGCGGAACTGTACGCGCACGCGCACGATCAGGTCCGGCGCGTCGGTCGCGCCCACCGGCGGATTCCAGCAGGCCTGAATCTGCGCGCGCAGCGCGTCGATCTCGCTCTGCGTCAGCCGCGGCGCGTTGCCGGTCGAAGCGCCGAACGCGCCGGTCGGCGCCGGCGCGTCCGACGCGCGCGCCATATTGGGCTGGCGCTTGTCGAGGAGTGCTGCGATCTGATCCGGGTTGAAATCGCGCTGCTTCGACTTCGCAGCAGGCGGAGTCGGCGGCTTGGGCGGCGCCTCGCGCTTCGGCGGCAGCGGCGCAACCGCTTCCTTCTTCGGTTCCAGCTTGGGTTCTTCTTTTTTCGGTTCGGGCTTGGGCTCCGGCTTCGCTTCCGGCGGCGGGGCAGCGGCCTGCTTCACTTCCGGCTGCTTCGGCTTCTGCTCGGCTTCCGGCGCGCGCTTCGGCTCTTCTTTCTTTTCGCCCGTCTGCTTCGCCTGCTCTTTCTTCGGCGCGTCCTTGTTGCCGGCCTGCAATTGCGTGAGGTCGGTGATCGGCACGAGATCGACCGGCATCGACTCCGCCGGCGGCGTGTCGAAGGCCGCGGGCGCAAAGGCGATCAGCCCCCAGCCCAGCACGACGGCATGCCCGATGCTCGATATCGCGACACCGGCACGCAATTTAGCTTCCCTGTTCGACTTCGGTGACAAGCGCCACTCGTCTGTAGCCCGCCGCCGACAGGCGGCCCATCACGCGCATGACCGTGCCGTAATCGACCTTGCGGTCGCCGCGCACATAAATCCGTTCATCGGTGCCGCCCTTGCCGATCGCTTTCAGCTTCGGCACCAGATCCTCGACGGCGATCTCGGTGTTCTGCAAAAACACCTGCCCCTTGTCGTTGACCGAAACCGTCAGCGGCTCCTTGTCCTGCTCGATGGACTTGGCCTGACTCTCGGGGAGGTCGATCGGCACGCCGACCGTGAGCAAGGGTGCCGCGACCATGAACACGATGAGCAGCACGAGCATCACGTCCACGAACGGCGTGACGTTGATCTCGGCCATCATCGCGGAGCGCCGTCCGCGCCCCCGTCCCGGCCTGCCTGGCGTGCTCGCACCCATTAGCGTCTCACGTCACATCTTTTCATCGACCTGACGCGAGAGGATCGCCGAGAATTCGTCGGCGAAACTTTCGAGCCGCTGCGCCTGCTTGTTCACTTCGTTCGCGAACTTATTGTAGAAAATCGTCGCCGGTATGGCGGCCACAAGGCCCATGGCCGTAGCAAAAAGGGCCTCGGCGATGCCCGGGGCCACGACCGCGAGGCTCGTGCTTTTGGAGGCCGCAATGGCCTGAAAGCTCGTCATGATGCCCCAAACCGTGCCGAACAGGCCGATGAAGGGGCCTGCCGAGCCGACGGTCGCCAGCACCAGCAGCCGCCGCTCAAGCCGCTCGACCTCCCGCGCGATCGTCACATTCATGACTTTCTCGATGCGCTGCGTCAGCCCCATGAGCGAGCGCGCGCCGCCCTCATAGGTGCGCTTCCATTCGCGCATCGCGGCGACGAAGAGCGCGGCCATCGAATGGTTCGGGCGCGCGGACAACGTGCGGTAGAGATCTTCGAGACTCTCGCCGGACCAGAACGCCTGCTCGAAACGGTCCATCTGCCGGCGCGTACGCGCGAACAGGATCGTCTTGTCGATCACGATCGCCCACACCCACACGGAGGCGATCACCAGTCCGATCATCACCGCCTTGACGACGAAATGCGCCTGCCAGAACAGCCCCCACAGCGAAACCTGTGCTGCTGGAAGTTCGAGCACGCCTTGAGCCACTTCATTCATTCAAACAACCTCGGCGTCCATTCCTGAAATTCTTTGCGCTTCGCCCGTCGTTGCGAGCGGTGGCTGGCGGCTGCTGGCGCTTACGCGGCTCGGAATATGTGGCCGGGCCGCGGCCTGTCCGGTCGGCCCAAATCGAGACCCAATCGGGCCAAACTTGGGCATTTCGCCGGGCATCCGGCCCCCGAGCAAAGCCCGCCGTGCTTAATAAAGGATTACCGCAAAAGGCCAATTAAAAAAGGCCCAAAAGCAAAGCCGCCCGCGGAGATTCCGCGGGCGGCTGGTTCTCGGTCGTGCCGCTCAGTTCTGCTGCGGCGTGATGTCTTTCGGCTCGGCGGGACGGTTGCGGCGCTCGGCCATGAACTGGTCGAACTCCGTCTTGTCCTTCGCGAAGCGCAGGCGGTCGAGGAAGTCCTTGAACTCGCTCTGCTCCTGCTCGAGACGCTTCAGCGTCTCTTCGCGGTATTCGTCGAAGGCGCGGTTGCCGCTTGTCGGCGGCGTCCACCAGGTGCCGCGTCCGCCCATGCGCGCATGTCCGTCGCGCCAGCCACATGAACCTGATTTCCAACCCATCCGTCCGCTCCATATGATGAAGGCCAAGAGCGCCAAGCCCAGCGGCCAGAAAATGATGAAGCCGAGGATCATGAGCGCGATCCACGCCGGCCTGCCGTATTCGTCGATTCTTGCTGCGAGGGGCATGTCGGTCAGCCTTTGCTTGAGGGGCCAATTTGTGAATGTAAATTACATTTACATTCGGAACTCCAAGGCGTCAAGGACTTTTTGGCCGGTTCCGCTATTTTTTCCCCGGCTCCCAGATGCCGAGGCCCTGGAGATAAACCAGCACCCCCGCCTCCAGCAGTTCCTCCGGCGACATGGGCAGCGAGCGGCGGCCCTGATCGCCTCTTGCAAATAGGGAGGCGATGCCGTGCGACAATGCCCAGACGTGCAGCGCCATCATCGCCGCCGGCGGACGCTTGCCCGCTGGCGCATTCGCCACGAGTTTCTCGGCCGCGCCGCGCAAGACGTTGAATGCGCGCTCGCCCGCTTCGCGCAGTTCCGCATTTTTCCCGACCGGCACGCCCGCCTCGAACATTGCCGAGTAATAGGCCGGATGCTTGCGCGCGAAATCGAGATAGGCGCGCCCTAATTTTTCGAACGAGCGCACGGGATCCGGCTCGCCCTCGTCCCATGCCTTGCGCAGCGCCTGCTCGAACTCCTCGAAGCCGCGCTTCGCGACATCGGCCATCAGTTCGTCACGGTCGCTGTAGTGGCGGTAGGGCGCGGCGGGACTGACGCCCGCCCAGCGCGCGGCGTCCGCAAAGGTGAAGCCGAACGGCCCCTTCTCCGCGATTAGTTCGAGCGCCGCGCGCACCAGCGCCTCTTTCAGATTGCCGTGGTGATAGCCGCGCTCGCCGCCGCCGTGCTTCCAACTCATGTTAAGAGCGTTTACATGGATTCCCGGCGGACGTCGAGTTGTCGGGGGGCCCCGCCCTACTCGTCCGCGCGCAGCGCTTTCCGGAGCGCCGCCGGAATCCGCAGCGGCTTGTCGTTCGCAACGAACGCAATTCGCACGTCTGCCGCAACGAGCGTCTGCCCGTCGCGCACGACTTCCTGCTTCAGGATGATCGACGCGCCGCCGACCTCGCCCGGCTTCGTCACCACCTCGATCACTTCATCGACGCGCGCGGGCCGGAAGAAATCGAGCTTCATCGAGCGCACGACGAAATGGAAACCCGGCGCTTCCCTCGCGGTCTGCTCGAATAGCTCGCCCTGATCGATGCCGAGCAGCCGGATGAAGTCGGAGCGCCCGCGCTCCATGAAGCGCAGATAGCTCGCGTGATAGACGAGCCCGGTGAAATCCGTGTCCTCGTAATAGACGCGGATCGGCAGCCGGTGCTCGCCGTTCACGATCTGCCCGGAGAGATGATGCCAGTCTCCGTCGGACGCCCTCACGCATCGTCTCCCTGATCGAACAGCGGCATCTGCGACGGGTCGCGCTTCGGCTCGGCGAGGCCGAGATGCTTGAAGGCGTGCACCGTCAGCATGCGACCGCGCGGCGTCCGCTGCAGGAAACCCTGCTGCACCAGATAAGGTTCGATGATTTCCTCAATCGCGTCGCGCGGCTCCGAAAGCGCCGCCGCAATGGTTTCGACGCCCACCGGCCCGCCGCCGTAGTTGAGCGCGATCACCTTGAGATAACGCCGGTCCATGGCGTCGAGCCCGCCGCCGTCGACTTCCAGTTCCACCAGCGCACGGTCGGCGGCCTTGGCATCAATCGTTTCGACGCCGTCCACCGCCGCGAAGTCGCGCACGCGCTTGAGCAGGCGGCCTGCGATGCGCGGCGTGCCGCGCGAGCGCTTCGCCACCTCGCGCGCGCCTTCCGGCGACATGCGCACGCCAAGCACGCGCGCCGCTCGGCTCACGATCGTTTCCAGTTCGTCGGGCGTGTAGAAAACGAGGCGGATCGGAATGCCGAAGCGCTCGCGCAAGGGCGTGGTGAGCAGGCCCGAGCGTGTGGTGGCGCCGATCAGCGTGAATTTCGCGAGGTCGATCTTGACCGAGCGCGCCGCCGGCCCGTCACCGATGATGAGGTCGAGCTGGTAGTCCTCCATCGCCGGATAGAGGATTTCCTCGATCGCCGGATTGAGCCGGTGGATTTCATCAATAAAGAGCACGTCGCGGTCTTCGAGGTTGGTCAGCAACGCCGCGAGATCGCCCGCTTTCGCGATCACCGGGCCTGAGGTGGCGCGGAAGTTGACGCCCAGCTCGCGCGCCACGATCTGCGCCATGGTGGTCTTGCCGAGACCCGGCGGGCCGACGAGCAGCACATGGTCGAGCGCTTCCTTGCGCTGGCGCGCGGCCTCGATGAACACCGACAGATTGGCGCGCGCCTGCGCCTGCCCGACGAATTCGGCGAGCCGCTGCGGACGAATTTGCGCATCGGGCGCGTCGTCCTCGCGGGGCTCGGGGGTAACGAGGCGGCGGCTCATTTCGCCAGTTCCTTCAACCCGAGGCGAATGAGCTGCTGGGTCGTGGCGTCATCGCCCGCCGACTGCACGGCGCTCGCGACCGCGGCACTCGCCTGGATTTCCCCGTAGCCGAGATTGACGAGCGCGGAGACGGCGTCCGACACCGGCTGTGGCGCGCGCTTGTCGGCCATGTCGCCCGTAAGCTTCACGACCGCCGGATCGACGCTCGCGAAAGCGGGCGCCTTGTCCTTCAATTCCGTCACGATGCGCTGCGCGAGCTTGCCGCCAACGCCCGGCGTGCGCGACACCGCCGCCTTGTCGCCGAGCGCAATCGCGTTCGCGAGTTCGTTCGTCCGCAGCGTCGACAGCACCGCGAGCGCGACGCGCGCACCGACGCCCTGCACTTCCGTCAGCAGCTTGAACCATTCGCGCTCGACTTCGCTCGCGAAGCCATAGAGCCGGATCTGATCCTCGCGCACCCAGGTTTCTATCGAGAGCGTCGCGGCCTCGCCCGCTGGCGGCAGCGCCTGCAACGTGCGCGCCGAGCAATGCACGAGATAGCCGACGCCATGCACGTCGAGGAGGATGCTGTCGTCGCCGTAGCTGTCGATGACACCGCGCAGCTTGCCGATCATCACAGGCTCCCCGCCGCGATGCGCAGCGCCGGCGCATTGCGGTGGTGCGCGTGGCAGATCGCGATCGCGAGCGCGTCGCACTCGTCGTCGGCCTTCGGGTTCGATTTCGGCAGCAGCACGCCGATCATCATGCGCACCTGCGCCTTCTCCGCGCGGCCCGCGCCCACGACGGATTTCTTGATGACGGTCGGCGCATATTCGGCGACCGCAAGGCCGGCCTGCGCGGGCACGAGCAGCGCGATCCCGCGCGCCTGCCCGAGCTTGAGCGCGCCGCGCGAGTCGGCATTCACGAACGTCTCCTCGACCGCCGCTTCGAACGGCCGGTGAAGCTCGATCACTTTGGAAAGTCCCGCATGAAGTGCGGCGAGCCGCTCGGCGAGGCTCGCGCGCTCGTCGGGCTCGACACAGCCGCAGGCGACGAAGCCGAGCGAATTGCCCGCGCTCTCGACGATGCCCCAGCCGGTGCGTCGCAGGCCCGGATCGATGCCGAGGATGCGGACGGGGTGAGGCCGATTCGGGCGCATGGGTATTGATAATCCCGCCAGCGGCGCGCCGGAAGGAGGCTCATGCCCCCAAAGCGAAGATCAGGCGCCCAGCTTCGCTATCAGCGACTCTGAGACCTCGAAATTCGCATAAACGTTCTGCACGTCGTCGTTGTCTTCGAGCGTCTCGATCAGCTTCAGCACCTTCTCGCCGTCCTCGTCGGGAACCGGCACCGCGTTCTGCGGCCGCCAGACGAGGCCGCTCTTCCTCGGCTCGCCGAACTTGCCTTCGAGAGCGCGCGCGACTTCATGCAGGCTGTCGGGGGCGGTGATGACCTCATGCCCGCCCTCGCCCGACGAGACGTCGTCGGCGCCGGCCTCGATGGCGGCATCGAGCATCGCGTCCGCGCTCGCCTTGGCGGCGTCATATTCCACGACGCCCACGCGATTGAACATGAAGGAGACCGCGCCCGTTTCGGCAAGGTTGCCGCCGCCCTTGGTAAAGGTCGCGCGCACTTCGGAAGCCGTACGGTTTCGGTTGTCGGTCAGCGCCTCGACGATGATGGCGACGCCGCCCGGGCCGTAACCCTCGTAGCGGATCTCGTCATAGTTCTCCGCGTCGCCGCCGAGCGATTTCTTGATCGCGCGCTCGATATTGTCCTTCGGCATGTTCTCGGCGCGCGCGGCGATGATCGCAGCGCGCAGGCGCGGGTTCATGGCCGGGTCCGGCATGCCGAGCTTGGCCGCCACCGTGATTTCGCGGCTCAGTTTCGCGAACGCTTTCGCCCGGGCCGCGTCGGCGCGGCCCTTCTTGTGCATGATGTTCTTGAATTGGGAATGGCCGGCCATGGCCG
>Ga0307505_10001224_pt1 | contig 21929 bp, 18 predicted proteins | sample 23_S_MG_FD_202183 | JGI IMG/M metagenome (GOLD analysis project Ga0307505, IMG submission 202183) | Soil microbial communities from Populus trichocarpa stands in riparian zone in the Pacific Northwest, United States - 23_S | ecosystem: Environmental > Terrestrial > Soil > Riparian zone > Trees...
TTCAGGCAGATCGATTTGGCGTGACCGATATGGAGATAGCCGTTCGGCTCCGGCGGAAACCGCGTGACGACCTGCTTGTGCCGCCCGGACTCCAGGTCGGCCGCAATGATGTCGCGAATGAAATCGCGGCCGGCGCCGGTCTCGGCCGTCTCACTTGCCGCCATGATTCGATGGTCCCTTTGCACGTCTATTGGAGGCCGCCGCGTCGCCGAGGCTATGTGCCAAATCCGCGCGTCGGGGCCAAGGGCGCGGCTGCGCGCCTTCGCGCGGCAAAATCCCTGTGCTAGAGGGGCGCGCCATGGCCGAACCAGTCATAACCCGCTTTGCGCCCTCGCCCACGGGGTTTCTCCATATCGGGGGAGCACGCACGGCCCTGTTCAACTGGCTCTATGCACGCGGCAGCGGCGGCAAGATGCTCCTGCGCATCGAAGATACGGACCGCGAGCGCTCCACCCAGACGGCCATCGACGCAATTCTCGACGGACTAAAATGGCTCGGCCTCGATTGGGATGGCGACGTCATCTACCAGCACAAACGCGCCGACCGTCATCGCGAAGCGGCCGAACAACTGCTGGCGGCGGGTCGGGCGTATCGCTGCTTTGCCACGCAGGCCGAACTCGACGAGATGCGGGAGAAGGCGCGCCGCGAAGGCCGCGCGCGCCTGTACGACGGACGCTGGCGAGATCGCGATCCCGCCGAAGCGCCGGTCGGCGCCAGGCCGGTGATCCGTCTCAAATCGCCCCTCGAAGGCGAGACGGTAATTGAAGACAAAGTGCAGGGCCGCGTGGTCTGGCAAAACGCCGATCTCGACGATCTCGTCCTGCTGCGCTCGGACGGCTCGCCGACCTACATGCTCTCCGTTGTCGTCGACGATCACGACTCCGGTGTCACCCACATCATTCGCGGCGACGACCACCTGACCAACGCCGCCCGCCAGAAGCAGATCTATGACGGCCTTGGCTGGGACACGCCAATCATGGCGCACATCCCGCTCATTCACGGACCGGACGGTGCCAAACTGTCCAAACGCCACGGCGCGCTCGGCGTCGACGCCTATCGCGCCATGGGCTACCTGCCCGCGGCACTACGCAACTATCTCGTTCGCCTCGGCTGGAGTCACGGCGACCAGGAGTTCTTTACGACCGAGGAAATGACGCGGCTGTTCGACCTTGGGCACGTCGGACGCTCGCCGTCACGGTTCGACTTCGCCAAACTCGAGAATCTGAACGGCCATTACATCCGCATCACATCCGACGAAGCGCTGGTCTCGGCGCTCGAAGACTTTGCGCCAGCGCTGCCCGATGGCGCCGTATTGAAAGCCCGTATCGCATCTCGTCGCGCCCAACTCGTTGCGGCGATGCCGGGACTGAAGGAGCGCGCCAAGACGCTGGTCGAATTGGCCGAGGGCGCCCGCTTCATTCTCGTGGACCGGCCGCTCGAGCTCGACGACAAGGCTCGCGCGTTGCTGACCGGGGACGCGTTGGCGATTTTGCGCTCTTCGCTGACGGCGCTGGAAGCATCCGAATGGAAACCGGACGCGCTCGACGCCGCGGCCCGCGCGCTTGCCGAGCGGCTGAACATCAAATTATCCGCCGTCGCCCAGCCGTTGCGCGCCGCCCTCACCGGCCGGACCACGTCGCCGGGCATTTTCGAGGTCATGCAGGTGCTCGGCCGCGACGAAAGTCTCGCCCGCATTCGCGATCAGACCGGCGCCTAAACCTTCGTCGGATAGGTGGGTAACGCCCCAATCCCGCGCTTGCCCGCGCACGCTCAAAGGACTACCTAAAGGCCGGCGGGGGCACCGCACAAAGCCTTGCGCCATCGCTTGTCTTGCCGCTCCCGACCAATTTTCAGACCGCAAGGAGTCACCCGGATGGACGCCAAGAACTCGAAGGCAAAATCCGCGACCCTCTCCGCCGGGAGCGAGAAGTGGGACCTCACGGTTCGTGACGGCAGCATCGGGCCGTCGGTCGTTGACATCTCGAAGCTCTATGCCGACACCGGCATGTTCACCTACGACCCCGGCTTCACTTCGACCGCCAGTTGCGAAAGCAAGATCACTTATATCGACGGCGACGAGGGCATTCTCCTCTATCGCGGCTACCCGATCGAACAGTTGGCCGACAACGGCGACTTCCTCGAGACCTGCTATCTGCTTCTGTACGGCGAGCTGCCGACCACGGCGCAGAAGGCCGACTTCAACCATCGCGTGACCCGCCACACGATGGTGCATGAGCAAATGACCCGCTTCTTCCAGGGCTTCCGCCGCGACGCCCATCCGATGGCTGTTCTCGTCGGCTCGGTCGGCGCGCTGTCCGCGTTCTATCACGACTCAACCGACATATCCGATCCGCATCAGCGGCTGATCGCGTCGATCCGCATGATCGCCAAGATGCCGACGCTCGCCGCGATGGCGTACAAGTATTCCATCGGTCAACCGTTCGTTTATCCGAAGAACGATCTCGATTACGCGGCGAACTTCCTGCACATGTGCTTCGCGGTGCCGACAGAAGACTACAAGGCCAATCCGATCCTCGCCCGCGCCATGGACCGCATCTTCATCCTGCACGCCGACCACGAGCAGAACGCCTCGACGTCCACGGTGCGCCTCGCCGGATCGTCGGGCGCCAATCCCTTCGCCTGCATCGCCGCGGGCATTGCCTGCCTCTGGGGCCCGGCACACGGCGGCGCGAACGAAGCCGCGCTCAAGATGCTCGCCGAGATCGGTACGCCCGACCGCATTCCCGAATTCGTCAAGCGCGCCAAGGACAAGAACGACCCGTTCCGCCTCATGGGCTTCGGGCATCGCGTCTATAAGAACTACGATCCACGCGCCAAGATCATGCAGAAGACCACGCATGAGGTCCTGTCGGAACTCGGCATCAAGGACGACCCGCTGCTCGACGTAGCGATGGAGTTGGAGCGCATCGCGCTCAAGGACGAATATTTCGTCGAGAAGAAACTCTACCCGAACATCGACTTCTATTCCGGCATCACACTGAAGGCGATGGGCTTCCCGACCAGCATGTTTACGGTGCTGTTCGCGCTCGCCCGCACCGTCGGCTGGATCGCGCAATGGAAGGAGATGATCGAGGACCCGCACCAGAAGATCGGCCGTCCGCGCCAGCTCTATACCGGCGCCCCGCGGCGCGACTACATCCCGATCTCGCGCCGGAAGTAACCGCCGCTCAAGCCATCGGTGTCTGCCTGCTCTTGTAAGTCTCCAGCGCTACCCGCGCCGCGCGTGCGCTCGGCCGCTCGTCGCCGACATCCATGATGCCGGCAAGTTTTGCAAAACCTTCGAGCTGCCGGCGCCGCTCGGCGGAGTCTTCGAATAGCGGCTCAAGCGCCGAGACCAAATTGTCCGTCGTGCAGCGTTCCTGGTGAAACTCGGGCACGACATTCTCGCCGATGATGAGGTTCGGCAGGATCGTTGATGCGGAGCGGATCACGCGCCGCGCGATAGGAGCCTCAAGGCGTGAGACCATGTAAGCGGCAACCGTCGGCACTTCGGCAAGCGCCAGCTCGAGCGTCACCGTCCCCGACGCAGCGAGCGCCGCTCGAGCGCGGCGGAAGGCGGCATACTTGCCTTTCTCGTCCGTGACGATACGCGGCTTCACCGGCCAGCTGGAGATCGCAGCTTCGATTTGTGCCAGCTTGGACAGCAGCGTTGGCAGCACGAAATCGATCCGCCCGCGCAATTCGGCCAGCCGTCCGATTGTCTCGCCAAACACCGGCGACAGCCGCTGGATCTCCGTGCCGCGACTGCCCGGCAGCACCAGGAAAGTCGGCTCGCTGGCCTCCCGGATCGCCCGCTCGACCGCCGACGGCCGCAAATCGGCAAACCGCTCAAGCAGCGGGTGCCCCACATATGTCGAAGGCGGCCCGCCCAGGCGCTCAAGCACCGCCGGCTCAAACGGAAAAAGTGCCAGCACATGATCGATATTCGGACGCATGGCCTTGGCGCGGCCAGATCGCCACACCCAAACCGTCGGCGATACATAATCGACGATCGGCAGCGAAGGCATCCGCCGCCGCAGCCGCCGCGCGAGCCGCAGATTGAAATCCGGACTGTCGATCAGGATGGCGAGATCCGGCTTCTCCGCCACGGCTGCGGCCACCAGCTCGCGCATGCGACGGAAGATCGTCGGCAACTTGCGAAATACCTGATTGAGACCGATGGCCGTCAGATCTTCCATGGGGAAGAGGCTCTGAAGGCCCTGCGCCTGCATGGCGCTGCCGCCCACACCGCGAAACTGCACCCGCCCCTGCAACTGCTCTCGCAGCGCCGCCATCAAGGGAGCGCCAAGCTGGTCGCCGGAGGCCTCGCCCGCGACGATAAGAACATCAAGCGGTTTCGCTGAATCAGCCACGCCGCGACCGCTTCGGCGGGAAGCCGAGCACGAAGAGCCCAGCCTTGTCCGCAGCACGGACAAGTGCCGCGGTGTCGGCGACAATGGTGCTGCCAGCTTCGACGGCAATCCCTGCGAGTCCCGCTGCCTTCGCCTGGGCGACGGTGTCCGGACCGATCGCGGGCAGATCGACGCGCCGGTCCTGGCCGGGCTTCGGTGCCTTTACGAGAACGCCCGCCCGCGCCGGCAACTTCAGTCGCCCGTTCCCCCGCAGCTCGACGATCCGCGCAAGCATCCCCGCTGTTCCTTCGGCTGCCTCGACTGCAATCACATGGCGGTTCGCGACTGCAACGGCCTGCCCCACGTCATAGGACCCCATCGCCTGCAGCAATCCGTGGCCGACCTCGACATCCTCGCGTTCGGCCGCGTTCGGCTGCACCTTGCCGGCCACACCCTCGTCCATGAGGATTTCCGGCGCCACTTCATGCGCGCCGAGCAAGCGGAAACCGCGCTCCTCGAACATCGCCGCGACGGCCTTGAGCAGCCGGTCGTCCCCGCCGCGGAAATGCGGCACAAGCTTCGCCAACACGAACACCGTCGTCAGGTCGAATCGCACATGCCACGGCCGCGGCCGCACGAGACTCCCGATCAGCACCACGTCCCGGCAGCCGGCCTTGCGCAGGCCCGACAGCAATCGCCCAACCGCGCCCAGATGAATCCATTGATGCGGAAAGCGCTCCACGGCCCTGTCCGCAAAGCCGTGCAACGGAAACAGCATGACGGGTCGCCCGCGCGCCTGTACGGCCTTGGCGACCGAAATCGGGATCGAGCCGCCACCACAGATAATGCCAAGCGGCGCCTCCGCCTTGGCAGCCGGGCGGCGGCGCGAGGCGGGCGCAGCGCGTCTCTTCCGCTTTGTGCCGCTCACAAGTCGCGCTCTGAATTGCCGCGCGGCAAGGTGATCCGCCGCTTGCCGCCGGCACGGATGAAAGCGATGATCTTCTGCACATTCGTATCGGCCGCGAACTCGTTCGCAACGCTCTCCACGCGCTCGGCAAGCGTACCCGCTCCAAAGAACAGCGCACGATAGGCCGCACGCAGCGAATGGATCGCCTCGCGAGAGAACCCGCGTCGTTTAAGGCCGATAATATTGAGTCCGCCGAGTTCTCCTCGCCCGCCGAGCAACGCGCCGAACGGGATGACATCAAACTCGACGCCACTCATGCCGCCAATGACGGCCTGCTCCCCGATCCTCGTAAATTGATGCGCGCCCACGAGTCCGCCGATGAACACAAAATCTCCGACCTGGCAGTGGCCTCCGAGCGTCGCGTTATTCGCGAAGATCACGTCGTTCCCCACCACGCAATCATGCGCCACATGGCTGCCGGCCATGAGCATGCAGCGATCGCCGACCGTCGTGACGCCCTTGTCGCCAACCGTACCGGTATTTATGGTGACGCCCTCGCGGATCAGGCATTTTGACCCGATCACCAGACGCGTCGGCTCGCCTTTGTAGTGCACGGACTGCGGCGGCGTGCCGAGCGACGCAAATGGATACACCTGCGTCTCCGCCCCGATCGTCGTGACGCCGCTCAGGTTTACATGCGAGTGCAGCCGCACGCCGTCGCCCAGCGCGACGTCCGGGCCGACGATGCAGTAAGGACCGACCTCGACTCCGGCGCCGATCTTCGCGCCGTCGACGACCCGCGCAGTCGGATCAATCTTCGCCACGTCAGACCGCCGTGATCATCGCGCCGACTTCAGCCTCGGCGACGAGTTGCCCATCCACATAGGCCTCGCCGCGGAACCAGTACATTGAGCGTTTGCGGTTCTTGCGCGTCACCCGGTATTCGAGCCTGTCGCCCGGCACGACCTGCTTGCGGAATTTCGCCTGGTCGATGGTGAGGAACAGGACCGATGACGAGCCCGCAGCACCCTGCAAGGACGCCGCAATAGCGCCCGCCGTCTGCGCCATGCCCTCGATGATAAGCACGCCCGGCATGACCGGATTGCCCGGAAAGTGACCCATGAATTGCGGTTCGTTCGCCGTTACGTTCTTGATGCCGGTACCGCCCGCGCCGTCGGGCAGGATATCCACGATGCGATCCACCAGCAGGAACGGATAACGATGCGGCAGCAGCGCCTGAATATCCTTGTTTTCCAGACTCTTGAGCGCTTCCGTCATGTCGTTCATTCGCTCGCTCGCTTGCCGCTGTCCTTCGCGGCGAGACGGTTCAGCGCCGCCTGCGCGCGCAAAAATTCCTTATGCGGCCGCGCTGGCGCACCCATGAGGATCGCACCATCCGGCACGTCCTTGATCACGCCCGCACCGGCCGCGATACGCGCGCCGTCGCCGATCGTAACATGCTCCGAAACGCCAGACTGGCCGCCCATGAGAACGAAATCGCCGATCTTCACGCTGCCGGAGACGCCGACGAAGGCCACGATCACGCAATGCCGTCCGATCGACACGTTGTGGCCGATCTGCACCTGATTGTCGATCTTGGTGCCCTCGCCAATCATGGTGTCGCGCCCCGCGCCCCGATCGATCGTCGTGCCGGCGCCGATCTCCACGTCGTCCTGAACGATCACGCGGCCGAGCTGCGGAATTTTGATATGTCCGCGCGGGCTCGGGACATAGCCGAAACCGTCCTGCCCGATGCGCGCGCCGGGGTGGATCGTCACCCGGTCGCCGACCAGCGCGTTAATCACCGATGCGCCGGGACCGATGGAGCAGTCGCGGCCAATGCGCACCTCAGCACCGATCACGGCATTCGCGCCGATCACCGTGCCGCTGCCGACCTCCGCCCCCGGGCCGATGACGGCGCCGGGATCGGCGATCACACCATCCTCAAGCTTTGCTTCGGGATGGACGGACGCGCCCGGATCCACACCACGCGCGCCGAAAGGCGAGCGCGGGCGCAACTCGCTATCGAAGATCGCACGCGCCACCGTTACATAGGCGCGGTACGGCTCCTTGGTGATGAGTAGCGCCATGCCGCGCGGCGCATCGGCCGCATGTTCGGCCCGCAAGAAGCAGGCTCCGGCCTGACTGCGGAGAAATGCCTCGCGGTAACGAGCATGATCGAAGAAGGACAAATCGAGCGGACCCGCGAGATCGAGCGGCTTGACGTTCTCGACCGTCCGCGCGCCGTCGCTGCCGGGTACAAGCTCGGCGCCCGTGAGCGAAGCAATCTCGGCCAAGGACATCGGGCCCTTCGCCTGGAAAAACACGGGCTCGCTCATGAAGTAGAAACTCCGGCGCCGATGGGCGACGAAATCATACCCGACCCGCCGCCCGGCCGGAATCCGCTTGTTGGATCGTGGTTTAGAAGCGTCCGCCCGCGCCGAACCGGAACCACTGGGTCTTGTCGTGCGGCTCCTTCAACACGGGATAGGAGAAATCGAAGCGCAGCGGACCGAAAGGCGAGGACCAGATCAAGCTGGCGCCAACCGACGCGCGGATGCCGCTCGAATCCCACAACTGGAAAGTCGTGGAGCCCGGGGCCAAGTTGTTGAAACCAGCGGTCTTGCCGTCATACCCCCAAACCGAGCCCGCATCCGCGAACAATGCGGCACGCAAGCCCAAGTCCTTGCCGCCGATCGGAAAGATCACCTCGGCCGACGTTGTCCAGTACATCGTACCGCCCAGCGCGTCCTTATTTGGCGATCCGATATCACGCGGACCGAGACCCGACGGCGCGAAGCCACGAACGACATCCGGCCCCTGGAAGAAATGGTCGAGTAGCCGCAAATTACCACCACCCCACGACATGACATGACCGCCGCCCACCTTGAACATGCTGATCAGGTCATTGGTGATCGGATAAAAATGGCGCGCTTCCGCGGTCGTCTTGACGAGCTTCACGTCGCCGCCGAGACCCGCAAAATCCTGCGACAGGGTCGCATAGACGCCACGCGTCGGCGCCTTGTCCATGTCGAGCGTGTTGTAGGTCAGCGTGTAGCCGAGCTGAGACGTAAGGGCGCTTTGGTTGAGCTGATCCTGATAGGCCGGCGAGAGCAGCGCCTGATTGAACGACGCATCGTTCGTCACAGACATGTCACGCTGGAAGATCGTGTAGCGCAACCCGAGCGTCAGATCCTCGGTGAGCGGCAAGCCGGCACGCAGCGTGCCACCAATGGTTTCCGTATCGACCGGATTGTAGTCCGAGCGGAACTGTTGCTTCGCGTAGATGTCGAAACCCGCCGCCACGCGCGTGTCGAGGAAATACGGCTCGGTGAATGAAAACTCGGCGCCACGCGCGCGCTGGCCATACTGGCCTGCGACCTTCACGTAGTGACCGCGACCTAGGAAGTTCCGCTCACCGACCGAAACTTCGCCGATGATGCCGTCCGCCGTTGAATAGCCACCGCCGATCGAGAACTCGCCGGTGAGTTGCTCCACCACCGCCACGTTTACGATCACGCGATCCGCCGCCGAACCCGGCTCGTTGGTGATGCGCACCGACTTGAAGTAGCCGAGGTTGTTCAGCCGCCGCTCGGCCCGATCAATCAAGACGCGGTTATACGCGTCGCCTTCGAGAATATCGAACTCGCGCCGGATGACGTGGTCGCGCGTGCGCGTGTTGCCGCTGATCTGGATGCGCTCGACGTAAACCCGCGCGCCTTCCTCAACGACGAAAACGACGTTGATGATGCGGCCCTGCACGTCGCGGTCGCCGCGCGGACGAACCTGCGCGAAGGCGTAACCAAGACGTGACAGTTCAATGGTGACTTCTTCGACCGACTTCTCAACGTCCTCGGCGTTATAAACCTTGCCCGGCGTCGCGCGAATCTGCCGCCGCAACACTTGCGGATCGGCGTCGCGGATATTGGAAATCAGTTCGATATTGCCGAAGCGATATTGCTCGCCTTCATCGACCGTGAAGGTGATTGAAAAGCCCTTGCTCGACGGGTCCATGTCGACCGTCGCGGACAACACGCGGAAGTCGGCGTAGCCGTTCTTCAGATAGAAACGGCGCAGCATCTCCTGGTCGGCCGCCACGCGTTCCGGATCGTACACGTCGCGATTCGACAGGAAGCTCAGCCAGTGCGTCTGCTGCGTCGTGATGACGTCGCGCAGCTTCCAGTCGGAGAAATGATTGTTGCCGACGAAGTTGATCTTACGGACCGTCGTTTTGTCTTCCTCGGTGATCTCGAACACGAGATCAACGCGATTGTTCGGCTGCTGAATCGTCTTCGGTTCGACGCGCGTGTTGAAGTAACCCTGCCGCCGATAGACCTCGACGATGCGCTGCACGTCGGATTGCACCACCGGACGCGAGAGCGCACCGCGCGCGCGCGACTGCACTTCGTTGGCGAGCGCGTCGTCGTTGACCTTGCGATTGCCTTCAAACGCAACGCGATTGATCGTGGCGTTCTCGACCACCGTAACGATGATGCGGCCGCCGCTCTGGCTGATTTGCACGTCCTGGTAAAGGCCGGTGGCGTAAAGCGCTTTCAGCGCCTCATCGATCTTGACGGCATCGATCCGATCGCCCGGACGGGCGCGGAAATAGCTGCGGATGGTGTCGGCGTCGACACGCTGGTTCCCGCGCACGTCGATCTGTTGAGCCTGGGCTGTCTGCGCCGTCAGGACACCGGTCGCGACAGTCAGAACCGGAACCGCAAACAGCAGCCCGAAGACAATCGCGATCCGCCTGAGTTCCCCCACCCTAATCATGCGTAAAGCGACCCTTTTGACCCCAAACACGCAACCAAACATGCGTCGATACGCAGACACATGTTCCCCGGTCACCGCGCACGCCGCACGCGGATTCCCCTTATTTCAAGCCCGCTTGTACAAAGTTTTCATAGGCTTGCAAACCGCGGAAGGCCGCTCCTCCGTGCCTTTCCAAGCCTGCGTGGCCGATGCGCCACGCGTTTCGCCGCTTTCCAGCCGCAAAGGGTGCGACGGTACCCCCTAAAGGACCGTTAGAGTGCCAGCGAACCGGGTTCATGACACCGTCCTTTGGCGAAATCGCAGCGCCTGCCATCGTGCGACCGGAGTGAAAAAGATTGGACGATCCGATACTTACAAGGGAAAGATGGCCGCCGAAGACAGGGTAGCCGCGGGTCCGAATCGCGCCGGACGACTCCTTCACAACCCGTTACAATTGCCACCACAGAGTTGAGCGGCAGGCGCCAAGCCAACAGGCACGCCGGCAACGAGCGCTAGAGCGCCGTGAGATGCAGGATGTCGTTCCAGGTCGCGAACAGCATCAGCATGAGCACCAGCGCCAGCCCGACCCGGAAGCCATATTCCTGCGCCCGCTCCGACAGCGGCCGGCCACGGATCGCCTCAATCGCGTAAAAGACGAGATGCCCGCCGTCGAGCAGCGGCACCGGGAAAAGATTGAGCAACCCGATGCTGACCGAAAGAACCGCGGTCAGGTGAAGCAAGGCCGCGAAGCTGACCGTCGCTACCTGCCCCGAGATCTGGGCAATACGGATCGGGCCGCCGAGCTGATCGGTTCCTTCCGTGCCCCGGACGATCCCGCTGATGTAACTGATCGTGCGGTCGACCACGAACCAGGTTTCAGCGAAACCCAGCTTGATCGACTCGATCGGTCCATAACGCTCGGTCACGACCTCTTCGCGCGACGTCGAGCGCGTGACGCCGAGCAGGCCGACGCGGTGCGTGTTGCCGAAGCTGTCCTTGATCTCCTGCCGACGCGGCGTAGCCGTCAACGTGAGTTCGTTGGGACCGCGCTGCACGACCACCTTCAGCGGCACGTCGGGACTGGCACTGACAATGCGCTGCATGTCTCCGAAATTCTTGACCGCAACGCCGTCAATCGACAGCACCATGTCGCCGGCCTGCAAACCGGCCTCGGCAGCCGCACTGCCCGGCTGAATGGAGTCGACGCGCGGCGTCGTCACCTGCCGCCCGAAGATCATGAAGATCATGCTGAAGATGACGATCGCGAGGATGAAATTTGCAATCGGACCCGCAGCGACGATCGCTGCGCGCTGGCTCACGGGCTTATGGAAAAACGACACCCGCTTTTCCGCCTCGTCCATCTTGGCGAGCGCCTTGGTATCCGGCGTGCTGGCGGCCGAGTCATCGCCGTGGAAACGCACATAACCGCCGAGCGGAATCGCGCAGAGCTTCCAGCGCGTGCCGTGACGATCGTTGAAGCCGAGGAGTTCGGGACCGAAACCGACGGCGAAGGCGTCAATCTTCACGCCGCAGCGCCGCGCGACCCAGAAATGACCGAGCTCGTGAAAGAACACGACGACGGTGAGTACGAAGAGGAAGGGCAGCGCGTAACTGAAGAACGAGCCGCCAAGCCCCCAGAAATCCGTCAGGAAATTCATGCCGCATCCTTTCCAGAAGGTAACCTACTAGGAAGCCTTTGCGGCGAATTCGAGCAAGAGGTCCCGGGCCCTTATTCTCGTAATATGGTCAATAGCGGAGGCCGCGTTAACCGTCTCGGGCGCGCCGAGGCGCTCTGCCGCGGCCTTATCGAGCACGCGCTCCACAACCGCCGGGATGCCGGTGAAGCCGATCCGGCCCGCCAGAAACGCCTCAACCGCGATCTCGTTCGCGGCATTCAGCACCGTCGGCGTGGCCCCACCGGCCTCAAGTGCCGCGCGCGCGAGCCGCAGCGCCGGGAACCGCACCGGGTCCGGTGCCTCGAATGTGAGCGAGCCGAGTTGGGCGAGATCGAGCTTCGGCGCCTGCCACGCGAAGCGCTCCGGCCACCCCAGACAATGCGCAATCGGGATCTGCATATCGGGAACCGACAGGCCGGCTACCACGCCACCATCCCGGAACGACACGAGCGCATGAACGATCGATTGCGGATGCACCAGCACATCGAGCTGCCTTGCCGGCAGCGCGAAAAGATGATGCGCCTCAATCAATTCCAGGCCCTTGTTCATGAGTGTCGCGGAATCGATCGTGATCTTCGAACCCATCGACCAGGTCGGATGGCGTAGCGCCTCCTGCGGCGTCACACGCTCAAGCTGTTCCGGCGTGAAGGTCCGGAACGGTCCACCCGACGCCGTCAGGGTCACGCGCTCCACGGACTCACGCGGCCCGGCCGAGAGCGCCTGGAAGACCGCGTTGTGCTCGGAGTCGGCCGGAAGGAGCGTGGCACCCGTCTGGCGCACACGCCGCATGAACAGATCGCCTGCGCAAACGAGGCATTCCTTGTTCGCGAGCATGATCCGCCTGCCCGGCTGAATCGCCGCGAGCGTCGGCGCGAGTCCGGCCGCCCCCGTGATCCCCGCCATCACCGCATCGGCCGGCTCGTCCGCGGCGGCAAGCAAGCCCTCGCTGCCAGCGGCGGTCTTAGTGCCAGAATCTGCCAGCGCATCGCGCAGTTCGCGATGACGCTCGTAATCCGCGATAACGGCAAGCTTCGCCTTGAACTCGCGCGCGAGCGCCACAAGTCCTTTCACGTCACCTTTCGCGGTGATCGCGGAAACGGAAAATTCGCGGCCCGACTGCCGCAGCAGTTCGAACGTGCTCTTGCCAATGGAGCCGGTGGCCCCAAGCACGGTGATGCGCATTACCATGACAGCAGCCCCGTAGCCGGTGTCTGCACGCCGCCCGCGGCCAAACCGATAACGAGCGCGACGAACGCGGCGGCGAGAAATCCGTCAAGCCGGTCCATCAGCCCGCCATGACCGGGAAGCAACGCGCTCGCATCCTTCACGTCGAAATGTCGCTTGATGCCGGATTCGAGCAGATCGCCGAATTGCGCCGCGACGATTACCGCAAACGTCGCAAGCGTGTGCATCGGATGCCACGCGATACCGGCGGCGAACAGAACGAGATGCCCCGCAATCATGCCGGCAAGCGTGCCACCAATCGCACCCGACCATGTCTTTTTCGGACTGATCGCGGGCGCGAGTTTAGGCCCGCCGAACGCACGGCCAGCGAAGTAAGCGCCCGTGTCCGTCGCCCAGACCGCCGCGAACAGCCAGAGGATCGTGACAAAGCCGAGCGCCGCATGTTCGCGCAGCATCGCGGCCGGGATCAGGATCGCCGCCGCATAGAAAATACCCGCGCCAACCCAGATACGCCCGTTCGACGCCGCAGACATCGCCACGGCGGCGCCGATCACCGTACTGACGAAAGCGAAGGCCGGCGCACCCGCAATCAAGGCCACCGCCATGCCCGCGATTGAAACCGCCCCCACGCCCGCGAGCAGCGGTCGCTGCGCCGCCTTTATGACGCCGAGCCACTCCCACCACACCGCGATCGCCGCAAACGCCCAGAACAGGATAAACAGAAAACCGCCGAGCCACGCGGTCAGGATCGCGGCCAGGCCCATGACGGCCGCCGAGCCGATACGCGCACCGAGTTCGGAACGTTTGGGACGAGCTTCGCCCGCGGGCGGCTGTGGCGGCAGTTCGCGAGCGTCGTTCATCGCTACGCCCTTGCCCGCGCTTCGAGCCCTCCGAAGCGCCGCTCGCGGCGGCGAAATTCATCCAACGCCTGTTCGAGCGCCGCGCGGTCGAAGTCCGGCCAATGCACGGGCAGCACGACAAACTCGGCATACGCCGCCTGCCACAGCAGGAAATTCGACAGCCGCAACTCGCCGCTTGTGCGGATGATGAGGTCAGGCTCCGGCAGACCGGCCGTATCGAGGCGCCGGTCGAGCGTGTCCGCGTCAATGGCATTCGGGTCGAGCGTACCCGATGCGACTTCCGCCGCGATACGCCGCGCCGCGCGTGCGATTTCCTGCCGTCCGCCGTAATTGAATGCGACGACCAATATCAGCTTGTCGTTCTCGCGCGTCAGCGCCTCCGCGTCAGCGACGAGCGTCAGAATTTCCGGATCGAGACCTTCGCGATCCCCGATCATCATCACCTTCACGCCGGCGCGATGAAGCTCCGCCAGATCCTCGCGCACGAAGCGCTTGATCAGGCTCATCAGGTCGCTCACTTCCTGCTTCGGCCGCGACCAGTTCTCGGTGCTGAAACTGTAGATCGTCAGCACCTTGATCCCGAGCTCGCCGGCGTTGCGCACTGTCCGGCGCAACGCCTCAACGCCCCGGCGATGACCTTCGATCCGGGGCAGCCCTCGCGCAGCCGCCCAACGCCCATTGCCGTCCATGATGATTCCAACATGGACGGGCATTACCGTTCCGACTTCGGCCGGCGCGGCGACGATACTGGAGATGGCCATTGGACCTCGTTCCGTCATGTCAGACCGACATGACTTCCTTTTCCTTGGCCCCGAGCATCTGGTCGATCTCGGCGATGTGCTGGTCCGTCGCCTTCTGCACGTCGGCCTCGTGACGCTTGATGTCGTCCTCGCTGACGTGGCCATCCTTCTTCAGGTTCTTCAGATGATCGATCCCGTCGCGCCGCACGTGGCGCACGGCGACACGCGCCGTCTCGGCATATTTGTGCGCGATCTTCACGAGCTCCTGGCGACGTTCCTGATTGAGCTCGGGGATGCGCAGCCGCAGAACATTACCTTCGGTCTGCGGATTCAATCCGAGATTGGCGTCGCGAACCGCCTTCTCGACCGCCTTCACATTCGATGCGTCCCACACCTGAACGGACAGAAGCCGCGCCTCCGGCACGCTCACGGTTGCCACCTGATTGATCGGCATTGACTGCCCGTACACCTCGACATGAATCGGGTCGAGCATGTTGGCCGATGCGCGTCCCGTACGCAGACCCGAAAGCTCGCCCTTCAGCGCGGTGAGCGCGCCATCCATGCGGCGCTTGATTTCGGCGAGATCGAACGGACCGGGTTTCATCTTGCACCTCGTAATTTCCGCGCTGGCGTTGACCTGCGGGACGCCATACCCGGAAGCCCGTTTCGGCTATGGCTCGACAAGTGTCGAGCGGCCCGTGCCCCGGACGGCGTCCGCGATGGCGTTCTTCTCGCGGATCGAAAATACAATGATAGGCAAGCGCGCCTCGCGGGCAAGCGCGAAGGCGGCGGCATCCATGACCTTGAGGTCCTTGGCCAGCGCCTCGTCATGGGTGAGCTTATCCAGCCGCTTGGCATTCCTGTGCGTGCGCGGATCGGCGTCATAGACCCCGTCCACATTCGTGGCCTTGAAGATTGCCTCGCACGCAAGCTCGGCGGCACGGAGTGCCGCCCCCGTATCGGTGGTGAAATAAGGCTGCCCCGTGCCGCCCGCGAGCAGCACGATATGACCGTCCTTCAGATGCTTGAGTGCGGTTTGTCGTGCGTAGGGCTCGCACAGCGACGGCATCGCAACCGCGGACATCGCTCGCGCGCTGCCGCCCGCCGCTTCAATGGCGTTCTCCAGCGCGAGCGCATTCATGACGGTTGCCAGCATGCCCATCTGGTCGGCTGTCGCGCGCTTGATGCCCGTTTCGGCCAGCATCGCGCCACGGATCAGATTGCCGCCGCCGACAACCACGGCTACCTCGACGCCGCTCTTTCGAACGTCGACAAGGTCGGCGGCAATCTTGCCAATGGTCGGGGCATGAAGCCCGTAGGTCTCGGTGCCCATCAGGGCTTCGCCCGAAACCTTGATCATCACTCGGCGATACGCGGGCGTGCTCATGACCTCGGCCCCCGGATTGTCGATCAGTTGGGTTTGACTGCTGCCGCAACTTCTGCAGCGAAGTCTTGCTCCTGCTTCTCCACGCCCTCACCGAGAGCGTAACGCAAAAACCCGCCGATCTTGATCGGGGCGCCGGCCTGCGCCTCGGCTTCCTTCACCGCCTGCGCAACCGACTTCGAAGGGTCGTGAACGAACGCCTGATCGAGCAGCGTCACTTCCTTGTAGAACGACTTCAGGCCGCTATCGACGATCTTTTCGATCACGTTGTCCGGCTTGCCCGAAGCGCGCGCCTTGTCGGCAAGCACGCCACGCTCACGCTCGATGGTGGCCTTGTCGATCCCCGCCGCATCGACCGCCTGCGGGTTCGCCGCCGCGACATGCATCGCGAGCTTACGGCCAAATTCGGCAAGAACATCGGCCTTACCCTTCGACTCAAGGCCGACGAGCACGCCGATCTTGCCGAGGCCGTCGGTAATGGAGCTATGCACGTAGCTCCCGACCGCACCTTCGCTGACGGAAAGTCCGCCCGCACGGCGCAGGGTCATGTTCTCGCCGATGGTGGCGACAGCCGATGCAACCGCTTCATCCACGGTCTGGCTGCCGACCTTGACGGTCTTGAGCTTTTCCACGTCGGTCGAGTTATGCAGCGCCGTCTGCGCGATCAGTTTCACGAGACCCTGGAACTGCTCGTTGCGCGCGACGAAGTCGGTTTCGGAATTAACCTCCACCAGCACGCCCTTGGTCTTCTCGACGACGGCACCGATCAACCCCTCGGCCGCGACGCGGCCGGATTTCTTGGCGGCCTTCGCCAGACCCTTCTTGCGCAGCCAGTCGACGGCGGCCTCGAGATCGCCCTTTGTTTCCACGAGGGCGGCCTTCGAATCCATCATGCCGGCACCGGTCTTGTCGCGCAGTTCCTTGACGAGGCTTGCAGTGATTTCAGCCATCGCTCTTTACTCCGTCTCGGCGGTGAGCGCCTTGGCCTGCTTGATCCATCCTTCGACACGGCCGGGCAAGCCGACCGTCTCGCCAAGATGGTGCGCGTCCTTCTTTCCGAGACTGGCAACCTGCGAGTAGTGGAAGATGCCGAGGTCCTGAAGCTGCTTCTCGACGTCGGGGCTGACACCGGGGAGCTTCTTGAGGTCGTCCGGCGCGCCGCGCGGTCCGGAGAGTTGTTCGAACTCCCATTCCGATTCCTGCGGCAGCTTCTCTTCGATGATCGGCTTTGCGGCGGCGCCGATATCGACGCCCATCTCGCCCTGTGCGCGCGAGATACCGTCGATCGCCGCACGGGCGATCAGATCGGTATAGAGCGCAATCGCACGGCCGGCGTCGTCGTTGCCGGGGATCACATAGGTGATCCCTTCGGGGTCGCAGTTGGTGTCGACCACCGCCGCGACCGGAATGCCGAGACGGCGCGCTTCCTTGATCGCGATGTCTTCCTTGTTGGTGTCGATCACGAAGATCAGGTCGGGGATGCCGCCCATGTCGCGAATGCCACCGAGCGAACGCTCGAGCTTTTCCTTTTCGCGGGCAAGCGTGAGCCGCTCCTTCTTCGTGTAACCGACGCCGGACTCGCTCGCGAGCATCTCCTCGATCTGCTTCAGGCGCGCGATCGAGTGCGAGATCGTCTTCCAGTTGGTCAACGTGCCGCCGAGCCAGCGCGAATTCACGTAGTACTGCGCCGAACGCTTGGCAGCGTCGGCGACTGCGTCGGACGCCTGCCGCTTCGTGCCGACATAAAGAATGCGGCCGCCTCGGGCGACCGTGTCCGACACGGCCTGCAACGCGCGTGACAGCAACGGCACGGTCTGCGCGAGATCGATGATGTGGATTTTGTTGCGGACGCCGAAGATGTACGAAGCCATCTTCGGATTCCAGCGGTGGGCCTGATGGCCGAAGTGAACGCCAGCTTCCAATAGCTGACGCATCGAGAAGTCGGGTAGCGACATTGTACTCTCCGGTTAGCCTCCGCGGACCGAGCCGGACCTCGATCCGGATGGATCGAGCCCAGCACCGGATGCGATCCCTGGGGATCAGGGTCGCCTAGTCCGCGTGCGAGATGGTGGGGCTTATAGGGGGCCGGTGGCGGCGGCGCAAGTTCCGCCGCCCGCCCTTCGATGTAGCCGGAAAGGCCGATTATTCGGCCGCTTCCTTGAAGGCCTGCTTCGAGCGCGTCTGCTGGTTGATCTTGAATTCGGCCTTGTACTTCTCGCGATAGCGCTTGCTGAGTCCCGAGAGCTTCCAGGCCGCGGCAAAGCCAGCCCGCCACCAGTAGGACGGGCCGGTGATCGCGCGCGAGCGCGGATTGAAGCCCATCACATGGCGCAGGACGCCGTTTGCCGTGTTGACGAGCGCGTGCCGGCGGATTTCGCCGGTCCAGTACTCGATGGTGACCGAGACGTTCAGGCTGTTGCCGTTGACCACCCGGTGCGGCCAGTTGAGCGGCCAGAGCGCGCCCGTGCCCGGCTTCAGAAGCAACCGCGTCGCGTGCTGCTCGAAGGACGGATCGTAGTCGATCTCCTCGGCAGTGAGGCCGGTGACCACGCGCTCAAGCGCCTCCTGCGGCAGGAACGGATCGCCGTCCGGATAAATCCAGATCGTCTTCTCGCCGCGCACATGCAGCAGCCCCTGCCCTGGCACGTCGCAATGGTAGAAAACGCGTGCGCCCGGTGACGAGATCAGGACGCCGATATGCCGGTTGAAGGTCTTGAGACCCGGCACCTGCGCTTCAAGTGTGCCCATGAGTTGCTCGACGAACGCCTGATAGCGCGGGTCGTAATCGCCGGCATTGCCGATGTTCACCCACAGGAGACCGTTGCGCACGGCCTCGATCAGTTCGCGACCGCTCATGCCCTCATGGCTGCCGCGCTTCCAGGAGCGATGGTCCTCGCGCTCCGGGTCCATGGTGGAGATTTCCCGGATCGCGTGGCGATTGCCCTCGATGAGTTCCGCAAGCGCGTCGTCGGAGAACAGCGGATGGTCGCCGAGATTGTGCTCGACCGGCTGGATCTCCGTGTTCCAGGCCGTCGGGAGGTTGTTCTTGCTGAACTTGAAAAAGGTGCCGGCTTGCATCGTCCGCCTCCCGCGCCGCGCAAGGGCGGCGATACTGTACTGTAGGCAGAATCGATAACCGGAGGCGTGGCGAAGTAAATTGAATGCTGGCTCTTGAGTTAATAGTCCGGTCGTTAATTGCGCGACAGAAAGTTACTGTTCCGAAATTTACCTTGATGATCGCCGTCAGACGGGCGGTCCGAATAACCAGCTCAACACAAAGTGCGTCGGCGTCATGACGCCGATCGGAATGAAAACAATGAGCAGCAGGAAATAGGCCAGCGGTAACATCTTTTTCTGCGGCTTCTCGCCCGGCCCAAAGGTCCAGTTGATGTTCTTCTCGGGGTCGGTGAACAGAAAGCAGAATGTCAGCACGGCCAGCGTAAGTGCGATCTGCAAGGGGAACGCGAGCGGATCGTAACCCGTGTGCCAAAGAATCCAGATCAGCGTCGGCGGCAGCGCCAGATGAAAGAGCGAGATCGCGCGCAGCCAGAGCGGATACTGCTTGTCGAACATGTAGCGGGTGAGCCCAAACCGCCCAAGCAGCAGGAAATCGACCGTCCAGAAGATCTCCAGCGGCAGCACGCCAACGGCGGGCATCGCCGCCAGCAGCGGCACTTCAAAAATCACCGCCGCGGCGGTGAAGAAGAGTGCGATGTCGGAGAGCCAGAGAAAATTCGACGGGCCGTAGCGCGGCCAATAGATATAGATCAGGAACGGGACGAATGCGCCGTACGCGATCTTGAGCCAGAGGGGGATCAACCCCTCCATCAAAGCGCCTCGACCTCAAGCACACCGGGCACCGCTTTCATGGCACCCGCGACCTGCGGCGAAACAGGATAGCGGCCCGGCAGCTTCATTTCGACATCCGTCCCCTCGCCGACGCGCAGCACGAGGCTGATCGGAAAGCCGCGCTCGCTCTTTCCGTTGACGCCACCGTTCAATCGCTTGGCGACGAGCGCGATTGCTTCCGGCGTTTCGATGGCCACACGCAGTCCGCGCGGCGTGAAGGTCGCCACCTGATCGAGTGACTCCACGCCATGCACCCGCACGCGCACTTCATCGCCCTGCACTTCTGCACCGGCCTGCAGGAGCACCGCGGAGCCGGGTTCAAGCAGATCGCGGAATTTCTGCAGGTTCTCGGAAAAGATAACCGCCTCGAAATGCCCTGTCGGGTCCGAGAGACCAAGAATGCCGATCTTGTTGCCGGTCTTGGTGCGGCGCTCGACGCGAGAGACAACCGTGGCCGCGAGTTTGCCGCCCGGCCGGCCTTCCTTTGCCTTCTGAACGAAGCTGCTCCAGGTGTCAGCGCCGAGCCGCTTGAACGAAAACAGATAATCGTCGAGCGGGTGGCCCGAAAGGAAGAACCCGATCGCGTCGTATTCGCGGTTGAGCCGTTCGGCAGGCAGCCACTCTTCGACCTCCTGCATGTGCAGGACGGGCTTCGCCCCAATGCCACCGAACAATTCCGACTGACCTGATGCCGCGTCCGCACCAGAACGTTGCGCGTGGGCCAGCATCACGTCGACCGAGGCAAAGGCCCGTGCACGCCGCGGCTCCAGACGGTCGAACGCACCGGACGCTGCAAGGCTTTCCAGCGTCCGCTTGTTCACGGCGCGCGGATCGATACGCGAAGCGAAGTCGGACAGGTCCGAAAACGGCTTCTCGCCGCGCGCACGCACAATCGCATCCACCGCCTGCCCGCCGACCCCGCGCAGCGCCGCCAGCGCGTAGATGATGCGGTCCTCGGCAACGTCGAACTCCCGGTCGCCGCGATTGACCGACGGCGGCTCCACGATGACGCCAAGCCGGTCCGCCTCGCGGCGGAATTCAGCGAGCTTGTCCGTGTTGCCGAGATCGAGCGTCATCGACGCCGCGAGGAATTCGACCGGATAATTCGCTTTCAGATAAGCCGTTTGATACGTCAGCAGCGCATAGGGCGCGGAGTGCGATTTGTTGAAGCCGTATTCGGCGAATTTGGCGCAAGCATCAAACACCGTCTCGGCCGTGTCCTGATCGATGTTGCGTTCCAACGCGCCCTTCAGGAAACGGCCGCGCTGCGCGTCCATTTCCTTCTTGATCTTCTTGCCCATCGCGCGCCGCAGGAGATCCGCCTCTGCGAGGCTGTAGCCTGCGAGATCGCGCGCGATCTGCTGCACCTGCTCCTGATAGGTGATGATGCCGTAGGTCGGCTCCAATATGGGCACAAGCTTCTCGTGCAGATACTCGATCGTTTCACGTCCGAGCTTGCGCGCGCAGTAGGTGGGAATGTTCGCCATCGGACCCGGACGATAAAGCGCCACGAGCGCGATCAGATCCTCGAACCGGTCGGGACGCATATCGACCAGCGCCCGCCGCATGCCCTGACTTTCCACCTGAAACACACCGACCGTTTCGCCGCGTGCCAGCATCTCGAAAGTTTTCGTATCGTCGAGCGGTATGCGCAGCAAATCGATCTCAACGCCGCGGCGGCGAATGAGCTTCACCGCCTTGTCCAGCACCGTGAGCGTCTTCAGGCCGAGAAAGTCGAACTTCACGAGCCCGGCCGCTTCCACCCACTTCATGTTGAACTGGGTGACCTGCATGTCGGACTTGGGATCGCGGTAGAGCGGCGTCAGCTGCGACAACGGCCGGTCGCCGATGACGATGCCGGCGGCGTGGGTCGACGCGTGGCGATGCAGGCCTTCGAGCTTCAACGCGATATCGAACAGCCGCTCCACGCGAGGGTCTTCCTTGCGCGCTTCCTGCAATCGGGCTTCGCCCTCGATCGCCTTGGCGAGTGTCACCGGCGCCGCCGGATTGAACGGCACGAGCTTGCAGAGCTTGTCCACCTGCCCGTAGGGCATTTCGAGCACACGCCCGACGTCACGCAGCACGCCGCGCGCCTGCAAGGTGCCGAAAGTAATGATCTGCGCCACCTGCTCGCGCCCATAACGATCCTGCACGTAGCGGATCACCTCATCGCGCCGCTCCTGGCAGAAGTCGACGTCGAAATCCGGCATCGACACGCGGT
>Ga0307505_10001225_pt1 | contig 21910 bp, 21 predicted proteins | sample 23_S_MG_FD_202183 | JGI IMG/M metagenome (GOLD analysis project Ga0307505, IMG submission 202183) | Soil microbial communities from Populus trichocarpa stands in riparian zone in the Pacific Northwest, United States - 23_S | ecosystem: Environmental > Terrestrial > Soil > Riparian zone > Trees...
ATCCGGTCGCTGCAAGGCGACTTCGTCTTCGAGACCTGGATGAGCCTGAGCTGCCACAACTGCCCGGACGTGGTGCAGGCGCTCAACCTGATGGCGGTGCTGAACCCGTGTGTGCGCCATGTGGCCATCGACGGCGGCCTGTTCCAGGACGAGGTCGAATCGCGGCAGATCATGGCCGTGCCCACGGTGTTCCTCAACGGCCAGCCCTTCGGCTCGGGCCGCATGGAACTGGCCGAGATCCTGGCCAAGGTGGACACAGGCGCGGCGGCGCGCGATGCCGCGCGTCTGTCCAAGACCGAGCCCTATGACATGTTGATCATCGGCGGCGGCCCGGCCGGTGCCGCGGCGGCCGTGTACGCGGCGCGCAAGGGCATCCGCACCGGCATCGTCGCCGAACGCTTCGGCGGCCAGACGCTGGACACGCTGGCCATCGAGAACTACGTCTCGGTGCTGGAAACCGACGGCCCGAAGTTCGCCGCGGCGCTGGAAGCCCATGTGCGCGCCTACGACGTGGACATCATGAACGGCCAGCGCGTCGAGGCGCTGATTCCGGCCGCACAGCCGGGCGGCCTGGCGGGCGTCAAGCTGGCCAACGGCGCGACGCTGCAGGCACGCTCGCTGATCCTGTCCCCCGGCGCGCGCTGGAAGAACGTCAACGTGCCCGGCGAGGCCGAGTACCGCACCAAGGGCGTGGCCTACTGCCCGCACTGCGACGGCCCGCTGTTCAAGGACAAGAAGGTCGCGGTCATCGGCGGCGGCAACTCCGGCGTCGAAGCGGCCATCGACCTGGCTGGCGTGGTCGCGCATGTCACGCTGTTCGAATTCATGGACCAGCTCAAGGCCGATGCCGTGCTGGTGAACAAGCTGCTCAGCCTGCCCAACGTCAGCGTGCACACGAATGCGCAGACGCTGGAGATCACCGGCGACGGCAGCAAGGTCGACGGCCTGCGTTTCAAGGACCGCAGCAGCGGCATCGAGCAGACGGTCGAACTGGCCGGCGTGTTCGTGCAGATCGGGCTGGTGCCGAACACCGAGTTCCTGAAGGGCGCGGTCGAGCTCAGCCGCTATGGTGAGATCCTGATCGACGCGCGCGGTGCCACCAGCGTGCCGGGCGTGTTCGCGGCCGGCGATGCCACCACCGTGCCTTTCAAGCAGATCGTCATTGCCGCCGGTGACGGCGCCAAGGCGGCGCTGGCGGCCTTCGACTACCTGATCCGCACGCCGGCGGCCTGAGGCAGCTCGCGCCGCGAGCGCCTCCAGCCGTCGGCCGAATACAGCGCCAGCGCCGACCAGATCAGCACGAAGCCCAGCAGCCGCTCGCGGTCGAAGGGCTCGTGGAAGACCCACACGCCCAGCGCCAGCTGGATCGTCGGTGACAGGTACTGGATCAGGCCGATCGTGGCCAGCGGCAGGCGGCGTGCGCCGGCGCCGAACAGCAGCAGCGGCAACGCCGTCAGCGGCCCGGCGAGCAGCAGCCAGCCATTCAGCGCCCAGTCGCCCTGGGCCATGACGCCGTTGCCGCTGAAGCTCCACCAGGCGAGCAGCGGCACCACCAGCGGCGCCAGCAGCAAGGTTTCCAGCGTCAGGCCCTCCAGTGCGCCCAGCGTCGCGGTCTTGCGCATCAGGCCGTAGAAGCCGAAGCTCACCGCCAGCACCAGCGCGATCCACGGCAGCCGGCCGGCCAGCAGCGTGAGCCACAGCACGCCGGCCGCGGCCAGCGCCACGGCAGCCCATTGCACGTGGTTCAGCCGCTCCTTCAGCACCAGCACGCCCAGCAGCACGTTGACGATCGGGTTGATGAAGTAGCCCAGGCTGGCCTCCACCACCTGGCCGCTCTGCACCGCATAAACGTAGAGCAGCCAGTTGCACGACAGCAGCAGCGCGCTCAGTGAAAACAGCGCCAGCCGCCGCGGCTGCGACTTGAGATCGCCCAGCCAGTCGAAGCGGCGCAGTACCGCGAGCACGCCGAGCAGGAAGCACAACGACCACACCGAGCGGTGCAGCACCACCTCGAGCGGCGGCACCATGGCGATGTGCCGCAGGTACAGGGGAAACAGCCCCCACATCGCGAAGGCGAGTGTGGCGTAGACAATGCCGGCATTCATCGAGGGCGCGATTGTCGCCGTGAATCCAAGGAGGTCCTGTCTCATGAAACGATTGGCCGTGCTGACCAGCGGGGGCGATGCCCCGGGCATGAATGCCGCCATCCGCAGCGTCACGCGCACGGCGCTGGCTGCGGGCTTCGAGGTCTTCGGCGTGCGCGACGGCTACACCGGGCTGATCGCCGGCGAGTTCGTGCCCTTCGGCCCGCGCGATGTCGGCGGCATCCTGGCGCTGGGCGGCACCCTGCTGGGCAGTTCGCGCTGCCCCGAGATGCGCACCGATGCCGGGCAGGCGAGGGCGTTGCAGTCGCTGGCGCAGCAGGGCATCGACGCGCTGGTGGTCATCGGCGGCAACGGCTCGCAAAGCGGCGCCAGCAGCCTGTGGTCGCGCGGCCTGGCGGTGGTGGGCGTGGCATCGACCATCGACAACGACCTGGTCGGCACCGACATCACCATCGGCGCCACCACCGCCATCGACGTGGCGCTGGAATCGGTGGACCGGCTGCGTGTCACTGCTTCGTCGCACCGCCGCGGTTTCCTGGTCGAGGTGATGGGCCGCGACTGCGGCTATCTGGCGGCGATGGTCGGCATCGCCGGCGGCGCCGAAGCCATCTGCGTGCCCGAGCGGCCGCAGGAGCCCGAGGCAGTGGCGGCCGAGATCCTGGCCGCACACCAGCGCGGCAAGGCGCACGCGCTGGTGATCGTGGCCGAAGGTGCGGCGCACGATGCCGACACGCTGGCCCACTACTTCAAGTCGCACGAGTCGCGCCTGGGTTTCGACATGCGCGTGTGCAAGCTCGGCCATGTCCAGCGCGGCGGCGCGCCCGGCGTCAGCGACCGCATGCTGGCCACGCGGCTGGGCGCGGCGGCGGTGGAACATCTGCAGCGCGGCGAATACGGCGTGCTGGTCGGCCTAGTGGGCGGCCGGGTGCAGGCCACGCCGCTACCCGAGGTGAGCGGCCGCACCAAGCCGCTGGACCTGGGCCTGCTGCAGTTGGCGCAGACGCTGGCGCGCTGAACCGAGAGTGTTTATTTCGATGTTTCGAAAGCTCGCGTTGTTCAGCGTCTTGCGCTGGAAGATGCCGAACCAGATCTCGACCTGCTTGAGCCAGCATGCAATTGAGCACTAGGCCGCGCGCTTGCGTTTCGGCCAGGGCTTCCAGCGCCGGTGCACCCACCACCATTGTTCGGGCCGGCGCACGATCAGCAGTTCCAGCGCGCGGTTGAAGGCACGGGTCGTCAGGCGGATGGCCTCGTTGGCGTCGGCGTCTTCCACGGCATGCAGTGCGGACTCGAAACGCAGCACGTGGTTGCCGTCGCTTTCGCGCCAGCACGAGGCCGGCACCACCGGCGCGCCGGTGCTCAGTGCGATCACCGCCAGGCTGCGGAAGGTGCCGGCCGGGTGGCCGAAGAATTCCACCATCACGCCGTCCTTGCGCTGCGCATGCTGGTCGAAGGGGAAGACCACCAGGTCGCCCGCGCCCAGCCGGTCGAGGATGGCGTCCAGCCCGCCGCGCTTGGGCAGCACGCCGAAGCCGGCCTTGCGGAAGCGCCGCGTCACCAGCCGGTCGAGCCATTCGGGGCGGATCGGCCGGCGCACGAAGTGGAACTTGCCATGGGCTTCGGGGAAGCTTGCCAGCCCGGCGCTGGTGGCCACCTCGAAGTTGCCGAAATGCCCGGTGAGGATTAGCACGCCCTTGCCCTGCGCGTGTGCGGCCAGCAGCGCGTCGAGGTTGTCCACCCGCACCATCGCCAGCTTGCGCGCGCGCGGCAGCCACGGGTACCACAGGAACTCCCACATCAGCCGGCCCAGGTGGCCGTAGTGCGCCTGCGCCAGCCGGGTGATCTCGGCGTCGTCGACGCGCTCGCCGTAGACACGCCTCAGGTTGTCCAGCACCACCTTGCGGCGCAGCGGCAGCAGCCTGTACAGCAGCCGCGCGGCGAACGACGGTGTGGCCGTCGCCGGCCGCGCCACCGCCATCGCGGTGGCCTGGGTGCGGTCGTGCGTCAGCGACAGCTGGATGGCGCTGAAGCGGTTGTGTCCCATCGCCAGCTGCGCCGCGTCGCTGAGTTGCACGGTGGGTGCGCCGTAGCCGTCGCGAGCGACGGAAAAATCGATCGGCCCGAGCGCCCCCAGCGTGGCCTCGCGCGGGAACAGCTTGGTGCAGGCTTCCTTGGCGGCGAAGCGCGCCGCCAGGCTGGCGGCGCGGCCGGGGCCGTCGCCGGCATCGGCCAGTTCCTGCGCCGAGAAGAAGGCCCCCAGGTCTTCGGGCGCGGTGTCGGCCAGCAGGCGTTCGATGCGCGCGATCTCGACCGTGTCGACACCGCAGCGCGCGGCGTCTTCAGCCACGGGGGGCGCGCAGCAGGCAGGCGGCGTTGCTGCTGCCGAAGCCACGCGACAGCACCAGGGCGACGTCATTGCGCGGCTTGCCGTGCGCCGCGCCGAGCGGCAGCGCCGGCGCGTCCGCATCCTGCGCGCCCAGGCCGGCGATGCCCGGCACGGTGCCGGCGCGCAATGCCGTCACGGCCAGCACCGCGTCGATCAGTCCGGCCGCGGCCAGCAGGTGGCCGAAGGCCCACTTGAAGGCGGTGACCGGCGGCATGTCGGCGCCGAACACTTGCGCCAGCGCCCGCGCTTCGGAGCGGTCGGAATTGGGCGTGCCGTTGCCATGAGCGACGATCAGGCCCACGTCGGCCGGCTGCAGCGCCGCGTTGGCCAGCGCGGCGCGGATCGCGCGCACCAGGCCGTCGCCGTCGTCGCGCACCGGCAGCAGGCCCAGCGCCTCGCCGCCGCTGCCGAAACCCAGCACCTCGCCCAGCACGGTGGCGCCGCGTTCACTGGCCGCGGCCTCGGTCTCCAGCGTCAATGCTGCCGCGCCTTCGCCCATCGCACTGCCGTCGTGGCGCGCGTCGAAGGGCCGCAGGGCTTGCGCCGACAGCAGGCCCAGCTGGTGGTAGTACAGCAGCGTCTGCGGCTCGATCGCCGCATCGTGCGCAGCGACCACCGCGCGGCTGCATTCGCCGGCGCGCAGCGCCGCGGTGGCCTCGGCCAGCGCCAGCAGGCCGCTGATGCTGTGGTGCGTGATGCAGGCGTTCGGCCCCTTCAGGCCCTGGCGGATGCCGACATGGCCGAGCACGTTGTTGGGCAGCGAGCGCAGCAGCCACAGCGGGTTGACGGTGGCCGCCAGCTCCTGGCCAAAGGCCTTGAGCTCGCCCTTGGCGGCGGCGATCAGCGGCAGGTAGTCGTACTGGTTGGCGAAGCTGCCGCCGCCGGAGCCGACGATGACGCCGGTGCCGTCGGCGAAGCGCTCCTTGCCGGCGTCGTCGAGCGTCTCGCGCCAGGCGGCGAAGCCGGCTTGCTCGATGGCGCGGTCGGCGGCATACAGGCCGAAGACGTCGGTGCGGCGGATGTGCTTGAGCAGCTTGCGGTCGCCGGTTAGCTTGCCGGCGTTGTAGTCGGGCACCTCGGCGGCGATGCCCACCGGCCAGGTGCTGGCGTCCCACTGCGTGATCGCTCCGATGGCCGAGCGGCCTTCCAGCAGCGCGGCGAATATCGCATCGGGAGAATCGCCGGCGCCGCAGATCGCGCCGCCGCCGGTGATCAGGATTCGCGGCGTTTTCATGCCGAGGCCTCCACGTCATCGGGGTGGCGGAAAGCCAGGCAGCTGTTGGAGCCGCCGAAGCCCAGCGAGTTGGACAGCGCGATGCGCACCCGGCGCTCGCGCGGTGCATCGCGCACGATGTCCAGGTCGTTCTCCGGGTCGGGCTCGCGCAGGTTGGCGTTGACCGGCAGCGTGCCGTGATGGATGGACAGCGCGCAGATCGCGGCTTCCACCGCGCCCGCGGCGGCGATCAGGTGGCCGGTCACGCTCTTCGTCGAGCTGACCGCGACCTGGTTGCGCGCCTCGCCGAACACCGCCTTGACGGCCGCGCATTCGCTGCGGTCGTTCATCGGCGTGGAGGTGCCATGGGCATTGAGGTAGTTGACGTCGGCCAATGTCGCGCCGGCATCGGCGATGGCCTGGCGCATGGCCTGGATCGGCCCGTCGCCGGAGGGGTGCGAATCGGTGATGCGGTAGCTGGACAGCGAATTGCCGTCGCCGGCCAGTTCGGCATAGATGCGCGCGCCGCGCTTCTTGGCTGCCTGCCACTCTTCCAGCACCAGGAAGCCGGCGCCTTCGCCCAGCACGAAGCCGTTGCGCGAGGCATCGAAGGGGCGGCTGGCGCGCTCGGGCGCATCGTTGTCCGGCGACACCGCATTCAGCAGGCAGAAACCCGCCAGCCCCACCGGGTTGATCATCGAATCGAAGCCGCCGGCCAGCACGCAGTCGGCCTCGCCGCGGCGGATCAGTTTGAGTGCCGTGCCCACGGCCTGGCCGCCGGAGGCGCAGGCGGTGTGCACCGAGCTGGAATAACCCTGGATGCCGAACACCCGCGCCAGCAGCGCTGCGCCACCGGCCGAGTTGCTGCGGCAGAAGACCAGCGGATCGGCGGCCGAGCCCTGCGCTTCGAGCAGCCGCGTGGGCTCCAGCTCGCCGCTGGCGGCGGCGTCCTGCTGCACCTGGGCCAGCTCGTCGTAGGTCACGCCCATCATGCCGGTGCCGACCACACAGCCCCAGCGCGTGGCCGTGCCTGCAGTCGGGCGGATGCCGGCATCGCCAAAGGCCTGCGCTGCGGCGACCAGCGCGAAGCGGTGCGAGCGGTTGGCCAACTTCAGCAGCTTGCGCTCGCCCAGCGCCTGCAGCACCGCGGCATCCTCCAGGCCCTTGACCTCGGCGGCAATGCGCACCGGGAAGCCGCTGGCATCGAAGCTGGCGATGGTGGCCGCGCCGCTGCGCCCGGCCAGCAGCGCGGCCCAGGTACTGGCGACATCGTTGCCGACGGGTGTGACCAGGCCCAGCCCGGTGATGGCGACCCGGCGGCGCGTCATGTGGCGTCCTTCGGCGTGAGCTCGATGCGCGCGCTGGCCACGGTCTTGTCCTCGCTGCGCGCCGCGACCTTGAGCCGTGCGCGCCGTGCATCGATGTCCTGCAGCACCACTTCGAGCTGCAGTTGCGCCCCGGGCGCGGTGAACGAACGGATCTTCACCTGGGTGACCTTTCGGGTGACGAGTTCGCCGTGGCCCGCCAGCGGGCCGGACTGCTGCACCAGCTGCACCGACAGCGTGGCCAGCGCATCCATCAGCAGCGTGCCGGGGAATACGGGCCGGCGCGGGAAATGATCGCTGAAGTAGGGCGCGTCGGCGGCATCGGGCACGCGCAGCGTCGCGCCCAGGCGTTCGCCCGCTTCGACCTGCAACTCGTGCAGATCGGGCAGCGGCACGCCGCCGAAACGGTTGGCCGGGGCACCGCCGCCGAGCAGCGTGTGGAAGTCCGCGCGCACGGCCTCGGCTGCGTCGAATTCCTCCATCGGCAGCATCGGGCCCAGGCTGTCCACCAGCTCCAGCGCCAGCTGGCCGCCGATGAAGGCCTTGCCGCCGTAGGCCACCGCCTCGGCGTCGCAGCGTTCGATGACGGCCTGCAGCTGCAGCGTGCAGCCGGGGTAGGGCAGCTGATGGTAGTGCACTGCATGGGCCAGGCCGGCGACGGGGCGGACCGCAAAGTCCAGCTGCGCCATCGACGACCAGGCGGCCAGCTGGCCCACGGCCTCGGCCATCAGCGAGGCCGGGAAGTGGCTGCCCAGCGGCACCGTGTAGTGGCCCTCGACGCGGCCGCCTTCGCGCCGCGTGATGCGGTCGACGAAGGAGAATCTGCGAAAGCGCCCGCTCATGGCCGGCAGCGCGGCAAGGCCAGGCTCAGGCCGTGGCGGCGCGCTGCGCGCGGATCACGACCTTGCAGAAGGTCTCGGTCGTGAACAGCTTCGGCACGTCGGCGGCCTTCAGCGGCGTCTTGAAACGCTCGGCCGGCACTTCGTTCAGGAATTCGCGCAGGCGGGTCAGGCCGGCTTCGGTGACGATGCCCTTGGCCTCGAACTCGGATTCGGGCAGCGGGCCGCGTGCGTCCTCGACGATCTTGCCGCGCGGGATCTTCACGCCGAAGCCCTTTTCGAGGCGGAACACCAGGTCGAGGAAGTCGATCGATTCGGCGTCCAGGTCCTCGATCAGCGAGGACGCTGGCTTGACTTCGTCGAGCTCGCAGCCCAGCGCGTCGGACACGATCTGCGCCACCTTGGGAAACACGGCATCGATCTGAGCCTGGCTGATTGCCTGTTCTGACATGGGGAGTCCCTTTCGTTCATTCCATCTTGAAGCCGCCGTCGACGTGCAGCACCTCGCCGGTGATGTAGTCGGCAAGGCGCGAGGCGAGGAACCACACCGCATGGGCCACGTCCTGGGCCTGGCCGTAGCGCCGCAGCAGGATGCGCGCCTTGATCTGGTCGTCGGCGAGGTCGCGCACGGACTGCGACATCTCGGTTTCGATCACACCGGGGGCCACGCAGTTTACCGTGATCCTGCGCGAGGCCAGCTCCACCGCCATCGCCTTGGTGAAGGCGTTGATCGCGCCCTTGCTGGCGGCGTAGTTCGACTGCCCGCGCCCCGCCTTTTCGCCGGCCACCGAGCTCAGGTTGATGATGCGGCCCGAGCGCTTGGAGATCATGTGCCGCGACACGGCGCGGGTCAGGTTGAAGACGCCGCCGATGTTGGTGTCGAGCACCACGCGGATGTCCTCGTCTTCCAGCATGCCCAGCAGGTTGTCGCGCACGATGCCGGCGTTGTTGACCAGCACGTCGATGCGCCCGCGGCTGTCGACGATGCGCTCCACCGCTGCGGCCACGGCGGCGGCATCGGTGACGTCGGCCTGCATCGCTTCGACCTTGCCGCCGTCCGCCTGCACCGCGGCCACCACCTCCTGCGCGGCCTGTTGATGGCCGCGGTAGAAGAAGACCACGTCCATGCCGTCGCGGGCGAGCAGCTCGACGATCGCACGGCCGATGCCGCGGCTGCCGCCGCTGACCAGTGCCACCTTGCCGGCCAGGCCTGAATCGATGTCCATGTTCAGCCCGAGATCGCGAAGCCGCCGTCGACGAACAGCGTGTGGCCGTTGATCATGTTCGCCTCCGGCAGGCACAGCAGGTAGACCGCGCCGGCCACGTCCTCGGGCGTCAGCACCGGGCCGGCGGGCGTGCGTGCCTTGAAGGATTCGACCAGCTGCTCGCGGTTGGGAAAGTAGCTCAGCGCATCGGTCTCGACCACGCCGGCGCTGACCGCGTTGACCCGGATGCCGCTGGGCCCCAGCTCCTGCGCCAGCGAGCGCACCAGCGATTCCAGCGCCGCCTTGGACGCGCCGATGAACGCGTAGTTGGGCATCGCGCGCACCGAGCCCAGGCTGGACATCGCGATGATGCGGCCGCCCGCGCCCATCAGCGGTGCGGCGCGCTGCGCCAGCAGGTTCAGCGCGAAGGCGTTGGTCTCCATGCACCAGCGCCAGTGTTTCAGCGTCATGTCCATCGCCGGCTTGAGCACGCCGCTGGCGGCGTTGCTGACGACGATGTCCAGATGGTCGAAATGCTTGCGCACTTCAGTGAACAACTCGTCCACGCTGTCCGGCTGGCTGACGCTGGCCTTGATGGCCACGGCGCGCCGGCCGAGCGCGCGGAACTGCTCGCACAGCGCTTCGGCTTCTTCGTGGCTGTTGTAGTAGTTGACGACGATGTCGCAGCCGGCTTGCGCCAGCTTGGTGGCGATGGCGCGGCCAATGCCTCGGGCTGCGCCGGTGACCAGGGCCGCGCGGCCGGCCAGGGGCAACGCGGGGTCGTTCGAAGGGGCCTGGGCAGTGTTCATGGTGGGGGCGGCGGGCGTCGCATCGCGGCGCGCGATTGTAGGCTTTCGCCCCGCGATCCGCGCCGGCGGCGCAGCGTGCTGTGTGTTCGCGCGGGTCCCGGGCAAGCCGCAGCGATGGTCAAGGACTGCCGGCCCCGACCGACACTAGCCGTTCGTGTCGACCCAATCCATGCCGGCACGCAGCGCACCTTCGACCGACGCCTCGTGCGACTCGAAGGGGTCGAGATCCAGGAAGCGCTGGGCACGCGTCTTGTCGGGCTGCATCGACGTGATGGCGACCCGCGCCTGGTAGCTTCCGTCGTCGAGGCGCATCGGTTGGCAGGTCAGCATGTAGCCGCGGTAGAAGCTGCGCGTGGTCAAGCCGGCTTCCTTCGAGATGACTTCATAGCTGCTCGATGTGCCGCCGGCGCTGCTCTTCGATGGCTCGAGGTTCGACACATTGCGCATGGTCGCGCCAGCGCGGGGTCTGGCATTCACGGCTGAGGCAGATCGCCAAGGCGACGAAGTTGAGGTCGCCGCAGAATGCCTTGGGGCTGCGCGCCGCAACGCTGGCCGTGGGTTGGCGCGGCCTCGACGCAGGGGCCACTGGAAGCGAGGGAGGCTTCGCTGCGATCGCCGCTTCCTTCGCATCGGCCGCTGCGGCCGAAGCGGAAGGCGCAGTTGCGGGTCCGGGCGTCTGCGCGGGTGCAATCTGTAGTGCCGGCGCAGGGACGCTTGCCTCGGGCGCCAACAGGCTCCAGGCCAACACCGTCGCACCGGCGATGGCCACCAGCGCCTTCAACGTGCCTCGGTTGTTGCGCACAGGCACAGGCGGCGCTGCGCCGCTTTGCCGCAGCGCGAGCGGGCGCTGCTCGACAGTCGGGACTACCGATGGCGCGCCGCGAACGACGGCATCGGCTGTCCCATGCATGTCGCCCACCGCTTCGTCGAGCCGCGACGCTTCAATGGGATGGCGCGGCGACGGCTGCGGCGGCAGGACTTGGTTGTCGAGCGCTTGGCGCAGCGCCGCGACGCTTTGCGGACGATCACCCGGTGCCAGCGCCAGGGTCCAGTCGATGGTTGCCAGGAATGCGTTCGGCATGTCCACGAAGCCCGGGTCGTCGAGTGTCGACAGTGCGGGCATCGTGTCCTTCACGGCCCGCAGCACGGCAGGCGTCGGCGCGTCACCCGTGAGGGCGAAATGCACCGTCGCGCCGAGGGCATAGAGGTCGGTCCACGGGCCCTGACGCAGGCTGGCGTCGTCGGCGTACTGCTCGATGGGCGAGAAGTTGGGCTTGAGGACGGCCGTGAGCGACTGTGTACCGTCGCCGATGACGCGCCGTGCCGCGCCGAAGTCCAACAGCACCGGCCGGCCGTCGGGCAGCAGCAGGATGTTGTCCGGTGCGATGTCGCGGTGGTACACGCCGTTGCGATGCAACAGATCGAGCACGGCCAGCAGGGGCTCGACGAATGCGCGCAACCAGCTTGCGGTCGGCGCCGCGGCCATCGCCCGTCGCGCCTGCTTCAGGGTCAGCCCAGGGTAGTACTGCATCGCCATGTAGGCCGTGCCGTTGGCCTTCCAGAAGCGATGCACCCTGACCAGAGCCGGGTGGTCGAAGCCCGCCAGCAAGCGCGCCTCGTGAACGAACGATTCCAGTCCGCGCTCGAAGGTCTGCGCGCTGCCGGTCGAGCGCATCGACACGTCGGCACCATCGCTGCGCCGTGCGAGCGAAGTGGGCATGTATTCCTTGATGGCGACCTGTCGCTGCAGCACATGGTCGTATGCCAGGTAGACGATGCCGAAGCCCCCGCTGCCGAGCACGCGGACGATCTCGAACTCGTCCAGGCGGGTACCGAGGCTCAGCGCATCGAGGTTGGCGGCCGGCGTGGCCGCTCGTGGCGAGCCTCGGGCCGATCGCGGCGGCAAACCCAGCGTGGGTGCGAGAGAGTCGGACATTCGGGCCGGCGGAGACAGTCGATGAGCGCAGCGGGGTGCTCCGACTGCAGGTCGGGAGCAACAGATCCATTGCACTATCGGCGCCGATGCGCTGTGGCGTATGGCGCGCTCACCGAAAGAGCCGCAACGACGCCCGCCGCGTGCATTCTTCCCGCGTGAAGCCGCCCCGCTCGATCCGCTCGAAGGGCTGCGTCCTGGGCCCCGGCAGACCGGCCGGGCGCGGTTTTTCAGACAGCCAGCGGCGCCGGCTTGACCTTCACGCGCTGGGACTTCATGCGCTGCTGCGCCTGCCAGATGTCGTAGGCGGTCTGCTCGGCCAGCCAGACGCGCGCATCGCCGCCGCGATCGACGCCCAGCCACGCCTCGATGCGCAGCGCCATCTCAGGCGAAATCCCGGCACGCCCATTGAGCACGCGTGACAGCGCCACGCGCGACACGCCGAGCTGCGCCGCGGCGTCGGTGACGTTCAGCCGGAGTGCCGGTAGCACGTCGTCGCGCAGCGTAAGACCGGGGTGAGGCGGGTTGTGCAGGGTGCTCATGGTTCGGTCCTCTCAGTCGTCGGTTTTCGCGATGTCGTCCATCGTCACGCCACGACGGCATCGACCTCTTCATCGGGCTCCGCGTCAAACCGAGGTTGCCAGCGCCCTTTCGATTCCTCCACGACGATGCGCTGCCGGGTCAGGCGCTCCACCGTCCGGATGCGCTCCACGGCCCGGCGGATCGGCACGTTGCCCTCGGCGTGCGCCAGGTACAGCAGCCGCACCAGCTTGTCGGCCCACTTCGGCACGCGGCCGCTCTTCTCCCAGCGTGCGACCGACTGGCCATCGGCACCCATCAGCTTGCCCAGCGCCGGCTGCGACAGCATCAAGCCGGAGTTCCGCAGCACACGCAGTTCGGCGCCGGTCAATGGGCCGGGCTTCTTCGTCAACGTCGCGCAGATCGCCGCCGTCAGTCCGTCCACGTCATGGAAGGAGACAGCGGGGCCAAAGCGCGTGTCGTGCAAGGTGTAGCCGTTGACAAGCCACACGTTGCGCAGTCCGCTTTCGGTGTAGTGGTACATGCTCAAGCCTCCCTCACGTCGATCACCGTCACCACGATCAGCGCCGGCTGCGGGTACTCCACGTACACCACGGCCGCCACGTTCACGCCTGACACCATCCGCCGCATTTCGCACTTCACTCCCGGATGCCGCATGTCCGGCTCGGGTGGGCGCGCCAGCGTCCCCTGCCTCAACGCCTCCAACAGCATTCGTGGCGTGATGTGGCGCTGCTTCATCCGCTGCTTCGCGTGCATCGTCAGCGCCACATTCGCCGGGTCGGCCGCGCTGGCCCGGATGTGCCGCTCAAGCTGCCGTTGCGATGGTGACGACATTCGGTACAATCCTATCAGAATGATAGTCTTTGCGCTGGGTCGACGCGCCGGGCTGCGCCCACCGACCGGGACCGCCACAGGCGCCCACGGCGCCGCGCCTTGGCCAGCTCAAAGCGCGCCATATGTGGCGGTGGAACGTGCGGGATTCCGTCAGATCGGCCATGCTCACCTCCCTACGCTGCCTTGTTGCCCGGCGGCACCACATCCGCGCCCTTGCGCAGCCGATCGAGGTAGTCGGCCCACGCCGTCATCAGCTGCCGGCGCTGCTGCATGAACTCGGCGCGGTGATAGGCCATGCCGAGCGGGCCGGACTTGCCGTGCGCCAGCTGGGCTTCGATCACGTCGGGCGACACGCCGGGCAGCTGCTCGACGATCAGCGTGCGCGCCATCGCGCGAAAGCCGTGCGGCGTCATCTCGCCGTTGGCATAGCCCATGCGTCGCAGCGCGGCACGGATCGTGTTCTCGCTCATACAGCGCTCGCCGGTGAGCAGCGACGGGAACACGAACTTGCCGTGCCCGGTGAGGGGTCGCATCTCTTCCAGAATGGCCAGCGCCTGGGGTGACAGCGGCACCAGATGTGGCCGGCCGTTCATCTTGCCGTGCAGCCTGCGCTTCATCTTCTCCGCAGGGATGGCCCACAGCGCCGCGTCCGTGTCGATCTCGGCCCACTCCATCGCGCGGATGTTCCCCGGCCGCTGGAAGAGCAGGGCGGACAGCATCAGCGCCGCACGCGTAGCCGACTGACCGGCGTAGGCATCCATGGCGCGCAGCAGCTCGCCGGCCCGCGCGGGTTCCAGCACGGCCGCCATGTGGGTGACGTTCACGGGCTTCAGCGCGCCGTGCAGATCGAGGGCAGGGCTGCGCTCGCAGCGGCCGGTCTGCACCCCGTAGCGGAACACCTGGCCGGCGGTCTTGCGCAGGGTGTGCGCGGTCTCGGCCGCGCCTCGTCGCTCTACCCGGCGCAGCGCTTCGAGCAGCACCGGCGCCGTGACGCTGGCCAGCGGCAGCGAGCCGAGCAGGGGGAACAGATCCTTCTCCATGCGCTCGATCCACCGCTGCCCATACCGCGAGCTCCAGCCGCTGGACTGCGCCGCATGGAACTCGCGGGCGACGGCCTCGAACGTCGTCGCGTTGCTGGTGGCGCTGGCGATCCTGTCGGCCTGGCGCTTGTGCACGGGGTCGACGCCGCCGGCGCGGGTCTTGCGCGCTTCGTCGCGGGCTGCGCGCGCCGCCTTCAGGGTGGTCTCCGGGTAGTTGCCCAGCGCCAGCCGGCGCTCCTTGCCGCCGAAGCGGTACTTGACGAACCAGCGCTTCGATCCGCTCGGCGCCACCTCCAGGTACAGCCCGCCGCTGTCGGCGAGGCGATGGCGGGGCTTGCCCTCCGGGCAGGCGGCATTGCGGCAGGCTGGATCGGACAGCATTGAAGGGGTCTCCGGAGGAACAAACCCGGCGAGGGTGGGGGTAAACCGCTCGCGTTCCCCTGATTGAACCCCTGTTCCCCCGATTTGTCCAGACCCTACATGCGCCCTTCTGATTGGAAGTATTGGCGTAGGCTGTTGATTTGTCTGGGTGTTTGCGTCGTTCTGATTGAACCTGACGCTTTCGTTTGGCCTGCCCGGCAGGACTCGAACCTGCGACCCCCAGCTTAGAAGGCTGGTGCTCTATCCAGTTGAGCTACGGGCAGCTCGGAGCAGCGAATTCTAGTCAGCGTGCCTTGTACTGTTCTGTGCCGAACAGCATCTCGCGCGCCTTGTCGTCGGTCAGCGGCTTGCGCAGGCCGGCCAGCACCTCGACACCACGCTTCACGGCAGGGCGGCCGGCGATCTCGTCGAACCAGCCCTTGAGGTGCGGATAGTCGTCCCAGCTGATGCCCTGGTTCTTCCACGAGCGCAGCCACGGAAAGACGGCGATGTCGGCGATGCTGTACGCCGGCCCGCCCAGGTACTTGCTCTTCGCCAGGCGCTTGTTCATCACGCCGTACAGGCGCCGGGCCTCGTTGCTGTAGCGCTCGATCGCATAGGGCAGCTTTTCCGGCGCATAGATGCGGAAGTGGTGCGCCTGGCCCAGCATCGGGCCGACGCCGCCCATCTGGAACATCAGCCACTGCAGCACCTCGTACTTGCCGCGGATGGATTCGGGCATGAAGCGGCCCGTCTTGGCCGCCAGGTACATCAGGATCGCGCCGGACTCGAACAGCGAGATCGGCTGGCCTTCGGGTCCGTCGGGGTCGACGATGGCCGGAACCTTGTTGTTGGGGCTGATCGCTAAAAAATCACTACGAAACTGGTCGCCCTTGCCGATATCCACTGCAACCGCCTTGTAGGGCAGGGCGCACTCCTCCAGCATGACGTGCACCTTGTGGCCATTCGGCGTCGGCCAGGAATAGACCTCGATCATCTTTGCCCCTCATGCGTGCGAAGCCCTTCGCGCGGCAACCGACTCTAAACCATGCTCCAAACGATCAAACGCTGGCTGGCAGACGCTCCACCGCAGGTGCCCGGCTGGAGCGAACTGAGCGCCTGGGCCCGCACCCACCAGTGGACCTTGCGCGCGGTTCGCGAACCCGAGGGCTTCGTCGTCGAAGGCCGTGCCGGCAGCACTGCCTGGCGCCTGGAATGGGGGCCGTCGCAGCGCGCCTACATTCACGGTGCCGAACTGCGCATCCGCGCCGAACTGTCGGTGCCGCGCGAACTGCAGGCGCTGGTGCTGAACCGCGAGCTGATGGACGCGATGGAGAAGGCGGTCTTCGACCAGTACGTCGAAGGCGTGCAGACGCGCATCGACACCACCACGCCGCCCGAGATGCGCTGGCTGGTGATGTTCCCCAAGCTGTCGGGCGCCGAGCTGAAGTCGCTGCGCGACGGCTACGGCGCGCTGTCCAGCTACAAGCCCTGGCTGCAGCAATGGCTGGCCGGTGGCCTGACGCCGGCGCTGGCGGCGCTGCCCACCGCGACCGAGCGCCCGCTGGTGCTGATGATCGCGCGCCGCCGGCTGTGCCTGCGCACTGCGTTGGCCCAGCCCGATCCGGCCGCACTCGATGCCTGGCTGCGCCTGTTCGAATGCGCGCTGCAGGAAGCGCAGCGCGTGGCCATCGACGAGACCGACCTGCACACGCCGAGCACCCAGCCGAGCCTGTTCTCGGCCTCGACCATGCCGGTCGACGCGGCGCGGCCTTGATCAGCCGGCCTGCGCGAAGCGCCAGCCCATCTCGGCCAGCGGCCGGGCGCCGGCGCCGGACTGGCGCGCCTGCTCGCTGGCCGCCGTGCCGGCCTCGACACGCTTGGCGATGCCCTGCAGGATGGCCGCCAGGCGGAACATGTTGTAGGCCAGATAGAAGTTCCAGTCGGCCTTGAGTGATTCGGGCGTGCCGCGGCCGTTGCGCTGGCAGTAGCGGCGGATGTACTCCGCCTCCGGCGGAATGCCCAGCGCCTCATGGTCCAGCCCGCCGATGCCGCGGAAGGTGCCCGGCGGGATGTGCCAGGACATGCAGTGGTAGCTGAAGTCGGCCAGCGCATGGCCGATGGTCGACAGTTCCCAGTCCAGCACCGCCAGGATGCGCGGTTCGGTGGGGTGGAACATCAGGTTGTCCAGGCGGTAGTCGCCGTGCACCACCGACACCATGGCTTCGTCGCGCGCGCTGTCCGGGATGTGCTGCGGCAGCCATTCGATGAGCCGGTCCATGGCTTCGTTGGGGCCGGTGACGGAGGCCTGGTACTGCTTGGTCCAGCGCGAGATCTGCCGGTCGAAGTAGTTGCCCGGCCGGCCGTAGTCGGCCAGGCCAAAGCCCGCCACGTCCAGCCGGTGCAGCGCGGCGATGACACGGTTCATCTCGTCGTAGATGGCGCCGCGCTGCTCGCGCGTCATGCCGGGCAACGACTGCTCCCACAACACACGCCCCTGCACACATTCCATGATGTAGAAGGCGCGGCCGATGACCGATTCGTCGTCGCACAGCAGCAGCATCTTCGGCACCGGCACCTCGCTGCCGGCGAGCGCGCCCATGACGCGGAACTCGCGCTCGATGGCATGCGCAGACGGCAGCAGCCTGGCCACCGGCCCCGGCTTGGAGCGCATCACGTACGCGGCCTGCGGCGTCGTCAGCTTGTAGGTCGGGTTCGACTGCCCGCCCTTGAACTGCTCGACGCTCAGCGGCCCGGCAAAACCCGGCAGCTGCTGTTCCAGGTAGGCCTGCAGCGCGGCGGTGTCGAAGGCATGTGTGCCGGCCACCGGCTTGGTGCCCTGGAACTGGTCCATCAGTCGTCTCTTTCGTGTGGGTGAGTCAGCGGTCGGCGATCTGCAGCAGCTTGTCGCGCGACAGCACCACCAGCCGCGTCGGCTCGACACGCACGGCGCCTTCGCGCTCGAAGCCCTTCAGTTCCTGGTTGACGCGCTGGCGCGATGCGCCCAGCAGCTGCGCCAGGTCTTCCTGCGCCAGCTCCAGCCCGATGCGGATCTCCTCGCCCTGCTTGATGCCGTAGCTCTTGGCCAGCAGGACGATCTGCTTGGCCAGCCGCGCCTGCAGCGGCCGTGTGTTCAGGTCCTCGATCTGATCGAACATCAGGCGCAGCCGGCGGCAGTTCAGGCGCAGCAGCGCGTCGTACAGCTCGGCATGCAGCGACAACAGCTCCTTGAAATCGGGCCGGCGCACGCACAGCAGCGTGGTCTGGCCGTGGGCGTCGGCATCGTGGGTGCGCGGCAGGCCGTCGAAGAGTGCGATATCGCCGAACCACACGCCGGGCTCGGCGTAGGTCAGCGTGACCTGCTTGCCCGTCAGCGACACCGAGCTGATGCGTACCGCGCCCTGCGCCACGCCGCACCATTCTTCGGCGGCGCCGCCGCGCGTGGCCAGCGGCGCGCCGTCCTTCAGGCGGCGCACGACGGCGCGCGCCAGGATGTCCTCGCGCAGCGGTTCGGAAAGCTTGGAGAACCAGGCCCCTGTATCGATGTTGCGGCGTTCTTCGACGCTGAGGGTCGAGGCGTTCATGGCGGGTCTGGGCGGTGAGTCAAGGCGAAGGCCGGTGTGCGGAAGCTGCGAGCGCCTATGCTAACCGTGCGCTGCTGCACGCTGTGGCGCCCTTTGTCGGGGCCGATTTGTAACCGTGCATGCTAGAGTGGTTTTCAGCGCTGAAAGCCCCCTCACCCACGCATGATTTCGCGGCCCCTGAGCATCGCCATTCTCGCCTGTGCGGGTTTGGCGGCCGCATCGCAGGCGCTGGCCCTGGGCTTCGGCCGCATCCCCGAGTCGATCCCCTTCGGCCAGACGCTGGACCTGACGGTACCGCTGCGTGTGGAGACCGGCGAGAGCCTGGCGCCGGGCTGTGTGCAGGCCGAGGTGCGCATGGGCGAGCAGCACCTGCCGCCGGGCGCACTGCAGGTTGCGCTGGAGCCGCTCGGCACTTCGCGCGACGAATGGCGCGTGCGCCTGCGCAGTGCGACGGTGGTGCAGGAACCGCTGGTCGCGGTGAATCTGACGGTGGGCTGCAACGGCTCGGTGTCGCGGCAGTTCGTGGTCTTTGCCGACCCGCCGTCCACCCAGGCCGAGCTGCCGCGCGTCGCGCTGGCCGATCCGCCACCGGCGGCGCCGGCAGCACCGGCCGCAGCCGCGCCGCGTGCGGCGTCCGGCGCGCGTCCGCCTGCCGTAAAGCCGGCGCGCAAGGCCCAGGCCGAACGTCCGCGCGCGCGTGCCCAGGCCCGGTCGAGCGCCCCGGCCGTGGCCGCGCGCAGCCCGGCGCCGAAGAATCCGAAACCGCGGTTGAAGCTCGAGGAACCCGAAGAACTGCTGCGGGCGGCGACGCTGGCGGTGGCCGCGCAGGATGCGGCACTGGCCTCGGCCGCCCAGGCGGCCAGCGCGGCCGAAGCGGCGGCCTCGGCAGCCGAGCAGCGTTTGGCAGCGATGGAAGCCGATCTGAAGTCGATGCGCGAGAACGCCGCCGCGCACCGCGCATCGATGGAGCTGATGCGCCAGCGCCTGGCGCAGTCCGAGGACCAGGGCCGCATGCAGTCGCTGCTGGCGTCTGCCGTGGCGGCGCTGTTGCTGCTGGTGCTGTGGCTGGGGTGGCGCTTGCGCGTCCTGCAGCGCGAGCGCCAGGCGGCCTGGTGGCAAGGCGCCGCTGCTGACGCGGTGGCCGCAGCGCCGGCCGAGGCCGAGGTCCTGGCCGAGCCCGCGGCAGTTTCGGCAGCCGTATCGCTGGACGGGCCGGACACGCTGCCGCCACCGGTGCAGCGCTCGGCGCCGCTGCCGCCGGCGGTGCAGGTGGAAGAGTCCTTGACGCGGCCGGTCAGCGTCGACGAGCTGATCGACCTGGAGCAGCAGGCCGAATTCTTCCTGGTGCTGGGCGAAGAGGATGCCGCCGTCGACCTGTTGATGTCGCACCTGCGCAGCACCGGCGGCACGAGCCCGCTGCCCTACCTGAAGCTGTTGGAGATCTATAGGCGCCATGGCGACCGCGACGCCTACGAGCGCATGCGGCGGCGCTTCAGCCAGCGCTTCAATGCCGTTGCGCCGGACTGGGAGGCCGACCCCGAGCAGGGCCGCGAACTGCAGGACTATGCGGCCGTGCTGGCCGCGCTGCAGGCCGCCTGGCCGCAACCGCTGGACGCGATGGCCGAGCTGGAGAACCTGCTGTTCCGCAAGCGCAGCGGCGAACTCTTCGAACTGCCCGCCTACCGCGACGTGCTGACGCTGTACGCGGTGGCGCGCGACCTGCACCGGCAGCTGGATCAGCCCGCGAACGATGTCGACGTGCTGCTGCCGCTGAGCGCCGGCGCGGCCGCGTCGCCGTCGATCTTCGACAACCTGGACTCCAGCTATCCCGAAGGCGCCGCCGAGGACCGCCCCACCGCGCCGGTGGACCTGGACCTCAGCGAGCCGGCCGTTTCGGTGCGCGCGACGCTGCGCTGACTACAGCTTCTGCAGGCGCTGCAGCGCGCTGAGCAGCGTTTCGTCGCGCTTGGCAAAGCACAGCCGGGCGATTTGCTGCTCGAAGCCGTCGGCATAGAAGGCCGACAGCGGGATGGCCGCGACGCCGATCTCGGTGGTCAGCCATTCGCAGAAACCCGCCTCGCCCAGGCTGCTGACCTGGCTGTAGTCCACGCACTGGAAGTAGCTGCCCTCGCTGGGCAGCATGCGCAGCCGCGTTTTTGCCAGGCCGGCGCGGAACAGGTCGCGCTTGTGCTGGTAGAAGGCCGGCAGCTCCAGGTAGTGGCGCGGCTCGGCCATGTAGCGTGCCAGGCCGTGCTGCATCGGCGTATTGACGGTGAAGACGTTGAACTGGTGCACCTTGCGGAACTCGGCCATCAGCGGCGCCGGCGCCACCACGGTGCCGACCTTCCAGCCGGTGACGTGGTAGGTCTTGCCGAAGCTGGAGACGACGAAGCAGCGCGCCGCCAGCGCCGGGATCGACGCTGCGCTGACGTGCGGCATGCCGTCGTACACCATGTGCTCGTAGACCTCGTCGGAGATCAGCAGGATGTTCGTCGGCGCCAGCAGCTCGGCCAGCTGCCGCATCTCGGCGGCGGTCCACACCGTGGCGCTGGGGTTGTGCGGCGAGTTCAGCATGATGGCCCGCGTGCGCGGCGTGATCGCTGCCGCAATCGCGCCGAAGTTGGGCCTGAAGCTGCCCGGGTCCAGCGGCACGCGCACCACCGTGCCGCCAGCCAGCTCGACGTTCGGCGCGTAGCTGTCGTAGCAGGGCTCGAGCACGATGACCTCGTCGCCGGGGTGCACGCAGCACAGCACGGCGGTCAGGATGGCCTGGGTGGCGCCGGCGGTGATGGTGATTTCGGTGTCCGGGTCGTAGCGGCGGCCGTACAGCGCTTCGACCTTCTTCGCCATGGCCTCGCGCAGCGGCGCCACGCCGGGCATCGGCGGATACTGGTTCAGGCCCTCGCGCATGGCGCCGTTGACCAGGTCCAGCAGCGCCGGATCGCAATCGAAATCCGGAAAACCCTGGCCCAGGTTGACGGCACCGTGCTTGGCGGCCAGCGCCGACATGACGGTGAAGATGGTGGTGCCGACCTGCGGCAGCCGGCTTTGCAGCGGCGGGGTGGTGACGGCGAGGGAAGCGGGCGGCATGCGGTCCTTACATCTGGTAGTCAGCGCCGCCGCCGCTCATCGCGCGCTGGATCAGCGCGCGCGTCAGCCGGTCGGACAGCAGTTCGGCAAAAGTGTAGACAAAGTGCCGCAGGTAGGCGCCGCGGCGGAAGGCCACGCTGGACACGTTCGAGCCGAACAGGTGACCCACCGGGCGCCACACCAGGTCGCCGTCCGGCGGCTCGTCGCGCACCGCCATCTCGGCGACGATGCCGACGCCCAAGCCCAGGCGCACATAGGTCTTGATGACGTCGGAGTCCAGCGCCTCCAGCGCCACCTGCGGCTTCAGCCGCGCCTTGGCAAAGGCGGCGTCGATGCGCGAGCGGCCCGTCACCGTGGGGTGGTAGGTGACCAGCGGCTCGGCCGCCAGCTGCTCCAGCGTCGGCCGCTCCACCGCGGCCAGCGGGTGCGTGCGCGGCACGACCACCGCGTGCTGCCACTCGTAGCAGGGCAAGGTCACCAGGTCGTCGAAGCCGGTCAGCGACTCGGTGGCCAGGCCGACGTCGGCGGTCTCGGCCAGCAGCATGCGCGCCACCTGTTCCGGCGTGCCCTGGTGCAGCACCACCTGCACCTTGGGGTAGCGGCGGCGCAGCAGCGACACCGGAGCGGGCAGCACGTAGCGCGCCTGC
>Ga0307505_10001226_pt1 | contig 21901 bp, 17 predicted proteins | sample 23_S_MG_FD_202183 | JGI IMG/M metagenome (GOLD analysis project Ga0307505, IMG submission 202183) | Soil microbial communities from Populus trichocarpa stands in riparian zone in the Pacific Northwest, United States - 23_S | ecosystem: Environmental > Terrestrial > Soil > Riparian zone > Trees...
ACGTTCGCGCCGGTGAGCGTGCCCATCACGTTGCCGTCCACTAGGATGCCGCGCGAGCTCGAGTTCATCACCTGGACCCTCGAGATCGACGACTTGGAGCCGCCCTGCAGCAGGATCCCGTTTCCGTTATCGCGGATGAGGGTGTCGGAGATGTTCACCAGGGCATTGGCATTGACTTCGACCGCCTGGGCGCCGAAGTTCGAGAGCACCGAGTTCTCGATGGAGAGCTTGGAGCCGGCGGTCATGTGGACGCCGCGAGAGGCGCCGATGCCGTTGATGTTCAACCCGCGCAGGATGACGCTCACGCCGGCGGTGGCGATGGTAACCGCGGTCCCGGACGAGGCGGCGATGCCGGCGAAGTAGCCCGGGTTCGCCGTGATGGTGACGGATTTCGTGATCGCGACCGCGCCATACCCGGCGGCGTCCAGGGCGACGATCTCCCCGCCCGCATCGACGGCGCCCATGGCCGCGGTGAAACCGCGGCAGGGAGCGTTCAGCAGGCAGCCCGCGCCCGCGTTCGCATCGCTGCCGTATGAGGCCACATAGGCACGCTGGGCGGCTTGCGCCGGAAAGGCCAGCGCGCCGACCACTGCGGATGCCAATGCCACCTGAGTGAACCGGGTCATCTTTATTCTCCTTGGTGTTGGGGTACCGGAACGAGGGGGCCGGACGGCCCGCTCGCTAACCGGCCAATCTATGTCGCGGCCTGCCATCGCGTCAACGCATATATTCGCCTTGACACGCCGGCCGGTCAGGAGGCGCGCCGAACCCGAGCAAGTTGTCGAGCTTCTGCGGCCCGCTCGCGGCCCGGCCAATCCAGGTCCCGGCCTGGCGCCGCGTCAACGCCAAAAAAACGCCCGCATGGTGCGGGCGCTCGATCGAGACCGTGGGCCGCCGGGCGCCACGGCGCGCCGACGGATCGAACCCCTGGACGCCTAGATGCCGGCGGCGGCCGTGATCGTGCCGAAAGTGTTGCCAACGCCGTTGTTGCGCGCGGTGTTGTTGCCCTGCGACTCCATGATGGCTGTTTCGGTCTGATAGAGCCCGTAGGCTGTGTTTCCCGTGGCCATGCTGTAGCTGACGGTGGTGATGGAGTTCGCGGAGCCCTCGGCAGCGAAGCCGTAGACGTTGTTGCTCGCAGTCGTGCGCGTGATCGAGGTGTGCGAAAACGCGCCGTCGATCGCGCTCGTAAAGGCCCCGGCGAAGTTGTTCATCATGACCGAATCGACGATGGCGACGGTCGTGGTCGTACCGATTGGAGCGCCGTGATTGTAGACGCTCATGTTCTGGTTTCCCAGGAACCTGGTGTTGTTGATGCTGGCCGTCGCGCCGCTGGTGACGTAGATGCCATTGCCGACGTTGTCGCGAATCGTGGAATCCATCACTCGCAGCGCCACCGCCGTCGAGACGTAAACGCCGTCCGCGCCGAAACTGGAGATGACGCAGTTCTCGATCGTCAGCCGGTCACCGTCGGTCATGACGACGCCATAGGCGCCGCCGATACCGTTGAGGTTGAGCCCCCGGAGCGTGACGTTGACCCCGGGCGTGGCGATGGACACCGCGACCCCGGACGAAGCGGCGATGCCGGCGAAGTACCCCGGGTTGGCGGTGATGGTGACGGATTTGGTGATGGTGACCGCGCCATACCCTGCGGCATCGAGGGCCACGATCTCCCCGCCCGCATCGACGGCGGAATGCGCCGCGGTGAAGCTGCGGCAGGGAGCGTTCAGCAGGCAGCCCGCGCCTGCGTTCGCATCGCTGCCGTATGAGGCCACAAAGACGCGCTGGGCGGCTTGCGCCGGAAAGGCCATTGCGCCGAGAACTGCCAATGCCAATGCCACCTGGGTGAACCGGGTCATCTTTACTCTCCTTGGTGTTGGGGTACCGGAATGGAGGGGGGCAGGATGGCCCGCTCGCTACCCGGCCAATCTAGGTTCGACCCGCCGCCGCGTCAACGTCCATTCGGCCTTGGCAGGCCGGGTCAGGAGGCGCGCCGAACCCGAGCAAGTTGTCGAGCTTCTGCGGCCCGCTTGCGGCCCGGCCAATCCAGGTCCCGGCCTGGCGCCGCGTCAACGCCAAGAGAAACGCCCGCGTGGTGCGGGCGTTCGATCGAGACCGTGGGCCGCCGGGCGCCAGCGCGCGCCGACGGATCGAACCCTGGGACGGCTAGATGCCGGCTGCGGGAGTGATCGTGCCCGTGGTGTTGGCATTGCCGTTGTTGCGCACGGTGTTGTTGCCCTGGGACTCCAGGACGTTCGTGCCGCCATTCTGATAGAACCCGTAGGAAGCATTTCCCGTGGCCATGCTGTTGCTGATGGTCATGATGGTGCTCCCGGTGCCCTCGGAAGCGAAGCCGTAGGAGTTGTTGCTCGCCGTCGTGCGCGTGATCGACGAGCGCGTGAACGCGCCGGCAGTCCCGGAAGTATAGAAACCGACGAAATTGTTCATCGTGACCGAGTCGACGATGGCGACGGTCGTGGTCGTATCGATCGGACTGCCGTTGTTGAAGACGCCCATGTTCCCGTTTCCAAGGAGCTTGGTGGTGTTGATGCTGGCGGTGGCGCCGCCGGTGACGTAGATGCCGTTGAAGTTGTCGCGAATCGTGGAATCCATCACCCGCAGCGCCGCCGCCGTCGCGACATGAATGCCGTCCGAGCTGAAACCGGAGATCACGCAGTTCTCGACCGTCAGCCGGGCACCGTTGGTCATGAGGACGCCGTAGGCGGCGCCGATACCGTTGAGGTTGAGCGACCGCAGCGTGACGTTGACCCCGGGCGTGGCGATGGTGACCGCGTTACCCGTCGATGCGGCGATGCCGGCGAAGTAGCCGGGGTTCGCGGTGATGGTGACGGATTTCGTAATGGTGACCGCGCCATAGCCTGCGGCATCGAGGGCCACGATCTCCCCGCCCGAATCGACGGCGCCCAGGGCCGCGGTGAAACCGCGGCAGGGAGCGTTCAGCAGGCAGCCCGCGCCCGCGTTCGCATCGCTGCCGTATGAAGCCACAAAGACGCGCTGGGCGGCTTGCGCCGGAAAGGCCAGCGCGCCGAGCACTGCGGATGCCAATGCCACCTGAATGAACCGGGTCATCTTGTTCTCCATGGAGCTGGGTACACGAATGGAGGGGCCGGACGGCCCGCTACCTGCCCGGCCAATCTATGTCGGGCATGCCGCCGCGTCAACGTCCTATTCGACCTTCACACGCCGGCCCGTCAGGAGGCGCGCCGCGCCCCCGCCTCGAGCCGCTCCCGCAGCTCCGCACAGCTCCGGTGCAGCTCCTCGACCAGCGCCAGCCGTTCGCGCGCCGCGTGGTCGAGCTCCCCGATGACCTTGGCACGCTCGTCGCAGATGCGCTGAAGATCCTCGATCTGGCGCTCGAGGTCGGAGATGCGCGCAGCGTACTCGTCCTGACGCACGTCCCGGCCCGCCATGTCGCCGAAGCCGAGGAAATTGTCGAGCTTCTGCGAGCCGGTGGGGGATCGCGCGCCCCCCGAACGGGCGAGCATCGCGGGGTCGCAATAGTGGCGCGCGAAGGCCTGGACGACCTGGTTCGCCACGAAGGCGGCCACATGCCGGTTGTCCTCCTCGAACGGGTCGCGGAAGAAGTCGTGGACGATCTCGTAGCTCGGAAAATAGAAGAGCTCGCGGTTGACGAGCTCCGATCGTTCCCTCAGGAACTCGTCCAGCGCCGCGCGCAGGATCGCTTTCGAGACGGAGTTGGCCGTGATCGCCGAGACCGGCCTGAAGGTCGCCTTCATCCTCACAGGCGAAATCGTGTAGACGACCTTGAGGCCCGGAAGATGGCCGCGCCGGATCTCCTCGATCTTCTCGAGGCAACGCTTCGTGTCCTGCATGGTCTCGACCCGGAACACGTGCCGCGACGGATCGTAGTGGCGCTTGGTGAGCGCGCGCCACAGGGGCTCGCCCGTCTGCTTGTCGTACCAGATCTCCGAGAGCCCCAGCGTCAGTATGAGCACGTCGGTCTGCTCCAGCGTGGTCCTGACCAGGCGCCGGCGCTCGTCGTTCGCCTCGAAGACTTCCTTGTCCTTGCCGATCCAGAGGGCGTGGCGGCTATCGAACTCGCCGAAGGCCCAGCGGAACTGCTGCGCGATCACGGCCGGGCTCTCGAACGTCGCACCGTATCGCATCAGGGCGTTATACGGCGACGCGTCCACGCTCTTGTTGAAACCCTTCTCGGCCAGCCACAGGATGAAATAGCGCGCGAAGCAGCTGCCGACACCGATCACCCGAGTCCGGTCGCCGATCAGGGGCGCGGATGGCAGCCAGCCCTCGACCAGGGACTGGATCCCGCTCGCCGAGTACTCCTGTTTGCTGGGGACGACATGCACCTTGCCCCCGAGGTGCCACGTGTCGAGGTTTTGCAGCAGCATGTCGTCGGGATCGCGATGCCAGTCCACGAGCGCGTCCTTGCGGGGGCTCGCCTGAGCCGTCGTGTTGCCCGCCGCGGCAACGGCGGCGGGAAGCTCCGCCTTCAGCTCATCGCCGTAGAAGTTCTCGAACTCCCACGAGAACTTCTCCGCGATCCTCTTCACCTGCATCTGATCGAAGGACGCCTCGACCGGACACTGCTGCCTGTACTCGCTCTTTTCCCGGACCGACAGGCGATCGAACGCAAGGCCAACCTCGTCGAACAGGCGCTTGAGCTCCTCGTCGAGCCGTTCATACCTTATTACGTCCGTCAGGAGGCACTCGCCGCGAGCGTCGCAATACCTCTCGACCTCCGATCGCAGGTCCGCGATGGCGGCATCGACGTCGTACTCCCCGCCGGAGCGAACGTACTGCATCGCGAAGTGGGATCGCACTTTCTCGAACGGATTCCTGACGACTCCGAAGCGGCGCAGCCCGAGGAAATAGTCGGCGCCGAGCAACGACTTCACCGTCGCCGCGTCCACGTGGTTGTAGAACGCCGGGGACCCGTCGTCGCCCAGGTGGTTCCGGGGTTCGTGCTCGGGCGAAGGCGGCGAGATCGGCGTCACGATGTCGTCCGCCGAGGCGTGCCGGCCGAGGAACACCTCGATGGAGGTCCCCGCGACCTTCACGCCCTTGATGAACAGGAGGCGGTGCTTCCTCAGCAGGATCATCGGCGCCAGCGCAGGCTCATTGGATCTCCTTGAAGCTTCCGCTCGCCCCGAAGCCGACCATCCCGAGGAAGGGCGCCACATCCTTCTCGTAATCCCAATGGATCGTGATCGGCCCGATGGGATCGGTCGAGTCGAGGTTCTCGCCGCGATTCGGCGCGACCAGGTGCGCGATGGTCGCCGTGACCGAATAATTGCCCGCTTCCAGCAGCAGATCCATGCGCATCTCGAAGATTCCCGGCTGCTCGTCCTGCCGGGCCGGGGGCGGAGTGAGCCCCAGCCGCGACGATCCCAGCGACGTGACGACCTGATCGTACTTGTTCCGGATCACGACGGTCACGTGGGTCGCAGCCTCCTTCGCGGAGCGATAGGCGACCTTGACGCGCATCGCGCTGCCGAGGCGAAACGAGGTGGTGGCGTTGCCCTCCGCGTCGTAGAACGCCACCGCGAGGATCCGCCCCGGCTGCCCGGCGGCTTCCGGCCGCGCCTGCCACACCGCGTCGCCTACGATCGACTGCAGCTCGCGAGCCCCGGCGGTCTCGACTTGCGTGGCGGCCAGGGCGGGCGGCGGCGCTCCATCGCGCCCTTCGGCGAGGTACTGGCGCGTCGCCAGGCGCGTCTCGCCGACGAACTGCAGGCGCCCCTGCTTGAGGTAGATCGCGCGGCTGCAGACGTCGCGCACGGTGGCCATGTCGTGGGACACGAGCAGCAGGGTCACGCCGCGGTCGCGCAGCTCGCGGATGCGCGCGAAGCATTTCTGCTGGAAGAAGAAGTCGCCCACGCTCAACGCCTCGTCGATGATCAGGACCTCGGGGTCGCCGAGGCTCTGCACGGCGAAGGCGAGCCGCATGCGCATGCCGTCGGAATAGGTCTTCACCGCCCGGTCGAGCGCGTCGCCGATCTCGGCGAAGGCGGCGATCTCGTCCATGCGCGCGACGATCTCCTCGCGCTCGAAGCCCAGCAGCAGGCCATTCAGCACCACGTTGTCGCGGCCGGTGTACTCGGAATTGAAGCCGCTGCCCAGCTCGAGCAACGCCGAGACGCGCCCGTTCACCTTCACCTCGCCCGAGGTCGGCGTGAGCGTACCGGCGAGGATCTCGAGCAGCGTGCTCTTGCCGCTGCCGTTGCGGCCGATCACGGCCACCGACTCGCCGCGCGCCACCTCGAAGCCGATGTCGCGCAGCGCCCAGATCTCGTGCGCGCCGCGGCGCCACGAGGGCCACAGGGCGTTGGCAAGGCGCGCTGCCTGGTTGTTGTAGACGTGGTAGCACTTCGAGACGTCGCGCACGCTGATCGCGGTGACGGCCATGGCTACACCAGGTCGGCGAAGCGCGGGCGCACCCGCCGGAAGACCCAGAGCGCGCCCCACGCGAAGAGCGCGGACAGCAAGAAGTACACGAGGAGCGCCCGGACGACCGGCACCTCGCCTACGAAGAGCACGAGGCGCAGCTGCTCCACCACGAACGTCATGGGGTTGGCGAGCAACACACCCTGCAACGCCGGCGGCACCGCATCCACGCTATAGAAGATCGGCGTGAGGAAGAGCAACGCGTGCGAGAGCAGCGCCGTCAGCTGGCCCACGTCGCGCACCAGCACGCCCATCGCGGAGAGAAGCCATCCGAGGCCCAGCAGCACCGGGAAGAACGTGAGCAGGATCGCGGGAAAGAGGAGGGCCGTCGCCTTCGGCACGCCGAAGAAGACGGCATATCCGACGAGCCACACCGCGATGCCGATGATGGCGTGGGCGATCGCCGTCGTGGCCATCACCCAGGGCAGGACCTCGAGCGGGAAGACGACCTTCTTCACGAGGTTGGGCTGCTGGGAGACGAGCGCGGGCCCGCGCGTGAGGCACTCGGAGAACGCGTTGAAGACGATCAGCCCCGCGAACAGCATGAGCGCGTAGCTCGCCGTGCCGCCGGCGAAGCCCCAGCGCGCCTGGAAGATCACGCCAAAGGCGAGCGTGTAGACCGCGAGCAGGAAGAGCGGCTGGGCGAACGACCAGGCGACGCCGCCGAAGGAGCCCCGGTAGCGCCCCGAGAACTCGCGCTTCACGAGCTCGGCCACGAGGCTGCGATGCCGCCACAGCGTGGAAAACACCCCGTCGCCGCCCCTACCGCGCGGGCGCAGCGGCCACGCGGCCATAGCGGTCGTCGAACCGGACGATGTCGTCTTCCCCAAGGTAGTCGCCGCTCTGCACCTCGATGATCACCAGCGGCTCCTTGGCGGAATTCTCGAGGCGATGCTTGTTGCGCGCGGGGATGAAGGTGGACTCGTTGGTGCGCACCACGAGATCGCGCTCGCCGTTCACGACGTTCGCCGTGCCGCTCACCACCACCCAGTGCTCGCTGCGGCGATGGTGCATCTGCAGGCTCAGGCTCGCGCCCGGCTTCACCTCGATGCGCTTGATCTTGAAGCCCGGCCCCTCCTCGAGGACGGTGTAGGTGCCCCAGGGACGGTGGACCGTGCGATGCACCTTGTGCGCCTCGTCGCCCTGCGACTTCAACTGGCTGTAGAGATGGCGCACGTCCTGCGCGCGCGACCGGTCGGCGACCAGAAGCGCATCGGGGGTGTCGACGATCACCAGGTTGCTCACGCCGACGGCGCCGATGAGGCGGCCCTCGCCGCGGATGTAGCAATCGGAGACTTCGTGCAGGACCACGCGGGCCTCGAGCCGGTTGCGCTGCGCATCGGCGCCGGCGAGATCGCCGATGGCGCTCCACGAGCCGATGTCGCTCCAGCCGATGCTGCACGGAACGACCGCGATGCTGCGCGAGCGCTCCATGAGGGCGAAGTCGATCGAGGTGTCCTCGACGCGCTTGAACGATTCGGGATCGAGATCGACCTGCGACAGGCCTTCGCCGGCGACCACGCTCGAGCGCTCGAGGCAGGCTTGCACGCCCTCGACGATGGCAGCGCAATGCGCCCGCATCTCGGCGAGGAGCGTTCCCGCGGTGAAGCAGAACATGCCGGAGTTCCAGAGGAAGCGGCCTGACTGGACGTATTCGCGCGCGACCTCGGGCGTGGGTTTCTCCACGAAGCGCAGCACGTCGTTGCCGTCGGCCTCGATGTAGCCATAGCCCGTTTCAGGCCGCTCGGGGCGGATGCCGAAGGTGACGAGGCGCCCCTCGCGCGCGAGCCCGACTGCGTGCGACACGGCCTCGGCGAAGGCCTTCTCGTCGGAGATCAGGTGGTCGGCGGGCAGGACCAGCATCACCGTCGACTCGCCATGCGCCGCGGCCACTCGCAGCGCCGCGGCCGCCACCGCCGCCGCCGTGCCGCGGCCGAATGGCTCGAGGATGTAGCCGGTTGCCAGCCCCGCATCGTTCACCTCGGCGAACTCGTCCTTGGTCTTGAAGAAGAGCTCGCGATTGGTGACGGTGAGGACCTCGCGCACGCCCTCCAGGCGCGCCCCGCGCAGGAACGCCTTGTGCAGCAGGCTCGCCCCGTCGGCCAGGCGGATGAAGGGCTTCGGGTGCAGCTCGCGCGACACGGGCCAAAGGCGCGAGCCAGCCCCGCCGCACAGGATGGTCGGGATCAGGACTGCATTTGGGTTCATGCTGGGGTGCACCGCGCAAAACGGCGCGGTGCGGAAGGGTCGTGGCAGTCGAGAATGATACAATATTTCATACGTTTAGCACCAACAGACGGCATTGCCTCCGACCCGAAGCCTCTTGCTGTGGCTGCCGCTGCTGGCCGCGGTCCTATTGGTCTTCCTGCCGAGCCTCGGTAGCCAGCTCGTCTTCGACGACGCGTACCTCGCCAGCGGCCGGCTCTTCTCCGACTATGCGACGCTCACCGAATTCCGTCCCCGGATGGTGTCGTACGGATCGTTCGTCTGGATCCACGACACGCTGGGCGAGGAGTGGTGGAAGCAACGTCTCGTCAACATCCTCCTGCACCTGGGCGTGGTGGGCGCGCTGTGGGCCCTCTACCGTGAGCTGATCGCGCGCCTCGAATCGGCTCCCGGCTCCGGCGCGGCGGCGGGCGAGGTCGATCGCTTCGCCCTGCTGGTGGCGATCGGCTTCTTCGCCCTCAACCCCGTCGCGGTCTATGGTGTGGCGTACCTGATCCAGCGCTCGATCGTGATGGCCACGCTCTTCGTGGTCCTGGGACTTTGGACGTTCGTGCGCGGCGTGGTGCGACGCGAGCCTTGGCTCTTCGCGGCCTCCGCGGCGTTCTACGTCCTCGCGGTCGCGTCCAAGGAGCACGCCGTCCTCGCGCCGCTCGTCGCATTACCGCTCTACGTGATCGCCGCCCGGCCGACACCCCGCCGCCTTGTGCTCAACCTGGGCGCCGTCATCCTGCTGATCGCCGCGGCCGCCTTCGTCCTCTGGCTCGCCTACGGCGAGATCATCGGGCGGCCGTTCGACGAGTACTCACACGTTTACCTCGCGCAGCTCGCCGCGCTCGACCCGCAGTCGGTGGACCGCGCGTACGGGCTGAGCGTGCTGAACCAGATGTGGCTGTTCTTCCACTACGGCCTGCGCTGGTTCCTGCCGGTGGCCGAATGGATGTCGATCAACCTGCGCCCGGCCTTCCCGCTCACGTGGTTGAGCTGGCCGCACACGCTCGGCGTCGTGGGCTACGTGGCCGTGGTCGCAGGGGGCGCCGCCTTGTTGCGCTACCGAGACATGCGCGCGCTGCTCGGCGCCTCGCTGCTCGTGCCCGCGCTGCTCTACGCCTCCGAGTTCGCGACCGTGTGGGTGCAGGATCCGTTCGTGCTCTATCGCAGCTACCTCTGGGCGATCGGGGTTCCAGGCGTGATCTATGTCCTCGTGCGCGGCACCCCACCGGGGTACCTCGCCGTGGGCGCCCTCGTCGTCGGAGCGCTGCTCTCGTGGCAGGCGCTCGACCGCGTGTTCTCGCTCGCCACGCCCGAGCGCACGTGGAGCGACGCGATCGCCAAGCTGCCCGGCGATCCGCGCTCGGTGGGACGCTGGTTTCCGTACCTCAACCGGGGCGCGGCGCGTGTCGACGAGCGGCAGTACAACCTGGCGATGCAGGATTTCGACACCTCGTCCCGGCTGGGCGACATGGGCGCGGGGCAGCTGAACCGCGGCTCGCTCTACGCCGCCAACGGACAGCACCAGGAGGCGCTCGCCGCGTTCGCCGTCGCCGAGCGCGAGGGCTTCCGAATGTACAACCTGCCCTTCCAGCGCGCGCTCTCGCTGCTCGCGCTCGGCCGCGTGCCGGAGGCCTACGTGCAGCTCGCCCAGGCGCGCGGGTTGAGCCCGCCCTCGCCCACGCGCGAGCTCCTCCTCCTGCACATGGGACGCACCGCGATCCAGGTCGGACGCCCCGACGACGCCGTCACCACGCTGCAGCAGCTGCTCACCTACGAGCCGCGCAATGCCGAGGCGCGCGTGCTCCTCGCGCTCGCCTTCGTGGCACGCAAGGAGTACGTGCGCACGCTGCAGACCCTCGACGCGCTTCCGCGCCCCAGCTGGACGTTTCGCGCGCACTACGCGAGCGCGCTCGCGCACTACGGGATCGGCAACCGCGAGCCGGCCCTCGCGGAAATCGACACCGCAATCCGCATCGGCCCCGACACGCCCCACCTGCGCGAATGGCGCGGCCGCATCGAGGCGATGAAATAGCCATGCGCATCCTCCACGTCGGCAAGTACTATCCGCCGGTCGCCGGGGGGATGGAGCGTTTCCTCGCCGATCTCGTGAAGGCGCAGCGCGCCGCAGGCCACGACGTCGGCGTGCTCGTGCACGAGCACGCGCGCGGGGAGGGTCGGGCCGACCCGCAGTGGCTGATGCGCTGCCCCGTCTGGCTGCGCCTGTTCTTCGCGCCCATCAGTCCCGCGTTCGCGCTGTGGTTGTCGCGCGCGGTGAAGAGGCTGCGTCCGGAAGTGCTTCACCTCCACATGCCCAACGTGAGCGCCTTCTGGGCGCTGCTGCTCCCGGCAACGCGCGACCTGCCCTGGGTGATCCACTGGCACGCGGACGTCGAGTTGTCGAAGCGCACGCTGCGCTTCGCCTATCCCCACTACCAGATCTTCGAGCGCGCGCTGCTCGAGCGCGCCGAATGCATCATCGTCACCTCGCCGCAATACCTCGAGGCGAGCCAGCCCCTCTATCCGTGGCGCTTCAAGTGCCACGTCGTCCCGCTCGGCGTGGACCCCGACCGCTTGCCGCCGGTCGACCCGGCCTCGGGCCGCGATCAGTGGAGGACCGACGGACTGCGCCTGCTCGCCGTCGGCCGCCTCTCGTACTACAAGGGCTTCGAGACGCTCCTCGGTGCCGTCAAGGACGACCCCGGACTCGAGCTCGTCGTCGTGGGCGAAGGCGAAGAGCGGCCGCGGCTGGAGCGCATCCTCGAGAAAGCCGGCCGGCCCGAGTGGGTGCGCCTGCTGGGCCATGCCGACGACGCCACCCTGCACCGGCTGATGGCGTCGTGCGACGTCTTCTGCCTGCCCTCGCGCGAGCGCACCGAGGCGTTCGGCATCGTGCTCATGGAGGCGATGCGCTATGGCAAGCCGCTGGTGGTGAGCGACCTGAAGGGAAGCGGCGTGACCTGGGTCGCGCGCGATGGCGAGAACGCCATCGTGGTGGCGGCCGAGGACGTGGCCGCCTGGCGCGAGGCTCTCGTCACGCTCGCGCGCTCGCCCGAGCGCCGCGCGGCGCTGGGACGCGCCGGCCAGCAGCGCTACGTGCGCGAGTTCGACATCGCGAGGATCCCGGCGCGGCTGGACGCGATCTATGCGCTCGCCGTGAGCGCGGGGGTCGAGGACATCGAGACCCGCATCGCGCGTGGCGCACCGCCCGAGGGAAGCGGCGTGCCGATTCCCGAGCGCTTGCTGATCGTCATTCCCGCGCTCAACGAGGAGCTGGACATCGGCGGCGTGGTCCGCGAGGTTCGCAAGCTCGGAGCGATCGACGTGCTGGTGGTCGACGACGGCAGCGTCGACAGTACCGCCGCGATCGCGGTGGCGAGCGGCGCGAGCGTCATGCGCGCGCCGCTCTGGCAAGGCGCGTGGGGAGCGATACAGACGGGCATCCGTTACGCCGTGCGCCATGGGTATGCCGGCGTGGTGACCATGGATGCCGATGGCCAGCACGAGCCGGCGTACCTGCCGCAGCTGCTCGAAGCCGCGCGCGATGCCGACGTCGTCATCGCCTCGTGCCCCAGCCGCGGAAGCCGCTTGCGCCACATCGCCTGGGCCTACTTCCGCTTCCTGACGGGCTTCGAGCTGGACGACCTCACCTCCGGCTTTCGCTACTACAACGCGCGCGCGTGCCGTCTCCTGGCGATGGACGAGGCCACTTTGCTAGACTATCAGGACGTCGGCGTGCTGCTGCTGCTGCGCCATGCCCAATTCAGGATCGCCGAGATTCCCGTCGCGATGAACCCCCGCAAGCACGGCCCGTCCCGCGTATTCCGGTCGTGGTGGACGGTCGCGAGATACATGGCGGAAACCTCGATCCTGTGCCTCGCCCGCTGGAACCAGGGCGCCCGCGCAGTGCCATCGCAGCGCGCACGCCCCGAATGAAGGACTATCACCTCGCCGTCCTCGTCATCGGCATCGCGCTGGCCGCGGGGATCCTCTACCTCGTCCGGCGCGACCACATCTACATCCGCCAGGGGACGTTCTGGATCGTCGTCGCGCTGGCCACACTCGCCTTCGCGCTCTGGCCGACGCTGATCGACGTGGTGGGTCGCGCGCTCGGGATCGCCTATCCGCCGACGCTGCTGCTGCTGGTGGCGATCGTCGTCCTCGTGGCCAAGGCGCTCTTCGCCGATATCGCGCTCACGAAGGTCAATCGCGACGTGCGGCGGCTGAACCAGCGCATCGCGCTGCTCGAGGCCGAGCATCCCGCCGACGCGCGGTCGAGCCCTGCCGCCCTGCACGCGGCCAACGAGCATCCCGTGGACCTCGAAAGCGAAAAGGCCCGCCGAAGCGGGCCCTAGCTCACTGTCCCGCCAACGGCGTGATGATGCCGCTGGTGTCGCCCCCTGCATTGATGTAGAGCGTGTTGTCGCCCAGGGACGCGAAGGTCGACGTTCCGCCCGCAGCGAAATTCTGGAAGCCGGCCTGCCCATTGAAGGTCGCCTTGCTGCCGGAAACGACCATCACTGTCGTCCCGCCCATGGCCGCCCCGGCGAGGAACCCGTTCTGAACGTTGTTCGAGGCGGTGCAGCGGGTGCACGACATCCGCACGGTGGCGTTCATGACCGAGGTCGTCGCCACGAAGCCTGCGAAGTTGCCCGACGCAACCGAATCGGAGATCGACGCGGTGGTGACCGTGTCGGCCGTGGCGTGCGCGGAGAACCCGAAGGCGCCGGAGTTGGCGAGGAACTGTGACCCCACGACGTCTGCGGTCGCGCCGCCATCGATCCTCATGCCGGTCCCGTTGCTGCGAAAGAGGCTGTTGACCACCTTCACCATCGCGCCGGTTGCGACCGCTGCGCCGACGCCGAAGCGCGACACGATGCAGTTCTCGATCATGAGGAAGGTGCCCCCCGTCATGTTGATGCCGTGGGTCCCCGTGCCCACGTTATTGATGGCGAGGCCCCGGAGGATGACGCTGATCTCCGGCGTGGCGATGGTCACGCCGTCGCCGGTGCCGACCGAGATTCCGGCGACCACGCCCGGGTTGGCCATGATCGTGACCGACTTGGAGATCGTGACGGCGCCGTAGCCGGCGGTGTCGAGCGCCACGATCTCGCCCCCCGCGTCCACGGCGTTGTGCGCGGTCTGGAAGCTGCGGCAGTGCGCGGCCAGCGTGCATCCTGCGGGCCCGTTGGCGTCGTTGCCGGTCGACGAGACGAAGGCGCGCTGCGCGGCGAGGGCGGGAAGCGAGGAAAGGACGGCAAGGAAAAGCAGCGGCGTAACGGTTTTCACCGACATGGAAGCCTCCTCTGGACTGCGTGGATGGTGTCGCAAGACTCTTCGGGTGCAATCGCTAAATCCCCCCCAACGGCGTGATCGTGCCGGAAACGTTCGTGCCGTTGCCGCTCACCAGGTTGTTGCCGAGCGATTCGAGCACGGCGGTCGAATTCTGGAGCAACCCGTACTCAAGGTTGTCGGTGACGATGCTGTTTCCGATGCTCACGCGAGTGAGCCCGCCCCCCAGCTCCGATGTCACCCCGAACGAATTGTTGGTCGCGGTGACGTTCATCACGCGGATGAAAGCGTTCGCCGTGCCGTTTTCGGAGTACGCCTGGATCCCGACCAGGTTGCCCGAGACCACCGAGTCCGTGATCGATGCGCGCGTCGTGGTGCCGGCCGTGATGCCGTGCACCCAGAAGGCGCGAAGGGTGCTGTTGAGGATCTTGGTGCCGGTCACCGAGACCCTGGCGCCGCCCGCCATGTACATCCCCGTATCGTTCGAGCGTATGACCGAATCGACCACGTTGACCACTGCCGGGGTGGACACGTGGATGGCGCGGGTGGTGAAGTTCGTGATCACGCAATTCTCCACCGCGAGCTCCGAACCGGCGGTCAAATTGATGCCGAAGGTGGCGCCGATGCCATTGATGTTGAGCCCCCGGAGCACGACCTCCACGCCAGGGGTGGCGATCGTGACCGCGTTGCCGCTGGCGGCTGCGATCCCCGCGTAGAAGCCCGGATTGGCGGTGATGGTCACCGACTTGGTGATGGTGACCGCGCCATAACCGGCGGCATCGAGAGCGACGATCTCCCCGCCGGGATCGACGGCGGTGTGCGCGGCGGCGAAGCCACGGCAGGGAGCGTTCAGCAGGCAGCCGGCTCCGGCGTTCGCATCGTTGCCGTATGAGGCCACGTAGGCGCGCTGGGCGCCGTAGGTGGGAAGGCTGCCGAGGGCGAGTACCAGCGCGCAAGCGGGGATGAGGGAAAGTCGGGGCATGGCGGTTTCCTTGTGTGTGTGTGTCGTGTCGGGACCTGCAGGACCAGCGCGCCCAATCTAGCACCCAAAGAAAAAGGCCCGCTGAAAAAGCGGGCCTTTCGAGATCAAACCCCCGCCTGCGCGGGGGTGACCGCGTTGACGGAATGCTAAATTCCCCCCAACGGCGTGATCGTCCCGCTGACGTTCGTGGCATTGCCGCTCACCAGGTTGTTCCCGAGCGACTCGAGCAAGGCAGTCGTTGTCTGGCGCAGGCCGTAAATCGTGTTGTCGGTAACGAGGCTGTTTCCGATGCTCACGCGAACGAGCCCGCCGAGAGGAAACTCCGATACGACTCCGTACCCGTTGTTGGTTACGGTGACGTTCATCACGCGGATGAAGGCGTCCGACGTGGCGGCCTCCGTGAAGGCCTGGATCCCGACCAGGTTGCCCGAGACCACCGAGTCCGTGATCGATGCGCGCGTCGTGGTGCCGGCCGTGATGCCGTGCACCCAGAGTCCCCTCAGCTCGCTGTTGAGGAGTTTGGAGGCCGATATCGTCGCCCGGGCTCCGCCTGCCAGGTAAATGCCCGTATCGTTCGAGCGTATGACCGAATCCACGACGTTGACCGCCGCCGCGGTGGACACGTAGATGGCGAAGGTCGTGAAGTTCGTGATCACGCAGTTCTCCACCGCGAGCTCCGAACCGGCGGTCATGTTGATGCCGTAGCCGGCGCCGATGCCATTGATGTTGAGCCCCCGGAGCACGACTTGCACCCCAGGAGTGGCGATCGTGACCGCGTTGCCGCTGGCGGCTGCGATCCCCGCGTAGAAGCCCGGATTGGCGGTGATGGTCACCGATTTGGTGATGGTGACCGCGCCATAACCGGCGGCATCGAGGGCGACGATCTCCCCCTCGGGATCGACGACGGTGTGCGCCGCGGCGAAGCCGCGGCAGGGAGCGGTCAGCAGGCAGCCGGCTCCGGCGTTCGCATCGTTGCCGTATGAGGCCACGTAGGCGCGCTGGGCGCCGTAGGTGGGAAGGCTGCCGAGGGCGAGTACCAGCGCGCAAGCGGGGATGAGGGAAAGTCGGGGCATGGCGGTTTCCTTGTGTGTGTGTCGTGTCGGGACCTGCAGGACCAGCGCGCCCAATCTAGCACCCAAAGAAAAAGGCCCGCTGAAAAAGCGGGCCTTTCGAGATCAACCCCCCGCCTGCGCGGGGGTGACGGCAAGGCGCTGCGGGCCGTTGCCCCCGGATACCGTCAGCTTTCACCCTCGAGGAACGAGCGCAGCTTCTCCGAGCGCGACGGGTGGCGCAGCTTCCTCAGCGCCTTGGCCTCTATCTGGCGGATGCGCTCGCGCGTCACGTCGAACTGCTTGCCCACCTCCTCCAGCGTGTGGTCGGTGTTCATCTCGATGCCGAAGCGCATGCGCAGCACCTTGGCCTCGCGCGGGGTGAGCGAGTCGAGCACGTCCTTGGTGGCTTCGCGAAGCGACGCGTACAGCGCCGAATCCGAAGGCGCGAGGCCCGCCTGGTCCTCGATGAAGTCGCCGAGGTGGGAGTCGTCGTCGTCGCCGATCGGCGTCTCCATGGAGATCGGCTCCTTGGAGATCTTGAGGATCTTGCGGATCTTCTCCTCGGGCATCTCCATCTTCACCGCGAGCGTCGCCGGATCGGGCTCGTTGCCGGTCTCCTGCAGGATCTGGCGCGAGATGCGGTTCATCTTGTTGATGGTCTCGATCATGTGCACCGGGATGCGGATGGTGCGCGCCTGGTCGGCGATCGAGCGCGTGATGGCCTGGCGGATCCACCACGTCGCGTAGGTCGAGAACTTGTAGCCGCGGCGGTATTCGAACTTGTCCACCGCCTTCATGAGGCCGATGTTGCCTTCCTGGATGAGGTCGAGGAACTGCAGGCCGCGGTTGGTGTACTTCTTCGCGATCGAGATCACCAGGCGCAGGTTGGCCTCGATCATCTCGCGCTTGGCGCGGCGGGCCTTGGCCTCGCCCGTGGACATCTGGCGCGCGATCTCCTTCAGGTCCTTGATCGGGATGCCGACTTCCTTCTGCAGCGCGATCAGCATCTCCTGCTGCTCCATCACCGCCGGCTTGAAGCGCTCGAGCGCCTTGGCGTAGGCCTTGCCGGAGGCGACCTCCTCGTTGGCCCACTTGAGGTTGGTCTCGTTGCCCGGGAACACCTTGATGAAGTGCGAGCGCGGCATGGCCGCGTTCTTGGTCGCGAGCTCCATGATCTCGCGCTCGTGGGAGCGCACGCGCTCGACCAGCCCGCGCAATCCGTTGCACAGGTGCTCGACCTGCTTGGCGGTGAAGCGGATCGCGAGCAGCTCGTTGGAGATGTTCTCCTGCAGGTCCTTGTAGGCGCGCGAGCGATAACCCTTCTCGCCCAGGATCTTCTTCGTGCGCTTGTAGAGGCGCCGGATCTTGTTGAAATGGACCAGCGCGTTGTTCTTGAGCTCCTCGAGGTCGGCGCTCGCGACCGCTTCGTCCTCGGCCTCCTGCTCCTCCTCGTCGAGCTCCTCGAGCTCCTCATCCTCGGTCAGCTCCTCGCCCACCGGCTGGTCGTCGCCGTTCTCGTCCACGAGCCCGTCGACCAGCTCGTCGATTCGCATCTCGTCCTTCTCGACCAGCTCCGAGAGGCGCAGGATCTCCTCGATCGTCGTCGGGCACGACGAGATCGCCTGGATCATGTGCTTGAGTCCGTCCTCGATGCGCTTGGCGATCTCGATCTCGCCCTCGCGCGTGAGCAGCTCCACCGAACCCATCTCGCGCATGTACATGCGCACCGGGTCCGTGGTGCGGCCGAACTCGGCGTCGATCGTGGTCGACAGCGCCTCCTCGGCCTCCTCGATCACGTCTTCCTCGGCGATCGGTGCCGGCGCCTCGGTCATGAGGAGCTGCTCGGCGTCCGGGGCCTCGTCGTAGACCGCGATGCCCATGTCGGCGAGCATGGTGACCACGCCCTCGATCTGCTCGGCGTCGGTCATGTCGTCGGGCAGGTGGTCGTTGATCTCGGCGTAGGTGAGGTAGCCGCGCTCCTTGCCCAGGACGATGAGGTTCTTCAGGCGCTTCTTCTGCGCCTCGACCTCGGCCAGCTTGAACTCGGCCTTGTCCTCGGGGTGATGGTGCTGCTGCCTGCTCGATTTTTTCGCCAAAACGGACTCCAGTGGGCGCGGCCGGGAAAACCGTCGATTTTATCAGAATTTCGACCCTGCTCCGGCAGCCGGATTCCCGGACCGGGCCGTCGCAAGTCGGGACTGCAGGTCGCTGTATTCGGCCTTTTCCGCGGCGGTGGCGGTCCCGGCCTGCAACCGCTCGAGCAGCGCATCCTTGCGCCGCCCCAGGCGGGCCTGGCGGAACCGCTCCACGATCCCGTCAACCTCCGCCCCTTCATCGAAGTCGGGGCTTTCTGCCTGTTTTAAAAGGGGTTCCGCGAAAGCTTCGCTGATGAAGGCGAGATGCTCCGAGCCCTCGAAGTAAGCACTAGCCTTGGCGGCGTTTCTGCTGCTATCTTCGCTGAAAAATGAGTGAACAGCGCGTAACGCCGCCAAGTCTGCGCCCATTCCAACCAGCTCGGCCGCCGGGACCCGGGCGACCAGCGCGGGGTTGTTGAAGAGCAGCGCCAGCATGCGGACGGCATGCGACGTGTTGCGCCGCGCCCTGCGCTCCGGAGGCAGGGTGGGCCGCTTTTCGGGCAGGCGCGATGGAACCAGGGCCTCGACCTCGCCGGCCGAGAGCTGGGCGAGCTCGGCCAGGCGCCGGCGAAGCATCGCCCCCAAGGCCGGCGCCTCGATCTGGGCGAGGAGCGGCCTCGCCTGGGCGACGAAGCGCGCCCGCCCCTCCTCGCTCGTCATGTCGCCCGCGGCGGCCAGCTCGGCGAAGAGGAACTGGGAAAGGGGCTTGGCGGCCGCGACCGCGGCCTGGAACCCCTCCCGGCCCTCGCGCCGCACAAAGGTGTCGGGGTCGTCCTCGCGCGGCAGGAAGAGGAAGCTCACCACCTTGCCGTCGGCAAGTACGGGAAGCGACACCTCGAGCGCCCGCCAGGCGGCCTTGCGCCCGGCGTTGTCGCCGTCGAAGCAGAAGACCACGTTGTCGGCGAGCCGGAGCAGCTTGGCGAGATGGGTCGGCGTGGTGGCGGTCCCGAGCGTGGCCACGGCGTTCTCGACCCCGTGCTGCGCCAGCGCCACCACGTCCATGTAGCCCTCGACGACCAGCACCTGGTTTGCGTCGCGGATCGCGCGGCGCGCCTGGTAGAGGCCATAGAGCTCGCGCCCCTTCTCGAAGAGCGGGGTCTCGGGGGAATTGAGGTACTTGGGCTCTCCCACGCCGATCACCCGACCGCCGAAGCCGATCACGTTGCCGCGCGCATCGAGGATGGGAAACATCACTCGGTCGCGGAAGCGATCGTAGCGACGCGACTTCTTCTCCGAACCCTCGCCGGGATCCGAGTCGATCACCAGGCCCGTGTCCTTCAGGGGTCCGGATGCGTAGTCGGGAAACACGCTCTCCAGGTTCTGCCAGCCGTCGGGCGCGTAGCCCAGGCCGTAGCGCGCCGCGACCTCGCCCGAAAGGCCCCGGCCCTTGAGGTAATCGATCGCCGCCTTCGATTTCTTGAGCTCGGCGCGGTAATAGTTGAGCGCCTCGAGCATGCGCGTGGCGAGGCCGGGGGCCTGGGCCTCGCCGGGCCTGGCCTGCCGCGCGCGCGTCTCGGGCACCGGCATGCCGACCGTTTCGGCGAGCGCCCGGATGGCTTCGGGATAGGCGAGCCCCTGGTACTCCATGAGGAAGCCGATGGCGTTGCCGTGGGCGCCGCAGCCGAAGCAGTGGTAGAACTGCTTCGCCGGGCTCACGGAGAACGACGGCGTCTTCTCGGTATGGAACGGGCAGCAGGCCTGGAAGTTCGATCCCGCCTTCTTGAGCTTCACATGGCGGTCGATCACGTCGACGATGTCGACGCGCCCGAGCAGGGACTGGATGAACTCCTGCGGGATCATTGACCGATTATGTCGGGAAATTGGGCCCCCGCCTTCGCGGGGGTGACACTCAGCCCGCCAGCTTGGCCTTTACCAATCCCGAGACTTTTCCCATGTCGGCACGGCCGGCCAGCTTCGGCTTCACCATGCCCATGACCTTGCCCATGTCGGCCGGCGATTTCGCGCCGGTCGCAGCGATGGCCTCGACCACGATCGAGTCGATTTCGGCCTGCGTGAGCTGCTGCGGCAGGTACGCCTCGATCACGCCGATCTCGAATTTCTCCTTGTCGGCGAGATCCTGGCGCGCGGCCTTCTCGAACTGCGCGATCGAGTCCTTGCGTTGCTTGATCATCTTCTCGACCACCGAGATGACGCCAGCGTCGTCCAGAATGATGCGCTCGTCGACCTCGCGCTGCTTCACGGCCGAGAGCATGAGGCGAAGGGCCGCGAGACGATCGGACTCGCGCGCCTTCATCGCGGTCTTGATGTCTTCGTTGAGTTGCTCGCGCAGGGCCATGGGGGTCTGACCCCGGTTTCCCGGCGTCAGCGATGTTTTCACCGAGGGGGCTGACCCCGGTTGGAAACGACCGCGGCGAGCAGGCAGGGCCCGGCTCGCCGCGTGAATTCGTGTCTGCCGGCTCTAGTAAAGCTTCGGCGGCAGCATCTGCGCGCGCATGCGCTTGTAGCGGCGCTTCACCGCCGCAGCGTGCTTGCGCTTGCGCTCGGCCGTGGGCTTTTCGTAGAACTCGCGGGCGCGCAGCTCGGTGAGGAGCCCGGTCTTCTCGACCGCGCGCTTGAAGCGGCGCAGGGCGACGTCGAACGGCTCGTTTTCCTTGACTCTGACGATGGGCATTGGGCGGGGCTTGAGAAGTATCGGTGCCGGAAAACCACGCATAATATCAGATTCTTGCGTCCCGCGGAAGCTCTCCAGCCCCGCCCGATCCACCTTGCTCATCCTCGGCATCGAGACCTCCTGCGACGAGACCGGCGTCGCGCTCTACGACACCCGCGACGGCCTCCTCGGCGACGCCCTGCACTCCCAGGTGGGCCTGCACGCTCTCTACGGGGGGGTGGTGCCCGAACTCGCCTCGCGCGACCACGTGCGCCAGCTGGTGCCGCTGCTGCGCTCGGTGCTCGCGGGGGCCGGCCGGTCCGTGGGAGACATCGAGCTCGTCGCCTATACGCAGGGCCCCGGCCTGGGTGGCGCCCTGCTGGTGGGCGCGGCCGTCGCGACCGGCATCGGCCTCGCGCTCGACTGCCCGGTGGTGGGAATCCACCACCTCGAGGGCCACCTGCTCTCGCCGCTGCTAACCGAGCCGCGGCCCGAGTTCCCTTTCGTGGCGCTGCTCGTGTCGGGCGGCCACACCCAGCTCATGCGCGTCGACGGCGTGGGCGAGTACGCGCTGCTGGGCGAGACGCAGGACGATGCGGCGGGAGAGGCGTTCGACAAGACCGCGATGCTGCTCGGCCTTGGCTACCCAGGCGGCCCCGCGCTCGCCGAGCTCGCACGCTCGGGCAACGCGCGGCGCTTCAACCTGCCGCGACCGATGCTCGCCAGCGGCGACCTCAACTTCAGCTTCAGCGGCCTGAAGACGGCGGTGCTCACGCGTGCGCGCGAGGCCGGCGCAGGCGAGGCGTCGGCGCGCGCCGACCTCGCCGCCTCGTTCCAGGAGGCCATCGTCGACGTGCTGGTCGCGAAGTGCATTGCCGCGCTCGAGCGCGAGGGCCTCGAGCGCCTGGTCGTGGCCGGGGGCGTGGGCGCCAACACGTTGCTGCGCTCGCGACTGGAAGCCGGCGCGGCGGCGCGCGGCGCGCGCGTCTACTTCCCGCCGCTACGCCTTTGCACCGACAACGGCGCGATGATCGCCTTCGCCGCGGCGCTCAAGCATCCGCAAGGCGTGGATCGGCCGGCCGGGGCCTTTCCGATCTTCCCGCGCTGGGACCTGGGGGAAATGGGGTCAGGTTAGTTTTCGAACCTGTCCCCTTTTTTGCATCCGGCA
>Ga0307505_10001227_pt1 | contig 21848 bp, 21 predicted proteins | sample 23_S_MG_FD_202183 | JGI IMG/M metagenome (GOLD analysis project Ga0307505, IMG submission 202183) | Soil microbial communities from Populus trichocarpa stands in riparian zone in the Pacific Northwest, United States - 23_S | ecosystem: Environmental > Terrestrial > Soil > Riparian zone > Trees...
CTCCTGCCCCTCGGGCGCCTGCAGGAAGCGGCCGACCGCGCCGGCGACGTCGATGTATCGCATCCGGCGGGCCACGACCCGGGCGATGAGGAAGTTCTCGCGGAGGAAATTGGCGAGCGCGTCGCCGATGCGGTCCTTGTTGCGCGGAATGATTGCGGTGTGCGGGATGGGCAGTCCGAGTGGGTGGCGAAAGAGCGCGGTGACCGCGAACCAGTCGGCTAGCCCGCCGACCATCGCCGCTTCGGCGAACGCCTTCACATAGCCAAGGCCCGGCCAGACGTCTTCATAGGCGCGGGCGGCGAGGAAAATGGCGGCCATCACTAGCAGCAGGCCGGTCGCGGCCAGCTTCATCCCGCGCGCGCCAGGCTGCACGGGGTTGAAACGGGTGCTCAGTGCGAGCGAATGGACCGGCGCTGTCATCGGCCCTTCAATAGACGAGCCCTGGCGATAGTTCACTCGGCCGGTTGAAGCACTGGCCCGTCATCGCGATGGTCCGGCTCGAGCGTCAGCAGGCGCCGGCGCAGCCACGGGCCAAGGCGCTTCTCGAGCCCGTCCGCGAGGCTGAATCCGGCCGGGACGATCAGCAGGGTCAGCAGGGTCGACATGATCAAGCCGCCGATCACCACCGTGCCCATCGGCGCGCGCCAGGCGGCATCGCCGGAAAGCGAGATGGCGGTCGGGATCATACCGGCGACCATGGCCACCGTGGTCATGACGATCGGCTGGGCACGCTTGTGGCCGGCCTCCATCAAGGCTTCCCACTTCTCCATGCCGTGGTCCATCATCTCGACCGCGAAATCGACCAGCAGGATCGAGTTCTTGGCGACGATGCCGAACAGCATCAAAACGCCGATGAAGACGGGCAGGGAGAGCGGCTGTCCGAGCAGCGCCAAGGCAAGCAAGCCGCCCAGCGGCGCAAGCAGCAGCGACCCCATGTTCACCAGTGGGGACATGAACCGGCGGTAAAGCAGCACCAGCACCGCGAAGACCAGCAGGACGCCCGAGCCGAGGGCGACCAGGAAGCCTTGCATCATCTCCGCCTGCCATTCCTCGTCGCCGAACGGCGCGTTGGAGACGCCGAGCGGCAGCTTGCTCATCGTCGGCAGGGCGTTGATCTTGGCCATCGCCTCGCTCTTGACGACGTTGGGCGCCAGGTCCGCCCCGACGAAGATGCGGCGGTTCTGGTTGTAACGCTGAATGGTGGTCGGACCGGAGCCGAAGCTGATGGTCGCGACTCGGCTCAGCGGCACGCTGCCGCCGGACGTGGTCGGCACCGGCAGGTTGCGGATCGTGTCCAGGTCCTGGCGCGAGCTTTCCGGAAGCATCACACGGATCGGCACCTGGCGGTCGGACAGTGAAAATTTCGCCGTGTTCTGGTCGATGTCGCCCATGGTGGCGATGCGGATCGTCTGACTAAGCGCCGCTGTCGTCACGCCAAGCTGGGCGGCCATGTCGAGCTGCGGCTTGATGAGCAGCTCCGGCCGGCGCAAGTCGGCATTGACGCGCGGGGCCCGCACTTCCTTCAACGCGCTCATCTCGTCGACGAGCTTGCTGGCCGTCTGGTTCAGCAGCGCCGGATCGGACCCGGACAGCATGATCGAGATGTCGCGGCCGGTGCCGCCCCCGCCGCTCTGCGACAGGAAGCTGACTCGCGCATCGGCAATTTGCGAGAGCCTTGGAGTCAGTTCCCGCTCATAATCGATGCTGGTGCGCTCGCGGTCCTTCTTCAGCGTGATGAAGACGAACGCATTGCCTTCGCGGATGCTTTGCAGCGCGGTCTGCGTTTCCGGCTGCGCGTTAAGGATCTCGGCGACCTCGTCGGCCACGACCTCCGTCTGCTTGATCGTCGTTCCCGGCAGCATTTCGATGCGCACCCGGCTGAAGTCCGAATTGGTCGTCGGGAAGAACTGGCTGGGCAGCGACATGAACAGGCCGATGGTCGCCATGAAAGCGAGGAAGCCAATCCCCATGATCCATATGCGGTGGTCGCGGAAACGCGCCCTCCAGCGGCCGGCGAAATAAGCGTGATAGCGCCCTATGTGACCCGGAATGGCGCGGATACCGAAACCGAGCAGCTTGACGACCACATAGCCGACCGCGAATGCTAGGATCAGGCCCAGCAGCATCGGGATGATCACCGGCAGTTTCAGTGGGGCCATCAGCTTGGGCACCATGGCGATGGTCGCGATGAACGCCGCGAAGACCAGCAGGACGAAGATCAGCTCGACGAACCAGGCGCCGGGGCGGAGCCGGACATGCTCCAGCTGCGCCCGCATCGCCTTGGCCCTGGTCGAATCCAGCGACCAGCGCAGGACGCTCATGTAGCGGTCCATCATCCAGCCTTCGCCATGCGACTGCTTGCCATGCGCTTTGAGGAAATAAGCGGCGATCATCGGCGTGATCATTCGCGCGACGAACAAGCTCATCATTACCGCGAGGACGACCGTGTAGCCGAAATTCTTGAAGAACTGGCCAGAGATGCCCGGCATCAGGGCGACCGGCAGGAAGACGGCGACGATCGACATGGTCGTCGCCAGCACCGCCAGGCCGATCTCGTCGGCGGCGTCGATCGACGCCTGATAAGCGGACTTGCCCATCCGCATGTGTCTGACGATGTTCTCGATCTCGACGATGGCGTCGTCGACCAGCACGCCGGCCACCAGCCCCAGGGCCAGCAGGGACAGCGAATTTAGCGTGATCCCCATCAGGTCCATGAACCAGAATGCGGGAATCGCCGACAGCGGGATGGCAAGTGCCGAGATCAGGGTGGCGCGGATGTCCCGCAGGAACAGGAAGACGACGAGGACGGCCAGCAAGGCGCCTTCGACCATCGCCAGCATCGAACTGGAATATTGCTGCTTGGTATAATCGACGCTCGTGAACAATTGCGTGAACTCGACCCCGGGATTCTCCTTCTCGATCTTGTCGAGCTCTTTCAGGGCATTGTCATAGACCGTGACGTCGGATGCGCCCTTGGCGCGCGCCATTGAGAAATTGACGACCTGCGCGCCGCGGATCTTGCCGATGCGGCGCTGCTCGCCGAAGCTGTCGCTGACCGATGCGATGTCGCCGAGCTGGACGGTGCGGCCGCCGCTCAGCTGGATCTGGGTTTGCGACAGTTGATAGGCGTCCTGCGCATTGCCGAGGACGCGCACCGACTGCCGCGAACCGGCGATTTCCGACCGCCCGCCGGCGGCATTGACGTTGAGCTGGCGAAGCGCGGCGTTGACCTGCGACGCCGTGACTCCGAGCGATTGCAAGCGCGCCGGATCGAGGATCACGCGAATTTCGCGGTCGACGCCGCCGTTGCGCTCGACCTGGGCCATGCCCTCGATCCCCAGCAGGCGCTTCGACACCACGTCGTCGACGAACCAGCTCAATTGCTCGATCGTCATGTCCGGCGCGGCGACGGCGAAATAGGCGATCGGATTGCTGGAGGTGGTTTCCTTCTCGACGAACGGCTCCAGGATGCCGTCGGGAAGCTCGCCCCTGATCTGGTCGATGGCGTTCTTCACCTCGTTCACCGACTGGTTGACGTCGGTGCCGATCTCGAACTCGACGACGGTTGTCGAGGAGCCTTCATTGGCGGTGGAGCTGATGCTGCGCACGCCGGGCAAGGTGCGGACCGAGGATTCGACCAGCTGGGTGATCTGGTTCTCGATCTCCGTCGGCGCCGCGCCGGGCTGGCTGATGCTGGCAATGACGACCGGGAACTCGATGTCAGGATTGTCCTGGACGTCCATCCGCATGAACGCGACCAGGCCGGCAATCGTCAGGCCGATGAAGAGCACGATCGGCGGAACCGGGTTCCGGATCGACCAGGCCGAAATGTTTCTGAAATTCATGACAGGAGTCCCAATTCGGCTGGATTAGCTCTTCTTGCGCTGCGGACGTACCTTGTCGCCCGGATTGAGGAAGCCGCCGGCGCGGAGCACGATTAGCTCGTTTCCGCTGAGACCCTCGACCACGGCAATGCCGGCCGGAGTCACCGTGCCGGTTTTCACTGGCCGCCGCTGGGCGCGATTACCCTTCTCGACGACGTAGACGAAATTGCCCTTGTCGTCGCTCTGGATCGCCGACTCAGGCAGCACCGGAGCGTCCTGCGAGCCGGCGACGATCGACACGGACGCGAAGCCGCCCGGGCGAAGCGTCTGATCGTAGGTGAGGGCGATGCGCGCAATGCCCTGCCGGTTCTGCTGGTTGACCACGGGCGAGATCTGCCAGACCGAACCGGTAAAGCTGCGGGTCGAGCCGACCGGAGTGACGGAGGCAGGCGAGCCGACGGGCAACGCGGCGAGGTCGGCTTCGCTCAGCTGCGCGCGAAGCTCCATCTCGCCGCCGCGGGCGACGCGGAACAGTGCGGGCGATCCTGCGCTGACGACCTGGCCCGGTTCGACATTGCGTTCGAGAACGAGGCCCGCAGCAGGGGCGCGGACGTCGAGCCGGCCGATACGGGCGCGGCTCTCGGCAAGGCTTGCTTCCTGGACCCGGACCCGCGCCGCGGCGGCGTCGCGCGCGGCGCGCTTGCGGTCGATTTCCGCCTTGGAGATGAAGCCGCGGCCGGCGAGGGCCTCGGCGCGATCAAGTTCGTTTTGGGCGAGCGCCGCATCGGCGCGGGCGACCTGCACCTGCGCCGCAAGCTGCTGCGTCTGGCGGGACTGGACGGAGCGGTCGATGGACGCCAGGGCCTGGCCGGCCCGGACCCATTGGCCGGGCTGCACATGGACGGCGCTGATCATCCCGCCTTCGCCGGCGACGCCGACCGGCATGTCGACGCGGGCGGCAAGGGTGCCGGTGGCGGTGATCGTCCGGGCGACGGGCTGCCGGCCGGGGACGATGACGGTGACCGTCGGCACCTGGCCTCCGCCCGGCCCGCCAGCGGCGGCCTGGGCGCCGCCCTCCGGCTCCTTGCCCCCGCTCATCAGCATGAAGGCGATGAGGATGGCGGCAATGCCGACCACGGCCGCGATGATGATGTTCCGCCGACGCTTCGAGCGATCGACGACGATCAAAGTATCGGAGCCTTGCAAACGTGTTTCCCGGTTCATGCGCAACATTCTTTCGCCCTGTTCGCGATTCAAGCAGCACCTGCTACAGCCACTGTATTACGCGAATAAGTCACCAGCTGCAACAGGAAGCGTGGCGTAGCCGAATTCCAAGAGAATTTCGACCAACGGGGGCACTTGCCATGGCAAGCGGCGTTGTTGTCCAAGCGAAACGAGCGCTGCTGCCGATTCGCGGCGCAAAGCAGAGGGAATTTGCAATGGAACTTCTCGAATCCCACGGCTGGATCGCATGGATCATCATCGGCGGCCTGGCCGGTGCCATCGCCAAGCTGCTGATGCCGGGCAAGGACCCCGGAGGCTGTATCATTACTGTGCTGCTCGGCATTGCCGGCGCATTGCTCGCCGGTTTCCTTGGCCAGGCGATGGGGCTCGACAGCGCCATGAACGGCGCCGGGTTCGTCGGCGCCATCATCGGCGCTTTCGTCATCCTGCTGATTTACCGGCTGGTACTCCGCCGCCGCTAGAGCGCGTCCGTTCAGGGGCCAGCCATTCGCCCGTGCGCAGCCTGCGCACGGGCCTTTTGGCTAATTCGAGGGAGTTGCAATCATGAAGAAATTGATCCTGTCGCTGCTTGGAGCGGCGATAATGGTGGCGCCGGCCACGGCTGGCGCCCAGGCGACGGCGGTCATCCAGCCCCTGGCCGGCACGCGGCTCGACGTTGCCGCCAGCGGCGAAGTCACGCGGGTTCCCGACATCGCCATCATCTCGACGGGCGTCGTCACTCGAGCCGCAACCGCAACCGCCGCCATTCAGCAGAATGCGACGCGCATGGAGCGAGTGCGGGCGGCGCTGCGCCGCGCCGGCGTCGAGGACAAGGATATCCAGACGAGTTCGCTCAGCCTCAATCCCGATTACGTCTATGCCGAGCGGCAGCCACCGCGCCTGACCGGCTACCAGGCGTCGAACCAGGTCTCCGTCCGCTTCCGCGACATCCGCAAGACGGGCGAGATCCTCGATGCGCTAGTCGCCGAAGGCGCCAACCAGATCAACGGACCGACCTTGACGATCGACAAGCCGGAAGCGGCGCTGGACGAGGCGCGATTGAAGGCACTCGCAGCGGGCCGCGCGCGCGCCGAACTCTATGCCAGGGGGCTTGGCATGCGTGTCGTGAAGCTGCTGTCGGTCAGCGAGTCCGGCGGCTATGCCGTGCCGCCGCCGATGCCGATGTACGCGCGCGCCGAAATGGCGTCGGATGCCGCAACCAAGATCGATCCCGGCGAGCAGAAGGTCTCGGTCAGCGTGGCGATGAGCTTCGAACTTCAATAGGCGCAAAAAAAAGGCCGCGCGGTGCGTCGCCGCGCGGCCTTTCTAATTCAAGCGGATCGTGCCTAGCGGACGGAGCCGCGGCGGATCAGGTTGACGATCGCCAGCAGGATCACCGCGCCGAGCAGCGACACCAGGATGTTGGTGATGTCCATCGGATCCTGGTTGATCGTGCCGCCGTTGAAGATCAGGCCGGCGATGAAAGCGCCGACGATGCCGACGACGATATTAAGCAGGATACCTTGTTGAGCATCGGTGCGCATGATGAGGCTGGCGAGCCAACCCACAACACCACCGATAATGAGCCAAACGATGAAACCCATAGCGTTCCCTCCTGTTCGTGGCCGACAGGTCAGACGCCCACCGGCCTTCCGGCATCAAGACGCGTGATGCACGCCTCTTGTTCCGGATAATGCACCGCCTGTCCAGACGGACGCGTAACGAAAAGGGTCGCGGGATTAACCGCGGCCCTTCGTTCCCAGAGGGGGGAAGCGTAGATCAATAGCGCTGCTGGCGCTCATATTGCTCGCGGTAATGCTTGATCCGGGTCACGCGCAGGCCGGGCATGCCGCTGCGGTCGACCGCCCGCTGCCAGCTGGTGAATTCCTCGAGGCTCAGCGAATAACGGGCGCAGGCCTCGTCAACGGTCAGCAGCCCGCCGGCAACTGCGGCCACGACCTCGGCCTTGCGGCGCACGACCCAGCGGGTGGTCACCGGCGGCGGCAGCGAATCCAGGGTCAGCGGCTCGCCGAGCGGACCGATCACCTGGGCTGGCCTGAACTTTTGATTTTCGAGCATTACGCGTCCTCAAAACCGATAAGTTGCTTGTCGATGGGCCTGTTTAACGCCGCGCGGTTGAAGATATTCTGAAACGCGCTGGTAAATTTCCGCCTCATTTGTCCTTACCGTCGGTTAACCCTCTCTTCGTTCCGGGCTCCGCAAAGGCGCCGCCAAGGCGTCCCACGGCCTCCCGCCAGCCCTCGCTTGCCGAGAGCAGGCAGGCGATCGCCGCCTGCCGCGCCCGGTCCGAAGCCAGATCGCCGCGCCGAAGCGCGCGAAGCAGCTCCTCCATCTCCAGCGAGGTTTCGGCCGCAGCCTCAAATTCCCCCTCGTGCCTCGCCAAGCCCCCAGCCCTTGTTTCCGTTATTGGTTGAGGCGGTCTAGCGAGACAGGGTGAATTTCGGGTAAAGAGCGCCCCTTCATGCCAATCGACTTCGCCTTGAGCCGCCCCGCAGCGGATGCCCGCATCGTCGTCGCCATGTCCGGCGGCGTCGACAGCAGCGTCGTCGCCGCGCTCGCCGCGCGCACCGGCGCAAAGGTGATCGGCGTGACGCTGCAGCTCTACGACCATGGCGAGGCGGTGAAGCGGAGTGGCTCCTGCTGCGCCGGCCAGGACATCTACGACGCCAGGACCGTATGCGACCGGCTCGGCATCGCCCATTACGTGCTCGACTATGAAAGCCGCTTCCGGACCGGCGTCATCGACAAGTTCGCCGACGAATATGCGCAGGGGCGGACGCCGGTGCCCTGCTCCTTGTGCAACCAGGGGGTGAAGTTCGTCGACCTGATCGCCTTCGCGCGCGACCTCGGCGCCGATTGCCTGGCTACCGGCCATTATGTCCGGCGTGTGGAGCGCGAGGGCAGGGTGGAGCTGTGGAAGGGCCGCGACCCGGCGCGCGACCAAAGCTATTTCCTTTATGGCACGACTGCCGATCAGCTCGATTACCTGCGCTTCCCGCTCGGCGATTTGCCCAAGAGCGAGGTGCGCCGGCTCGCGGCAGAAGAGGGCCTGATCGTCGCCGACAAGCCCGACAGCCAGGACATCTGCTTCGTCCCCGACGGCAACTATGCGAGTCTTGTCAAGAAGCTGCGCCCGGAGACGGCGGCCCCGGGCGAAATCGTCCATGTCGACGGCCGCGTGCTCGGCAGCCACGCCGGCGTCGTCCATTTCACCATCGGCCAGCGGCGGGGGATCGAGATTGGCGGGCAGGCCGAGCCGCTCTACGTCGTCCGCATCGATCCGAATGAACGCAGGCTGGTCGTCGGCCCGCGCCAAGCACTGGCAGTCGCCGCCGCGCGGGTGGAAGGCGTCAATTGGCTCGCCGAGGAGCAGGTTGAGGTCGAAGCCAAGGTCCGCAGCCTAGCGCGACCGGTGGCCGGGCGCTGGGACGGATATCGCCTAACCTTCGCCACCCCCGAATATGGCGTCGCCCCCGGTCAGTCGGCGGTCTTCTACGACGGCGAGCGCCTGCTCGGTGGCGGGACGATCGTCGAAACCGAAGCAGCCAGCAGCCAGGTAGCGGCGGCGGCCTAGGCGCCGCGAATGTTCCCAATGTTCGATGGCACAGTCGCCTGGCTGTAGGACAGAAGAATCTTAGAGTCAGCTTTGGGTCGCAAGCAGACATTGCCTAGCCCGCATGATCGTCGCACTCTGCAACCGTGATGAACCGCGCACTCAGGTTACTACTGGTCGCCGTTGGCTTGTATGCGGCGCTTTCCATTGGCGTGACGGCGTTCGGTAAACCACTCGCTCGAACACACCCTTCGATTCTCAGCGCTTTTTCATTTCAAAAGGGGCCGCTATCTTGGTCCTATTCGTTCGACCAAGGCTCCGTTGGTTCATTCGCGATGGGAAGCTCTCGCGAAAATGCGTTCCGGTCCGCGATGGGTTGCCACTGTTATTGGGCCTACCCTCTAGAGAAAGACGAGCCCCGAGTTCGGTTCTCAGAGGCATCCCCTCGGTCGGCGGACAAGTACTTTCCAAAGGATGGAGACGCGCTTCTTTCATCATACATGGACACTGGCGCAACGAATTATAAGCTGACGTTCGCTGGCGGGCGGCTGCAACGAGTAAAGGCTTACAGCTATCTATTTGCTGGTCTGTGAATGCCACCGGAATGTCCGCAATGGGGCGAAAGCAGACTCTAGCCTAAATCTGAAAATGGCCCTCGATGACTGTCACGCAATGGCCGCCGAGGATGACTCGGTCGCCCCGGTGCTCGCAGTGCAGGATGCCGGTGCGCTTGCTGGCCTGGAGGGCAGTGAAGTGGGTGCGGCCCAGGCGCTCGGCCCAGAAGGGCACCAGCGCCGTGTGCGCCGAGCCGGTGACCGGGTCCTCGTCGATGCCGTGATAGGCGGCGAAGACGCGGCTGGCGATGTCTTGCGTATCTCCCGGCGCAGTGACCGACACGAGATAGGGCAGGGTCCGCAGGGCCCTAAAATCGGGCTGGACGGCCATGACCGCCGCTTCGTCCTTCAAAAGGACAATCGTGTTGCCGTTTCCCGCCTTGCTCTGAAAAACGTCCCCTTCGACGCCGAGCGCCTTCGCCAGCTCGGGCAAAGCGGCCGGCTCGATGGGAGCTGCAGGCATGTCCAGCATGAGCAAATCCTCGTCCTCATCGCGCGTAACGGTCAGCACGCCCGACCTGGTCAAGAAGCGGACGCGGTCGCCGTGCAGCAGGATATGCCCCGCCGCCAGCGTCGCATGGCCGCACATGTCGACCTCCACCGTCGGGGTGAACCAGCGCAGGTCGTAATCATGCGTGTCGGCCTCGGCAGGGACGAGGAAAGCCGTCTCGGCCAGGTTGTTCTCGGCGGCGATGGCCTGCATCACCGCGTCCGGCAGCCATTCCTGGAGCGGCATGACGGCAGCCGGATTGCCGGTGAACGGCACCTCGGCGAAGGCATCGACCTGGAAGAAGGGAAGGGGGGTCATCGGGCTTGCTCCGTAAGCTCGGAAGGCAGCATGGTCTCGCGGTCGGTCTGTCCTTCGGGATCGACGTGGATCAGGATTTCGGTGCCGGGGAAGCGCGCCTGCAATTGCTCTTCTACCGCGTCCAGCCGGTCATGGGCTTCCCGCACCGTCCATTGCGCCGGCACCCAGACGTGGAACTGGGCGAAATAATGCGTGCCGCTGCTGCGCGTCCGCAGGTCGTGGAGGCCGGCGAGCTCGGGATAGTCTTTCGTCGCAGCCAGGAATCGCTCGCGCAGCTCGTCCGGCCATTCCTTGTCCATCAGCTGGTCGAACGCGCGGCTCGATGCCCGCCACGCGCCCCATGCCAGCCAGACGGCAATCAGCAGGCCGAAGACGGCGTCGGCGCCGGCCAGGCCGGCGAACAGGTCCAGGACCAAAGCGACGATCACCGAGCCGTTCAATGCCAGGTCCGACGCATAGTGCAGCCGGTCGGTGCCGATGGCGAGCGAGCCGGTACGGCGCACAACGTGCCGCTGGTAGGTGATGAGCGCGAAGGTCAGCACGATCGCTACCACCGACACGGCGATGCCGAGCTCCGCCTCCGCCGTTCGCGCGCCGCTCAGCAGGCGCTCGATCGCCCGATAGCCAATGAACAAGGCCGACAAGGTAATCAGGATCACCTGCGCCAGAGCCGCCAGCGCTTCCGCCTTGCCATGCCCGAAGCGATGCTCGGCATCGGCCGGCACCGCCGCGATGCGGACGCCGAGCAGGACGATGAGGCTGGCGACCAGGTCGAGGCCGCTGTCGGCGAGCGAGCCGAGCACCGCCATCGATGACGTCGCCACCGCCGCCCAGGTCTTCAGGCCGACGAGGACTATGGCCAACGCGATGCTGGCCAATGCGGCGCGGGCGGTGAGCTTCGACCGCTCCGCTGCTTTGATCGCGGCTTCGTTCACGGGTAGAGCAGCCCTTCGTCCCAACCGTCGCCAGTCCTGGTGAACAGCCGCCGCTCGTGCAGTCGATGGGGGCGGTCGGACCAGAACTCGATGCTGCGCGGGATAAGCCGATAACCGCCCCAATGCTGCGGCCGCGGGATCGGCTGGCCGTCGAAGCGCTGTCTCATCGCTTCGTAGCGCTCCTCAAACGCAGCCCGGCTCTCCAGCGGCCGGGACTGGTCCGACGCCCAGGCGCCAAGCTGCGAATCCCGGCTGCGGCTGGCGAAATAAGCGTCGGCCTCGTCATCGCTGACCGGCTCGACGCCCCCCTCGATGCGCACCTGCCGCCGCAGCGACTTCCAGTGAAGCAGCAAAGCCGCCTGCGGATTCTCGCCGAGCTGCCGGCCCTTCACGCTTTCGCAATTGGTATAGAAGGCGAAGCCGTCGGGCCCATGGCCTTTCAGCAGCACCATGCGTGCCGACGGGCGGCCGTCGCCCCCAACCGTCGCCAACGCCATCGCCTCGGCGTCGTTCGGCTCGCTCGTTCGTGCCTCGGCGAACCAGGCGTCGAAAAGGGCGAAGGGATCGTCGGCCATTGCCGTCCACTAAGCGCTGCCGCGCTTGCCCTGCAAGGCACGCCTGTTGCAGGAGGCGTCACATGGACCTGTACCAGCAGCTCGGAATCAAGCGCGGCGCCAGCGAGGCCGAGGTCAAGAAGGCCTATCGCAGCCTCGCCAAGCAGCTGCACCCGGACCGCAACAAGGACAACAAGCAGGCGGCCGAGCGCTTCGCCAAGGTCACCCAGGCCTATGACATATTGTCCGACAAGGACCGCCGGGCGAAATATGACCGCGGCGAAATCGACGAGGATGGCAATCCGCGCATGCCCTTCGGCGGCGGCTTCGGCGGCGGCGGGGGCAGGGCCGGACCCGGGCCGCGCCCGGGCGCTGGCGGGCCCGGTTTCGAAGGCTTCGACGCGGCGGGCACGGCCGACCTTTCAGATCTGTTCGAAGGCCTGTTCGGCGCCGCGACCGGCGGCCGGCGCGGTGGCGGCGGTTTCGAAGGGTTCGGCCGCCGCAACCGCGCGCCGCAGAAGGGCGCCGACGTCGCTTATCGGCTGAAGGTGCCGTTCATCGACGCCGCGGCGCTCAAACCGCAGCGCGTCACCTTGTCGAGCGGCAAGACGGTCGACCTGAAGCTGCCCAACGGCGTCGACAGCGGCACCAAAATCCGCCTAGCCGGTCAGGGCCAGTCGGGGCCCGCCGGCAATGGCGACGCCATCGTCACCATCGAGGTCGAGGGCCACCCCTTCTTCACCCGCGAAGGCAAGGACATCCGCCTCATCCTGCCGATCAGCCTCAAGGAGGCGGTGCTGGGCGCTAAGGTCCGGGCGCCGACTCCGGAAGGGCCGGTGATGCTCACAGTTCCCAAGGGCGCCTCGTCGGGCAAGGTGCTGCGCCTCAAGGGGCGCGGCTTCACCGACAAGTCGGGACGACGCGGCGACCAACTGGTGACCCTGAGCATCGACATCCCGCCAAGCGACTCGAAGCTCGAGAAGTTCGTCGCCGATTGGGACGTCGCCGGCAACCCGCGCGCCGGCCTGGGGGTCTGAGGCGGCGATGCAGGACCAGCATCCGCTTTCGCCCGAGGAACGGCGCAAGGAGCAGGCCGCGGAGGCAGCCGCCCTCGGGCCCGACCTCGCCGAAGCGCATCATCCGCCACCGACGGCCTGGGAGGTCGTCAAACGCGTGTCGATCGGCGTCTACAATGACGGCTTCATCCATGCCGGCAATCTCGCTTTCCTATCGCTGCTGGCACTGTTCCCCTTCTTCATAACCGCCGCCGCCATCGCCAAGCTGCTCGGTCAGTCGTCGGATGGCCAGCGCACGGTGGCGACAATCCTCGACCGGCTTCCACCCAATGTCGAAACCGTGCTGCAAGGGCCCATCCAGGAGGTGCTGACGGCGCGCACAGGGCCGCTGCTCTGGCTCGGCGCGCTGGTCGGCTTGTGGACGGCCGCCAGCTTCATCGAGACGATTCGCGACATCCTGCGCCGGGCCTATGGAGTGCCGTATAGCGCGCCGTTCTGGACCTACCGGCTGCTTTCCATTGGATTGATCCTGGCGGCTGTGATGCTGCTGATGCTCGCCTTTGGCCTGACGGTGCTCGGAAGCTCGATCCAGCACTTCGTAATCGCGCGCCTGCCCGCGTCCGAGGGACTGGCCACTGACCTGGGATTCTACCGCTTCGCGCCGGCCATCACCCTCTACGTCACCTTCTACGCCATATTCTATGTGCTGACGCCCAAAAGGTACCGCAAGATTGGCTGTCGCAAATGGCCCGGCGCATTGATGGTGACTGCCTGGTGGATCGCCAGCGCCGAGCTGCTGCCGCCGGCTCTGCAGATGCTCGGCGGCTATGACCTGACCTACGGCAGCCTCGCCGGAGTCATGATCGCCTTGCTGTTTTTCTTCCTCGTCGGGCTGGGCGTCGTCACCGGCGCCGAACTCAACGCAGCGCTGGCCGATTATGGCGGCAAGGCGCTAAAGGGCGAGGTCTACGAAGGCCCGTATGCGAGCCAGCTGGAGGTCGAGGAGCCCGAGCCGGGCGAGGATATTGAGGCAACGGAGCAGGGGGCAGCGGCATGACCAAATTGATGGCTGGCAAACGGGGCCTGATCATGGGCCTCGCCAACGACCGGTCGCTGGCCTGGGGCATTGCCCAGCAGCTTGCCGCGCATGGCGCCGAGCTGGCCTTCTCCTACCAGGGCGAAGCGATCGAGAGGCGCGTGCGCCCGCTTGCCGAGCAACTCGGGTCAAACTTGCTGGTCGACTGCGACGTCAGCGACATGGCGGCGTTGGATAACACTTTCGAACAGCTTAAGAAGAATTGGGACAGGCTCGACTTCGTCGTCCATGCCATCGGCTTTTCCGACAAGAACGAGCTGCGTGGCGGCTATGTCGACACTAGCCTCGACAATTTCCTGATGACCATGAACATCTCGGTCTACAGCTTCTGCGCGGTTGCCCAGCGCGCGCGCGCGATGATGACGGACGGCGGCTCGCTTCTGACCTTAAGCTATTACGGTGCCGAGAAGGTCATCCCGCACTACAACGTCATGGGGGTCGCCAAGTCGGCGCTGGAAACCAGCGTCAAATATCTCGCCGCCGACCTCGGCCGAGAGAATATCCGCGTCAACGCCATCAGTGCCGGCCCCATCAAGACGCTTGCTGCCAGCGGCATTGGCGACTTCCGCTACATCATGAAGTGGAACGAATATAATTCACCGCTACGCCGCAACGTGACGATCGAGGACGTGGGCGGTGCGGGGCTGTATTTGCTGAGCGATCTGGCCTCCGGCGTGACCGGGGAAATCCACCATGTGGATGCCGGCTACAATGTCGTGGGAATGAAGGCTGAGGACGCCCCCGACATCTCGACTGTTTGACGATGCCCGAACCGGTTGCGCGTAAAATCCGAGTCTACGGGCGCGTGCAGGGAGTCTTCTTTCGCCAGTCCGCCGTCAATCAGGCTCGCAGCCTCGGCGTCACGGGCTGGGTGCGCAATGCGAATGACGGCTCCGTCGAGGCACAGATTGAAGGCGAACCTGCTGCGGTCGACGCGATGGTGGAATGGATGCGCAGCGGGCCGTCGCAGGCCCGGGTCGAGCACCTTACCGCCGAGGATGTCGAGCCTGAAGACGTCACGGGCTTCTCAGTCCGACACTAGCCGGCGAAGGGGTCGCGCACCAAAATCGTGTCGTCGCGTTCGGGCGACGTGCTGACCAGCGCCACCGGGCAGCGGGTCAGTTCCTCGATCCGCCGGACATACTTGATCGCCTGCGCCGGCAAGTCGGCCCAGCTGCGGGCGCCCGCAGTCGTTCCCTGCCAGCCGTCCATTTCCTCATAGACCGGTTCGACCCTGGCCTGGTCGGCAGTGTGCGGCGGCAAATAATCGAAGTCGCGGTCGCCGATCCGGTAGCCTTTGCAGATCTTCACGGTGTCGAGACCGTCGAGCACGTCGATTTTGGTCAACGCCATGCCGGTAATGCCGCTGACCGAACCCGACTGGCGCACGAGCACCGCGTCGAACCAGCCACAGCGGCGTTGGCGGCCGGTGACCGTGCCGAACTCGCGTCCGCGTTCCCCCAGCCGCTGGCCGATGGCGTCGTCGAGTTCGGTCGGGAAGGGTCCGGAGCCGACGCGCGTCGTGTAGGCCTTGACGATGCCCAGGACAAAACCGGCCGCGGAGGGGCCGGTGCCGGTGCCCGAGCCAGTCGTCCCGGCGACGGTGTTGGATGAAGTGACGAACGGGTAGGTGCCGTGATCGACATCCAGCAGCACGCCCTGCGCGCCTTCGAACAGGATGCGTTTGCCGGCCCGCCGCGCATCGTCGAGGTCGCGCCACACCGGTTTGGCGAACGGCAGGACGAAATCGGCGATCGCTGCCAGGTCGCGCTTCAACCGGTCGCGGTCGACCGGCGGCTCGCTGAAGCCGGCGCGCAGTGCGTCATGGTGCGCGCACAGGCGATCGAGGAGGGGATCGAGGCCGTCGAGGTGGGCCAGGTCGCAGACGCGGATGGCGCGGCGTCCGACCTTGTCCTCATAGGCGGGGCCGATGCCGCGCCGCGTGGTGCCGATCTTGCCGGCGCCGCTGGCGTCCTCGCGAAGCGCGTCGAGGTCGCGGTGGATCGGCAGGATGAGCGGGCAGGTCTCGGCAATGCGCAGGACATCGGGAGTGATGACGATGCCCTGGGCCGCCAGCTTCTCGACTTCGGCCTTCAGTGCCCAGGGGTCGAGGACGACGCCATTGCCGATGACCGACGGCGTGCCGCGGACGATGCCCGACGGCAGCAGCGACAATTTGTAGGTCTCGCCGCCGACCACCAAAGTATGGCCGGCATTGTGACCGCCCTGGAAGCGGACGACCATGTCGGCGCGGCTGGCGAGCCAGTCGACGATCTTGCCTTTGCCCTCGTCGCCCCACTGCGCGCCGATGACGGTGACGTTACCCAAGTAAATTCCCCTGCTTGCGCCGCGCCTCTAGGCCACGGCGCCGAGCGGGTCAAAGTCACGCCAGCTTCGGATTCTCGCCCTTCAGGATGGCGTCCAGCTCGTCATGCTTATGCGGCTTGGCATGGCCCGCGTGGCGCTCGAAATGCTCGTCCAGTTTCTCGATGATCTTCCTGCCCTTGTCGCCGTGGAAGTGCAGCAGAGCGTCGAGCTTGGCCTCGGTGCGGTCGTCATTCTCCTTCGACGAGGGAGAACCGACGTATAGGAAATAGGCGAGGCCAACGACCTGCCAGAGCAGCTGCAGGAACTCCGATTGCCAATTCTCGAACGTGTCGCGCAGCATCTCGGCGAGATATCCGGCGGTCTGCGGGTCTTGTCCGTGCTGCCGCGCTTGATCGGCGAAGGCCTGCCATCCGAACAACCAGTGCAGGACTAGCGAAACGAGGAAAAAGCCCAGCGTCAGCCAGGCATAGGCGTACTTTTTCATGGGGCTCCTCCAATCGAATGTGGAGGCTGCAACGCGCGGCGCGCCGTTCGGGCGCGCAATTGTGCAAACTCAAAATTTGAGCGGAGCCACCTCGCGGACCCCCGGCAAGGCGCAGAGTTGTCTTACGACTCTGTCCGGCACAGCTTCATCGACCGCGACTAGCGCAACGGCTTCGCCGCCGGCGGCGCGACGTCCCAGGTTGAAGGTGGCGATGTTGATGCCGGCTTCGCCGAGCGCCGTGCCCAGCTTGCCGATGAATCCGGGTTCGTCGCTGTTGACGATGTAGAGCATGGCGCCGCTGAGCTCCGCCTCGACGCCGACCCCGAAGATATCGACAAGCCGCGGCGCCTTGTTGCCGAACAAAGTGCCGGCGACGCGCCGCTCACCGTCGGGAGTGCGAACCGTGACGGCCACCAGCGTATGGTAGTCACCCTCTCGATCGTGGCGGATCTCGCGCACGTCGAGTCCGCGCTCCTTGGCCAGAAAAGGCGCGTTGACCATGTTTACGCTGTCCGAATAGCTGTTCATCAGACCGGCCAGCACGGCGCCGGTGATCGGTTTCGGATTGAGCTCGGCGGCGGCGCCTTCGACCTCGACGGCGATTGACCGGACATTTTCGCCCAACACCTGGCCAAGCAGCTTCCCGAGCTTTTCGGCAAGCGCCATGTACGGCCTGAGCCGGGGCGCCTCCTCAGCCGACAACGAAGGCATGTTGATTGCGTTGGTAACGCCGCCAAGCAGCAGGAAATCGCTCATCTGCTCGGCGACCTGGATGGCGACGTTGACCTGTGCCTCGCTGGTCGAAGCGCCGAGGTGTGGCGTGGAAATGAAGCCTGGCGTTCCGAACAATGGCGAGGCCGTGGCCGGCTCCGTCTCGAACACGTCTAGCGCCGCGCCGGCGACCTGGCCGCTGTCCATCGCCTCCTTCAGGGCCTGCTCGTCGATCAGCCCGCCGCGCGCGCAGTTGATGATCCTCACCCCCGGCTTGGCTTTGGCCAGCGCATCCCGCGAGAGGATCCCGCGCGTCTGGTCGGTTAGAGGCGTGTGCAGGGTGATGAAGTCGGCGCGCCGCAGCAGTTCGTCGAGTTCGACCTTCTCGACGCCCAACTCCACCGCTCTGTCGGCGGTCAGGAAAGGGTCGAAGGCAACCACTTTCATTCTCAGCCCGATGGCGCGCGTAGCGACGATCGAGCCGATATTGCCGCAGCCGATCAGGCCCAACGTCTTGGCGGTCAGCTCGACCCCCATGAAGCGGTTCTTCTCCCACTTGCCGGCCTGGGTGGAGGCATCGGCCTCGGGCAGTTGGCGGGCGAGCGCGAACATTAGCGCAATCGCATGCTCGGCGGTGGTGATGGAATTGCCGAACGGCGTGTTCATCACCACGACACCGCGGGCGGTGGCGGCGGCAAGGTCGACATTGTCGACGCCGATCCCGGCGCGGCCGACGACCTTCAGTTTGTCCGCCGCCGCCAGCAACGCCTTCGTGACCTTGGTCGCGGAGCGGATCGCCAGGCCGTCATAATCGCCGATGATCGCCTTCAGCTCGTCCGGCGTCAGGCCCGGCTTCTCATCGACGGCGATGCCGCGCTCGGCAAAAATCGCCGCCGCCTTTGGGTCCATGGGGTCCGAAATCAGCACCCGCACACTCATTTGGCTTGCTCCCAGGCCCAGTCGAGCCATGGCCCGAGTGCTTCGATGTCGGCCGTGTCCACGGTGGCGCCGCACCAGATGCGAAGGCCCGGCGGCGCATCGCGATAGCCGGCGATGTCGAAAGCGACGGCTTGCTCCTCCAGCAGCTTGGCCATGGCTTTTGGATCGGCCCCATGGACCGTCAGGCAGACGCTGGTTTTCGACCGGATTTCAACGCTTTGCGCCAGATAACCAAGCCAGTCCCGCTGCTCGACGATGGCGTCGAGTGCCGCCGCATTGGCCTCGGTCCTGGCCATCAGCCCCTTCAGCCCACCCATTCTTTGAGACCACTGCAGCGTCCAGATCGCGTCCTCGACGGCAAGCATCGACGGCGTATTGATCGTCTCGCCGTTGAAAATGCCTTCGATCAGCTTGCCGCCTTTGGTGAGCCGGAAGATCTTCGGCAGGGGGCGGTCGGGCGCGAAGCCCTCCAGCCGGTCGACCGCGCGAGGGCCGAGGATCAGCACGCCGTGGCCGCCCTCGCCGCCAAGCACCTTCTGCCAACTGAACGTGGCGACATCGACCCGATCCCATGGGATGTCATAGGCGAAGACGGCGCTGGTCGCGTCGGCGAAGCTGAGTCCCTCGCGGTCGGCCGCGATCCACTCGCCGTCGGGCACGCGGACGCCCGACGTCGTGCCGTTCCAGGTGAACAGGACATCGTGCGACCAGTCGACTTGGCCAAGGTCGGGAAGCGCGCCATAGTCGGCGCGAATGACCTTCGGGTCGAGGCGGAGCTGCTTCACCGCGTCGGTGACCCAGCCCTCGCCAAAGCTTTCCCAGGCGAGGCAGGTGACGGGCCGCGCGCCTAGCATCGTCCACATGGCCATTTCGAACGCCCCGGTGTCGGAGGCGGGGACAATGCCGATGCGGTGCGTCTCCGGCAGCTGCAGGTTCTCGCGCATCAGGTCGATGCATTTGCGCAACCGTTCCTTGCCCAGCGCGCTGCGGTGGGAGCGGCCGAGGGCTCGGGCATCGATCTGTTCGAGGCTCCAGCCCGGCGGCTTGGCGCAGGGGCCGGACGAGAAGTACGGGCGCGCCGGGCGCCTCGCGGGGGTGGTCAACAATGCAACTCTCCTTGCAGAGAGCACGCGCCGCGTTGGGACGGCGTGGCCCGCTGACGGCTGTAAGGGGCGTCGCGGTGAACGCAAGCCGAGAGGTCGGTGAAAGATTCGCGAAGGGGATTATTTTTGGGTTTACAGGGGGAATCCCGCTTAACCTCGGTCAATCAAAACAACGGTTCATCCCGCGCCTCTTGCGGCTCGTCCCTCTACAAGGAACGAAAGGTTGAATTGCTTAACCATTACCGGCCAACTCCTTGTTCCCGACGCAAGTGGGCAAACCTGTGTTGCGGAGAGGGGCTGGGGAGCTCCTGTTTGAGGAATGAAACGGCGACCCGCTGGCCAGTTTGGCCTGCGGCTCGTGTGTTGAATTTGGGAGCGTGGTGATGGGGAATATTCTGGCAGCTCCGGCTGAGTTGTTCCGCGATCGGGACTTGTTCGTCCACGACGGGACGAAGCTGCGCCGGATGCGCCTTTCCTGGCGGGCCCAAGCCTTGTTCGCCATGTTCATCGGCACGCTCGTCGCCTTTTCCACGTTCTCCGCCGTTCGCTTCCTCTCTCCCCAGGCCGCCATCGTCACTTCCAAAATTCCGGTCGAAATGGCCCGTCTGGCCGCCGCTACGGAGCTGCGCGTCAACGAGATCGAGCATCGGCAGCAGCTGCTTGCCGCGATGATTGCCGGTGACGAGATCGATCCGGCCGTCTTGCGACGCATCGCTTCGTCGTCGGCGCAAGGCGTTGGCGGACCGCTTGAGCCGGTCGGCGGCAGCGACGCTACCTTCAAGCAATTGTTCACAAGCTGGAAGAAACTCGACAGCATTTCGCAGGGCGCGATCGCCGTCCCCTCCGAAAAGCCGGTCCGGACCGCCGCCTTCACTTCCGGCTATGGCGTCCGCTCCGACCCATTCCGCGGCGCCGCCGCGATGCACGCCGGCATCGACCTTGCCGGCCCGGTCGGCACCCCGATCTACGCCACCGCCGACGGCACCATCTCCGCGGCCGGCTTCAACAGCGGCGGCTACGGCAATTTGGTCAAGATCGACCATGGCCGCGGCATCGAAACCCGCTACGGCCACTTGTCGGCGATCCTCGTCTCGCCCGGCCAGCGCATCGTCCGCGGCCAGCAGATCGGTCGGATGGGCTCGACCGGCCGTTCCACGGGCAGCCACCTTCATTACGAAGTCCGGATCGACGGCCGCGCCGTCAACCCAATCCCCTTCATGAAGTCGACCGACTATTTGCTTGCGATGCAGAAGAACGGCGCCGGCGCCCCGATGGACGGCGGCCATGTCGCTCTCGGCGGCCCGAAAGCCACCCCCAAGTAGTTGCCGCTTCACCGCGCGCCTCCTATCTGGTTGGCGTGACCGATCACATTCAACTGACCGAGGCCGCCGCCAAACGCGTCGCCGCCATCGCCAAGCGCCAGCAACTGCCGGCAGTCCTGCGGTTGTCGGTGGACGGCGGAGGCTGCGCCGGCTTCACCTACAAATTCGAGCTCGGCGCCTTGGAAGAGGGTGACGCGGTCGCGGAAACCGATGGCGTCCAGCTGATCGTCGATCCCATCAGCCTCGACCTAGTCCAGGGCTCGGCGGTGGATTTCGTCGAGGACCTCGGCGGCTCCGCTTTCAAGGTGACCAACCCGAACGCAGCTTCTGGTTGCGGCTGCGGATCGAGCTTTTCCGTCTAGTCCATTGCGGCTACGGCGAGCGCCGTGAAAATCGCCAGCTACAACCTCAACGGCATCCGCGCGCGCCTGCCGCGCCTGCTCCAGTGGCTGGAGCGCGAGCAGCCTGACGTCGTTTGCCTGCAGGAGCTCAAATGCGCCGATGAATCGCTCCCCATCGGCGACATCGAGGCGGCCGGCTATGCCGGAGTCTGGCACGGGCAAAAGGGCTTCAACGGCGTCGCCGTGTTGGCCAAGGGCGCAGCCCCCGCACTTCGCCGTATCGGCCTGCCCGGCGGTGAGAACGACAGCCACAGCCGCTATATCGAGGCCGAGGTCGACGGCGTCGTCATCGCCTCTATTTACCTACCCAACGGCAATCCTGTCGGAACGGAAAAGTTCGCCTACAAGCTGGATTGGATCGCTCGGCTGGAAACGCATGCCCGAGAGCTTCTGGACGAAGAGCGGCCGGCGGTGCTCGCGGGGGATTATAATGTCATTCCCGAGGACCGTGACGTATTCTCCGTCCGTGCCATGCAGCACGACGCGCTGATGCAGCCCGAGAGCCGCGCCGCCTTGCGCCGGGTCGTCCACCAGGGCTGGACGGACGCCCTTCGCGCGCTGCACCCCGCGGAAGAGCGGCTTTATACCTTCTGGGATTACACCGCGGGGGCCTGGCAGCGCGACGCCGGCTTTCGCATTGACCATTTGCTTTGCTCACCGCCGGCCGCGGACAGGCTGCGGGCCGCAGGTGTCGATAAGTGGGCGAGGGGCGAGGAAAAGGCCTCGGACCACGCGCCGACCTGGGTCATGCTAGCCTAGGCGCTAGGGCGAGCGCCGCTTCACCGGTGCGGGCAGCCTGGCCAACAGCAGGGCCGACGCTTGCCTTCGCGCAAGCTCTCGCAACCCCAGGCAAGCCGCTTGCTTCGGGTTTCTGTCTTCTTTGCGGATTGGATCCAGCAAATCCATTCGTTGCGA
>Ga0307505_10001228_pt1 | contig 21843 bp, 15 predicted proteins | sample 23_S_MG_FD_202183 | JGI IMG/M metagenome (GOLD analysis project Ga0307505, IMG submission 202183) | Soil microbial communities from Populus trichocarpa stands in riparian zone in the Pacific Northwest, United States - 23_S | ecosystem: Environmental > Terrestrial > Soil > Riparian zone > Trees...
TCGGGCAGCGTCTGCCCGCAGGTAGTGACGTCTACCGCAGCGGCCGGATGCACCGAGATGATGACGACTACGATCAATGCCAAACCGACCCAAGTCTTCATGCTGCCCCCCGTAAAGATCCGGTGTCGCTGGATGTAGCGGCGAAAACGGTACGCCTCGGGTGGCATTTCTGTCAACGTCCGCGATCGCGACGCCCCTGGACAGTGCGCGGGTAGGCCCACAGCGGCGTCGCGTAGAACCGGCACAGCCTCCCTCTCCTCCACTCTTCGGTGTCGGGCCCTTTTGCTCAGCCGGACCCCGTCCGCCCGGGGGGTGGAACCGACTGGACGGCTCGAATAGGTAGGGTAGGCTGCTCGGGTCGATCTCTGCCCCCTGGCGTAGACCGGTCCGGGCAGGTTCGATATGACGCGACGATACACGGGCGGGCCGGCCTATAGCGCCGGTGCCGCACTCCAAGAGATGTGAGGACACGATGCCTGCGACCGCAACCAAAGAACCGACCTTCATGAACACCGACCTGCCGCTTTTGGCGGAACTGCCCTACCGGGTGGCCAACCTGAGCCCGGATACAGTTCGCTTCGGCCGCAAGGAGCTCGAGCTGGCACTGGTCGAGATGCCTGGATTGGCGTCGCTGCGCGAGGAGTACGCGGAGCGCAAGCCTCTCGCCGGAGCCAAGATCATGGGATCGCTGCACATGACGGTGCAGACGGCGGTCCTCATCGAAACCCTGGTCGAGCTGGGTGCCGACGTGCGCTGGGTTTCCTGCAACATCTTCTCGACCCAGGACCACGCCGCGGCGGCGACCGTGGTCGGCCCGAACGGCACCGCGGAACAACCGAGCGGCGTGCCGGTCTACGCGTGGAAGGGCGAGACCCTGCCCGAGTACTGGTGGTGCACGCTGCAGGCCCTGATCTGGCCGGATGGCAGCGGGCCGAACCTGCTGCTCGACGACGGCGGCGACGCGACGCTGCTCGTCCACCTCGGCCGGGAGTACGAAGTGTCGGGAACCATCCCGCCGGTGGCCAGCGCCGACAGCGAGGAGTTCCGCTGCGTCCTGCAGATCCTGCACGACGTGCGGCAGGCCAAGGGCGACAAATTCTGGCACGCGATGGCCGCCTCGATCCGCGGCGTTTCCGAAGAGACGACGACCGGCGTGCACCGCCTCTACGAGCGCGTGCAGGCCGGCACCCTGCTGTTCCCGGCGATCAACGTCAACGACAGCGTGACGAAGAGCAAGTTCGACAACATCTACGGCTGCCGCCACTCGCTGGTGGACGCCATCATGCGCGCGACCGACGTGCTCATCGCCGGCAAGCGAGCGCTGGTGTGCGGCTTCGGTGACGTCGGCAAGGGATCGGTGCAATCGCTGCAAGGCCAGTCGGCGCGCGTCGCGGTGTCGGAGATCGATCCGATCTGCGCACTGCAGGCGTGCATGCTCGGCCTCGACGTCGTGCGGGTCGACGATGTCGCCGACAAGTACGACATCTTCGTCACCACCACCGGCAACCGCGCCATCATCTCCGTCGAGCAGATGAAGCGGATGAAGCACAACGCCATCGTCTGCAACATCGGCCACTTCGACAACGAGATCGACATCGCCGACTTGGAGAAGCTGGTCGCCAAGGGCGAGGTCGAGAAGATCGAGATCAAGCCGCAGGTGCACGAGTTCAAGTTCAAGAACACCACCCACGGCCCCAACGGCGGCGGACATTCGATTCTCATCCTCGCCGAGGGACGCCTGGTGAACCTCGGCTGCGCCACCGGCCACCCCAGTTTCGTGATGTCGGCGTCCTTCACCAACCAGGTGATGGCCCAGATCGAACTGCACAAGAACGCCGAGACGTATGGCAAGACGGTCACCGTGTTGCCGAAGCACCTCGACGAGAAGGTCGCGCGGCTGCACCTCGCCAAGTTCGGCGCGGTGCTCACCGAGTTGACGCCCGACCAGGCCAAGTACATCGGCGTTCCCGTCGACGGTCCGTACAAGTCGGACCACTACCGCTACTGAGTTCGGCGCGAGGGGCCGGAGTACCGGCCCCTCGCGGTTTTCACGCCGCCGCGATCGTCCACTTCATCGGCGCGCGTTTGATCCCCCCGACGAATCCGGAGCGCGCGCGTTCGATCGGGCCGGAGAGTTCGCACGCGGTCAGCCGCCGGGCGAGCTGGGCGAAGGCGTGGCGCAACTCCAGGCGCGCCAGGTGCGCGCCGAGGCAGACGTGCTCGCCCATGCCGAAGCCGATGTGCGGGTTCGGCTGGCGGTCGGCGCGAAACACGAACGGGTCGGCGAAAACGTCCTCGTCGCGGTTGCCCGACGCGTAGAACAAACACACCGACTGGCCGCGCCGGATGGTCTGGCCGCGGACCTCGCAGTCCTCGGTCGCGGTGCGGGCGAACTGGATCACCGGCGTCGTCCAGCGGACGATCTCCTCGACCGCGCAGTCGACCAACGCCGGGTCGCGGCGCAGCTTTTCCCACTCGCTCTCGTGCCGCAGCAGGGCCAACATGCCGCCCGTCATCGCGTTGCGCGTCGTCTCGTTGCCGGCGACGACGAGGAGGAAGTAGTAGGAGAGCAGTTCCACCGGCGGCAGCGCGTGGCCGTCGATCTCGCTGTTCGCCACCACGCTGACGATATCGTCGGTCGGCCGGCGGCGGCGCTCCTCGGACAACTCGTGGAAGTAGGTGAACAGCTCGAGGCGCGCCCCCTCGATGGTTTCTTCGGTGGTCTTGCCTTGGCGGAACTCCGGGTCCTGCGGCGCGATGATCTCGTTGGTCCAGCGAAACAGCCGGTCCCAATGGGAGCGCGGCACGCCGAGCATCTCGGCGATCACGGCGATGGTGATGCGGGCGGAGATGTCGGCGACGAAGTCGCCGGACGGCTTCCCCGCCGCGTCGTCGAGAACCTCGCGGGTGACGCGCTCGACCTTGTCGTTCATCCCCATGATGGCGCGCGGCGTGAACCACCGACTCGTCAGCCGCCGATAGCGCGCGTGGTCGGGAGGATCCATGTTGAGCAGGTGACGCGACGCCCCCTCCGGCGGCGGCGGCAAGTCGTGGGTGAATACCGCCATGCGCGGGCCGTTGAGGAACCGGTCCGGGTCCTTGCCGATGGCGATGATGTCGGCGTGCTTGGTGATCGCCCAGAACGGGTCGACGTTGTCGCGCTCGTACCAGAACACGGGCGCGTGCTGCCGCAGCCACGTCCACTCGGCGTGCGGGTAGCCGTTCGCCTCGAAATGCTCGGACGTCACGATATCGAGCCGCGCCGGATCCATCGCGCCTCCGCTGTCAGACATCGCGTTCCTCCTGTCGTGTGCGTGAGGCGGCCAAACTACGCGCAGCGCGGGGTCCATGTCCATGATCGAGGCTCCGCGGAAACCTGACACGCCTGAACGATCTCGCTTTCGCCACAGCATGGGGCTCTGGTAGGGTGCCGGATCGGCGCCTGGATCGGCGCTGGGGACCGAAGGGGGAACCGATGGAACTTCGCATTGCCACTCTTGCGCTCGCCGCCGCGCTCTGCGCCGCGCTCACGACACCGGCCGTCGCCGCCGTCGATCCGGCACTGACGTGCGAAAAGGCCGCGGGGACGAGCCTGGTCAAGTGCGTTCAGACGGTGACCGGCCTGCAGAGAAAGTGCTTCTCGAAAACCGATGCGGGCTGCGGTACGGCCGACCCGAAGGTACTCAAAGCGCTTGCCAAACTGGCCGCAAAGATCGGTGCCAAGTGCCCGTCCGCCGCGGTCGTGCAGGGCGCCGGCTACCCCGCCCTCACCGTCGCGGCTCTGGTCGAACGCCTGCAGACCGCATGCACCGCCGAGGCGTCCGCGCTCGTCGCACGCACCTACGGCGGCCCGCACGGTGCCGTGTGGGACACCGCCGGCGAACCGGCGCGGAAATGCCTGGACACGCTTCTGAAGAGCGGTCGCAAGGTCCTGACCGGGAACGCCAAGGCGCAGATGCGCTGCGTCGACCGGCAGCGCAAGAGCGGCAACTGCGACACCGCGAAGACGGCGGCGAAGGTCGCCCAGATCGAAGCCAAGGCGGTGACGGACATCGGCGCCGCCTGCGCCGCGACTCCGCCCAACACGCTCGTCGCGCTGAACGCGGCGCAGTATGTCGCGCGCACCGCCGCGCAGTCGCGATGCATGACCGCCACCGCCCATCCCGACGTCAGCCCGCTCACCCTCGACTGCGGGCCGCGCGCGACCATCCCGGTGCCGGCGCGCGGTCAGTTCGCCCAGGTCGTCCTCGACGAGGCGACCTGGGGTACTCGATGTGGCGACGGCAGCCCGTACGCGTTTCGCATCCGCCTGGCGCCGGAGGGGTTTCCGGTAGAGAACGTCGTCGTCCACATGCAAGGTGGCGGCGTCTGCCTCTTCGAGAGCAACTGCAACAGTGTGAATCCCGGACTGTTCGAAGCGCTGAGTGATGGCGCAACCCAGTCGGGCATCATGTCCAACAATCCGCTCGTGAGTCCGTTCGCCAACTGGACCAAGGTTTTCCTTCCCTACTGTACGCAAGACGTGTTCATCGGCGGTGGCGCCACCAGCAATTTTCCAAGCATCACCGTCCACCGCTTCGGATCGGTAAACGTGCGCGCGTCGCTGCGTTATGTGCGTGACGTGATCTGGAACGTGCTCGATCAGGACGCCGAAGGGTATCGTCCGGACCGCATCAAGATGCTCTTCGGCGGCACTTCCGCGGGCGGGTTCGGCGCGCTCTACAACTACCACTATGTGCTGGACGATCTGCAGTGGGTACACACCAGCGCCTGGCCCGACGCCGCGCTCGCTCTCGACAACGGACAGGCCCTCGGCATCGCCAGCCTCGGGGCGATCTTGATGAGCGACGTCCCTCCCCACGGCTGGGGCGGAATGCCGTTCATGCCGCCCTATTGTTTCGCCACCGACTGCGGCCTCGGCGAGCGCATCTACGAGACCTCGGCCCCGCGCCTCAAGGCCGAGCCGGAGCAGCAGTTCCTCGTCCTGACCAACCAGGTCGACAGCACGCAGGTCAGTACGACGTTCTTCCCGAGTGCGCCGGCATGGATCAACGCGGTTCGGCAGTCGTACTGCGACACCGCCGGCACCAACGGCTTGCGCTACTTCCTACCCGCGATCACCGCCAGCACACACGTCATCGCCACGCGCGAGAACCTATATACCGGCCAGTCGGTCGACGGCATTCTGATGCGCGACTGGCTCGACCTGGCGATGTCCGATCCCGACAACGTCTTCGACGCCGTCGAGGAGGGCGCGCTGGTCGGCGCGATCACCGGCGTCAACCCGTTCCCTTGCGCGATCGACTGACAGCGGCGAACACGCGGCGGCGTCCGACGGGGCCGGGGCTCGGCACGTCGGGCGCCGCCGCCGCCGCGACGTACTCGGGCTGGTGCGTCGACTGCGGAATCGATCACGAGTTGGATCGCTCGACGGCGGCGCTGCAGGCGGCGGAAGCCCTGATGGCTTCGCTCGCCAGCGACGGCCGCTTTGGACACGAGGGGAAGATGATGGGCGTCCTCGCCGGCGAGGACGCGACGGGTCGGCCGGTCGTCCTGCGCGCATTCTCCGGCACCCTCGACGGCGACGCCTGCGCCGACGGCTTCGTCGGCGGCACCCGACGCGACCCGATGACCGCCGCCGCGGAGGAGGCGACGCTTCGCGAACTGTCCCGGCTGAGCGCCGAGATCGCGGTCCTCGACGTCGACGGCGCCCAACGCGCGCTGGCGGACGCGCGACAGCCGTACGATACGGCGATCGCTCGCATGGCCGCCGACCGCGAGGTGCGCAGGCGCGATCGCGCCGCGCGACGAGCCGCCCTGGCGGCGTCCGCGGACACTGACGACGTCGCGCGGCGGCGCGCCGAGTTGGACCGGGAGAGCCAACTCGAAGGCATCGCCATGCGCGACATCCGCGGCGAACGCGCTCGGACGATCGAACCGCTGGCGGTGGAACTCGCGCGACGGACGGTCCTCCGCGGCGAGTTGCGCGACGAACGCCGCCGCCGTTCGCGCGAGTTGCAAGCCGCCATGCACGCGGCGCAGGGCTTCATCAACTTCGCCGGCCGCCACGCCCACCTCTCACAGCTGTTCCGTCCACCGCGGCGGATCCCGAGCGGCGCCGGCGAGTGTTGCGCGCCGAAGCTGCTGCAGGAAGCGGCGCGGCGGTGCGTCACCCCGCGCGGCATGGTGGAGTTCTGGTGGGGTCCGCCGCCGCCGGACGGATCGAAACGGCACCGCCATCTCTACGGCCCGTGTGCCGGCAAGTGCCAACCGCTGCTCGGGCACCTCCTGTGCGGCGCCGACGCGCCACGCTCGGCGGCGGTGCTCTTGTACGAGGACGAGTGGCTCGTCGTCGCCGACAAGCCTGCGGGTCTGTTGTCGGTGCCGGGGCGCGGCTCGCTGGCGCAGGACTGCCTGCAGACCCGCCTCGCCACGATGCGCGCGGACGGGTTCCTGCGCGCCGTCCACCGACTCGACCAGGCCACCTCGGGAATCCTCGTGTTGGCGCGTGACGCGCGCAGCCATCGCGCACTCTGCGCCAGCTTCGCCAGCGGCGCGGTCGACAAGAAATACGTCGCGGTCGTCGGCGGCCGACTCGCCGTGGACGAGGGCGATGTCCAGCTTCGCCTACGCGCGGACCCGAACGACCGACCGCGCCAGGTGGTCGACGAGATCCGCGGTAGAGACTCGCTCACGCGCTATCAGGTCGTCGAGCACCGCGCCTCGAGCACCGTGCTCGCTTTGCGTCCGCAGACCGGGCGCACGCACCAACTGCGAGTCCACTGCGCCGCGGGGCTCGGACATCCCATCGTCGGCGACGCGCTGTACGGCGGCGCTCCCGCCGAGCGCCTGATGCTGCACGCGCAGCGAATCGAGTTGCCGCATCCGGCGACCGGCGAACACCTTACCTTCGAATCGCCGCTTCCCTTCTGAACGGCGCACTTGCGGCACCCGCCCACTGGTGACAGAGACCGTGGCGACGTGACCTCCCCGAGTGAAACGACCGGCACCGGCGCGGTCTACAGCCCTGCCGGCCGCTTCGCCGCATCCGGCCTGTTCGCGTTCAGCCGTGTCTGCGTTCCGCTGCTCATCGCCGTCGTCTGGTTTGCCAACGATCCACCGGTGACGCCGCCGGTTCTGCTGCTTCTCTTCGCGATCTTCATCGCCCTGCCAGCGCTCACCCTCTGGACATGGCAACGCGCGGCGGCATCCACGTGGTGCGTGGGCCGCGATCGGATCGTGCTCGACGAGCGCCGGCGTGTCGTCGAGATCCCCACAAGCGCGATCGCGGAGGTGCGGCCATGGAGGATCCCCCTTCCGGCGCCGGGGTTGACGCTGCACACGCGATCCGGCCGGCGCTTCGCCGTGGAGGATCCGCGCGCGGAGTTGCTCGACGCGCTGCGATCGGCCGATCTACCGGCGTCGCGGCCCGTCGGCGAGACGACGCTCGCCGTCTACGCGCGGGCTCGCCGAGTCGCGCCGCGACGCCGCTGGTACCACCGGCTGGGAAAGTTCCCCGCCTTCGCCCTGCTGCCCACCGCGCCGCTGTTCAACGTGCACCAGTTCATCGCCTACGGCGGCCCACTCGGTGAGTACTACCTGCTCGGCGCGCGCGCCTACGCGACGACGTTCGCCTCCTACTGGAGCGGAGTCACTATCTATCTGATCCTGTTCGCGAGCATCGGACGCGCGTTCGCCGAAGCCGCCGCCCTTGGCTCCGCCTACTTCGACCCCGACAGCGCCGCGACCGCGCGCGCGCGCGCCGAGCGCGCGGCCACCATCTTCTACTACGCCGGCGTGCCCGTCATCCTCGCCGTGAGGTTCTTGCCCTGAAACGGGGTTTGCCCAGGTTTGCCCCCCAATTCAATCGCCATTCACTTCGTCACCCCGGCGAAAGCCGGGGTCCAGGCCGCATGCCACCGCCGCCCCACCTGGATCCCGGCTTTCGCCGGGATGACGTGCTTTTCGGCTTCGCGTTTCCCACCGACTCAACACGGCGGGCAAAGCCCCTGAAACGACGAGGGGGGATGCGGCACGCCGCATCCCCCCTCCCGCATCGTTCGATGGGCGCCGGTGTTACGGAGTCGCCGGATTGAACACGGAAATCGCCCAGCCCATACGATCGTGGCCGTTGCGATTCCAGATCGGGTTCTTGCCGCCGACGATCTGGCTGTTGCTGTACGTCGGCGCGCCGGAGCCCGATCCACTGCCGCCGATCAAGCCGAGGTACTTCGTACCGCCCGAGTATGTCGGGTGCGTGTTGTCGGACTGGATGTAGTCGTAGCTCGTGCTCGCGCTCGCCAGGTGGAAGTTGGCGTCGCGGATGGTCGACCGCAGGGTCGTCGTCAGACGGGTGACGTAGGCGTTCTCGGACTCGCCCTGGACGTACTTGAGCGCTTCCGCATCGACGACTCCGTCGCCGTTCGCATCGTACTCGGCGCCCATGTACTGCGCGAAGTTGTCGGCACACTGGAATCCGTACTGGTTGGCGACGTTGCAGGCGCGCCAGTTCATCCGCGCGATATACGGCAGGAACACGTTCTGCTTGTTGACCTTCTGCCCGGTGCTCGAATCGTTGCAGGTGCTCAGACCGTTGTCGGCGTTGTAGCCGGGGTAGTAGAGGTTGCCGACGATCTTCACCTTGGTGTTCGCGTGGGCGTAGGTGTTGATCGCCTGCATCGCCGCCTGGGTGTAGGTCGTACAGTTCGCCAGCGCCGTGTTCAGCGGCGCGTAGTTGCAGGTGCCCGACTGGCCGGCGAAGTTGCTGCGCGCCTGCAGGCCGTCGTTGCCGCACATCTCAAACGTCACGACGCGCGTCGTTGACGCCTGCATGTACGAACGCTCGGAGACGATCTTGTTGTTGTAGATGTCGCCGGCCAGCGCTCCCGACTTGGTGCGGCGCACGACTTCGATGTCGGCGTTCCAGAGAGTCGACAGGTACTCGCCGTCGACCGTCGGTGCCGCGCGAACGGCGACGCTCGAAATCGACCCGTAATACCCGGCGTAGATCGAGTCGCCGTACGCTACGACCCGGTACTTCGTCGAGGTTCCCGACCGATCGACGGTCCACGTCAGGTTCTGCGTCAGCGTCGACGCCTGCGCGGGCGAACCGAACGCCAGCAACCCGGCGGCGACGACGACGCCGAGAACGGCGGGCGCACCTCTCCCAACAAACCTCCTGAAACTTCGCCTGACCATAACTCCCCCTCTACCGTTAGAGCCCAAAGCCTGAAGGCTGCGCCCGGCTATCACGCGCCAGATTTTGGTGTCAACAAAATTCTTTTGTGTTCCGCTGCCCGACGCGCCGGTCGCCGCGTGGACGCAAACGACGCTGCGAGAACGAGCACAGCAGTCGCCATGGCGACCGGCGGCAGCCAGTTCCCCCAGCGCACGAACCAGGTCGGCGGGCGGCTCGACGGTCGCACCGTCGCGACCGCGACTCGGCGCTCGCCGCTGTCGATGACCTCCATCAATCGACCTGTGGCGTCGATCGCGGCGGAGATTCCGGTCGGCGTCGCGCGCACGTGCGGCCGCCGCGTCTCGATGCCGCGAAAGGCGGAGGCGACGAGGATCAACCGCTGTGCGCCGGGGTACGCGAACCAGGAATCGTTCGACAGCGTGACCAGCACCTCGGCGCCGCCGCGCACGGCCTCGATGGCCAACGCCGGATCGACGGCGTCGTAACAGATCAACGGCGCGATCGCGATCGTGCGCCCGTCGCGCGCGCGCAACGGCAACACGCGCGCGCCGTCGCCAGGACGCCAGGTGCCGGCCCATGGCAACCAACGCCGCATCGGTGCCGAGTCGAGCAAGCCCGGAATGTACTCGGTGAAGGGAAAGAGTCGGACCTTGCGGTAGACCTCGAACTCCACCGAGCCGCCGGCGCTCGGCTCGAGAAGAACCGCCGCGTTGTACTCGCCCGACGCGTCGCGATCGAACGCACCGAAAACGAGCGGGACGCCCTGCCGGGCGACGAACGCGCCAATGGCGCGGTCGAACGCCGCGCCGTCGTCGCTCTTCGGCGAGCCGAACGTCGTCGGGTACACGGTCTCCGGCCACAGCACGAGATCGACGGATCCGGCGCTCGCCGCTTCGGCCGACATGGCGAAGTGCGCCTCGAGAACGCGACGCACCGCTTCGAAGGATCCGACCTCCGCGCGCAGGCGATCGTAGTGGCCGATGTTTGCTTGAACGATCGCGACCCGCATCTCCGCCGCCTCGTCCTCGGATTCGAGCTGTGACAGACGCGCGGCGCCGTAGGCGTTCAAACCGAGCAGAATGACCGCGCAAACCGCCACCGGCGAGGCGACCTCGGCGCCAAACCTCCGCGGTCGGCGGCGCCACGCGCGCACGGCGGCGAGGACGCCCTCGTTGAAGACGACGAGGAGAAACGTCAGCCCGTGGGCGCCGAAGAGGTCGGCGCTCTGCCGGATCCACGGCGACGCGAACTGTCCCATCCCGATCGTGTCTTCCATTACTTTGGCGATCGACCATTCGGCGCCGACGTACGCCCCGGCGCCGACGACGGCACGAGCCGCCCAGCCGCCCGACGTCGCTCGTACCGCGGCGACTCGCGCCAGAGCGAAGACGATGAACTGCGGCTGGATCAGCGGCGCCGCGGCGACGAACACCAGCGCCGCGAGCGCGGTCGAGTAGCCGCCGTAGTCCGCGACCATGTCGGGAAACCACGGAAACACCGCCCAGCAGAAGACGACCGACATGAACCATCCGGCCGCCGCGGACGCCCTTGCGGACGTCAACCGGTCCAACGCCGCCAGCCAGGGCACCAGGCCGACCCAACCGAGCGCGAACCACGGCGCTTCGACGGAGGAATAGAGACCGAAGGCGAGCGCGGTCGCGACCGAGCCGAGCATCGTGGCGGCGACGCCCGCGCCGCGAATCGGTCGACGCGCGCCAGACCGCGCCGCCGGGTTCTTCAAGACTCCGGCTCGTTCTCCTCGTAGAACGGAATCTCCGGTTCCGGGTCGTCGAGGATCTCGATGTCCAACCCCACCGGCGCCAGTTCCGGCGGCACGACGAGGTCGTCGGGCAAGGGAACCGGATTGCCGTCCGCGTCGATCGGGCGATGGTCCGGGTGGAACAACAGGATCGCGCGCAGTTCCTTGCCATCGTCGGTTGTCTGGTAGTGACGCATGAATCCCGGCGGCAGCTCGAAGCCCTCCGGCACGACGATGCCGCGCTTCAGCGGATCGGTACCGGGCGGCGGGAAGACGCCGATGCCGCCGGACAACTGGCCGTAGTCTTCCACGTCGGCATCCTCCGCCGTGTCGACCGGCGGGACGAGCGGCTCGTCGCCGTCTTCGCGCGCATCGTCGCGCCGCGGCGGCAGGGCCACATCGCCGCCGCCCGGCGCGGGTGGCATCCGACGCGCGATACGATCGGGAGCCGACCGGTCCACGGGGCGGCCGACGCGGTTGCGTTCGGGAGCCGCGGCGTCGACGTCGTCGGCGGAGCGGCGCGAACTCACGACCCACACCGCGCACACCGCGACCAGAACCGCGGCGGCGATCCACACTCCGGCGCGAACGCCCGGCGAGGTTGTCGTGCGCACTCCGTCGTCGTCCACTCGCGTCGTGGACCCGCGTCGCTGAGCCATGTTTGACCGGCGCGGATCATAAGGAGCGCGGGCGAGCACATGCAAGCCGCGCCCACCGTCTGGTAGTTTCCCAATTTTCCCCGACACCGAACTACCGATCATGTCGAGTGCGAGCGCAGCGAGCGTATCGAGACACGCCGCGTCGAATGCACGGCGGCCTCTCGATACACCGGCCCTCCGGGCCGGCACTCGAGGCGATCGGTGCGGGGGCCGGCCGGGCGACAGTACCAACGTCTCGCTTCCGTCGCGCGCGTCGTGCTAGCTTCCCTCCGTGTCCGAGTCCGCACCCCCGCCGCAGCGACAGATCCCGATCGAACCCGGCTTCTTCACGATTCCGCGCGCCGCAGGCGCGCCGCCGCGCCTGCTCGGTTCGCGCTGCGACAACTGCGGCGAGCACTTTTTTCCGCGGCGCGTGGTGTGCGCGCGATGCCTCGCCCAGTCGCTGTCCGACATCGAGCTCGGCCCGCGCGGTACGCTCTATACATACACCTACGTGCACGTACCTTTGTTCGGCTCGCGGCGGTCCAACGTCGAAGGCTACGGCGTCGGCCAGGTCGATCTGCCGGAGGGGCCACGCGTGCAGGCGGTACTGTCCGGAGGTCCGGGCGACTTTCGCATCGGCATGGCGATGGAGCTTGAGTTGGAGTCATTGCGCGTGAAGGACGGCGAGGAAGTGATGATCTTTCGATTCAAACCCGTCCAGGAGGATCGGGCGTGAAGCTCGACAACGTCGCTGTCATCGGCGTCGGCATGGTGCGGTTTGGCACGCACCGCGAGCGTACGGTCATCGATTTGGCGCGCGAAGCGGGATTGATCGCCATGCGCGACGCCGGTGTCGTCCTATCCGACATCGACGAGTCCTGGGTCGGCTTCATGGACGGGGCGCCGATGCTCGCCCCGCGCGTCATGAAGGAATTCGGTCTCACCGGCTTGCCCGTGAACCATGTCGAAAGCGCTTCCGCCACGGGACTGGTGGCCTTTCGCGAGGCGGCTCACGCGGTGTCGAGCGGGCGCTGCCAGGTGGCGATGGCCCTCGGCTTCGAGAAGATGACCGAGATGATCGCGCGCGGTCGCGCCGGTCGCGGTGTCGGACGCGACAGCGTCGACAGTGTCATCCTGCCGGCCGCGTACTTCGCTCTGTGGGCGATGCGCCGCATGCACGAACGCGGCACCAAACCGGAACACTTCGCCGCGATCGCCGCCAAGAACTGGAATCACGGCGCGCTCAATCCGTACGCCGACCGCCAGGCGGATCACACGGTGACGGTCGCGGAGGTTCTCGCCTCGCCGATGATCGCCGTGCCGCTCACCGCGATGATGGCGTGCCCGGTCGACGACGGCGCGGCCTGCGCCATCCTGGCGACGCCGGAGATTGCCGCGCGCCTGCAGCCAGGACGTCCCGTCGTTCGCGTTCTCGCCTCGGCGCTGCAGAGCGAGCGGTACGCCACCGGGCACACGTTCCTCGGACCGGTGGTCGGCCCGGCGACGATGACGCGCGACACCGCGGGGCAGGCTTACGAGGAAGCCGGGATCGGGCCCGACGACATCGATCTCGCGCTGGTTCACGACGCCTTCGCCAACGAAGAGATCGAGTACTACGAGTTGCTCGGCTTCTGCCGCGAAGGAGAGGGCGAGAAGTTGGTCGAACAGGGCGCCACGTCGCTCGGCGGTCGTATTCCGTTCAACACCGACGGCGGACTGATCGCGCGCGGGCACCCCGGAGGTCCGACGGGACTCGCGCAAATACACGAACTGGTCACCCAGCTGCGCGGCGACGCCGGCGCGCGCCAGGTGGCGAACGCCCGCACCGGCCTGGCGCAACTCGTCGGCGGCGGCAGCGTGTGCACGGTAAGTCTTCTGCAACGCGGGTAGCTCACGGCCAATGATTTTCTCGCGCCAAGACGCCAAGACGCCAAGGAGTATGACGCCGCTGTTACACTCTGCTGTAATCGGTGCTTCTCCTTCGCGATTCAGCGTTCGAGTAGATCCGTCAATCGCTTTGTCTTTCTTGGCGCCTTGGCGTCTTGGCGCGAGAAAGAAGTTTTTTGGAGAGGGCGCACACCCCGGCGCAGCGAGGAGTTGACGATGAGCAAGGAACCCAGCACCGACCATCCGATCCACGAACTCCTCAGCCGCCGCTGGAGTCCGTACCAGTTCAACGGCGCGTCGATCTCCAGCGCGGATCTCCGCTCGATCTTCGAGGCCGCGCGCTGGGCGCCGTCGTCGTACAACGAACAGCCCTGGCGCTACATCGTCGCTGAGCGCTCCGACCGCGAGGAGTTCGATCGCGTGCTCTCGTGCCTGGTCGAAGCGAACCAGGCGTGGGCCCAGCACGCCGCGGTTCTCGCCATAGCGGTTACGGTCCGACGCTTTGCGCGCAACGGCAAAGAGAACCGGGCGTGCGAGCACGATCTCGGTATTGCCGCCGCGCAGCTCACGGTCGAAGCGACCGCGCGCGGCCTGTTCGTCCACCAGATGATCGGCATCGATCCGGATCGCGCCCGCGAGGTGTTCTCGATCCCGGACGACGCGACGCCGTTGACCGGAATCGCCATCGGCCACGCCGGCCCTGTCCCGGGCGCAGCCGTCGAAACCTTCCGGGAGCGAGACGAGGCGGCTCGATCGCGCAAGCCGCTCGCCGATCTGGTCTTTCGAGGAGCGTGGGGTAAACCGGCACCGCTCTGAGCCGCTCAAGCGCGCGAGGCGTTCTCTTTCTTGGTCTCCAGTTCCTCCCAGCGATCGACCAACCGCGCCGCCTCGGCACGAAGTCGCGCCAGCTCAGCCATCAACCCTCCGGCTTCGTCGCCGCCGCGCGCGTAGGTCGCCGGATCGGCGAGTCGGCTCTCGATCTCCGCCGCGCCGACTTCGGCCGCTTCGATCTGATCCGGCAGAGACGCCAGTTCGCGCTCCTCCCGATAACTGAGCTTGCCGGCGGCGACCTCTTCTCGCCGCCGCGTCTTCTCGCCGGCGCGGGTCTCGGCGGTCGCGGCCGCGGCGGCGGTTTGTTCGAGGTACGCGGAGTAGCTGCCGTGGAATCGACTCACGCGGCCGTCGTCCTCGAAAGCCAGGATCGACGTCGCGACCCGATCGAGGAAGTAGCGATCATGCGTGACGACGATCGCCGTGCCGCCGAACTCGAGCAGGAACGACTCGAGTGCCGCCAGGGTCGGGATGTCGAGGTCGTTGGTCGGCTCGTCGAGGATCATCAGGTTGGCCGGCTGCGCCAGCAACGCGGCCAATGCCACGCGGGCCCGCTCACCACCCGACAGCGAACCGACGACCGACCGCTGCCCCGCTTCGTCGAAGAGGAAGCGCTCGAGATACGAGCGCGGCGTCAACTCGCGATCGCCGACGCGGATCACGGTGAGACCGCCGATCACGTTGTCGAACACCGTCGCGCGGTCGTCGAGCGCCGCGCGCATCTGGTCGAGGTAGGCGATGCGCGTGTTCGCCCCACGCACCACCCGGCCCGCGGTCGGCTCGATTTCTCCGACCAAGGTCCGCAACAGCGTGCTCTTGCCGCAGCCATTCGGGCCGACGACACCGATTCGTTCGCCCAGCGTCACATACAACTCGAGCGGCCTCACCAGACAGCGTTCTCCCAGCTCGATCGACATCCGGTCGAGTTCGAGCACGGTCTTGCCGCTGCGGACCTCCGCGGCGCCGATCTGCGCCACTCCCGCCTCGGTCTGTCGCACCTGCGCCGCCGCGTTCTCGACCCGCTGGATCCGCGCCTTCGACTTGCCGGCGCGCGCCTTCGGTTGGCGACGCAGCCATTCCAGTTCCGTACGAAGGAAGTTCTGGCGATTCCTCTCCGTTCGCTCGTCGTGCGCCATTCGCTCGGCGCGCGCTTGCAGATAGGTCTCGTAGCCGCCGTCGTAGGACACGGCCGCGCCGCGGCCGATCTCCACGGTACGCTCCGCGACCCGATCGAGCAGGTACCGATCGTGCGTGATCAGCACGACCGCGCCCTCGTAGTCGTCGATGAGGTGGCGCTCCAGCCAGGCCACGGTGGCGACGTCGAGGTGGTTGGTTGGTTCGTCGAGAACGGCGAGGTCGGGCCGCGCGATGAGGACGCGGGCGAGCGCCACTCGTCGTTGTTCGCCGCCGCTCAGCCGATCCACCGGCCGGCCCACGTCGCCGATGCCGAGATGACCGAGGATCGACTCGGCGCGATGCACCAGGTCCCAGCCGCCCAGCCGTTCGAGATCCTCGGATGCTTGCGCCTGAGCCATCGCCGCCGCCGACAGGTCGGCCGCGCCGTCGCCCAGGTCGCGACTGGCCGACTCGTAACGAGCGCGCGCTTCGCACCAGGCCTCGAGTCCCGACAGCGCGACGTCGCATGCCGAATGTCCGGCCGGCAGGCTCGGTGCCTGATCCAGGTACATCACGACGGCGTCGCGCCGGCGAGTGACCAGCCCGCCGTCCGCGGCTTCCACGCCGGCGAGGATCTTGCCGAGCGTGCTCTTTCCCGAGCCGTTGGCACCGACCACGCCGACGCGCTCGCCGCGTTGGATGGCGACCGAGACGCCGGTCAGGACCGCGAGCGTTCCATAGCTACGCGAGATGTCGACGGCGGTGACGACGGGCATCGCGCGACCCTACCACGCGAATCGAAAACATCAGCCAACCCACCGGTGGGTGGTCCCCAGTTTGTCCCGACGCCCTGACCTACCGATCGTGTCGAGTGCGAGCGGAGCGAGCGTATCGAGACATTTCTCATGCAAGACGCGGCCTCTCGATACGCCGACCCTTCGGGCCGGCACTCGAGGCGATCGGTTAGGGACGTTCAATTAGGACAAAACAGATCCGTTCAGCCGACGACCGCCCATTGACCACGTCGGCGTAGCGGGCGACAAAGAGCGCCGCATGGGAGGGTTGCTCGAAGGAAAGACGGCGCTGATCACCGGAGCGGCGACCGGGATCGGTCGCGCCGCCGCGTTGCTGTTCGCACGCGAGGGCGCGTGCGTCCTCGCCAGCGATGTCGACCGCGCACAGGGCGAGAGTACCGTGGCCGAGATACGCGCCGCCGGCCACGAAGCGGAGTTCGCAGCCGCGGATGTCGCCGATGAGGCGGCCGTCGCGGCGATGGTCGATCGCTGTATCGCCCGGTTCGGCAGGATCGACTGCGCCGTCAACAACGCCGGGATCGCCGGCCCGACGGCCGCGTTGCACGAGGTGTCGTTCGCCGACTGGAACCGCACCATCGCCACCAATCTCGGCGGCGTGTTTCTCTGCATGAAGCACGAGATCGCGGCCATGCGAACAAAGGGCGGCGGCGCGATCGTAAACACTTCGTCCGGCGCCGGCGTCGTCGCCGCGCCGGGCATGGCCCCCTACTGCGCCTCGAAGCACGGGATTCTCGGCCTGACGAAGACCGCAGCGGTCGAAAACGCGCCGTTCGGGATCCGCATCAACGCCATCTGTCCCGGCGCCACCGACACTCCGATGATGCAGGCGACGCTGGCGATCGACCCAGGGGTCCGCAAGATGATTCTCAAGAGTCTGCCCGGCGGCCGCATGGGCGAGGCCGCCGAGATCGCCGAAGCGGCGCTGTGGTTGTGCTCCGACCGCGCCTCGTTCGTCTCCGGAGCGGCGCTGGTGGTGGACGGCGGCGCGATCGCCCGCTGAGATCACGCGGCGCCGGCGGAGATCAGCGGGGACGGTGTCGCCACGCTGGTGAGCCACAGTTGGTGGATCGCGCGCGTCGCGCCGACGTGGAGCAATCGGCGCGCGGCGGCCGTGTCCGGGTAGTGCCGCGAGCTCGTCTCGAGCAACACCACGTAGTCGAACTCCAGCCCCTTCACTTCGCCGACCTCGGTGATCTCCACGCCGGGCGCGAAGCGGTAGCGCTGGTCGCGCACCCGGTGGACGCGGGGCACCTCGGCCGCGCGCAGTCCTCGATCATAGAGGTCACTGATCTCCGCGGTCGGCGCCAGCAGGGCGATCGAGGCCAGCGGTTCGACTCGTGCCAGGTGGTTCAGCGCGTCGGCGAGGAACGCGACGCAGGCGCCGTGGTCGGTGAAGCGGAACGACTCCACCTCCGGTCCGGAGCGGGTCGTCAGCGGCGCGTCGCCGTCCTCGCGCAGCGGTCCCAGCACGGAGAAGGCGAAGCGCACGATCTCGCCCGTCGAACGATAGCTGACACGCAGCGTATCGACCTCCGTCCCCTCCAGGCCGAGATAGCGGAAGAACTCGGCCCACGAAGTGAATCCCGCGTCGAGCAGCACGTGCTGCTGGGTGTCTCCGGCCAGGGTCATGCTGCGGCGATCGTCGAGACAGTCGAGGAGAACGCGGACTTCGAGCGGCGAAAAGTCCTGCACTTCGTCGACGGCGATATGCCGGTAGCGCAGATCGCGGCCGTTCTTTCCGCGCAGGGGCCCGACGCGCAACTGGTACGCCCGCAACAGCAGCGCATCGTCCTGCGGATCGAGGGCTGCCTCGCTGTCGAGGTCGCCGTCGAGCCAGGCGAGCATTTCGTCCTGCCGGGCCCGGTTCCAGTCGCAGGAGCGGGCGATCTCCTCGGGTGAAAAGCTGCCCGGCGCGATCGCCGCCAACGTCTCCGCGAGCAAGTTGCGATTGGTGAGCACACTGCCCCAGTCGTCGATCGCCTGGCGCACCGTGCGCGGCCCCGCGTTTTGTCGCACCTGACGCGTCAGGGCTTCGAGCAGAAACGGGTGCTGCTTCAGTCGTTGCACGACCGACGGCGCGTCATCGCGCGTCGGCGACGGCAGCATCGGCATCAGCGAGCGGCGGAGCCGGCCCGCCCACTCTCCGAAGGTCTCGACGCCGACGTCGCGCACGCCGAGCGCCGGTAGGACATGGGCCACGTAGTCGCGCAGCGCTCGCGAGAACACCACGACCATCGTCCGCGGCGAATCAAAGACCGGATCCGCGTAAGCGAGGAACGCGATGCGGTGCAGCGCCACGGTCGTCTTGCCGGACCCCGCCGAGCCCCGGATGACGACCAAACCCGAGGACGGGCGGGCGATCACTTCGAACTGTTCGGGATCGATCAAGCCCGCGATGTCCGGCAGATGCTTGTCGGCGCGCACGCGTCCCGGTCCGATGGCGTCGAGAGCGGCGGCCGCGTCCTGCGGGCGATGCTCGCGCAGGACCGCGCCGGCGCCGGCGGTCAGCCGAGGTGCTCGCGGCCCCCGCACCAACCACCCGGAATCGCTTTCGGGGTCGGCGATGAAATCCCCTTCCGGTGCCTCGATCCGATGCAACCGTCCGTCGCGGATCGCCACCGTGCGGCGCACGGCAAGCTCGCCCGTGCGAAGACCGCCGGCGATCTCCTCCTCGAACTCCTCCCCCTGCCGGTAGCGGTAGAAGATCTTCGAAATGGGCGCGTTGCGCCAGTCGACGACGTTGACGCCGCGCTCGACGAACGTCGCCTTGCCGAGGCAAACGTCCCATTCGCGCCCGCTCTCGCGCAACCGCATGTGCCCGAAGTAAGGCGAGCTACTGCCCACCCGAGGGGCGTCTCGCGACGCCCGTATCTGATCGAGCAGGGCCGATTGGCGGTTGAACTCCGCGGACATCGCGGCGTGATCCTCGCTCCCGCGCCCGGACAGCAGCTGTTCGCGCAAGCGTTGCAACTCCGCGACCACCTCCCCCTCCGCCGGCCCCTTGCGCAGGGGCCCCATGCCGATCGCCTCGATCACACGGGCACAGAGTTGCAGTTCTTGTTCGACGATCGGATGCATCACTGGAAAGCGGCGGCTCACGATGACGGTTGTGACGGAGTCCCGCAATACACCGACGAGCGGTGGCGACGGGAGCGGGATCACGGGGCGCCAGACGGCAGTCTCGACGGATCTACACGGGTGGCGCTCGAGGCGGCGGCGCTGCCAAGCTCCGCGCGTTCATTAGAGCAGCGAATGCCCCCGACACGCGGATTCCATTGCCTGAGACACGGAGAGCGTGCTAGCGCTTCTGTACTTCTAGAGCGCGGGGGCCTGTACATGAAAGAACCGTCGATCCATCTACACGGACCCGTGAGGCCGAATTGCTCACCTAGGGGGGCGGTGTTCGTCGTGCTCGCCACCCTCGGGTTCGTCGCCACGTTCTCGCTAGGGGTCGACAGCGTTGCCGCGCAGCCGTCGCGGCCGAACATCATCCTGATCATCGGCGACGACATCGGCTGGCCGGACTATGGATTCATGCCCAGCCCCAGGACGCTCAATACAAACCAGGGGCCCCTGCCGATCAACCAGCTCGTGCAGACGCCGAATCTGGACGCGCTCGCCGCGGGCGGTGTCCTCTTTCGCAATACACACGTGACCGCGAGTTCGTGCGTCCCTTCTCTTCGCACCCTGCTGACGGGGATGCAGCCCTTTCAGTGGGACGATACCCGCACCGCACTCGATGCGCTGCCGCAGATAACACTGCCGCCGCCCCCCTTCATGTTCCCTCGCGTCGAGGGCGAACACTTCCGCACGCTTCCGAAAGATCTCGGAGCGGTGGGATACAAGAGCTGGGCAGGCGGGAAATACTGGGAAGGCACCTTCGACATGGGGGGCTTCACCCATGGCCTGGCAACCACGCTCGGGACGTACTTCATCCCAGATTCCTGGCTGTTCGGACGCACCGGGTGGGACCCGGCACTGTGCGGCGCGGACGGCGATCCAGACATCCCCTGCCCAGCGCTCGATCCCTTGCGAGAGTTCCTCGACGAGGTTCAGGGCGATCCCTTCTTCGTCTGGTTTGCGCCCGCGCTTCCGCATGCTCCGTACACCGCGCCAAGGAACTTTCACGAACCTTATGAAGCACTGGGTCTGACCACCTGTGCAGCGTTCGATTGCTGGGGCAACTGTGAGAACTGCGCGAACGAGGTGAACTACCTGGCCAACGTCGCGTGGCTGGACAGCCTCATCGGCGAGCTGATCGCCGAGCTCGAGGCTCGCGACCTGCGCGAGGACACCCTGCTGATCTACATTGCCGACAATGGCTGGGGACTCAACTACCAGTTCTTCTCCACCACGGGGAAAGGCAAGTGGACGCTGTACGAGCTCGGGTTTCGGACGCCGCTGATCATCAACTGGCCCGGCCACGTGCCGGCCGGCGCAACCTACGACGATCTCATCTCGTCGGTCGACGTCGCCCCGACCATCGCCGACTACGCTGGCGTCGACACACCTCCGGAGCAACGGGGGATGAGCCTACGCGAACGGATCGAAGGCGGTCCGTCTCTCGGCCGGACGGAGGTGATCGGATTCTACGAAGGGGTTGGTCACTACTTGCGCACGCACACCTGGCGCTATCTGCGATTCGCGAGCGACGATCACGAGGAGCTCTACCAGATCGACGTCGACCCCTTCGAGGACAACAACGTCGCCGCCCAGAATCCGGAGTTGGTCGCGCAGTTTGCAGCCATGGTCGATGACTGGGAAGCGGAACATCGGACCCCACCCGACCGCGTGGAGATCACGGGCCGCATGTTGCATCCGACGACGAACGAACCGATGACCGGCTCGCAGCTGAAGCTCGACAACGGATCGGTACAGCTCATTTCAATCGTCGGGCCGGACGGCTGGTTCCGCTTCGGCCCGGTGGAGATGGGGAGCTACGTGATTCGTGCCGGCGCCAATGCCATGAACCTCGAATGGATCGGAACCGGTGACCCTGTGCCGGCGGCGGTGCCAATCGGTGCTGGCGGCACCTTTCTCAACCTCACCGGAACACAGAACGTCGCCATCCCCGGTCCGTTCGGCGCGCAGATCCGCGGCACCCTCACCGCGGCCGGTGGAGCACCGCTGCCGGACGTGCCGATCGAGGTCTCGGGACTGAAAGGATGCGACGTCGTCCGCACGATCGTGACCACGCAAGCCGACGGCAGCTATCGCACCGAGAACCTTCCGTTCACCACGTACACCGTCAAGGCAACGTCGCCGCCGGGCTATGAGAACGTCATCGTGGCCGGTGTCGCCGTCGACGCCCTCGACGTGTTCGTCCAGGATCTGGTCGCCCAGCCGCAGTGACGACGAGGTGTGCCCCGCTCCCGGCGTCCCCGCCGGGAGCGTTCAGATGAGCCACCCGGGCCGCAGTCGTCATTCCGGCGAAAGCCGGAATCCAGCCGGGCTGCCTGGTGGACCCCGGCTTTCGCCGGGGTGACGACGGGATGGGACCGGGGCGACGAAGGAATGCGAATCGAGAGAGTTTCAAGCTAGCGCAGCCCCCGGCGTGCCGCCGGATCGTTCAGATGAGAAACGATGGATGAAGCG
>Ga0307505_10001229_pt1 | contig 21829 bp, 21 predicted proteins | sample 23_S_MG_FD_202183 | JGI IMG/M metagenome (GOLD analysis project Ga0307505, IMG submission 202183) | Soil microbial communities from Populus trichocarpa stands in riparian zone in the Pacific Northwest, United States - 23_S | ecosystem: Environmental > Terrestrial > Soil > Riparian zone > Trees...
GCGTCGCGATTAGGAGCGGTTCATCGCGAGAACGAAAATCGAGAGCCTTCTCCCCCCGGCTTCTTGGGGGGAGAAGGTGGCCATCGGCCGGATGAGGGGGGCGATGCAGCCTCCGATGAGTGTGCATAAGCTGGAGGTGGGATGGGGGGCGAAGGATCCCCTGCCGATGCAGGACACTCGCTCCGTCGGCAGGGGATCCTTCGCACCCACCCGCCACCCGCTCAGGATGACAGGTGGTTGTGTGCGCCGCGCGAAGATTTTCCGCCGCCCTAGGCGGCTTGGTTGCGGCCGCGTCGTGAGCCTGTACTCATCACCTCATCCGCGGAATGTTGATGCTCCACTTGTACGCGGCTTTCACGAACGCGGTCTTGTCCGCCGTGTAGCCGGCGTAGAGCGCGGTGCCTGGGACGGGCGTCCATCCGAGGAGTCTGCACGCGATGGGCCACAAAAGCAGGTCCCACCTCTCTCGACTCATGAGTGGTTTGCGGCTAACGTGGGGTCATGCCGCTTTCCGCGGGCGACATCAGACAAGCCTTTGATGCGCTCTCCGAAGAGTTCAAGCGCCGCGAACAGCGCGCCGACATCGTGATTGTTGGCGGCGCCGCGCTCGTGTTGCTTTTTCACGCGAGAGAGAGCACCAAAGACGTCGACGCGTATTTTGTAAAGCCGGAAGCGGCGCTTGTTCGCGAAGCGGCCGAGGCAGTTGCGGATCGTCTCAACTTGCCGGGCGATTGGCTGAACGATGGCGCGAAAGGATATTTCGTCGGAATCTCTGCCGGGAGAGTTCTGCACGATTCGCAGGAATTGACAGTGCGCGCGGCGTCCATCGAGCAACTTCTCGCGATGAAACTCAGCGCTTGGCGCGATGCGATCGATCGAAGTGACGCGAAGCTACTGCTTTCTCAGATGGCGGGCTCCTTCGACGACGTTTGGTCTGCTGTGAAACCGTTCGTGCCGCCGCACCAACTCGACAAAGCTTCGTACGCTTTCGATGATTTATGGGAGACGCACCATGGACGTTCCTGAACTGGTTCGTGCCCTCCTCGCTGGTGATTTGCTGACTGCCAGACAATCGGTCGCCGACGCGCAGCGCGCCCATGTGCAGTGGGAGCGAATCGAGCAACCGTCTGGTTTGAACGAGCGTGAACTGTGCGTCGCTGCCGGGATTGTCGAGCTCCTTGCCTCCCGCAGTGGTGGCTCGCCACCTTCGTGGACCCAGACGATCGGAGCAATGCGAGAACTGCTGGTCCTCGATCCCGGACTCGAGCAGATGCCGCGATCGTTCGCTCGCGCACAGACCGCGGGCCCCGAGCCGCTTCGGAGACGCAATCTGATCGCGTTACCGGACTTTCTTGCGGTGGCGTAGGCCCTTCGAGATACTGATCGAGCGCGGGCGCTCAATCTCCCCGTCCCAAGTTCCAAGGGCGAAATCGCGACTCCATTCGTCAGCGGACTCGAGGACGACCCTCTCTCCCACTTGCCGCGCCTCCACCTCATCCTGGTCGTTTGGGAACCGGGGCTTTGGAAGCCGGACCGCCTTGCGTTTTGTCATGGTCATGTCGTTCTGGTTTGTATGCACCGTTCCGCTGCCTCAAACCTACTGCTCGTACACGACCTTCCCGTCGATGATCGTCAGGACGCTTCGCGTCTCCGGCAGTGTGCCCGGGTTCGCGTCCAGGATGTTCTCCGAGAGGATGGCAATGTCCGCGAGCATGCCCGGGGCGATCCTGCCTTTCTTCGTTTCCGCGAGCTCTGCGAAGGCCGAGCCGCTCGTGTAGGCGCGCAAGGCGTCCATGCGGGTGAGGGACTCGGAGGGGCGGTCGCGGCGGGAGGTGGCGAGCAGGATGTTGAGGTATGGGTTCAGCTCGCCGTCCGAGCCGATGGCGATGGGGATGCCGGCTTTGAGGATGGAGCTGGCCAGCATGTAGTCACCGCGTGGATAGGAGTCGCTGAAGCCGAAGTGGGTCGGGTTGAGGACGACGATCGCGCCCGTCTGTTTCGCCAGCGGGAAGAGGTCGGGCTGCAGGCCGTCGCCGTGCTCGATGCGTGGACGTTGCAACGCCGCGCCGGCCATGGCGTTGAGGGCCGAGGCCACGGCCTTGTCGCCGGCTGCATGGACGAGCAACTGCAGCTTGTTGTCCGCGGCCATCTTGGCGAAGGGCGCGAAGTCGGGGAGGTTCTCTTTGCCTTGCGTGCCGTCCTTGTACTTGGCGGTGCGCAGCGCGGCCCCTCTCTCGAGCGGTGTGCCGTCGAGGATCCACTTCAACGCGCCGCCGCCCTTCCAGATCTTCGGGTCGCCAGGGATGTGGAAGTCCATGACCCGGACGCGCAACGGCACGTTGGCTTTCGCCAAAGCCGCCGCGAAGCGCTCCGGGCTGCCGATGGGCATGGCTTGCACGCTGGTGATGCCATACCGCAGTGCCTCTTCGGAAAAGCTCTGGATGTTTCCAACCAGATCTTCCTCAGTAGCGAGGTCCGCGAACTTCCGGCGGAGGGCGTACTCCGCGTACTCGTGAGCACGACCGTTCACCTTGCCCTCACTGTCGCGCTCGAACCAGCCGCCCTCCGGGTCCTTGCTCTCCGGCGTCAGTCCCAGCTCCGTCATGCCCGCGGTGCTGAGCACGGTGCCGTGTCCGGTGAACGCGACCAGCATCACCTTGCGTCCCGGCGCGAGCTCGTCGAGCTTGGCGCGGGTGATGGACGCATCGTCGATCAACGCTGGACCCAGAGTGCCGATCATCCAGAGATCCGCGGGCGTCTCGTCGAGCGCGGAGGCGATGCTGACCGTGATGTCGGACCAGGTCGTATCCAATCCGGCGGCGATGGAATACGCGGGAGCCCCAGAACCGGGATGCGTGTGCGCGTCATTGATGCCGGGGATGACCAGCCGCCCATCTGCGTCGATGATCCGGGTCTTCTCGCCCGCCAGGGCCTGCATCTCCTTGTCCGTGCCCACGGCGAGGATGTTGCTGCCCTCGATGGCCAGTGCTTCGGCGAAAGGACGGGCCGTATCGCCGGTGAAGACTCGACCCTTCACGATGATGATGGAGGGCGCGGCGGTGGCGAGGAACGTGACAAGACAAGACACAATCGCGAGCAGCGTTCGCTTCATGAGTCGGATCTCCTTTGTTTGCAGCGAGTCTACTCGCTCTTGATGGCCGTCGCGAAGTCGATGCGGCGTGCCAAACGAGCGGGTGCCAGACCCGCCAGCGCGGAAGCCAGCAGAGTGATCGCGAGCGAGGCGGAGATCAACGCCAGCGGGACGTGGAAGTCGATGGTCCAGCCGAAGGACTGGCGGTTGATCACGTAGATGAGGATCCACGAGAGGCAGTAGCCCATGACCGCGCCGGCGGCAGTCGAGGCGACGCCGAGGAGCGAGGACTCGAGGACGATCATCGCGCGCATCTCTCCGGAGGAGAGGCCGCCGATCCGCAAGAGTGCAAGCTCGCGCGAGCGCTCGAGGATCAGCGCGGCCATGGTGTTCACGATGCCCAGCACGGCCACGACGATGGCCACGCCGAGGAGCGCGTAGGTGATCATGAACGTCTGGTCGAAGATCTTCATCACCTCCGCGCGCACCTCGCCGTTGGTGACGACGAAGGCGTTGTACCTGGGTCCGAAAGAACGTTCGAGCTCGCGTCGGGCCTGGTCGGGCGTGATGCCCGGCTTCAGGTAAACGACGATGGTGTTGATCGAGCGGTCATCGAACGTACGTACGTACAGCGCGCGATCCATGACCACGACGCCGCGGTCGTTGGAGTAATCGCGATAGATGCCTGTCACCGGGAAGCGGCGCCGCGCGATCGTGACCACGTCCCCCACCTTCTTGCCGAACTTGAGCGAGAAGCTCTCGGAGACGACCACACCGTTGGAGGTCACGGCGTTGCGCAGCGCGACTGCCGGCGAGCGCGGCGTGATCATCGGCAGGTTGCCGCGCTCCGCGGCGATGCGGAACTCGCCGCTGCCGACGGCCACGATCGCATCCTCGTAGACCACGTCGCGTCCGCGGACGCGATCGACATCTGCGATGAACGGGACACGCTCCGCGGCATCCGCGACCTCGGGAGGAAAGAGCGCAACCTGCGAATTCGACAGCCCCTTCGATGGGCGTAGCCAGAGGTCGGAGCTGACGGTCTGGTCGACCCAGATGCGCACGGTCTCGCGGAAGCTGCCGACCATCAACGCGACGGCGACCATCATGCCCGTGGCCAGGGACAGTGCCGCGCTGGCCACGGAAGTGCGGCGGAGCGAGGCGGGAAGGGAGACGGCGGCCAGCCGTCCCACGATGCCGAAGGCCCGCTCGAGGAGCGGCGCGAAGAGACGCGAGGTCGTTTGCACGATCGCCGGCGCCAGCAGAGAGAAGCCGGCCACGACGAGCAGCACCGCCAGATATCCCGCCACTGCGATGCCCCGAAAAGGAGGAAGCTGCGCGACGAGCACGCCCGCGAGAAAGCACATCGCGGAGAGCACGGCCAGGAGGCGCGGACGCGCGATCCGCTGTTGCAGTCCGGGCCGGATCATCGCCGTCGGTCGCACCCGTGACGCCTCGAGCGCCGGCTGCAGCGCGGAGAGGAGCGACAGGATCGTCCCCACGGCGACGCCCAGCGCGATCACTCCCGGAGTGAGCACGACCGCCTCGGGCTCGGTGGTCACGTAGAGCGCGTTGATCGTGCGTCCGACGGCGCGAAGGATGGCGCTCGCGAGAAGATGGCCGAGGAGCACACCCAGCGCGGAGCCCGCGATGCCGAAGAGCAGTCCCTCGAAGAGAAACGCGCCGAAGATCTGTCGTGGCGCCGTGCCGACGGTCTTCAGGATGCCCACGTCCTTGCGCCGGCGGAGGATGGAGATCAGCACGGTGTTGTAGACCAGAAACATCCCCACCAGCAGGGCCACGCCGGCCAGCGCGAAGAGGTTCACCCGAAACGCCAGGAGCATCTTCTCGACCCGTTCATTGCGACGCGACGGGCGCTCGATGCGCGCGCCGGGCGGGAGTTGAATGCGCGAGACCATGCGCTCGTCGGGCAGGAGCAGGTCCACGCGCGAGAGCTTGCCGGTCAGGCCGAATGCGCGTTGGGCCGCGGCGATGTCGCATACGGCGATGCTGCCGTTGAAGGCGGTGGCCGGCCCTTCTGCTTCGAGCAGGCCACGGACGACGAACGGCTTGCGGTGGCCGAGGAAGTTCATCGTCACGCGCGAGCCGATGCCCAGGCCTCGTTCACGGGCGAATGGGGCCGGCAGGATCAGGGCGTCGGGTTGGAAGAGCGCGAGATAGTTGCCGAGCGCATCGTGCTTCGCGCCGGTCTCGATCCGTGCATAGCGATAGTCGCGAAAGTGCAGGTCGCTGAGGAGGTCGACGGCCAGGAGGCGGATGGGTGTCTCGTCGTCGAGCACTCCCTCGAGGTCGATGACCGGCGCGAAGCGACCGCCCTCGCTCCAGAGCGGCTGCAGTGCGAGCAGCACCCGTTCATCGAGCGGCTCGGCGTCGGACACGATCTGATAGTTGGCCCGTCCGGCGATGGCATCCACCGACTCGCGAAACGCGCGCAGCGCGCTCTGGTTCGCGAGCTGGATGGCCACGACCACGGCCACGCCCACGGCAATGCCGAAGATGGTGAGGGTGGTGCGGATCTTCTCGCGCAGGATGGGGCGGAAGACCAGGGCTTTGAGAATTGAGAATTGAGGATTGAGGATTGAGGATTCGCTTCGCGTCATGGGGCCATCCTCAATCCTCAATCCGCGCCACGACCCGTCCATCGAGCAGGTGGATCACATAGTCGCCGTAGGTCGCTGCCTTCTCGGAGTGTGTGGCCATCACGATCGTGGGGCGGAGCGATTGGTGAAGCTCGCGGAGGAGGTCGAGGATGGTTGCGCCGTTCCTGGAGTCGAGGTTGCCGGTGGGCTCGTCGGCGAGGATGAGCGGGGGGCGATGAACGATGGCCCGGCCGATGGCGGCCCGCTGCATCTCTCCGCCGGAGAGCTCGTTGGGGAAATGCGTGGCGCGGTGCGCGAGCCCGATCCGTTCCAGGACTTCGCCAACGCGTTGCCGGATCTCGCCGGCGGGACGTCTGGCCAGTGAAAGCGGGAAGGCGACATTCTCGAAGACGTTGAGCGTGGGGATGAGGTTGAAGAACTGGAAGATGAACCCCATCGACGTACGGCGCAGCGCTGTGAGCTTGCCCTCATCGAGTGCCGAGGTCTCGACGTCGCCGAGAAACACCTGACCGCTGGTGGGCCGGTCGACGGCTCCGATGAGGTTGAGCAGCGTCGACTTCCCGCTGCCGGAAGCACCCATCAACACCACGAAGTCGCCGCTGGCAATCTCGAGCGAGACGTCGTCGAGCACATGAACCGAAGAGGACTCGTCCGAGGGTCCGTAGTCATGGCTGACGTTGCGCAGGGAGATGTTCATCGGTGATCAGTTTGCGGCCGGAGTTGCGGGTTGCGAGTTGCGAGTTGTTCTGTGCGGTTGCGTAGATGTTTAGTTCACACGATACCGCACACCCGTTCCCGCTACTCGCAACCCGCAACCGCACCAGCAACCCTACTGGCAGCCCTTTCGCACAGGGGCGAGTGCCGGTGGTAGAGTCGGTACTCTGGAGGAACGCGATGGACGAGAACACCAGCTCAACGGAAGCCACTGACGGCGCGGATGCGGCCGACAGCCGTTTTGGACGCGCCAAGCAGTACGTCGACGACAAATATGAGACCGCGTCGGGCGCGGTCCGCGATGGTTACAACTCGATGAAGGAGAAGGTCGAGGATGTCGACTTCGGCGCCATTACGGATCAGGTCCGCACGTACGTGCGCTCGAACCCGGGGAAGGCCTTGTTGATCTCGGTCGGCGTGGGATTTCTGATCGGTCTCTTGCTGCGTCACGACGACGAGGAGTAAGCACGATGGTGACAACAGGAACTGCTGACGAGCACGAGCGTTCGGCCGCGGGGCTGGACCTCGACGAGGATGAAGGAACCCGCGGCAACGCCGCCGCATGGGGGGAGAGAATGGCCGAGGACGGTCCGCAGGCTTTGTTCGACGAGGTGGAGAACCTTCTTCCCGAGGCATGGCGCGAGCAGATCCGCGCGTTCCCCGTGGCCGCGGTCGTCCTCGGGTTCGGCGTCGGGGTCTTCCTGGGGATGAAAAAGAGCGACGAGATCATCGCCGCCGGAACCGCGCTGGTTTCCTCCGCCGCCATGGCCAACGTCTCGCAGGTCATGGAAAAGATGAAGGGCTAGCCGGGCCGGCACGGCGGCGCTGGAGTGGGCGCCTGTCGCTCCGCGGTACGTTACAAGGCCGCCGGAGGCGGCGCGGAGGGTAGCCGGTGGTGTGAGCGCAGCGAGCGACCACCGGGTTTGCGGAAGACAAGGCGCTCACCCCCGGAAGGGGTCGCGGAATTCTCGACGCGAATTGGTAGATCGTCCGCGACCCTGCCGGGGTCGACCTCAACTCTGGACCATAGACCGGTGGTCGCTCGCTATCGCTCGCACCACCGGCTACCCTCCGCGCCGCCTCCGGCGGCCACGTACAACGGCGGTACGAGCACTGCGGCGGCCTAAGAGAATGTCCAATCTCCAGCACCGCGTCAGCGGTGCGGGGAACGACTCGCAAGGCTTTCCCGTACCGCTGACGCGACACCGACTGCGTCTCCCGCGTGAAGAGGCCGTCTTGTGCCGCGGTGAGACTGTAGAATGCTGGCAATGTCGGCGATTGCCCCGGATCGCATTCCTCTCGTGGTTCCGGATACTCGTCTCGAGTCGCTGGCCGGCGAAGTGCACCGGACGTACTTTTCCAAGTACCCGCCTCTGCCGGTGAGGTGGGGGCAACAGATCACGCGCAAGAAGCGCCGCAGTATCCGGCTCGGTTCGTACAATCACCACACGACCGAGATTCGCATTCACCCCATTCTCAATGCGCCGCATGTGCCGTCGATCTTCATCATGTCGGTCATTCACCACGAGTACCTGCACCACGTGCTCGGCCCGCATCACAACCGGCGCTTTCACCAGCACGAGCGCCAGTTCCAGCATCATCGCGAGGCCCAGGAGTGGATCCGCGGCAACCTCTTCCTCCTGCTCGGCAGGAAGAAGAACGAGTTGAAGCGTCCCGCGCCGCCACCTGCACCGCCACAGGCGGTGCAGGCGTCCCTGTTCTGAAGATCGCGCTACACACCCATAGGGAACGTCAGGTTGTAGACGTACCGCCCGCGCGCAACCGACAGCACGATCGACGACCGCTCCGCTCCACGCATCAGCTCCGTGTTGGCGTCCGTGGACGAGGTCACCTCGCGACCGTTGATGCCGACGATCACGTCGCCGGGTTGCAGGCCGATGTCGGCGGCGCGGGAGCTCGAGAGCACGTCGTCGATCACGACGGCGCGACGTTCGTCCGCGACGCGGAGGCCGGCCACTTCCAGAAGAATGCGCAGTCCGAGGTCCGAGGGAGGATCGGAGGGCCGGACCTGCACCGTGCGCGGTGAGCCGCCGCGGTTCACGCTCAGATCCAGAGGCTGATTGGCGGCCACGGTGGAGGTGAAAGTCGAGAACGACTCGCGTGAATCGACGGGGCGTCCTGCCACGGCGGTAACGATGTCTCCGGCGCGCAGGCCTGCACGGTCGGCCGGCGAGTCGGCGAAGACCCGCACCACAAGCGCGCCGCGCTGGATGTCGTGCCCGAGTCGCTGTGCTTCCTCGGGAGTGAGCGTGGCCGTGACGGCGCCGATCCACGCCGCATGCACTTCACCGTAGCGGAGGAGATCCTGGATGACCTTCTTCGCGCGGTCCACGGGGATGGCGAAGCCGATTCCCTGACCTTGCGCGTAGATCGCCACGTTGATGCCGATGACCTTGCCTTCGATGTTGAGAAGTGGGCCGCCGCTGTTGCCGGGGTTGATCGAGGCATCGGTCTGGATGAAGTCCGTGAACGTGCGTCCGGCCGTTTCGGAAGGCACGGACCGGCCGAGCGCGGAGACGACGCCCGTGGTGACCGTGCCGCTGAGGCCGAAGGGATTGCCCACGGCCACGACGGTCTCGCCGATCATCAGGTCGGCAGACGTGCCGATCGGGGCCGCCGGAAAGGATTTTCCTTCCACCTTCAGCACGGCCAGGTCGCTGTCCGGATCGACGCCGAGGAGCTTGGCCGGGAGCTTGGTGTTGTCGTTGAAATTCACGGTGATGCGCGAGGCGCCTTCGACGACGTGATTGTTGGTGACGATGATGCCGTCGCTGGACCAGACGAACCCGGAGCCGAGGGACTGCGAGGTGTAGGAGCGCTCGCCTGGACCGAACAAGCCGAACGGATCGAACGTCGGACGGGTCCGCCGCCGGATCGTGGCCTCGGTCTGGATGTTGACGACGGCCGGTAACACGTCGTGCGCAACCACCACGATGGGCGTCCGTCGCTGTGCGCTGACCGTGGCCGGGATCGTCACGGCGCCCTGTCGCGGCGGCCGTTCCGCCGGCTGCGATTGCACGGCCTCGCGACAACTGATGCTGAGAAAAAACACGAGAAGTGCGATGCGGAGCTTCATGTGCTGATCTTATCGCGCGACCCGCGCGATAAACTGTGACGAACCCATGCACCTCAAAGTCATCTACAACCCCAAGGCGGGCCGGGGCCGCGCGCGGCGGACCGTCAATGAAGTCGAGGAACGGCTGCGCTCGCGTGGGGCGCGTGTCGACTGCGAGCCGAGCACGAGTCCCGCGGATCTGGTGCGCATCGCCGCGGAGAGCTCGCGCGCGGGATATGACCGCGTGGTCGTCTGCGGTGGCGACGGCACGCTGAACCTGGCCGTTCGCGAGTTCGACCTGTCCCAGGGCACGCTCGCGCTGATCCCCACGGGCTCCGGAGACGACTTCGCGAAAGTGACCGGCGTGCCGCGCGACATTGCCGGCGCCTGCCAGAACGTGCTCACGGGTCAGGTGCGTGAAGTCGATGTCGCGCTGGCCAACGATCGCCGCTACCTCGGCGTGGCCGGATTGGGATTCGATTCCGAGGTCGCCGACTACGCCAACCGCAATGCGAAGCACCTGCGCGGCTCCGCGGTCTATCTCTACGCCATCCTGCGAGTCCTGCCGAAGTTCACTCCTCGGCCGGTGTGCATCCGCACGGAGCTCGGGTCGCGCGAAGTGGCCATCATGTTCGCCGCCGTGGGCAACACGCGGCAGTACGGCGGCGGCATCCGGATCACACCCGATGCCCAGATCGACGACGGCCTGCTCGACCTCTGCATCGTTCACGAGACGACGCGCTTCCAGCTCCTCAAGACTCTGCCCAAGGCCTACACCGGCGCCCACGTGAAGAGCCCCTTTGTGGAAGTGGGACGCGGCCGCGAGTTTCACTTCGATTGCCCGCTGGCCATGGCGGTCTACGCCGACGGCGAGCCGCTGACCCAGACCCCGGTCACCTTCCGCCTCTCCCCGGAGCGGTTGAAGTTCGTGATGCCTTGATCTTCACTCCCAGCCTGTCATCCTGAGCGGGTGGTGGGTGGGTGCGAAGGATCCCCATGCCGACGGAGCGAGGTCGTGCAGGAGTTCGCGGCTCTTCACAAACTGTCATCCTGAGCCGCGTAGACGGCGAAGGATCTCGTGCGATGGACGACGAGCGTGCGAGCACGAGAAGCCGGCCTCGTGCAACCTGCGCGAGCATCGTTTACCGCAGGGGATCCTTCGCACCCACCCGCCACCCGCTCAGGATGACAGGCTGGAAAAGCCGCGGATTTCTGCACACACTCTCCCTGGGCACTTCACTCGATGAGGCGAATGCCGCCGGTTTGGGGCTTGGTGTTGGTGACGGGGCCGGAGGCGTCGAGGACGCGCTCGAGGTAGAGGTCGGTGTCGGGCTTGCCTTCAGGGGTGTAGCCGATCACCAGATAGCGCTCCGCGGTGGGGATGTACTTGTACGCGTTGCCCCAAGGGTCGCGTAGCAGCGCAGGACTGACGTAGTCGGGCGTGAGCTGCTTGAGCTCCGTGGGCAACTGGCCGTGGTTGTCGGAGAAGCGGTCGATGGCCTGGCCGATGCTCTCGATGCGCTGCATGGAAATGGCCTTGCGGGTATCGCCGAGCGGCGACATTCCGCCGAGGAAGGGGTGCAACGCGTTGAGCGGATTCTTGAATGACGTGACCAGCGAGGCCACGGCCAGCAGCACCAGAAAGAGCACCAGAGGGAGCGGAACCGGCGTCTCGGCGACTTCGGTCTCGTCGACCGGGGTGGCCTGCGCGACGACGGCAGCCGCGCTGGATCCGCGCACTTCCTCGATGAGGTCGCGAGTGAGCAGCTCGTAGAGGGCCTTGTTCGTGTCGAACTCGGAGAGGCGCGACACTTCCACCACATCGCTGACGGTCATGGTGCCGTCGACGAGGTCGTAGATCGACTTCTCTTCCTGGGAGATGCGGATCTTCTCGCCGACGAGGGCGGCGTTGCGCCGGCGCCGTCCCGGCTCGGCATCGAAGTCGACTTCATCGGCGTCGTCCGCACCGACCACCACGATCTCCTGGTCGGTGAGCTTCTTGCGGAAGACCATGTCGTAGGAGCGAACGCGCTTCTCGATGATCGGCCACTCGTCGATCATCCGCGCGCCTTCCATGAGGATGGACTCCGCGGTGATGGGCACGACGTGATCGCGGTCGTACTCGATCGTCGTCTCTTGCGAGAAGTGGTAGTCGCCGTCCTTCCAGCGGAACAGGCGATAGACGATCTGCATGATCTGGAGCTGGATGGCCTCGCGCAGGGAGTCCTGCGAGATGATTCCGTAGTGGGTGAGGATGAAGCCGAGACGCTGGAGCGTCTCCTTCTGGATGTCCAGGGCGCGGTTGAGCTGGTCCTGGGTGAGGAAGCCCGTCTTCATCAGCACGGTGCCGAGGCGATTCTCGAGGCGGCGGTTCAGGGAGTCCGCCCCCACCACCTTGCCGTCGAGGAACGTCACGGTGACCGTGTCGTCCTTTCCTCGCAGCGTGAGCACGCCGGTTTTCCGCTGGAGTCCGATCAACTGGAAGATGTCGGCCAGGCTGAAGTCGCGGAGAGTTCCCTCGAGGGCCATCTATGCCGCCGACCTCCGGCGGTAAACCGGGAGAGAGAACATCAGCCACAGGACGACGGCGAGAGCGATGCCGGCCACGCGGACCAATGTCTGCGCAACCTCCGCGGTGGGGCCGATCGCAGGCGCCAAACGCCCTACCAGAATGGCCGTGACCACCATCAGCGCGAACAACAGCAGCCCGATGACGCCTGAGATCGTGCGTCCCTCCAGCATCTGCGCCGAGCCGGGGAGGAACGTTGCGAAGATGCGGTTGCGGCGGGTCATGCCGGCCTGATGATCCGACACTTCGTCGAGCTTCTGCCGTTTCGTGTCCAGCGACACGCCGTCGCGCTTGAGATAGATGTGGATGCACTGCGTGCAATACGTCGAGCTCTCACGGGCTGACTTGCAGCGGTGGCAGAACGTGCGGCCGCACTTGATGCACGCGTTCGCGAACCCGGTGCGGCGGCGCAGGACGAAAAGGATCAGCGCGAGCAGCAGCGAGGCCAGGGCGCCGATGGTCATGGGGCTCGCCGCACTGCGCATCGGATCGAAGCTCGAGTAGTTGCCGAACAGAGCGCGTGCGGCGGGCCGCTGCGAGACTCGCTCGCTGACTTCCCAGGCCTCGGCGATGGGCGGCTTGTACATCACGATGCGCTGCGGCGGCTGTTCGCTGCGCGTGCGCTCCACGAAGTCATTGTCCGCGCTGCGGGCGCGGGCCAGCATCTGCTCCTGCAGATCGAACTTGTACAGGTCGCCGGCGGCGATGGAGTGGTTGTAGAACGCGGTGGCCAGGTTCGGGTCGGAGTCCTCGGCGCGCTGGTACTCGTTGATCGCGGCCTGAAACTCGTTGTTGAGGAAGAACAGATTGCCGCGGTTCACGCGAGCGCCGGCGTTGCGCGGGTCGAGCTCAATGGCTCGGGCATAGTGGAACGCGGCTTGTTCGTCGAGTCCCTCGAAGGAGAGCAGATTGCCCAGCAGCACGTGCAGCATGGGGTCGTCCGGCACCACGGCCAGCAACTCCTGCAGCCGGCGCAGGGCCTCCGGGTGATAAGCCTGCTCATCGCTGGCAATGGCCGCGGCCACGACCGGGCTGTCCACTCCGGCGATCGCATGGGCGGCCTCGTCGACGACGACCGGCACCGTGGCCACGAGCACCAGCAAAAGGGTGATGGCGACTCGCTCGGCCTTGCCCGCATAACCGAAGAAGATGGCCGCCCAGTAGAAGAGCAGCCACATCGGGCCAAGCCAGAGGAAGAGTGGGAGGAACAGCAGTGCGAAGGCGAGCACCGAGACGGAGCCGCCACGAAATCGCGAGCTGAGACGCTCCCGAAAGTCATGAGCCATGGATCGGCCGTAGCGGATGAAGAGCGCCAGAAAGAACAGGGTGGCCGTGATCAGGATCGCGGCCGCGGCCACGAGAATCAGATCCGCCCTGCTGAGCAAGTTCGTGCGGTAGCGCCGGAAGACACGGACGAAGCCCTGCAGGGCTTGAGGCACGGCGCCGCTCCATCCCGAAGTGCGCGCGGTGCGATCCGCTTCGCTGAAGGCGACTGTGGGGGAGCGCGCGTCGAGATCGCGTGAGGTCTTGGCGGCCCAGTTTGCGAGCTCGGCGTTGTCCTTCGCCGCGCCGCTGGCCATCGCTGCGGCGCCCGTGGCGTAGGCGGGGAACGTGCGGATGCCGTAACTGCGGCCCGCGGCCAGGAGCTCGAGACGTTTCTTGGTGGCCAGGTCGAAGTCGCCTTCGCGCGCGGCAGCCGTGGCCTGCATCCAAATGTCGCGCGGAGCGATCTGCTGCGCGCGCACGCTTTCCGCCATCGCCAGAGCGAGGATTGCGAGCGCGACGGGAGCGAGACGGCCTTTCATCAGATGCTCTTGGTGCGCTGCACGAACGCGAGCTTCAACTCGCCGAGATGGGTCTCCAGAAAATCCTCTTCGTCGGGGGTGAGGTTGCCGGCGGTCTTTTCCCTGAGCAGAGTGAGGATCTCGATCATCTGTCTGGAGGCAGCGACATCGACCTTCGCTTGCGGCTGATACGGATTGCGCAGCATCCCCAGGGACATGTACGCCTGCGCGATGAGGGGCTCGATGAAGTTCGTGAAAGGCGTGACGGGATTCGTGGCCTTGTCGGCCAGAGTCCTGCGGCGATCCTCGCCGGCCGGCGCCGTCTCCTGGCGCTGGCGTCGCTCCTCAGGGGGGCTCTCCGCCGGGCGTTGTGGCGAAGCAGCCGCGGGCACCTCGGTCAAGCCTGCCGTCGCGGGCCGCGGTTCCGAGGGCCTGATGTCGTTCTTGAATTCGTCGCGAATATCGCCGTCAGGTGTGAAGATCCGTTTGTCGGTGACCTTCAGTTCTTTCGGCGTGTTCTTGTCTGTGGGCAAGTCCGCCTCCGCCCGATGTCTTGTGAAATCAAGAGCTTGGAATCTTAACACGCAGCGTGTGGCCGAATGAACCGCTCGCTTTGCGGCCACGCATTCGGGTCAGCGCGGCAGCGCAACCCCGCGCTTTGTCAGGGCAGGTCATGGGTGGAACGATATCAGAGTGAGGTTGTTGCCGTCCGACCCTTGTTCGGCGCGTGAATCGGAGATGTTAGAGTGCCGACCCGCCGCCGACCATGAAGATCTTCCAGATCCTCGAGTTCAATCAGTTCAACACTGGCTCCGTCCATCAGATGTTTCAGGCCGCCACGGGCCTGCGCGAGCGCGGCCATGACGTGACCATCTTCAGCCGGCCGGATGCCGTGCTTGCCGCGAAAGCGAGTGAAGCAGGCGTCGCGTTTCACGGCTTTCCGTTCCGCCACCAGTTCGATGTGGCCACCATCCGCGGACTGCGACGGTTCTTCCGCGAAGATCGCCCGGACGTCGTCCACGTCCATAAGGGGATCTCGCACGCGCTGGCTCTGGCCGCGTCGTGGCGCCATCCTGCCGGAGCGTTCGTCGTCAACCGGGGCGTCTCGTTCCCTCTCGATCTCTGGAACCGCGGCAAGTACCGCACTCCTCGGGTCGACCGCGTGGTGACCGTCTGCCAGCAGATCAAGGACGTGATCGTGCGCAGCGGCGGTTTACCGGAGGAGAAAGTCCAGGTCGTCTACGCCGGGACGGATGTCTACCACTTCGACCCCGCGCAATGGGACGCCCGCGCGTTCCGCCGCGAGAAGGGAATCGCGGACGACCGTTTCGTCATCGCGCAGGTGGGCGTCCGGGACTGGAAGGGATGGAAGGAGCTGATCGATTCCGTGACGGACCTCGTGCCATCGCACCCGCACGCGCATCTGCTGCTCATCGGTTGCCGCGGCGACGCGGAGAAACGCGCCGTCGATGACTACGCTCGCCAGGCCGGCGTGGCAGATCACGTGAGCGCGATCGAGTACCGCTCCGACATGCCCAACGTGTTCGCGTCGTGCGATCTGGTGGTCGATGCGTCCTGGGCCGGAACCGGGATCACCGGCACGATCCGGGAGGCGATGGCCATGGAGAAACCAGTGATCGCCACCAGCGCCGGAGGAAACGGCGAACTGGTCTCGACCCCGGAGGTGGGCTGGCTGATCCCGATGAAGGACCGCGCCGCGCTCACCGCCGCGCTGCACGAAGTGCTCGGCGACCCGCTCGCCAGCCGGCGCATCGGAGCGAACGCCAGGCGTCACGTGATGCAAGGATTCTCGAAGGAACTGAGGATCACCAGGCTGGAGGATCTGTACCGCGCGATTCTTCTGTCGAAGTGATTCTTCTCGGTTGGCGGTTGGCCTCACGTACCGCGTAGCGATACATGGAGTTTGGACATTTTGAGCGCATGTCGAGCCGAGGAGCGCCGGCGTCCCCGCCGGCTGGCCATGCGGTGTCCCGCCGCGGGCGGGGGCATTCGAGCCGAAACCCAGCATCGCGAGACGAGCGTCCTTTGCGCAAGGCGCGTTCCCCCTCCCGGGGCGAGGACGCCCCCCGGCCAGCCGGCGGGACGCCGGCGCTCCGCTTTCTCCGCCATGGCGGCGTATGTACCGCGTAGCGATGCAAGGTACCGCTACGGTACTAATCACCTGGCTGAAGCCGACGGATGAAGCCGGGTGCTGAGCCTCACGATCTCAAACGATCCTCGACGACTCGACGACCTGAACCGAGTGAGGCGACGGAGGAGGCGTTGCTGTCGAGCAGGTCGATGACCGGTCCGGTCTTGGGGGTGACGATCATTCGGGAGTAGGACCAGCGCCCGCCTTCCTTGGTGCCGACGACGTGGATCGAGGCGGATTGTTTCGGTCCGGAGATGGGGATGTTGATGTCGACGGCGCCGGACTGGTTCTGGGTGTTGATCGAGCCCGAGACGAACCAGCCGGGCTCGATGGGAGTGCCCAGGGCGGCGATGACACGCGGATCGCTCTGCGCGCGTTGCAGCGCCAGCTTGTAGGGCTCGCCGGCGCGCATGGCGCCGGCGACGACGAAGACGATGAAGGCAACGAAGGCCACTGCACCTGCGAGCAGTACCGCGCAGCCGAGGCCGGCCCAAACCCAGGGACTGGTCTTATTCGCCATTGCTCATGGCCGTGACGTGCGTGGCTACGCTCGCCGCCAGCCCCTCCATGTCGTATCCACCTTCGAGGAGTGAGAGCACGCGACCACCGCAATGCCTCTCCGCGCTCTCCATGATTCTACGCGTCAATTCGCCGTAGGCCTCTTCCGTCACATTCATGCCCCCCAGAGGATCGCGCCGGTGCGCGTCGAAACCGGCGGAGAGCAGAATCACCTGCGGCGCGAAATCGTCGATGGCCCGGACCACCAGCTCTTCGGTTGCGCGCAGCAGAGCCGCGTCGCCCTCGCCGGCTTCCATCGGGATGTTCAGCGTGCACCCGCGACCCTTCCCTAACCCGATCTCTTCGCGGGCTCCCGTGCCGGGATAGAAGGGGAAACGATGTGACGAGGCGTAGAAGACGTCGTCGCGTTCCTCGAACAAGTGCTGCGTGCCGTTGCCATGGTGAACGTCGAAGTCGAAGATGAAGACGCGCTCGATGCTTGGCTGTTCGCGCAGCCACTCCGCCACGCAGGCAATGGTGTTGAAGAAACAGAAACCCATGGCGGAAACGCGCTCGGCGTGATGACCGGGAGGCCGGGCGATGACGAACGCACGGGAGCCTTGCAGCATCGCGGCGGCCGCGGTCAGGGAAAGCGCCACGGCACCTCGCGCGGCAGCGTAGGTCCCGGTGGACATGGGATTGTCCATGGAGTGGAAGTACCGCGCGCCTCTTCGGACCTCGCCCTCGAGCTCGCTCGCGTAATGGGCGGAATGCACTTTGTGAATGATGCGGTCGGTGTCCGGATGCGCCTCGGGGTCGCGGAGCACTGCTTGCTGCAAGCCCGCCCGCCGAGCTCCCTCCAGTGCGGCATCGAGACGTTGCGCGCTCTCGGGATGATCGAAGCCGGTGTCGTGACGGCGGAAGGCCGAGGATGTGTAGATGTTCAGGGCTGGTCGAAGAGGCTCGTTCACGCAGACCATGGTAAAACTCGCGCGTTTGAAGCGCACGCTCCAGGTTCTGGTGATTGCAGCCCTCACCATCTTCTTCCTCTGGCTCTTTCTCCGGAATGCGAACCTGAGCGAAGTCGGCGCGCTGTTGCGGAGAACGGATTTCCGGTTTGTGATCGCCGGATTTCTGGTGAATTCCACGGCGCTGCTGCTCCGCACATTCCGCTGGCGGACCATCCTCGATCCGGACGCCCCACCTCCGTTCTATGCGACGTTCTTCGCGAACACGGTGGGCTACATGCTCTCCACCATTCTGCCCATCCGCGCGTCGGATTTCGCGCGGCCGGCGCTGCTCTCGCGGCGCACCTCGCACCGTTTCTCCGGAGCGCTCGGTACGATCCTGGTCGAGCGGGTGCTGGACCTGACCAGCATTCTGCTGATGTTCGTCACCTTCGCCGCGTTGCGATGGAACGAGTTCTCGCACGACCCGGGCATTGCGCGCTGGTTCTACATCGTGCGCGCCGGCGCGATCGCCTCGGCGGTGATTCTGCTGGTGCTCTGGACGTTCATCCTCGGTATTCGGTTCTATCGCGAGAGGTCGCGCCGCATCTTCGAGTCCATCGGCAGAGTGCTTCCGCGACGTTTGCGGGACTCCTGGGTACACGTCTTCGACACCTTCTCCGAGGGCTTGCGGATCACCAGCAATCCGGTGGCGCTGGTGACGATCGTTCTGTGCACGATCGGGACGTGGGCTTGCCTGACCTCGCAGTTCTGGCTGGCCACGCTCGCGGTCCATCATCCGCTGCCCTACGACTCGAGCTTCTTCGTCACGGGCGTGACCACGGTCGGCCTGGCCATTCCCACGCCGGGAGGCATCGGCGGCTTCCACAAGGCCTGTCAGCTCGTGCTGACCCGGTTCTACGGATTCACGATCGACGCGTCCGTGGCGGTGGCGTTGCTCTTTCACGTGATCGGGACGCTGCCGGTGCTGGTCACCGGACTGATCCTCTTCGCGCGCGAGGGCCTGCATTGGAAGGACGTCACGCGAGGCGAAGACGACCAGGCGTCCTCGTGACGTACGACTCACGGTCCGGCGGGGGTTGAACTGCGGGTGATCGTGATATACGGGCGCCATGCGGTGCCCGTTCTGCGGGAATCTCGAAGATCGCGTAGTCGACTCACGGGAAGGGCGCGAAGGGGACGTCATTCGCCGGCGCCGCGAGTGTGCCCGCTGTGAGCGCCGGTTCACGAGCTACGAGAAGATCGAGTTGCCGACGTTCCAGGTGGTCAAGCGCGACCAGCGACGGGAGCCGTACGACCGGGACAAGCTGATGCGCGGCCTCCAGATTGCCTGCCGCAAGCGCCCGGTTCCCCAGGATGAGCTCGAGCGGATCGCGGATTCGATCGAGTCGGTTCTCGCCGACGCAGGCGAGCGCGAGTTGTCGTCGCAGGAGCTGGGCACCATGGTCATGGATCGCCTGCGCGGTCTGGATCCCGTGGCGTATGTGAGATTCGCTTCGGTTTATCGCAGGTTCGAAGATGTGGATGCTTTTGTGAAAGAGTTGCACCGACTGAAGTAGGACGCAGGGGCACGGCGCGGAGCGCAAGAGAGACCAGCCGCTGTCTGAGAGAGACCTGAGTCCCAATGACGGGAACAGCCATTGCAGAGGTCGCAAAATGGTTCCCCCACGGAGAGCATTGAGATGACTGACGCGAACGAAACCGCGAAAGAAGAAGCGATCAAGATTCCCGACGTCCTGCCGGTGCTCCCACTCAAGGACCTGGTGATCTTTCCATTCATCATCGTCCCGCTGTCGGTGTCGCGCGAGAAGTCGATCAACGCCGTGGACCAGGCGCTCGCGGAGAACCGCGTGATCATGCTCACCGCTCAGAAGGACTTCCAGAACGAGGACCCGGGCGAAGAGGACCTCTACCGCGTCGGCACGGTGGCCATCATCATGCGCATGCTGAAGCTGCCGGACGGCCGCATCCGCATCCTGGTGCAGGGTCTCTCGCGTGCGCGCATCGACTACTTCATCCAGACGGCGCCGTTCTTCAAGGCCAAGATCACGCGAATCGAGGAGCCCGTGACCAAGGATCGCGGACTGGAAGTGGAAGCGCTGATCCGGGCCGTGAAGCAGAATCTCGACCGGGCCGTGTCGCTGGGCAAGAACATCTCCCCCGAGGTCATGGTCATCGCCGCGAACCTGGACGACCCGGCCCGGCTCACCGATTTGGCCGCCTCGAATCTCGATCTCAAGCTCGAAGAAGCGCAGGCGATCCTGGAGACCATCGATCCGGTGGAGCGCCTCAAGAAGGTCAATGACCTGCTCACGCGGGAGATCAATCTGCTCACCATGCAGCAGGAGATCTCCTCGGCTGCGCAGGGCGAGATGAACAAGTCGCAGCGCGAGTACTTCCTCCGCCAGCAGCTCAAGGCCATTCAGTCCGAGCTCGGCGAAGGCGAAGAGCTGGCCGAGGAAGTCGAGAACTACCGGAAGAGAATCGAAGAGAAATCGATCACGGCCGAAGCCAAGGACGAGGTCGAGAAGCAGATCAAACGGCTCGAACGCTCCCATCCCGACTCGGCCGAGACCTCCATCATCCGCACCTATCTGGATTGGATGACCGGCCTGCCGTGGGGCCTGCAGTCCGCGGACAATCACGATCTGGCGCGTGCCCGGGAGATCCTCGACGAGGATCACTACGATCTCGAAAAGATCAAGGAGCGCATCCTTGAGTACCTGGCCGTGCGCAAGCTGCGCGGCCAGAAGATGAAGGGACCGATCCTCTGCTTCGTGGGACCTCCGGGCGTCGGCAAGACGTCGCTGGGCCGTTCCATCGCCCGCGCGCTCGACCGCAAGTTCGTGCGCATCTCGCTGGGCGGCGTCCGCGATGAGGCGGAGATCCGTGGCCATCGCCGCACGTACGTCGGCGCGCTGCCCGGCCGCATCATCCAGGGCATCAACCAGGCCCAGACCTCGAATCCCGTGTTCATGCTCGACGAGGTCGACAAGATCGGCGCGGACTATCGCGGCGATCCGTCCTCGGCGCTGCTCGAAGTGCTCGACCCCGAACAGAACTTCTCTTTCCGCGATCACTATCTCGGCGTGCCGTACGACCTGTCGAACGTGATGTTCATCGTCACGGCGAACGTGCTGGACACGATTCAGCCGGCCTTCCTGGACCGGATGGAAGTGATCCGTCTCTCGGGCTATACGGACGAAGAGAAGCTGATGATCGCCAGGCAGCACATCATCCCGAAGCAGATGGAAGAGAACGGGATCACCGACGTGCCGGTGGTCTGGACCGACGCCGGCGTGATGCGCGTCATCACGGGCTACACCAAGGAAGCAGGCCTGCGCAATCTCGAGCGCGAAGTCGGCACGATCTGCCGCAAGATCGCGGTGCAGGTCGCGGAAGGCAAGACCGAGCAGCAGTACCGCATCACCGACAGCAACATCGACAAGTATCTCGGGCCGATGAAGCACTTCGCCGAGGAGCTGCTCGAGCGCGATCAGGTCGGCGTGGCCACGGGACTGGCCTGGACTGCGGTGGGTGGCGACATCCTCTTCATCGAGGCCACAGCCGTTCGCGGCAAGGGCAAGCTCTCATTGACAGGTCAGCTCGGCGAGGTGATGAAGGAGTCGGCCCAGGCCGCGCTCACCTATGCCCGCGCTCACGCGGATGAGAACGGAATCCCACCCGATTACTTCGAGACGCACGACATCCACATCCACGTGCCCGCGGGAGCGATCCCCAAGGACGGCCCCTCGGCGGGCATCACCATCACGACAGCCATCATCTCCGTGCTGACGGGCAAACCCGTGCGTCGCAACGTGGCCATGACCGGCGAAGTCACGCTACGAGGCGACGTTCTTCCCATTGGAGGCGTCAAGGAGAAGGTGCTCGCGGCGCGAGCGGCGAAGCTCAACACGGTCATCCTGCCGAAGCTCAATGAACGCGATCTCGTGGACGTGCCGGAGCCGATCAAGCGCGACATGACGTTCCACTTCGTCGAGCACGTGGAAGACGTGCTGAAGATTGCGTTGCTCGAACGTGGAGCAGCGGAGCAGAAGACCACCGAACGGTCCGGCCGCGAGAGCCATCCACTCCCCGAGCCGGAGCCCGCTCCGGCCCACGAGCCCGTCACGATCAACACGTAGTTCGGTTTTGCTGTGCTCTACGCCGGAGGCGGACGCCTCCGGCGTAAAGCCCGCGTCAGCGGGCGGGGGTGCGTCAGCGGTACGGGGCGATGTGGAGCGGTGGGCTTCAGCCCTCCGGGCTCTCGCGAGGCACTTCCCCTCTGCCGTCTCGGCTTGGACGCTGCACGCGGCTCATTCGCGCGAGTGTCGCGAGAGAGTCACCCGGCTTCGG
>Ga0307505_10001230_pt1 | contig 21815 bp, 25 predicted proteins | sample 23_S_MG_FD_202183 | JGI IMG/M metagenome (GOLD analysis project Ga0307505, IMG submission 202183) | Soil microbial communities from Populus trichocarpa stands in riparian zone in the Pacific Northwest, United States - 23_S | ecosystem: Environmental > Terrestrial > Soil > Riparian zone > Trees...
ACGAGGTCCAGGAAGGCGTGCTTAACATCGCCTTCCATGTCGCCGACAAGGAGGGGCTGATGCTCCTCGACCTCGACGATTTGCAGGCGATGATGGTCCACGCCGGGGAACGGGCCGACGAACTGACGCTCGAATATGGCAATATCTCCAAGCCCTCGGTCGGCGCGATCCAGCGCAGCCTGCTCCAGCTTCGCGCCCAGGGCGGCGACCATTTCTTCGGCGAGCCGGCGCTCGACCTCGAGGATTTCCTGAAGATCGACGAGAGCGGCAAGGGGATCGTCAACATCCTCGCCGCAGACCGGCTGCTGGCCTCGCCCCGGCTCTATTCGACCTTCCTTCTGTGGCTGCTGTCGGAGCTGTTCGAATTGCTCCCCGAGGTCGGCGATCTCGATAAGCCCAAGCTCGCCTTCTTCTTCGACGAGGCGCATCTGCTGTTCGAGGATGCGCCCCCGGCGTTGCTCGAGAAGGTCGAGCAGGTGGTCCGGCTGGTCCGCTCGAAGGGCGTCGGCGTCTATTTCATTACCCAGAACCCGATCGACATTCCCGACAAGGTCGCCGGCCAGCTCGGCAACCGGGTCCAGCATGCCTTGCGCGCCTTCACCCCGCGCGATCAGGCCGCGGTCAAGTCGGCGGCCGAAACCTTCCGCCAGAACCCCAACATCGACGTCGCCACCGCCATCACCGAATTGAAGGTCGGTGAGGCCCTGGTGTCATTACTGCTGCCCGACGGTTCGCCGTCGCCCGTCGAGCGCACCCTGATCAAGCCGCCCGCGTCGCGGGTTGGGCCGCTGACCGCGCAGGAACGCGCGATCATGGTCAGCACCGACGCCATCGGCACCAAATATGACACCTTGGTCGACCGCGACAGCGCCGAGGAAATCCTGAAGGCCAAGGGTGACGAAGCTGCCGCCGCCGCCGCCGCGGTCAAGGCCCAGGGTGAAGCGGAGAAGGCGGCGGCCCAGCAGGCCCGGCTCGACGCCATCGCCGCCAAGGACGCGGCGCGGGTCAAGGCCGCCGACGAACGGCTTCGGGTCCAGCAGATGCGCGAGGAGGAGCGCGTGGCCCGAGCTGCCGAGCGCGAAGCGGCGCGGGTCGCGCGCGAGGCCGCGAAGCCGTCGATGGCCGACAAGATGATGCAGTCGGCGGGCCGCTCGATCGCCTCGTCGGTCGGCCGCTCGATTGGAACGCAACTGCTGCGCGGAATCTTCGGGGGCCTGATGCGTGGCCGCTGACCGGACCGATATCGTCGACCTTGAGCGGCAGTGGCGCGAGGCCCTGTTCGCCAAGGACGAGGCGGCGCTGCGCGGCCTGATCCACCCGCAATTCAAGCTGGTCGGGATCCGCTCCACCGGCACGGTCGCGGTCGGTTTGGAGGACTGGCTCGGCGCATTGAAGAAAATGGACATTGCCAGCCTCGAAGTGCGGGTCACCGATTCATTGCGGCTCGACCGGACCATTGTCGCCACCGTGGATGCGCAATGGAAATTGCGATTCATGGGCCATCTGATCGACGAGCGTGTTTTGCTCACTGACGTGTGGGTGAAAGGCGAGAGCGGCTGGCAAGTGATCCGCCGTCACACCAGCCCGGTGCCTCCGGGCGTCCATATCGAATGAGCCTCGACCTTGATACGTGGAGTGTTGCGGCTCGGGACGAGCAGCCGTCGACCGTCGCGCTGCGCCGGTCGATCCATGCCGATCCCGAGTTGGGCCTCGACTGCCCGCGGACCCGCGACAAGTTGAAAGCCGCGCTGGACGGGCTTCCGCTGGCCATCCGTGACAGCCGGCGGACCAGCGGGTTCGTTGCCTTGCTCGACGGCACCGGCCCCGGCGACGGATCGCGCACCGTGCTGCTGCGGGGCGACATGGATGCGCTTCCGATCCGCGAAGCGACCGGGCTTGATTTCGCAAGCACAACCGAGGGTGCGATGCACGCCTGCGGCCACGACAGCCATTCGGCGATGCTCGCCGCCGCGGCGCGGCTGCTATGTGCCCGCCGTGAGACGTTCGCGGGCCGCATCCTGTTCATGTTCCAGCCGGGGGAGGAGGGCCACCACGGCGCGCGCGAGATGATCGCCGAAGGATTGCTCGACGACCCTCCGCCCGACGCCGCCTTCGCGCTCCATATCTGGCCCAATTTGCCCGGCGGCACGGTCGCCTGCCGCGCCGGGGCGATGCTCGCCTCGACCGATACTCTGCGCGCGCGGATCATCGGCAAGGGCGGCCATGCGGCGATGCCTCACGACGCCCTCGACCCGGTTCCGGTCGCGGCGGAAATCATCCTCGCCTTGCAGTCGGAAGTGGCGCGACGCACGCCGGTCACGGACCCGATCGTATTGTCGATCACCAGCATTCACGCTGGCACGACCCACAACGTCCTCCCCGGCGAGGTGGATCTGCTCGGTACCTTGCGGACGCTGTCACCCCCCGGCCGCGCGCGCGCTCGCGCCGCCTTCGAGCGAATCTGCACCCACGTCGCGCTCGCCCACGGCTGCACCGCCGAGGTCGAGATCGAACCCGGCTATCCCGCGACGATCAACGATCCGCGCGCGGTTGGGCTGGTCCGGGAACTGGCCGGCGCTTCCTACATCGAAGCGCCGGCGCCGAGCATGGGCGGCGAGGACTTTTCCTATGTCCTCGAGCGCATACCGGGCTGCATGGCCTTCCTCGGCGTCGCTCCCGATGGCGGCGATCCGCTTGCCCGCGCCCCCTTGCACAATCCGGCCATGATGGTCGATGAAGCCGCCATGCCGCGCGGGGTCGCACTTCATTGCGCCTTCGCAACGACCTTCCTGAAAACAGGTTACTCCATATGATGCTCGCACTACTGCTCATGCTTGCCGACCTCGCCGCGCAGGCCGGTTTCTACACCTCCAGCCAGATGGAAGTCGCCGCCGCCATTGACCTCGAGGTCGACGGCAAGTTCGCTTATTCGCTCGATTATGGCGCGGTGTCGGAAGTCGCCGAGGGCAATTGGACCAGCGAAGGCAATGTAATTTACCTGACCTCGGTCCGGATGCAGGGCGCCTACAAGCAGGCTGCGTTCGTCCGCGAGCCGCTCCGCATCGAAGGTGGGGCATTGCTGCTCCGGCGCTACGAGACCATCATCCGCTTCAATCGCGACGACGGGCTCCCTACCCCGCCCAACCGCAACAAGAAATTGTAGGGAACGCGCACGGTGACCCGCCCCGATACCGGATCGCTCGCCTGCCTGTACCTGAAGACTAGGCACGAAGCCTCGGCCAAGCTGGCCAACGAGCCTTATGTCGAGGAGCCTCCCCAGGCCTCGCCGCGCTAAGGCTCCCATCAAAGTATTACTTTGATGGGGTCCCTTGTCGCTAGCCCCTGCCGCGGTATGGGGCGACCCCTTGGTCGGGGAGCCATAATTCTTTGGGTGGCTCCGCCGACTGCCAGAAGACGTCGATCGGGATCCCGCCGCGCGGGTACCAGTAGCCGCCGATGCGCAGCCACTTGGGGTGCATCTCGTCGGTGAGGCGCCTGCCAATCCCGACGGTGACATCCTCGTGGAAGCCGGCGTGGTTTCGGAATGACCCCAGGAACAGCTTGAGGCTTTTGGATTCGACGATTCGGTCGCCCGGCGCATAGTCGATCACCAAATGCGCGAAGTCGGGCTGGCCGGTGACCGGGCACAGCGACGTGAATTCGGGCGCCGCGAAGCGGACCAGGTACAGCTCGCCGGCGCGCGGATTGGGCACGTAATCGAGCTCGGCCTCGCCAGGGGACGCGGGCAGCGAGCTCGCCTGGCCAAGATGCGTGGTTTTCATTGTGACCCCTTATCCGAACCGATAGCATCGGCTCAATGGACGATCTGGTGACCACCGACTGGCTGGCGCGCACCCTCGGCGAAGATGACCTCGCGATCGTCGATTGCAGCCTATTCATGCCCGCCGACCAGCGCGACCCGGCGGCGGAATTCCTCTCCGCGCACATCCCCGGCGCGCGCTACCTCGACATTGGCGCGGTGGCCGACCGCAGCCACCCCGCGCCCCACATGCTTCCCTCCGCCGCCGATTTCGGCGCGGCGATGGTGGCGCTCGGGGTCGGACGCGACGACCGGATCGTGGTCTATGACAACAGCCCGCTACGCACTGCGGCGCGGGGCTGGTTCATGCTTCGCCACTTCGGCGCCGGGCGTGTGGCGATCCTCGATGGCGGCCTGCAAAAATGGCGGGGCGAAGGACGGCCGCTGGAGTCCGGACCGGCGAGCCCGCGCACCGTGCGGTTCGACGCGCAAGCGGCCGATGGAGACGTGGTGTCCAAGGATAGGGTGCTAGCCGGGGTGGACATGCCGCTGGTCGATGCTCGCGGCAGGCCCAGGTTCGAGGGCAGCGAGCCTGATCCGCGTCCCGGGATAGCCGCCGGCCACATCCCGGGATCGCGCAACCTGCCCTATGCCGCGCTGTACCGCGAGGACGGGACGTTCAAGTCGAACGCGGCCTTGCGCGCCGAGTTCGCGGCGGCGGGGATCGACCCCGCGATGCCCTTCGTCGCCAGTTGCGGCTCAGGCGTTACCGCCAACAGCCTGCTCTTCGCCGCGCGCCGGCTCGGCGGGCGCGGGCAGAAACTCTATGATGGAAGCTGGTCGGAATGGGGCGCGGATCCGGCGACGCCCAAGCAACTTGGCTCCGCTAGAGCGTGAGCAGCAATCCCAGCCGGTCGAGCTCGCCGCGGATCGATTGGGTGAGCGTGTCGATGGCGGCGCGGTTGGCCTCGAGTCCGGCATCGCGCAAGGTGGCGATCGCCTCCAAGCCGGCGACCGACCCGGCGACCGCGTTCGCCGACAGTGCATCGAACAAGGCGTGCTGGGCGTCGGTAGCGGCGGGCCAGGCAGCGGCGATGCCACTGTGGTCGGACGCAACCGGGCCATTGCCATTGAGGGTCTCGATGGCGGCCAGCGCGTGGCTGAGCCCGGCGAGGCGGGCCAGCGCATCGACCGGCGGGGCGACGGCAAGCGCGTCGGGTTCGGGCAGGAAATGGATCATCCCGCCCGATTAACGAATTCACCCTAAGGAAAAGTAAACCCGCGCCCGGGCCTCAGGAAGCGGCGTTGCCGTCCTCGTCGATGTCGCGCAAAATCCAGCCGCGCTGGGGGATGGTCTCGATGAATTCCGCACCGTTGGACGCCATCCGCAATTTCTTGCGTAATTTGGAAATGAACACGTCAATGATCTTGGGCTGCGGCTGGTCGTCGGAGCGGCGATAGAGATGCTTCAGCAGCATCGTCCGGGTGACGACATTGTTGCGCGCAAAGGCGAGCAGCTCGAGCACCCGATATTCCATCTCGGTGATTCCGATCGGGTGGCCGTCGATGCGGATCAGCCGCTGCATCGGATCGACCGCGAGCCGTCCGCCGCACAGCGTCGCGGGCATGTCGGCGCCGCTCGCCTTGAGGCTCGACAGCAAGCGCGAGGCGGCTTCGTCGCTCTCTTCGGCCGACATGACGCCGGGGGCGCCGAGCAGGGCCTGTTGCAATTCGCCAAAGGTTTCGTGAGCTTCCTCGACGATCCTCAAGCCTTCTTCGAACCGGCGCCGGGCACGGTCGAGGATCGATTCGAGCTCGGCAAGCCGGGCGGAGAGCGATTCGGAAGCCATGGGGTGCGCTGTCCTTATTGCGGCGGCTGGGCGGTGGCTTCGGTGCTGTTGCTCTCGGGCGCGGCGATGATCGTCTGGGTATCCGCGCCCTTGTCGACGACCCGCGTTTCCGGATCCCCTGCCACCGAGCGCGCGCCAAGGACGGCGCGGTCGCGGCCGGCATTGTTGAGCATGTTGCTTTCGGTCTGGCTGCGCGGGGCGGGGCCGCCAAACAACGCTTCGATCGCCTGCGCCTGCGCGCCCTCGGCGGTGGAGCTGACGGTGCCGGCAACCGGTGGGGTGAGCGTGTAGTCGGGCGGGATCACCAAAGGCGCATTGCGCGCCACGGCGAACTCGTCGAGTGCCTTGGTCTTGGGGGAAAAGACGCTGCAGCCGCCAAGGGCGATGGCCGGGATCACCAGCAGGGTGGGGATAAGCTTACGCATGATCGATATTCTCCTCGGGCGCCGCCGGCCGGATGAAAACGGCTCTTAGCAGCAAAATGACGACGCCGATGCTAATCGCCGCGTCGGCGACATTAAAGACCAAAAACGGGCGCCACTCGCCGAAATGAAGGTCGAGGAAGTCGACCACAAACCCCAGCCGCACCCGATCGACGATATTGCCCAGTGCGCCGCCAAGCACAAGCGCGAGCGCGAACCGGTCGCCGCTTTGTTGCTCGCGGCGGATCCACCAGGCGACGACCAGAGCGATTCCTGCGGTGACCGCGACCAGCAGCCAGCGCTGGGTATCATTGGTTGCCTGGCCCAGCCCGAGGCTGATCCCGCGATTCTCGGTCCAGGTGAAATTGAAGATCGGCAGCAGCTCGATCGACCCGCGCTGCTCGAGCGCGAGCGGGCCGATCATGATGAACTTGCTGACCTGGTCGACGACGAAAATGGCCAGGGCGATGAGATAGGGGGTGCGCAGTTTAGCCATTCACCACCCCCTCGCAGCGGTTGCACAAATCGCCGTCCTCGACGACCTCGGGCAGATGCCGCCAGCAGCGACCGCATTTGTTGAGCTCGGACTTCCGCACGGTCAGCGTGTCGGCCAAACCGACTGGCCCGGTGATGAACAGCTCGGCGAGATCCGGCGACAGCCCAGCTTCGGGCAGGCCAACTTCGACCTGCAGGCTCGACCCGACGACTTTGTCGCGGCGCAACGGCTCGATGGCTTCGGTGACCGTGGTGCGGAGCGCGCGGAGTTCATCCCACCTTCCGTCATCCCAGCGTAGGCTGGGATCCATGTCCTGACCTGGGCCCCAGCCTTCGCTGGGGCGACAAAGAGTGAGGTCTGGCCACTCCAGCAAATGCACGCTGCCCCCCTCGGGAAAGCGCGTCCCCCACACTTCTTCGGATGTGAACACCAGCACCGGCGCGGCCCAGCGGACCAGCGCGTGGAACAGGGTGTCGAGCACGGTGCGATAGGCCATGCGCTTGGGGTCGTCTGCGGCGTCGCAGTAGAGGCAGTCTTTCCGGATATCGAAGTAGAAGGCCGACAAATCCTCATTGCAGAAATCACCGAGCGCGCGGACGTAATCGTTGAAATCATAATCATCGACGGCGCGCTTCATCCGTCCGTCGAGCGCGGCGAGCAGCGAAAGCATGTAGCGCTCGAGCTCGGGCATCGCGGCGATGTCGGTGACCCGCTCTTCCTCTGAAAAACCCTCGAGCGCGCCGAGCAGATAGCGGAAGGTGTTGCGCAATTTGCGATACTGGTCGGCAACGCCCTTGAGGATCTCATCGCCGATGCGATGGTCCTCGGTGTAATCGACCGACAAGGCCCAAAGGCGGATGATGTCGGCGCCGTTGGTCTCCATCACCTTCAGCGGGTCGATGGTGTTGCCGACCGACTTCGACATCTTCAGGCCCTTGGCATCCATCGTGAAGCCGTGGGTCAGCACCGCCTTGAACGGCGCGCGGCCGCGGGTGCCGCAGCTTTCCATCAGGCTCGACTGGAACCAGCCGCGATGCTGGTCGGAGCCTTCGAGGTAGAGGTCGGCGGGCCAGCTTAGGTCGGGCCAGGTGCCGCTTTCCAGCGTGAACACATGGGTGCAGCCGCTGTCGAACCACACGTCGAGGATGTCGGTGACCAACTCATAGTCGTCGGCATCATATTGTTGGCCGAGATAGTCCTGCGCGCGCCCTTCCTCCCACGCGTCGACGCCCCCGGACTTGATCCCGGCGACGATGCGCGCGTTGACCGCGGGGTCGATCAAGGGCTGGCCGGATTTGCGGTGCACGAACAAGGCGATCGGCACCCCCCAAGCGCGCTGGCGGCTGATCACCCAGTCCGGGCGTCCCTCGACCATCGATCTTATGCGGTTCTCGCCCTTTTCGGGCACCCAGCGGGTGTCGGTGATGGCGTTCAACGCGAGCTGGCGGAGCGTCGGCCCATGTCCCTCGACTTCGCTCGGGACGAACGGGGTTTGGGCATCCCCCATCCCGTTTGTGCCGAGCGTAGTCGAGGCACGATCCTTGACCGCGCCCCCCTCATTCTCCCAGCGCTGGGTCGCAAAGCTCCGGCAATGCACCTCGCTCAGCGGGCGGTCCATGGCGATGAACCATTGCGGGGTGCAGCGGTAGATGACCTTGGCCTTCGACCGCCACGAATGGGGATAGCTGTGCTGGTAATCGGCGGACGCGGCGAGCAAGGCGCCAGCCTCGCGCAGATCCAAACAGATCGGGCCGTCGGGCGCGTTGAACTTGTTGTTGATCACCGAGCCCTGGCCACCGAGCCACAGCCAATCCTCGCGATACTTGCCGTCCCCCTCGACCGCGAACACCGGGTCGATGCCGTGCGCCTTGCACAACGCGAAATCATCCTCGCCATGGTCGGGCGACATGTGGACCAGCCCGGTGCCGGTGTCGGTGGTGACGAAGTCGCCGGGCAGGAAGGGCCGGGGCCTGGCGTAAAAGCCGCCGAGGTGGTGCATCGGGTGGCGGGCGATGGTGCCTGCCAATTCTTTCCCTCGAATTGTCCGAACGACGGTCCCCGGAGCCATCTCGTACTGGGTTCGCTCAATGAACTGTTCCCAGAGCGTGATCGCCACTACGTAATAGTACGGCCGCACCAGAGGCATCGGCTGCCCCGGCTTCAAGAACTGCGCTTTGCTCCTTGTCGAATGGACAAGGACATATTCGACCTCCGGCCCGTAGGCGATCGCCTGGTTGACCGGGATCGTCCACGGCGTCGTCGTCCACACCACCGCAAAAGCGCCGACCAGTTCGGGGATCGGACTCTCGACGATCTCGAACGCGACATCGATCTGGGTCGAGACGATGTCCTCATATTCGATCTCGGCCTCGGCCAGCGCGGTCTTTTCGACCGGGGACCACATCACCGGCTTGGCGCCGCGGTAGAGCTGGCCGCTCTCGGCGAACTTCATCAACTCGGCGACGATCGTGCCTTCGGCCTCATGGTTCATGGTGAGGTAGGGCTTGGCCCAGTTTCCGCCGATCCCGAGCCGCTTCAATTGCTCGCGCTGCGCATCGACCCAGCCCTGGGCATAAGCACGGCATTCGGCGCGAAACTCCTTGACCGGCACCTGGTCCTTGTCGAGCTTCTTCTTCCTGTATTGCTCCTCGATCTTCCACTCGATCGGCAGGCCATGGCAGTCCCAGCCGGGCACGTAGGGCGCATCCTTGCCGAGCAGGGTCTGGGTGCGAACCACCATGTCCTTCAGGATATGGTTGAGCGCATGGCCGATGTGGATGTCGCCATTGGCGTAGGGCGGGCCGTCGTGGAGGATGAATTTTTCGTGCCCGGCGCGCGCCGCGCGGACCTGCGCTTCCATGTCGCCCGCCTGCCACTTGGCAAGGATCGCCGGCTCCTTCTGCGGCAGGCCGGCTTTCATCGGAAAGTCGGTCCTGGGCAGGAAGACGGTGTGACGGTAATCGGGTTTGGTTGCGGGCGCGTCGGACATTGCGGGCGGCTCTAGCGGGCGGTGCGGGGATTGCAAACCATCCGTCATCCCGGCTCACGTCCGGGGTGACGATCCCAAGAGCCGCTTCGCCTCGGCCGCATCCGCGTCCATTTGTGCCCTCAGTGCCGTGATATCGGCGAATTTCGATTCCGGCCGGAGGTAATGGTAAAGCGCGATCTCGATCCTGCGACCATACAGATCGCCGTCCCAGTCGAACAAAACTGCCTCGAGAAGCTCCTTGGGCGGGTCGAACATCGGGCGGACGCCGAGGCTCGCCACCCCGTCATGCTCGCTGCCGTCATCGAGCCGCACGCGCACCGCGTAAATGCCATAGGCCGGGCGCTGGTAGGGGCCGAGTTCGACATTGGCGGTCGGCCAGCCGAGATCGCGGCCGCGCTTGTCGCCGTGGATCACCACGCCCTCGACCGCAAACGGGCGGGTCAGCAAATGCGTCGCGGTGCCGGGGTCGGCGGCCTTGAGCGCGTCGCGAATCCGGCTCGACGACACCGGCTGCCCTTCGAGCGCGACCGCGCCGACCGTCTCGGCGACGATCCCGTGGGCAGCGCCAAGCTCGCGCAGCACCCTGGCGTTACCGCCGCGTCCCTGGCCGAAGGTGAAATCCTCGCCGGTCACGACTCCGGCCGCGCCGATCTGCTTCGCCAGAAGCTCAGCGACGAAATCTTCGGCGTTGGTCGCGGCCAGCGCGGCGTTGAACTCGAACACTAGCATCGCATCTGTTCCCGCCGCGGCGAACAGGCGCTGGCGCTGGTCGAGGCTGGTCAGTCGGAACGGCGGCGTGTCGGGACGGAAATGGCGTACCGGATGCGGATCGAACGTCGCGACGATCACCGGTCGTCGCTCATGCGCACCGCGCTGCACCGCGCGGCCGACCACCGCCTGGTGGCCAAGATGAAAGCCGTCGAAATTGCCGAGCGCGACGATCGCGCCGCGAAAGGGTGCCTGGATCGGCTGGTTGAGGCTCAGGCGCTGCATGTCGGGCGATGGCTTAACGTCAATCAGTTTCAAGTCCAGACGCTTGACTCTACGCGCGCGAATCCATATTTGGCAGCCATCCCGTTCCACCGGTAACCCGGCGGCGCATTCGTGCGCGCGTCGGTTTTGCATGTTGGAATGAGGGTCATCGCTTTGAGATGGGGCGCGCGTGCCACGCCGCCCTGTGGAGCTTGGGAGAATATAGTCATATGGCACGTATTGCCGGGGTCAACATCCCCACCAATAAGCGCGTCGAGATCGCGCTGACCTACATTCACGGCATTGGGCGCACCAAGGCCAGGCAAATTACCGAGAAGCTGAAAATCGCCCCCGAACGCCGGGTGCAGGATCTGTCGGACTCCGAAGTGCTGCAGATTCGTGAGACGGTCGACGCCGAGCACACCGTTGAGGGTGATCTTCGGCGGACCACCTCGATGAACATCAAGCGGCTGATGGATCTCGCCTGCTATCGCGGGCTTCGCCATCGCAAGGGCCTCCCGGTCCGCGGCCAGCGCACGCATACCAATGCGCGCACCCGCAAGGGCAAGGCAAAGCCAATCGCCGGCAAGAAGAAGTAAGCTTCGTAAGCATCGCACATGCGTAAAGTCAGTGCGAACATTCGGAACTTTCAAACCGGTTCGAACGAATTTTCAGGTCAGGATTTCTAATGGCACAACCAGCCCAGCGCCTCCGCCGCCGCGAGCGCAAGAACATCACTTCGGGGGTGGCGCATGTGAATGCGTCGTTCAACAATACCATGATCACCATCACCGACGCGCAGGGCAATGCGATCGCCTGGTCGAGCGCCGGGACGATGGGCTTCAAGGGGAGCCGCAAGTCGACCCCCTACGCGGCGCAGGTCGCGGCGGAAGACGCGGGCCGGAAGGCCGCGGAGCACGGCGTCCGCACCCTCGAGGTCGAGGTCAAGGGCCCCGGATCGGGCCGCGAGAGCGCTCTTCGGGCACTCCAATCGGTCGGCTTCCAGATCACCTCGATCCGCGACGTCACCCCGATCCCGCACAATGGCGTTCGCCCGTCCAAGCGGCGGCGGGTCTAAGCGCTGCAAACGGGGACACGGAATACCATGTCCCTGCACAGAAGTTTCAAATCTCAGGGACAGGAGCGGGACGCCGCTTCCTCCCGAACTGCCAAGGAACCAATATGACCGTCAACGTAAAGAACTGGCAGGAACTCAAGAAGCCCAACGCGCTCGAGCGCAAGACCGGCGTCGGCGATGTCCGCCGCAAGGGCGTGTTCGTGGCCGAGCCGCTCGAACGCGGCTTCGGCATGACGCTCGGCAATTCGCTTCGCCGGGTGCTCTTGTCCTCGCTCCAGGGCGCCGCGGTGACCTCGATCAAGATCGAGGGCGTGCTCCACGAATTCTCGAGCCTGGCCGGGGTCCGCGAGGACGTCACCGACATCGTCCTCAACGTGAAGCAGATCGCGCTGAAGATGGAAGGCGAAGGCCCCAAAAGGCTCCAGCTTTCGGCCACCGGCCCGGGCGAAGTCACCGCCGGCCAGATCGCCGCGACTGGCGACATCGAGATCACCAATCCCGACCTCGTCCTGTGTCACCTCGACGATGGCGCGACCTTCAACATGGAACTGACGGTCGACGTCGGCAAAGGCTATGTGCCGAGCCAGGCCAACCGCCCGGCCGACGCCCCGATCGGCCTGATCCCGATCGACGCGCTCTACTCGCCGGTCCGCCAGGTCGCCTACAAGATCGAGAATACCCGCGTCGGCCAGGAACTGGATTACGACAAGCTCACCCTGACCATCGAGACCGACGGCACCGTCAGCCCGGAAGATGCGCTGGCCTTCGCCGCGCGGATCCTCCAGGACCAGCTGCAATTGTTCGTCCACTTCGACGATGCGATGGTCCGCTCGGCCCCGTCGGGGATGATCGGCGGCGCCGCCCAGGCCCCGGCCGGAAGCGAAGCCCAGATCGCCGCCGACACCAACCAATTGAACCGTTACCTGCTCAAGAAGGTCGACGAGCTGGAATTGAGCGTGCGCTCGGCCAATTGCCTCAAGAACGACAACATCATCTACATCGGCGATCTGGTCCAGAAGACCGAAGCCGAAATGCTCCGCACCCCCAACTTCGGCCGCAAGTCGTTGAACGAAATCAAGGAAGTGCTGGCCAGCATGGGGCTAAGGCTTGGGATGGATATTCCGGGATGGCCTCCGGAGAATATCGAGGAAATGGCGAAGAAACTGGAGCAAGAGCTTCTCGGCTGACGCCTCGAAGCGATTGGGATTTTGTGAAGGGCCGTCCCGCAAGGGGCGGCCCTTTCCTTATGCGGCGAGTAGGGCTTCGATCCGCTCCAGCTCGCGCGCGAATTCGAACCGTAGCTGCTCCGCTTCGTCATTGGGCAGCCAGTTTGTCATCTGCGGGAAAACGACCTGGTGATAACGGTGGGTGCGGCGATCCCATGGCGCTTCGTCGGTAGCAGCCCTTGCTAACTCAAGTATGGCGCGCAATTCCTGACGCACTTCTTCCGGATCGATCGCCGTAGGATCGGGCCTCGTATCCTCCAGCCCCAGCCCTAGCTGGTCGGGGCCGCGATGGTCGGTTTCGTCGGTCATGGTGGGTCTCGTCGGTTGCCTTTTCCGACAGTTGCGATGTCATCGGCGGGCGTGCAACAGTCCGCGCCGGCTCGGCGAAAAAAAGATCGGTAATGGCCGGTCGAACAAGCTGTGGGGGACCGTGTGGGTAAATTGACGCTGGCCGATGCGATTTCCGGCTTCGGCAAGGCGGCCAAGGCCAAGCTCGCCAATCCCTCCTCAACGGGCCAGCCCGAGGACCAGCTGCGCAATCCGCTGGAGCAATTGTTCAAGGAAATGGCAGGCGTACTCGGCTTTGCTCCGGGCAGTGTCGTGCTGGTCGGCGAGACGTCACTGGCCGACCTCAAGACCCGGCCCGATTTCTCGGTCAGTGTCGGCGCGGGTTCATTCAAGCCGCTGGTTGGCTTCATCGAGGTGAAGGCGCCGGGCAAGGGCTTCGACCCGCGCAAGTTCACAGACGCGCACGACAAGGTGCAATGGGCCAAACTCAAAGCGCTCCCTAACCTGCTCTACACCGACGGCAACGGATTCTCTCTGTGGCGCAACGGAGAACTACAGGGCAAGCCGGTCGCGCTCGACGGAGATGTGGAGACGTCGGGCAGTGTGCTGACCGCGCCGACGACGCTCGAGCCGCTGATCGCCGACTTTTTGGGCTGGGAGCCGGTCGCGCCGAGGGGAGCGCGCGAACTGGCGAAGACAGCAGCGCGGTTTGTGCCGATTCCTGCGCGACGAAGTGGTCGAGCAAATGGAGCAAGGCAATGAGGCTCTGCGCGGGCTTGCCGACGACTGGCGCGCCCTGCTGTTCCCCGATGCGAGCGACGCGCAATTCGCCGACGGCTATGCCCAAGCAGTGACCTTCGGCCTGCTGATGGCCAAGTCGCTCGGCCTGTCGCTGCACGACGAACTTGATGTCGTCGGCAAGAAATTGGGCCAGTCGAACACGCTGATCGGGACGGCGCTACGGCTGCTGACCGACCAGCCGGGGACGCTGCAAATTTCATTGAAGACGATGACGCGCGTGCTCGATGTGGTCGACTGGGACAAGGTGTCGAAGGGCGAACCGGAGGCATGGCTCTATTTCTACGAATGGTTCCTGGAGACCTATGACAACAAGCTGAGGAAGCTTACCGGCAGCTATTACACGCCGCCACAGGTGGTCGAGGCGATGGTCCGGCTGTGCGACGAGGCACTGAAGTCGCCCGCCCGATACAATATCGGCAAGGGCCTGGCGTCGGAGCAGGTGTATATCGCCGACCCGGCGATGGGATCGGGCACGTATCTGCTGGCGGTAATGCGCCGGATCGCACTTGCCATCGAGGAAGAGCAGGGGCCGGGGGCGGTGCTGGCGGCGATGAACCAGGCGGTCAAGCGGCTGTACGGTTTCGAACTGCAGTTCGGGGCCTTCGCCGTAGCGCAGTTGCGGCTGCTGGCCGAGATGATCGAGATCGCCAAGCATTCGCTCGGGCCGGATGCGAAGGTCGACGAAAGCGCGCTGGAAACGCCCCCATTGTTCGTTACCGATACGCTGGGTGACCCCTATGCTGATTTCGAGAGCGGGCAGGGCATCTACAAGGAGATTTCCAAGTCGCGGGCCGAGGCCAACAAGGTCAAACGCGAGCAGAAGATCACCGTGGTGATCGGCAATCCGCCTTACAAGGAAAAGGCCAAAGGGCGGGGGTCATGGGTTGAAAACGGGTCGGGCAACCGTGCAGCCCTGCTCGACGATTGGCAGCCGCCGAAGAAGTGGGGCGTCGGCGCCCACACAAAGCATCTCCGCAATCTCTACATCTATTTCTGGCGCTGGGCGGCGTGGAAAGTGTTTGAGCAGGGAGAGGGAAAGCGCGACCTGCAGCCGCCGCAAGACGAAGGCTATGTAGGCATCGTCTGTTACATCACAATCAGTGGTTTCCTCAACGGCCCCGGTTTCCAGAAGATGCGGGCGGACCTCCGCCGGGATTGCGACGACATCTGGATCATCGATTGTTCGCCCGAAGGTCATCAGCCGGAAGTGGCGACCCGCATTTTTCAAGGCGTGCAGCATCCGGTCTGCATAGTCATAGCTTCAAGATCACCGGCGAATGATCACGCCAAGCCGGCCCGTGTGCGTTTTCGCGCGCTGGCCAAGGGGCGACGCGAAGCGAAGTTCGAACAGCTTGAGAAGGTTTCGCTGACGTCGAAAGGGTGGGTTGACGGCCCGGTCGATTGGCGCGGGCCATTTCTTCCGGAACTCCAAGGCGGCTGGTCGGATTTCGTCGCGCTTGATGCACTCATCCATGATGGCGGGTCGGGGGTGATGCCAGGTCGCACGTGGGTTATTGCGCCAGATGTTATGTCCTTAACTGAACGATGGCAGCGTTTGGTCAACGAGGGCGACGAGGGCGAAAAAGAGCGCTTATTTCATCCGCAACTCCGCAAAGGCAAAGTTGCGAGCCGACACATCAAAAAAATTGTGACCAAGAATCTTGGCTCGATCTCAACGCGCACAATTCCAATCATCAAAGATAAAGGGTTGATGGTTCAACCCGTAAGGTATGGATATCGGTCGTTCGATCGCCAATGGCTGCCTACTGACAGCCGGCTTCTAAACGATCCGAGACCTGAGATCTGGGGTTCGAGCAGCAGCGAACAGGCATATCTGACAGCTCCAATGGATCTTGCGCCGGGCAATGGACCTGCACTGACAGGAACGGCCCTCATTCCCGATTTACATCACTACGCTGGCAGAGGCGGCCGAGTCTTCCCCCTGTGGCAGGACGCCGCAGCAACCCAATCCAACGTCACCGACGCAGCGATGAAGGCGATGACCAAGACCTATGGCACGCCACCGTCGGCCGAGGATGTGTTCGCCTATGTCGTCGCCCTACTCGCGCATCCGGCCTACACCGCCAAGTTCAAAGGCGACCTGATCCGCCCCGGCCTGCGCGTGCCGCTGACCGCCGACAAGGATATGTTCGCCAAGGCGGCAAAGCTGGGGCGCGAGATCATCTGGCTGCACACATTCGGCGAGCGGTTCGCCGACCCGAAGGCCGACCCGCCACGGCCGGCAGGCGAGCCACGCCTTCCCGTGGGCGAACGGCCGACGATTCCGGCCGGCGGGTCGATCCCCAACGATCCCGACGGCTTTCCCGACACCATCGATTACGACCCGGCCAAGCGGCAGTTGAAGATCGGGGCGGGGCGGATCGACCATGTGCCGCCCGAAGTGTGGGCCTATGAAGTGTCGGGCAAGCAAGTCCTTCGCCAATGGTTCAGCTATCGCAAGAAGGACCGTGAGCGTCCGATGATCGGCGACCGCCGCCAGCCATCGCCACTCGGCGACATTCAGCCCGACCATTGGTTGCCGGAATATACCGAAGAACTGCTCAACGTGCTGAACGTTTTGGGCCTGCTGGTGCGCAAGGAGACGGATCAGTCCAAGTTGCTAGACGAGATTTGCAATGGGCCATTGATTCCAGCAAGCAAAGTGACAGGTTAGATTAACCTTGCAATTTTAAGGCAATTATATACTTGACGTAGAAAACGGAGAGGCGTAAAAGGGCTCATCAACAGGGGCCATTCGATGTTCGATCTAACCAATCCGATTTTCTCCGACGCCGATAAGGCCCGCGAACATTTGGAGCGCATCAACTGGCCGGAGGGACCGTTCTGCCCCCACTGTGGCGAGGTCGAGAACGTGAAGCGCCTAGAGGGCAAATCTACCCGCGCTGGCTTGATCCAGTGCAATAGCTGCCACGGCAATTTCACCGTTACGGTCGGCACCGTCTTTGAGCGCTCGAAAGTGCCGCTCAACAAGTGGATGCTGGCGTCCTATCTGATCGCAGCCAGCAAGAAGGGTATGAGCGCTCACCAGCTTCACCGTATGCTCGGCGTCACCTACAAGACCGCGTGGTTTATGATGCACCGCATTCGCGCCGCGATGGTCGATGACGGCGCTCCAATGGGCGGCCCTGGCATGATCGTTGAGGCCGACGAAGCGTTCGTTGGCGGCAAGCAGAGCAAGCGCGCTTATCGCAAGACTGCCCCCAAGAAAAAGGTCGTTGCTTTGGTCGAGCGCGGCGGGCGCGCCCGTTCGTTCCACATCGCCAATATCCACGCCAACACTGTGCGCGGGGCGCTCGTTACCAACATCGATCGCGCCTCAACCCTGATGACTGACGAAGCCCGCATTTACTGGTCGGTCGGCAAAGAGTTTGCCCGCCACGGTCATACGCTCCACGCTGGCCGCAACTACGCCAAGGGTGACGTTCACTCGAATAGCGCGGAGAACTTTTTCAGCATCCTAAAGCGCGGCGTGATCGGCACCTATCACCATTGGTCGGAAGCCCACATGCACCGCTATCTGGCCGAGTTTGATTTCCGCTATTCGACCAAGGATATTTCCGACGCCGAGCGCTCCACCGAATTGCTTAAGGGCATTGTCGGCAAGCGCCTGACCTATCGGCGGACTCGTTTGCTCGCCGCCTAGGCACTACGCTGCCCCTCGCCGAATCGGAGAGCGCCGCAAGCGCTATGGGGATGGGGGTGGCAAGTGAGCGAACATTTGAAACTAGTGAGTACCAAGATTGGCGACGGTTCTATTGAGCTAACTTACGCGAACGGCGACGACTTGGAGATCTCGACTGCTTCGATTGTTGTGCGTTGGCCGATCGAGATAGACCCGCAATCATCGCTCGCGTTTCATTGTCTACAAGCCCTTCACTTAATGCGAGACGCATTAAGTCCTGAAATGCAGGACTTGAAACGTATCCTCGATCAGAGTCCCGAAGCCATGCGGCTTCAAACGATAAGGGAGCGTTCATCGGGTAACATGGTACCCGCTAAACCCTAGCGCCGCAACAGTCATTTTGCCTTGGACTCGCCCTTCCTCCCAAGCTTGCTATCCTTGTGCAGCTTGGGGGGCGTTGCCAGCATCCGCTTCAACGCCGCATCTGCCCGCGCTTTGGTTTCGACATCTGAATAGGTATCTGACATTATGGACCTCGACGCTGTGGCGCTTGCTGGTGAGCGCCTTGAATGGGCAGAAGATGCACTAACGCAGTTACGCGGCGCGCAAGACTTTCCTTCATCCGAGAAAGCATGGACCGCGCTCCTTCTTGCCGCGAGCGCCTTCTACTCCAAACTCGAACAGGGGTCCAAGGCAAAGGGCAAGAGCACAGCCTGGTTCGGGCGGAAAAAGAAGCAGCGAAAAGACGACCCTGTCCTCCGCTACATCCACTTCGCGCGGAACTCAGACGAACATGGAATTGAGCGCGTCACGGATAGAAGAAACGCTGGGTGGCTTGATGTTGGTTTTGGAGAACAGCGCAAGACGCATATCCAAAAAGTCGATCCAGTCACAAACTTGCCGACTGGGCCTGAAATTCGAGCCTTCCTCTATGGGCAACATTTGGTGGCGGTTACAGCCCATGACAGACGCTTTGGCGACTCATGCGACCCGCCCATTGGCCTTATTGGAGATGACCTAGATGGATCTCACCCGCCGGACATTGCGGCGGTAGTGTTAGAGAAATTGAGGGACATTTTAGAGGAGGCGGGCGAACTCGTCTGATTCTAACGCCATCGCTAGGAATAGGTCTGTTACTAGCTTTTCCAGCGGTTCGCCGAGTGCATACTCTCGGGCGGCAATAATGCCAGCCTTCACCATCTCTGGCGTAATCTCAATTTTACCATTTTGGTAAGCGCCGGCCTGTCCGGTCAAATCATCGGTCATTTTAGGCTCCTACGTCAAGTATATAATTGCCAATTTTAAACCAAGTCGGTTAATATCTACTCTTCGAATCGAGCGAGGAGGGTTCAGTGATGGGTGGATCGATGCGGGAGCCTCAGGGTCCTTCGACGGGGCTCGGGATGAGCGGAAGGGTGGTTTTGACGCCGCTTGGGCTGAGCGCGGCGATGCGGGAGGAGCGTCCCTCGACAACGCTCGGGACAAACGGTGCAAAGGAGAAGCCGAAGCGCCCGTCGCAGCGGGCGCTGGCGGCTCGGCTGAAGGTTCAGAAGCGCGAGGATGCGGTGATTGCCCGGCAGAAGCCAGTGCTCAACCTGCGTGAGTATGAGAGTTACCTTCGGACTGGTCGCGGATGATGACGTTCAGGATGAGCGGCAAACCGGTTGAAGGCGGGTCCCGGATCGGGGTCCGGCCCTTCGACCGTGCTCTGGACAGGGATGACGGTCGCTGATGCCACCACCGAAAGCGGAACCGCAGTGGGTTGCTCCGTTCCTCGCCGCGCTGGCGTCGTGCGGGAATGTGACCCGGGCGGCGGGGCTGGCGGGGGTGGATGTCACCGGGCCGTACAATAGGCGGGCGCGCTATGCCGGGTTTCGCGAGGCGTGGGAGCGGGTGATGGCGGCGCGCGAGGCGCGGGCGGCTGGGTCCCTGGACGGGCTCGGGTCCCTCGACATGCTCGGGATGGTCGGAGTTGGAGGCGATAGCGAATTGACCCTTCCACCAGCTGCGCTGGTCCCCCTCCCCGCCGAAGTCGGCAGGGAGGAGCTGGCGGTCAGTGGCGCTGGGTTTCGCCGGGTGGCGGCTTCGCGCTGGTCGAAAGGGGCGGAGGAACGGTTCCTGGAGGAATTGACCGCCTCGGCCAATGTCGCGCGGGCGGCGGCGGCGGCGGGCTTCTCGGCGGCGGCGATCTACAAGCGCAAGCTCCGCGACCGGCATTTCGCGGAAGGGTGGGAGGCGGCGATCGCGGCCGGGCGGGCGCGGCTCGAGGCGCATCTGATCGTGGCGGCGGAGCGCAGCTTCGACCCCGAGGCGCTGCCGGTGGCCGAGGGGGAGCCCAAGGTCAGCGTCAGCGAGGCGATCAGCATCTTGAAGCACAAGCCGGCGGCGGCCGCGGCGCCCGCGCCGGAGTGGGGCGACGACCCGGGATATAGCCAGGAGGACGTGGCCGCGCTTCGCGAGAAGATCATCGACAAGCTGGAGCGGGTGCGGGCGATCAACGATCGCGACAAGCTGGAGAAGGGCTGGACGCAGGACGGCGAGGACTGGGTCCCCCCGGGGTGGGTCAAGGCTCAACCTTGACTTTGGCGGCGCGATCGGGTTGAGCCCTTCGAGACGGGCCTTCGACAGGCTCAGTCCCTCCTCAGGATGAGCGGGAACGGGATTTGGGCGGCCGCCCTTGAGTGCCGCCTGGCTGGGTCTACCTCATACGGGACCCCGACGAACAAGGAGTTGACCCATGCGCCATCGTGTTGGCCATCGTAAATTGCAGCGCACCTCGGCCCATCGCACCGCGATGTTCCGCAACATGGCCGCCGCGCTCATCAAGCATGAGCAGATCACCACCACCACCGCCAAGGCGAAGGAGCTGCGGCCCTACGTCGAGAAGCTCATCACGCTGGCCAAGAAGGGCGGGCTCAGCAACCGCCGGCTGGCGATGAGCCGGTTGATGGACGAGACCCAGCTGGCCAAATTGTTCGACGTCATCGCGCCGCGCTATGCGGAGCGGAGCGGCGGCTATTGCCGGGTGATCAAGGCCGGCATCCGGATGTCGGATTCTGCCGCCATCGCGATCATCGAATTGGTCGACCGCGACGTTGCCGCCAAGGGCCAGGATTCGGGCCCGGTGATGATCGACGAGGACATGGCCGCGGCTTAACTGTCCCGCCGGTCCGGTTTCGGAACAGCTTCGGGCGCCGCGATCCACATCCGGAACCGGTGCCCGAATATTTTGCACGGTTGGCCGTAAACGGCGCGGCCGTCGCGGGCCTGCCCATATACTGAAACATTGATCGTGATTAGCTTTTCCCTCGACACTTAGGGGGGATGACCATGCCTGTACCACCAGCGACCACCATCACCGGGACCAGCGGCGACGACGATCTGTTCGGGACCGTCAGCGACGACGTGATCGACGGGCTCGAGGGCAACGATTTTATCAGCGCGGGCGACGGCAGCGACTGGGTAACCTACCAGAACGCGCCGGGGCTGGTGCAGGTGTTCCTCGGACCGACCGGGTTCGGGTCCGCCAGCGGCGGCTATGGCGACGACAGTTTCAGCGGCATCGAGAATATCGTCGGGTCGAACTTCGACGATCATCTCGGCCAGCAGCTCCAACCCGACCGCGACCGACAATATCTTCAACGGGCTGGGCGGCAACGACAATATGTTCGGCGGTTACGGCAATGACACGCTCTACGGCGGCGACGGGCAGGATACGCTCTACGGCCAGCAGGGCAATGATGTGATCGAGGGCGAGGCCGGCAACGACTTCATGCGCGGCGGCACTGGCGACGACACGCTCGACGGCGGCAGCGGTTTCGACCGGGTCAGCTTCTTCCCGACCGGCAGCGACACCATCATCGGCGGGGTGACGGTGTCGCTTCTGCTGCAGGGCGCGGCGCAGGACACCGGGCAGGGACTCGACACTTTGATCGGGATCGAAGCGCTGTCGGGGACCCCGTTCGACGACAGCCTGACCGGCGACGGCAACATCAACTGGCTGATCGCCTCCGACTTCGACGGACTCGGCGGCAATGACCAATTGTTCGGGCTTGGCGGTAATGATCTGCTGGAGGTGGCGGGGGGCGACCATGTCCTCGACGGCGGGGGCGACGTGGATACCTTGTCGTTCAACGGCATCGGCTACACCAGCAGCGCGGTCACCGTGTCGCTGGCGCTGCAAGGTGCCGCCCAGGCGACCGGGATCGGGTCGATGACCATCAGCAACATCGAGAATCTGTCGGGCACCGGCCAGGACGACACGCTGACCGGAGACGGCAGCGATAACGC
>Ga0307505_10001231_pt1 | contig 21798 bp, 25 predicted proteins | sample 23_S_MG_FD_202183 | JGI IMG/M metagenome (GOLD analysis project Ga0307505, IMG submission 202183) | Soil microbial communities from Populus trichocarpa stands in riparian zone in the Pacific Northwest, United States - 23_S | ecosystem: Environmental > Terrestrial > Soil > Riparian zone > Trees...
CGCTCAAGGAATGCCACCGGTAGAGCCAGGACCCGAGCCCGACACGACTGATGCCGCGGAGCCCGATGACACCGATGCTCGGCTGGACGCCGAAGAGGCGCCGGCCATCCTCGACCACGAGGCCGAGGATGTCGCGGAAGACATCGAGCCGTGATCAGCGCAGGAGAGGACGAGAACATGACCGACAGAGAAGGTCCCGAGGAGGAACAGCAGATCACCGAAGTGCCGCTCGAAGGGACGCGGGACGGTTTCGAGCCCGCCTCCCCGGCCGGGATCGATCCCAGCGCTCCGGCGATACCCGACCCCAAGGACTCGGAGAATCCGCCGCCTCGGCGCCTGTGATCCGAACTCGAGCTGTCGCGACGGGTGTCAGACCGTCTGGCGCTGTTGCAGGAGAGGGCAATCGAACGGGTCGCGCTCGCCGAGGCCGACGCGGTTGATGTACCGGGTGACGATGCCGTACGACTCCCAGAGGCCCGCCTCCGTGTACCGAACCCCCGCCTGCCGGCAGAACTCGCGGATCGTCGCCGACGCATCGCGCAGGTGCGGGCGCGGCATCGACGGGAAGAGGTGGTGCTCGATCTGGTAGTTGAGGCCGCCCATGGCGACATCGAGGAACCTGCTCCCCCGGACGTTGCGGCTCATGAGCACCTGACGCCGGAGGAAGTCGAGCTTGACGTCGGCGGGCACCAGCGGCATCCCCTTGTGATTCGGGGCGAACGCCATCCCCATGTACACCCCGAAGAGGCCGAGTTGCACGGCCAGGAAGACGGCGGCGATCCCCGGTGAGAGCACGAAGAACACGAGCGTGACGAACCCGCCCAGGCGTGCGATGAGGAACGCGATCTCGGCCGGGCGATGACGAAGCGGTTCGGGCGAGAAGACGCGGCGCACGCTCGATGCGTGGAGCGAAAGCCCTTCGAGCAGAAGGATCGGGAAGAAGAACAGCCCCTGGTGCGCCATGACCCAGGCGAACGGGCCGCCACGCTGCCTCCGACGGTCCATCTGGTCGGAGGAGACGGAGATGACGGGTAGCTCGATATCGGGATCGGAGCCGATCTTGTTCGGATTGGCGTGATGGCGCGTGTGCTTGGGCTGCCACCACCCATAGCTCATGCCCACGAGCAGGTCGGCGATGACGATGGTGGTCCAGTCGTTCCACTTTCCGGAGATGAAGATCTGACGGTGCGCGGCGTCGTGGCCGAGCATCGCGATCTGCGTGAACACGATCGCGAAGCCTGCCGCGGTGAACAGCTGCCACCACGTGTCGCCGATCAGGACGAAGGCGGCGAGGGATGCTGCGAGCACGGCGACCGCAGCGACCAGCTTCGTCCAGTAGTAGCCATAGCGCCTGCGCATCCATCCGCCCGAGGTGATGATGTGCGAGAGCTCGGTGTACGGGTTGGGCGCCTTACGCGCACCGCGCCCGGAGCCGGTGTGCGTGCTCTGGATGGTCATGGTCAACCCCGCCTGTTCGGCCGCGAGAACTGCTGGTCGCGAATATCGGGGTCCGGGACATCCAAGGCTCAGCGTACTCCTGAGCGTCCCGGTGAAGACCGGTGTCCGGGAGGTTCCCAGCCGACAGGTTCGCCGATCCGCCAGCGGGCGCGCGTCGTTCTACCGGCTGAGCGCGGCCTCCTCGTCGAGCCGATTCAGTTTGTCGGGGTTCGCGATCGAGTAGATCCGCGACACCCGGCCCTCGTCGACGACGAGACCGACGACGCCCACGAGCTGTCCGTCGAGCTCCATCCGGACGCCGGGCTGTCCGTTGACCCAGGTCGCGGTCGCTACGAGCTCGCCGTCGACCTTCGACATTCCGCCGACGAGGAAGCGCGCCAGTCGCTGGGCGCCCACGATCGGCCGGCGCACGGCGCCGCGCACCTTGCCGCCGCTGTCGGCGACCGAGACCACGTCAGGGGCGAGCACATCCATGAGACCCTGCAGATCGCCCGAGTTGAGCGCTGCCACGAGCCGGTCCACGACCTCCTCGTGCTCCGACCGGGCAACCTGCACCCTGGGACGCCGCGCCGCGACGTGGTCCTTCGCGCGATGGGCGATCTGGCGCACCGCGGACGGCGTCTTGCCGACGGCATCCGCGATCTCGTCGTACGGAACGTCGAACACCTCGCGCAGCACGAAGACCGCCCGTTCGGTGGGCCCGGGCGTCTCGAGCACGGTGAGCATCGCGATCGACACACTCTCGGCGAGCTCTACGTCGTCCGCGACGTCGGGACTCGTGAGCAGCGGCTCGGGCAGCCAATCTCCGACGTACTCCTCTCGCCGCCGCGAGATCGTACGGAGGTGGTTGAGCGCTTGACGGGTCACGAGGCGCACGAGATACGCCCGCGGCGCGTGGACGTCTGCCCGGTCGACCGCGGCCCACCGCAGCCAGGACTCCTGGAGCACGTCCTCCGCGTCGGCGGCCGAGCCGAGCATCTCGTACGCGACGGTGAACAGGAGCGGCCGGTGAACGACGAACGGATCCTCGTCAGCGCCCATGCTGGCCATGCCGACGAGCCTACGCGGCGCCTCGGACAGCGGGTCGCTGCGCGAGTGGTGGCAGGCCGCAGGAGTCGGCGAACTCCTCCGAGCGGATGCCGAGCGCGACGTTCATGCGCGCAGACAGGTTCATGAACGCGACGCGCGCCGCCAACTCGACGAGCGCGGCCGGACCCAGTTCGGCCAGAAGTGCGTCCGACAGCTCGTCGGTGACGGCCGGCGGAGTCAGGCTCGCGGCCTCGGCGTACTCCATCACACGTCGCTCGAGAGGCGTGAAGACGGATGCCTCGCGCCATCCGGGCACCTGCCGGACCTTCTCCTCGTCGAGCCCGCGGTTGTGCGCCATGAAGTAGTTGAAGTCGAGGCAGAAGCTGCAGCCGATCGTGGCCGCCGATGCCATGGCTGCGTACGACGCCAGATTCGGGTCGAGCTCTCGCCAGCCCTCGATCTTGCGCCCGATGCCCATGGCGTCCTTCATCACCGTCTGGTTGTGCCACAGCACGCCGATCGAGTCGGGAACGCGGCCCATCATCTTGCGCGCGGCGAACTTCACGAGCGCTCCGTACGGGCCGGTGACCTCGGTCCGGGGGATGCGGGTCTGGTTGGTCATGGCTCTCCTCTGTCGTCAGTGATCGGTTCCGTTGACATGGAGACACCGGCCGCGACCGGCGTGTGACAACCGACACGCAACTCCACGGTTCGATCTCCGATTCCGGCACCGGCGCAGGGGCGGATCGGCAGTCCCTGGGTAAGCGGGCCCTGAATGCATCGACGTACGACGCCCAGCATGGAAGAGAACCGACCAATCTCACCAACCCTCGGAGTTGCTCACCATGCCGAAGTCCCTCGACATCACCGTCCCCGACCTCACCGGAAAGCTCGCACTCGTGACCGGCGCGAGCGACGGAGTCGGATTCGAGATCGCGGCGCGGCTCGCGCGGTCCGGCGTCGACATCATCATGCCTGTCCGGAATCTCGACAAGGGCAGGGCCGCAGCGGCGCGCATCCTCGAGCGGACGCCCAGAGCCGGCATCGACGTGCGCGAGCTGGATCTGTCGTCCCTCGACTCGGTCGCATCGTTCTCGGATCGGCTCGTCGCCGAGGGGCGACCGGTCGACATCCAGATCAACAACGCCGGTGTGATGACCCCTCCTGCCCGTGTGCTGACCGACGACGGCTTCGAGCTGCAGTTCGCGACCAATCACCTCGGCCACTTCGCCCTCGTCGCCCGCCTGCTGCCGCTCCTGACAGCCGGACGCGCGCGCGTGACGAGCCAGGTGAGCATCGCGGCCAACCAGGGCGCGATCAACTGGGACGACGTCAGCTGGGAGCACGACTACGACCCCATGAAGGCGTACAGCTCCTCCAAGATCGCCTTCGGACTGTTCGCGATGGAACTGCAGCGACGGTCGGATGCCGCGGGCCGGGGCATCCGGAGCAATCTCTCCCACCCGGGGATCACACCGACCAATCTGCTCGCCGCGCAGCCCGGAATGGGTCGGCCGGAGGACACGACCGCTGTCAAGCTCATCCGTGCGCTGTCGCGGCGCGGCATCCTCGTCGGCACTCCTTCGTCCGCCGCGCTCTCGGCGGTGTACGCGGCGACGAGTCCGGATGCGGAGGGCGGTCGCCTCTACGGCCCGAAGGGACTCCAGCACCTGAGCGGGCTGCCCGCGGAGCAGCCGCTCTACTCGCGACTGCAGGATGCCGCAGCCGCTCGGCGCATCTGGGAGCTGTCGGAGAATCTGGCGGACGTGAAGGTCTCGGTGTGATCGCACGCCCGCTGGTTCGTGAGCGTCCCGATGGGCCGCGCAGCCAGGGATCACCGGTCCCTTGTCGGACCGTCGCCGATCTCGCAGACTCGGACCATGGATAGAGCGCAGCTGGCGGACTTCCTCCGTCGTCGTCGGGAGGCGCTGCAGCCCGAGGACGTCGGCCTTCGGCGCGGTTCGCGGCGACGCACCGCCGGGCTCCGCCGCGAGGAGGTCGCAGCGCTCTGCGACATGTCGGTGGACTACTACAGCCGGCTCGAGCAGAGCCGCGGCCCGCAGCCGTCGGAGCAGATGCTCGCCGCCATGGCGCGCGGACTGCGGCTCAGCATCGATGAGCGCGATCACCTGTTCCGGCTGGCCGGCCACACCGCGCCGGCGCGGGCTCTCCGCACTGACCACGTCTCTCCGGGAACGATGCGCGTCCTCGATCGACTCGCCGACACCCCTGCGCAAGTCATGACCGAGCTCGGCGAGACCCTCGCGCAGACTCCTGCGGCGCGAGCACTCTTCGGAGACGAGACGCGGTTCCAGGGCCACATGCGCAGCGTGGGATACCGGTGGTTCATGGATCCGTCGGCGCGGAACGTGTACCCCGTCGAGGACCATCCGATGCACTCGCGTGCGTTCACCGCCGACATCCGCACGGTCTACGCGAAGTACGGTCCGCGCTCGCGCGCCGGTGCGATCGTCGAGGCGCTGCTGGCGGAGAGCCCAGAGTTCGCCGAACTCTGGGAGGCGCACGAGGTGCGCGGCACGCACGCACGGGAGAAGCGCGTGCAGCATCCCGAAGTCGGAGTGATGGAGCTGCAGTGCCAGTTCCTCATCGACCCCGAGCAGGGGCAGACGCTGCTGGTGCTCACCGCGACGCCGGGCACCGAGAGCTACGAGATGCTCCAGCTGCTTTCCGTGATCGGCACCCAGGCGCTGGCCTCGGGGCCCTGACCGCAGGGCGGGCGGTCGAGCGGATGCGCCTACTGCGTCGTTCGACGTGAGCGCGGTTCGGGTGCCGGCGGCACTTCCTTCGCCGCGATGATGTCGCCCACCGGGATGCGCTCGAGGCCCCGCTTGCCGTCGACGACGACCGTCGCGGCATCGGCGCTGAGAAGCTCGCCGAGCGCATCGGTCGCCTGTCCGGATGGCAGCAGGTAGCGCACGACCACGCGCCGGCCGGGTGCGGGCAGGTTCACCATGCGCCGGGGGCGTAGTCCTTGAGGAAGACCCCGAACAGGTCCTCCCCGGCCTCGCCGCGCACGATCGGGTCGTAGACGCGGGCCGCTCCGTCGACGAGGTCGAGCGGGGCGTGGAATCCCTCTTCGGCGAGGCGCACCTTGGTCGGATGCGGGCGCTCGTCGGTGATCCAGCCGGTGTCGACGCTCGTCATGAGGATGCGATCGGACTCGAACAGCTCGCGCGCGCTGGTTCGCGTGAGCATGTTGACGGCCGCCTTGGCCATGTTGGTGTGCGGATGCCCCGGCCCCTTGTACCCGCGGGCGAAGACGCCTTCCATCGCGCTGACATTGACGATGTACGTGCGCCGGGCGCTGCTCGCCGCCAGCGACGGCCGTAGCTTCGAGACCAGCAGGAACGGCGCCGTGGTGTTCGCCAGCTGCACCTCGAGCATCTCGAGGGGGTCGACCTCGTCGACGCGCTGCGTCCAGGAGTTCACGTGATGGACGTCGGGGATCAGGCCACCCGCATCGATCGCCGTTCCGGCGGCCAGGCGCTCGAGCGAGCTCGAGCCGGCCGCCATCGCCTGCTCGGTCAGCTCGTCCGCGCGCGCGGCGGCGGCGGCGAGGATCGGATGCGCGGTGACGGAGCGCTCCAGCGCCTGCGGATGCTGATCGTTCGTGTGGCCGAACGTCACGAGTTCGGGAAGCGGCCCGTTCGGCAGCGGGGCGAGTTCGGCATCCACGAGGGGCTGGTAGGCGCCGGGCGAACGGCGTACGGTCTGGGTCGCATTGTTGATCAGGATGTCGAGGCTGCCCGCTGCCGCGACATCCTCTGCCAGCCCGATCACCTGCGCCGGATCGCGCAGGTCGATCCCGACGATCTTGAGCCGATCGATCCACTCCGGCGCATCCGGCAGTCCGCTGAAGCGACGGACGGCATCGCGAGGGAACCGGGTCGTGATCGTGGTGTGCGCACCGTCGCGCAGCAGGCGCAGCGCGATGTACATACCGATCTTCGCGCGACCGCCGGTGAGCAGGGCCCGCTTTCCGGTCAGATCGGTGCGGGCGTCGCGCTTCGCGTGGCTCATCGCCGCACACGAAGGACACAGCTGGTGGTAGAACGCGTCGACGAGCGTGTAGGGCTGCTTGCAGATGTAGCACGCGCGCGCCTTGATCAGCGTGCCGGCGGTCGGTGCGGTGGTCGAGGTGCTGATCGGGATGCCGCGGGTCTCGTCATCGATGCGGTCGGGGGCACCCGTCGCGGTCGCCGCGACCACGTCGCGATCTGCCTGGGCGATGGCTTCGCGGATCTCGCGGCGGCGCGCCTTCTTGACGGCCTTGAACATCTTCGCCGTCGCCTGGCGCACGGAGACGAAGTCGGGGTGGGTCTCGTCGAGTCCAGCCAGGGAGTCCAGGACCTTGAGGGTGATCGCGAGCTCTGCCGGATCGATGCCGCTGGGCGGCAGGGCAGGGGTGGCAGCGGATTCGGGAGGCACACGCGATTCTACGTCGAGGCGGATGGGCGGAACCTGTTACCGTGCGACCGTGACCTCTGCTGCCACCGATCGGGCCGAGCCGCGCCGGATCCATGTGTCGGCGGCGGTCATCGTGGATGGCGAAGGCCGCCTGCTGCTGGTGCGGAAGTCCGGCACGACGGCCTTCATGCAGCCCGGCGGCAAGCCCGAGCCCGGCGAGTCCCCCAGTGAGACGCTCAGCCGCGAGCTGGCGGAGGAGCTCGGCATCCGTCTGAATCCTCAGGAACTGCGGTCTCTCGGACCGTACACGGCGGCCGCGGCGAACGAGCCCGGGTTCCTGGTGGTCGCCGACGTCTTCGTCGCAGACATCGGATCCCAGCACCCCGTGGCCGGTGCCGAGATCGCCGAGCTCCGCTGGGTTGCACGGGCAGACGCAGAGCACCTCGAGATCGCACCGCTCGCGCGGGAGAACTTCCTCCCCCGCTGATAGCGTGCACACCGGAGGAGGATCGGCGATGGATCACTTCGACACCATCGTGGTCGGCGCGGGGGTTGCGGGCCTGACTGCCGCTCGGCTGCTCAGCAGGGCGGACCGCAGGGTCGTCGTGCTCGAAGCACGCGACCGCGTGGGCGGGCGGGTCTGGACCGATCGCAGCGACGGCCTCGTGACGGACCTCGGCGCATCGTGGATCCACGGCGTCATCGACGAGCCGGTCGCCGAAGCGGTCACGGCGTTCGGGATGCCGACGGCGGAGTTCACGGTCGGCGGATATCAGCCAGACAGTCGCCCGATCGCGTACTACGACCCGACCGGAGAACGATTGACGGATGCCGCGGCACAGCGCTTCATCGACGACATCCACGCGGTCGACGCCGCGCTGTTGGAAGTGGTCGCGGCATCCGACCCGTACGAGTCGTATCGGGACGTGACCGACGCCGCCATCGCCGCTCAGGACTGGGACGAGGATCGCGCGGCGCGCGTCCGCGAGTACATGGAGCACAGGTCGGAGGAGCAGTACGGGGCGTGGATCGAGGATCTCGCCGCGCACGGCCTCGACGACGACGTGATCGACGGCGACGAGGTGGTGTTCCCCGACGGCTACGACCGTCTCCCCGCCGCCCTCGCGGAAGGCCTCGATGTCCGGCTGGAGCACATCGTCTCGCGCGTGCAGTGGTCGGCGGACGGTGTCGTCGTGACGACGGATCGAGGCGTGCTCTCGGCGGGATCCGCCGTGGTGACGGTGCCGGTCGGTGTGCTCCAATCGGACGACTTCGCGATCGATCCGGCGCTGCCCGAACCCGTCGCGGACGCCTTGAGCCGCCTGCGGATGAACGCGTTCGAGAAGATCTTCCTGCGGTTCCCGACGAAGTTCTGGGATGACGGGGTCTACGCGGTCCGTCAGCAGGGACCCGAGAGCCGCTGGTGGCACTCCTGGTACGACCTCACTCCTCTGCACGGACAGCCCACGCTGCTGACCTTCGCCGCCGGACCGGCCGCGATCGAGACACGCCACAGGAGCGAGGCGGAGGTTGTGGAGTCGGTGCTCGCCCAGCTGCGGCGCCTCTACGGCGAGCGCGTGGAACACCCGACCCGCGTGCACATCACCGCCTGGCAGGACGATCCCTTCGCTCGCGGCTCGTACGCGTACATGACGGTGGGCTCGACGACCGCGGACCACGACGATCTCGCCGCCCCTGTCGGCGGAGTGCTCCACCTCGCCGGTGAGGCGACCTGGACGGACGATCCCGCGACGGTCCCCGCAGCGCTGCGCTCCGGCCACCGCGCCGCATCGAACATCCTGCAGCGGAACCTCCCGATCGAAGGGGTCTGGACCGACCGCTGACAGATCGGCCCGCCAGAATGTGGCGCATCTGGTCGCCTTCCCGCGGAGGAAGCGACCATGCGTGACACCTTCTCAAGCGGGTCGGCCGAGAAGGTGGCGCACCTGGTCGCCTCGACCGAACGGATGCGACCATACGTGCCACTTTCGCAGGTGCCCGGGATGTGCACCGGCTCGCAGGAACGACGAAAGCCCCTCGATCCCTACTCTCGTAAGGGATCGAGGGGCTTCCTCCTGGTGACAACGGCTCGTGGAGATGGGGGGAATCGAACCCCCGTCCATCGCTGTAAATCTGCGCATTCTCCGGGCGCAGTCTGTAGAGACGTTCTGCTCGGCTCCGACCTTTGTCACAGACACCTAAGTCGACGAGCCCAGCCTGGGAAGAGTCCCGCGTGACGTCCAGGCGCCGTCACGCAGCAAGTCCCCTAGATGACGCCAGGATCCGCAGCGGGAACGCCTACGGCCTGACGGACTTCAGGCTCGCTTACGCAGCGAGGGCGAAGTCAGTGCGCTTTGCATCGGCACTTATTGTTTTGCAGAGATCGTTAACGAGATAACCCTGCATCCTCGGCCCGCTTCTCGCAGAATCGCAGACGATGTCGAAACCGATCATCCCCGTGGTCTTCTTTCGAAGTGGCCGCTGTCACACTGTGGAATTGTCACTGCCGGCTGCCGAAGCACCCGAGCATTACAGAATACACCGGATGCCGAGGCCTCACCACTCCGCCGGGGCGTCGCAGCCCGGAGCAGCCGTGGTTCACCGGTAGCCTCGACGGATGTCGACCAAACGGCTGTGGCTGATCGCCGGAGGCGCTGCCGCCCTCGTCGCGCTCCTCGTGCTCGCCCTGCTGCTGTTCGCCCCGGTCACGCCCGATGCGGAAGCGACGCCGACCCCATCGGTGAGGCCCACACCTCCAGCCACTCCGTCGCCCACGCCGTCGGCCACGCCGAATCCGACGGCATCCGCTCCCGAGGTGGTCGTCGCCACGTGCGAGAACACCTCGACGGCCGAGTTCCGCGCGATGATGGCCACGAACGGCTGGGTGTCGTGGGAGACGCAGGACGAGGTGATCGGGGCCCGCCCGTTCGACCGCTTCCCCAACGGCACTCCTGATGGGACGATCGTCTGCCGCTGGGGCGCGGATCCCGATCTCGCCACCGACAACGTGACCGACCTGGCATGGTCGCCCGTCGACCCCGAGAACGCCGTGGCGGCGATCGACACTCTCGAGAACGAGGGCTTCACGCGCCTCGACACGGCGGACGGCGTCTACCTTGCCATGGCAGGTCCGCCCGGATACACCGACGCCGAAGGCTGGGGCGAGACGTACTTCTTCAGCTTCGACGACGTACGGTGGGCGGCCACGAAAGCCGATGTCACGAACTACGTGAAGGCCCCGACCGAGCCGGATTGACCCGCGAAGCCGCGGGCAGTCGGGCTTCCCGGCCTGCTGAAAGCGTAGAGTCGGCGCATGAGCGAAGTCGTCATCACCGTCCGCGGCGAGCATGAGACACGTGTCGTCCCGGAGGAGGCCGTCGCCCACCTGTCGGTGCGCACCGAAGGACCCGACCGAGGCGAGGTCGTCGAACGGCTGGCCGCCACCGCCGCGCCGCTGCGGGACGACCTCGAGGCTCGCAAGAGCGCCGGCGGCGTCTCCGAGTGGTCGAGCCAGCGCGTCGCGGTGTGGGCGAACCGCCCCTGGAACGCCGAGGGCAAGCAGCTCGCGCTGGTCCACTACGCCTCGGTGGACGTCACCGCCACGTTCACCGACTTCGCGGTGCTGTCGTGGTGGCTGAGCGATGTGGCCGAGCGCGACGGGATTCAGGTGTCCGGCGTGACGTGGCGTCTCACCCGGGCGACCGCGAAGACCACCGAAGCGCAGGTCGCAGCCGAGGCGGTGCAGGTCGCCGTCGATCGGGCCACGGCGTATGCCGGAGCCATCGGCCTCTCATCGGTGACCCCGGTCGAGATCGCCGACCTGGGCCTCCTCACGCGGGGCGACGCGGCACCGCCGGCACCTGAGATGCTCCGGATGGCCCGTGCCTCATTCGCAGCCGATGCGGGCGGCGGCGCATCCGCGGTCGACCTCCAGCCGGAGGAGATCGTGGTGACGGCGGCAGTCGAGGCGCGCTTCACCGCACGCTGACGGCGCGTCGCGGCATCCGCTCTTCTGGAAGACCGAGGATCTACTCGCCGAGCCGGTTGCGGGACCGCATCGCGCGCTCGGCCTCGCGCTTGTCTTCGCGCTCGCGGATCGTCTGGCGCTTCTCGTACTCGCGCTTGCCCTTGGCGACAGCGATCTCGACCTTCGCGCGCCCGTCCGAGAAGTAGAGCTTCAGGGGGACGAGCGTGTACCCGCCGGCGGAGACGGCATGCGAGAGCTTGATGATCTCGTCCTTGTGGAGGAGGAGCTTTCGCACGCGTTTGGAGGCGTGGTTGGTCCAGTGGCCCTGCGAGTACTCGGGGATGTGCACGGCGTCGAGATACGCCTCTCCCCCGTCGATGTACGCGTAGCCGTCGGAGATGTTCGCGCGGCCCTGCCGCAGCGACTTCACCTCCGTGCCGGTGAGCACCAGGCCCGCCTCGTACGTCTTCTCGATCGCGTACTCGTGGCGCGCGCGACGGTTCGTCGCCACGACCGTCTCACCGCGTTCCCTGGGCATGATCTCTCCTGAATCGGATGCCGCGACAGACGCATCCGGGAAGGTCCCGGCGCACGGCAGCCCGCCAGTCTACCCGAATTCAGGCGCGCAGCCACCGCCGGATCGCGAAGCCGGCCGACAGCGCCGCCAGCACGACGCCGATGCCGATCAGCACGGGGATGACAAGCCATGCCTCGGCGATGCCGACCCAGGTCGTGACGAACTCCACCCGCTGGCGCAGATAGCCGTCGACTCCGAAGTGCACGCCGGCGAGCACCGCGGCGCTCGCGAGCACCGACCCGATGAGCGCCGCGAAGACACCCTCGAGGATGAAGGGGGTCTGGATGAACCGATTGGAAGCCCCGACCAGCCGCATGATGCCGATCTCGCGCCTTCGGGCGTAGGCCGAGAGCCGGATCGTCGTGGCGATCAGCAGCACGGCCGCGATCAGCATGAGGACGGCGATGCCGACCGCGATGTAGGTCGCGACGGTCAGTGCGGCGAACAGCGGTTCGAGGTACTGCAGCTGATCCTCGACCTCCTCGACGCCCTCCTTGCCGGTGAACGCCTCGCTGATGACGTCGGACTGGCTCTGGTCGATGAGATTGATCCAGAACGTCTCGTTGAGCTGGTCGGGCGTGATCACGCTCGCGTAATCCTCGCCGAGCAGCTGGATGACGTTCTGATACGCCTCTTCGCGATTCTCGAATCGGACGTCCCGGATGAGCGGTGCCAGCGCCGCACTGTCGAGCACCGCCTGGACTTCGGCGATCTGCTCCTCGGTGGCGACGCCGCCTGTGCACGTAGTCTCCTGCGAGAACGACGAGCACATGAACACCGCGACCTGCGCCCGGTCGGCCCAGTAGTCGCGCATCGTGCCGATCTGCATCTGCATCAGCATCGCGGCGCCCACGAAGGTGAGCGAGACGAACGTCACGAGCACGACCGAGATCACCATCGACGCGTTGCGACGCAGCCCCGAGAACGCCTCGGACAGGATCAGCCCGGCCCTCACGAGGTCGGCCCCACTTCTTCGTCGGGGTCGGTCTCGCCGAGTCCGAGACGGTCCGCGAGCCCCAGCTCGGCGACGTCGACCTCGGCCAGGTCCGAGACCGGGATCGGCTGCGCATGGGATGGGGATGGGGATGCCGCGGGCTCGGCCGGCGGCGACGGCGCCGCCTCCGGAGCGGGCGGCTCCGTGTCGGGCGCGGATTCGGTGACCGGCTCGGCTGCGGCGGGCGCGGCATCCGTTGAGAGCTCTTCGTCCGTCAGCTCATCGACGGGCACGGCCGGCACGAGGTCGATCGGCGCAGGGGCAGGATCGATCGCGGCGGCCGCCTCGCGCTGCACCTCGAGCACGGCGGTGAGCGCGGCGACCGCGGCGGCGCCCCGCTCGGGGATGGGAGCGAGGCTGGGGATGCCGGAGGTGTCACCGTATCCGCCGTGGCGTTCGTCGCGCACCATCTCGCCGTGCCGCAGCTCGATGACCCGGCGCTGCATCTGGTCGACGAAGCCCGCCTCATGGGTGGCCATCACCACCGTCGTGCCGCCGGCGTTGATGCGGGCGAGAAGCTGCATGATGTCGACCGACGTCGCCGGGTCGAGGTTGCCGGTCGGCTCGTCTGCCAGCAGCACCTGCGGCCGGTTGACCAGGGCACGGGCGATCGCGACGCGCTGCTGCTCACCGCCGGAGAGCTCGTGCGGGAACCGCTTCTCCTTGCCCGCCAGGCCCACGAGGGCGAGGACCTCGGGCACCTGCTGCTGGATGTACCCGCGTGAGGAGCCGATCACCTGCAGTGTGAAGGCGACGTTCTGGAAGACGGTCTTGGACGGCAGCAGCCGGAAGTCCTGGAACACGGAGCCGATGTGGCGGCGGAAATACGGCACCTTGCGGTTGGAGAGCGTTCGCAGGTCGCGCCCGAGCACGACGACCCGGCCCTCGCTCGGCGTCTCCTCGCGCAGGATCAGGCGCAGGCACGAGGACTTGCCCGACCCCGACGCGCCGACCAGGAAGACGAACTCGCCGCGGAGCACTTCGAAATCGACATCGCTCAGGGCGGGCTTCGCGGTGCCGCGAAAGCGCTTCGTGACGTTCTCGAACCGGATCATGGCCCCACGAGCCTATGCGGGTCGTTCGCCGAGACCGTCCGCGACACCCGGAGCCACGGCATCCGTCCCGAGGCAGAATGTGTCACATCTTGTCGCCTCACGCCGGACGAAGCGGCCATACGTGACACCTTCATCCCGGCGCGTCGGCAGACGGTCGCCGCGTCGACCCGGGCTCAGTCGTCGGCGGGGCGCTTGCGACAGCGGATGCCGGCCGAGATGAACCCGTCGAGGTCGCCGTCGAACACCACGGCGGGGTTGCCGACCTCGTGGCCGGTGCGGAGGTCCTTGACGAGCTGCTGCCCGTAGAGGAAGTACGAGCGCATCTGGTCGCCCCAGCTCGCGGTGATGGTGCCGGCGAGCTCCTTCTTGGTCGCGGCCTCCTGCTCCTTCTGCAGCAGCATCAGGCGGGTCTGCAGGACCCGCATCGCGGCGGCGCGGTTCTGGATCTGCGACTTCTCGTTCTGCATCGAGACGACGATGCCGGTCGGCAGATGCGTGATGCGCACCGCGGAGTCGGTCGTGTTGACCGACTGGCCGCCGGGCCCCGAGGAGCGGAACACGTCGACGCGGATGTCGCTCTCGGGGACGTCGACCTCGACAGCCTCCTCCATCACCGGGATGACCTCGACGGCGGCGAAGCTCGTCTGGCGCTTGTCGGCAGAGCCGAAGGGGCTGATGCGGGCGAGACGGTGCGTCCCTGCCTCGACCGAGAGGGTGCCGTACGCGTACGGCGCGTCGACCTGGAAGGTCGCCGACTTGATGCCGGCGCCCTCGGCGTACGAGGTGTCCATCACCTTGACGGGGTACTTGTGGCGCTCCGCCCAGCGAAGGTACATGCGCATGAGCATCTCCGCGAAGTCGGTCGCGTCGTCGCCGCCGGCACCCGAGCGGATGGTGACGACGGCCGAGCGGTCGTCGTACTCGCCGTCGAGCAGGGTCTGCACCTCGAGCTGGCCGACGATGTCCTCGAGCTCGGCGATCTCGTGGCGCGCCTCTTCGGCGGCATCCTCGTCGTCCATCTCGTTCGCGAGCTCGACCAGCACCTCGAGGTCGTCGAGGCGTCGCTCGACGGCGGTGATGCGCGCCAGCTCGGACTGACGATGGCTGAGCGCGCTGGTGATCTTCTGCGCCTTCTCGGTGTCGTCCCACAGGTCGGGCGCACCGGCCTCTTCGCTGAGGCGGGCGATCTCGGCGGTGAGCGCCTCGACGTCGACGACCGCCTTGATGTCGGCGAACGTGGAGCGCAGGGCCTGGATATCGGCGGAGGGATCGAAATCGAGCATGACAGTCCAGACTAACGTGGATGCGGTGACCGCCTGCGCTTCGTCTCGCCTTCGGCACGCTCAGCGACCTTGGACCGACGCATGACCGACAGCGCGTCGACCGTCCTGCGGCGGTTCGGGCCGATGATCTACGGGCCGACCGTGCTGTTCGCGCTGGGCGAGGGCGCGGTGCTCCCGCTCATCCCGGTGATCGCCGCCGACCTCGGGGCGGATGTCGCGACCGCGGCGCTCGTCGCCTCCGCACTCGTCGTCGGGCAGCTGCTGGGGAACATCCCCGCCGGGTGGGCGGTGGCGCGCATCGGCGAGCGGCTCACGATGGCCATCGCCGGCACGCTGTCGATCGCCGGGGTCATCGGCATGGTCTTCGCTCCCCTGCTCGGGGTGTTCGCGGCATCCGTCTTCCTCATCGGATTCTGCGCGGCCGCGTTCGGTCTCGCTCGGCACTCGTTCATGACGACCCGTGTGCCGCTGTCGTTCCGCGCGCGGGCGCTGTCGCTGCTGGGCGGAACCTTCCGGCTCGGCATGTTCGTCGGGCCGTTCGTCGCGGCGGGGCTGCTCTTCGTGTTCGGCGAGCCGACCGCGGCGATGTGGTTCTTCGCCGGGTGTCTCGTCGCCACCGTGCTGCTCGTGCTGCTCGGTCCCGATCCGGAGCGGGAGATCGCCCCGCCTGCTGTCACCCGCGGCGACCCCACGATGGTCGAAGACACCGGTGAGGTGGTCACCGGCTCGATCCCGACAGCGCTTCGACGGGCTCAGGGACCCGGTCCCGGCGTGTTCCGCACGATGTGGCGCTTCCGGCGTCTGCTCTCGCGGCTCGGCCTGGCCGCGGCATCCCTTTCTGCCATCCGTTCCGCGCGGCAGATCGTGCTGCCGCTGTGGGGCGTCTCGATCGGCCTCGACGCGCAGACGATCGCCCTCGTGGTCGGCATCTCGGGCGCGATCGACTTCGCGCTGTTCTACGCGAGCGGCCAGGTGATGGACCGGTTCGGGCGGCTCTGGGCGGCGCTGCCGGCGATGATCCTGATGGGCGCGGGGTTCCTCGCTCTTTCCTTCACCCACGACCTGTCGAGCGCGGCGATGTGGTTCGCGATGTTCGCCGCGGTGCTCGGCGTGGGCAACGGCCTGTCGAGCGGTATCCTCTTGACGCTCGGCGCCGACGTGGCACCGAAGTCCGACCCGGCGCCGTTCCTCGGCTCGTGGCGAACCCTCACCGACGCCGGCGGCGCGCTGTCGCCGCTGCTCGTCTCGGCGATCGCCGCGGTGTCGTCGCTGGCGGTCGCCACCGCGGCCATGGGAGCGATCGGGCTTCTGGGCGCGCTCGCGTTCGTCAGGTGGGTGCCCCGCTTCGTGCCCCGGAGGGGTGAGAATGGTTCCGACGAAGGAGGACACCCATGACGTCTTCGATCAAGCAGGTGAGCCCCGGCGGCCGCGTCGCCCTGGGGCTCCTCGGGATCGTGCAGGTCACGTTCGCGTTCCTGGCGTTCTGGGACCTCGCGCTGCGCAACGCTGACGAGGTCAAGGGCCCGAAGCCGGTCTGGATCCCCGTGATCCTCGTGAACTGGCTCGGCCCGGCGACGTACTTCCTCTTCGGCATCAAGCGCTGACGCGGATGCCGTGCTGAGCCACGGCACCGAGCGGATGCCACGACTCGCCGCCGCGCGCCTACGCCACTGGCCCGCGCTCGCTCGCCCAGAACAGGTGTTCCGGCGGCGACAGGGCGACGGATGCCGGGAAAGTCCCGTCCTCGCCAGAGCACCTGTTTCGAGCAACGACCATCAGCGCAGGGCGGTGCGGCTGGTCGCCGTCGCCTCGAGCGCGACGCCTTCGGGGACGAACATCGTGAGGATCGGCGGGCGCCAGGTGCCCGCGACGGTCACCCGGGCCGAGACGCCGTCCGGGGTCTCCGCCGAGACGACCGTCGCGCCCCGTCCGACCTCGCCGACGATCGCGTCGGCCTGAGCCCGCACACCGCTGGAGGTGAGCGTGGCGACCGGCTCCCCTGCTTCGACCGTGAAGGTGAAGCCGTCCGCACCGGCCAGTGCCGCGGCGTCCGCGAGGGAATCGAGGCGCTTCTGCGCCAGGTAGAGACTCGTCGCGTCGACGCACACGAACACGAGCACCATCGCGAGCACGGCGTACCCGATCGTGAGCAGCAGCACGCTGCCCTCGTCGTCGCCAGGCGCCCGTGCGGCGAGCCGCAGGCGCCTCATCGCGTCCCCCAGAAGCGCGAGACCTTCTGCGCGGCCGATGCCTCGACGGGAATTCCGGCAAGGCGGTCGAGACCGAGGACCGGCGGGACGAGCGGCAGCGCCACGGTCGTCCGCACCGTCACGACGATCGTCGCACCGGCCTGCGGACAGACGGCGCTCGCGGGCCTGCACGCGAGGTCCACCTGCACGGAGTCCGCGTCGATGCCGTACTCGTCGACGACCGACCCGAGCACACGCTCCGCGCTCACCCGAGCGGCATCGGAGTCGGCCGCCAGCGATACGGCACGGGCGATGTGACGGGCGCCCGCCTCGGCGCCGAGCGACTGCGCCTGGATGAGGCCGAGGGAGACGACGAGGTAGATGAGCGGAACGAGCAGCACCAGCCCGACGAGGATGAACTCCAGAGCGGCCGAGCCGCGCTCGCCGTCGTCATCGGTGCCGTGCTCAGTCGAAGGACTCGACGGGCGCATGCGCGCTCACCTCCAAGGAGCGCGGTGCGCCGAGCAGTCCGACGAGCGGCAGCGTGGCGCGCACCGTCACCTCGACCGAGGGGTGGCCGAGTCCCCCGCTCTCGCGCACGGCGACATCGGTCGCGTAGTCGGCTCCGACCGTGCGCGCGATGATCGCCTGCGTGCGCCGCGCGCCGTCATCGAGCGACGTGTCCGCCAGCGCCGCGTGGAACGCGCCCTCCACGGCGGCGTCGTGCACCACGTTGCGCACGTAGATCGACAGTCCCAACTGCAGCACGCCGAGCGTCAGCACCGTGAGCATCGTCCCGACGAGGACGAACTCGACGGGGCTCGACCCCGCGTCGCCCGTCGCCGCCGACGCGAGTCGGGAACGGATGCCGCGCACGGCGTCAGAAGCCGGAGACGCGAGAGATCGCCTGCTCGAACAGGCTCGCCAGCGCCGGGCCGGCGAGCGCCCAGATGACGACGACGAGGCCCGCGGTCATGAGCGTGATGAGCACCCATCCCGGGACGTCGCCGCGCTCGTCCTGGATCGTGTCGCGCAGCCGCGCGTGGGCGCGGTCGATGAGTGTGCGGAACATATTCTCTCCTTCCGACCTTGCGGTCAGCCGATTCCGAGTCGAAGCATGAAGATCCCCGGGAACACCGCGAACAGCACGCTGAGCGGGAGGATCAGGAAGACCAGCGGGACGAGCATGTAGATCTCCTTGCGCCCCGCTCGTTCGATGAGTCCTCGCTTGGCGTCCTCCCGCGCGTCGAGGGCCTGCGCGTGAAGGACCTGTGCGAGGGGTGCGCCGCGATCGAGAGCGGCGATGAGCTGATCGACGGCGCGCGACACCGCCGGCATGTCGAGCCGCCGCGACAGCGCGGCCAGCGCTTCCGGCAGCGACGATCCGGTGCCGACGGCGACCACCGTGCCGCGCAGCTCGGCGGTCAGCTCGCCGCCGCCCGCGCCGCTCACCCGCCGCAGAGAGTCGAGGATCCCCTCGCCCGCCGACAGGCAGAGCGCGAGGAACTCGAGCACCGTCGGCAGCTCCTCCTCCAGGCGCGCGATCCGCGAACGGGCGACGTGCGAGAGCCACGCGTCGTACCCGACGGCGGCGCCGACCGCGAGAAGCAGCGGGAGGAGCCCGAGCGATGCCGAGCCGCGCCCTGTCAGCACGAGCGCGATGACGAGCAGGCCGCCCACGGCGATGCCGCCCACCGCCCAGCCGAGCTGACGACCGCGGAAGGCCGCGGCATCCATCGACCATCCCGCCTGTCGCAGCCGGCGCTCGACCGACGCGGATCCGCCGGCCATGCGGCCCAGTCGCTCCGCGAGCTGACGCCCGAGCCGCGCCACGTCGTGACCGGGCGGGACGGGGGCCAGCGAGAGGCCGCGCGGATCGGTGACGTCGCGGATGTAGGGCGCGATGCGCCGCGCGAGGCTCGGTGCTCCCCAGCGCGGGGCGAGCGACATGAGGAGGCACACCCCGACACCCAGCGCGGTGCCGAGCACGACGGCGTACGCCACGTCGTTCACCCCGAACGGCATCACGCGAACCACCGCCGGGGCTCGGGAAGCCGGCCGATGCGCAGCATCACGCGGTACGCGACGAACGAGACCGCGGCTCCCGCAAGGATGAGCACCACGCCTTCGGGACTGCTGTACGCACGAGTCCCCTCGGGCCGCACCGCGAGCAGCGCGAGGATCACCCAGGGCGCCGCCACCCCGAGCACCGCCGCGCCGCGGATCCACGACTGGCGCGACTCGACCTCGGCACGCAGGGCGGCATCCGTCCGCACGGAGGTCGCCAATGCCCGCAGCACCGGCGTGAGCTCGGTGCCGCCGACCTGGCGGGTCATCCGCAGCGTCTCGATGATCCGGTCGGCCACAGGGTCGGCGAGCGCGCGCTTGAGTCCGTCAGCGCTCGAGTCGAAGTGGCCCGATGCCGCGACGTCTCGCGCGAACGCCGTGAACGCGGGACGCAGCTCTGCCGGTGCCGAATCGGCAAGGCTCGACACGGCATCCGGTAAAGACATCCCCGCGCGCACCGACGCGATCAGCAGGTCGCACACGTCCGGCCACAGTGCGCGGCGCGTGCGCAGCAGGCGGGTGCGCCGCGCGCGCAGCCAGGCGAACGGGGCTACCGCTCCGGCCACCGCGGCGACAAGGCTGAGCGGCGCGACCTGGGTGAGCAGCCACGCCGTCGCGGCCGCGACGATCGCCGCCGCGGCCGCGATGATGACGACGGACGCGGGCGAGGTCCGCGCGAGGCCGGCGGATTCGAGCAGACGCACGATGCGGCCGGAGCGGTCCAGCTCACGGCGAACTCCGCCGGTCGGCCACAGCCACGGCGCCGCCGTGAGAAGGATGCCGGCGGCGAGCACTGCGCCCCACAGGAAGGTCATGCCGCATCCGCCCGGTAGACCGTCTCCGCCTGGATCACGCCATCGACGATTCCGGTCGGCGCGACGACCTCGACCACCCGGCGGGTGCCATCCGGGTCGCGCCGGCAGTGCACGACGAGGTCGACGGATGCCGCGACGGCCGGCAGCACGAATGCGGCGTCGATGTTGCGTCCTGCCAGCAGCGGCAGGGCGGCGAGCTTGCCGAGCGCCTCGCGCGCCGAGTTCGCATGGATCGTCGCGGCACCCGGGACGCCGGTGTTCAAGGCCAGCAGAAGGTCGAGCGCCTCGGCGTCGCGTACCTCGCCGACGACGAGCCGATCAGGGCGCATGCGCAGCGCCTCCTTGACCAGGCGGCGAAGGCTCACCTCGCCGTTGCCCTCGAGGCTCGGCTGCCGGCCCTGCAGTGCGACGAGATCGGCGGCGGCGACCGCCAGCTCGAACGTCTCCTCAACCGTCACGATGCGATGCTCGGGCGGGCAGGCCGCGATCAGCGCGGCGAGAAGTGTCGTCTTGCCGGCGTGGGTGGCGCCGGAGACCAGGACGCTGCTCCCGTCGCGCATGGCTGCGCGGAGGATGACGGCAGCGGAGGGCTCGAGCGACCCCGACGCCACCAGCCGGTCGAGGTCGCGGTACGCGGGCAGGAACTTGCGGACGTTCACGGCCCAGTGCCGGCGCGTGATGAAGTGTCGCGTGTTGCACGTGCCGCAACTGCAGACGACGATAATCAGCCATAGAACGGCGATCGTTCCGGCGAGACCATGTCTCCTGTCGAGCGTAGTGGCGCGGATCCCGCGACTGTGACTTGTGGTTTGTTGCATTGTTTCTTACGATGATCGATCAAATGCAACAATTTCTGCCAGCGAGCGAGCTTCGCGCCGCGTTGCTACCCAGACTTGGAATGGGTGTGCTGCGCGTGGAGGAGGCGGTGTGGCGTTCCATGGTGGGCTCGTGGGCGCAGCAGCAACGCGCCCGGCATCTCGCAACTCAGACGATTCAGACACGCGTCGCGTTGGTCGAGCGGTTCCAAAGTTTCACTGAGAAATACCCGTGGCAGTGGCAGGCTTCGGATCTCGATGAGTTCTCTGACACTTATCGACAGCGTGGCCGCGGCCGCTCGACGCTACGGCAGGTCCATGGTGGGATCCGTGGTTTCTGTGACTATCTGGTCAGCCCGGATTACGACTGGGTCGAGATTTGCGAAAAGCAGTTCGGAGAATCGCCCTCTCAGGTGTGTTTGCCGTGGAACACGATCGCGCACGTGCAGGAGTATGAAGGCGACCCCCGCCGTCGAGCGTTGACTTTCGACGAGATCCAGCAGTTGTTCGACTACGCCGATTCGCGCGTCGACGCGGTCGCTCAAAGTGGCCGGAAGGGTGCGTTGGGTGCGCTGCGGGATGCGCAAATGTTTAAGACCGCGTATGCGTTCGGATTACGCAGGGGTGAGCTGCGGGGGCTTGATCTGGCTGATCTGCATTACAACTCGCGGGTTCCGAAGTGGGGTCGATACGCGGCGTTGCATGTACGGTTCGCGAAAGCGAGCCGTGGCAGCAACCCTCGCCGACGCACCGTGTTGCTGGTGCCCGAGATGGCGTGGTGGATCGACGGAATGCGGCAATGGGTGGAAGACGCTCGGGACCGGTTTGGAACGCACGATCTCGAGGCGATGTGGGTGACGGAGCGGAACACCCGGGTGTCCGCAAAGTATCTCGACGCTCGCTTCAGCGCATTGCGGGACGGGGCGGGCTTGGATCCTGCGCTCACGTTGCATTGCTTGCGACACTCGTATGTCACGCATCTGATCGAGTACGGCTACGCGGACAAGTTCGTTCAGGAGCAGGTGGGTCATCTTCATGCGTCGACGACATCGATCTATACGAGCGTCAGCGGCGATTTCAAGAACCGTGTTCTCTCCGACGCGCTGCGCCGGTTCCGACAG
>Ga0307505_10001232_pt1 | contig 21791 bp, 15 predicted proteins | sample 23_S_MG_FD_202183 | JGI IMG/M metagenome (GOLD analysis project Ga0307505, IMG submission 202183) | Soil microbial communities from Populus trichocarpa stands in riparian zone in the Pacific Northwest, United States - 23_S | ecosystem: Environmental > Terrestrial > Soil > Riparian zone > Trees...
AAACCTCTACTTCAGACTCGGTCAATGCGGCGGTCGGTTCGTCCAGAACGAGGAGTTTCGCTTCTTTCGACAGAGCTTTTGCGATCTCAACAAGCTGCTGTTGACCGATGCCGAGGTTGCCGACCGGAACGCGCGGGTCGATGTCGAGGTTCAGATCCTTGAGCAGCTTCGATGTTCGGTGATAAAGCTCGGACCAGTTGATGACGCCGAGTTTCGAGGGCTCTTTCCCGAGGAAAATGTTCTCGCCGACGGTAAGTTCCTTAACAAGCGAAAGCTCCTGAAAGATGATCGCGACACCGGCCTCTTCCGAATCGCGAATGCCGCGAAAACGCCGGACCTGGTCGTCGATCAGGATGTCGCCTTCGTACGTGCCGTGGGGATACACCCCCGACAGCACCTTCATCAGCGTCGATTTTCCTGCACCGTTCTCGCCTACAAGCGAGTGAAATTCTCCGGCTTCGAGCGTAAAGCTAACGCCGTCAAGCGCACGGACACCCGGGAATTCCTTGACGATGTTCTTCATCTCAAGCAGCGGCATAAATGGAAACGTTTGCTAGAACCGAACAGCAGGCTCAAACAATTTACCACAAAGTTCGCCTTAGTAAAGATACGCCGCACGCATCGCACGCCTGATTTCGTCGTTCTGCATGAACCAGTACCACACCTTTCCGCTTCGCAGATTCTCCGCACTCAAAAGCGTGATCCCCTGATCGATCCCGAGAACATCTGGTCCGACCCATCCCGTGTGCGGGTTAAATGCATCGGCGAAACCATACGGGCCGTAAGCCTTGCCGTGATCGTCCTTCATCTTCCGCAGCGTCGGAATGGTAATTCCAGGGGTGAACATCAGCGAACCAGCCGGGGCACACGGCACGACCGAACCATCGGTACGATCGTGACGCGGCGGGCCGCCCCATGCGAGGTAGCCTCGCTCGGAATCCGACGCCGTCATGCCCCACATGTTCGGCCCGTATTTCGGGAACTCTTTGCTCAACTCCTCGGCAAAAAACTTCTGCTGCGCGCGGGTCGCATTGATCGAGTTCTCAAAATAGTTCATGAACGGCGGACGGCGTTCCTGCCGGTTGCGAAAGTCGACAAAGGCATGTGAGAACTGGTGAATGAACAGGGGTGTCGTCGAACCGATCCAGCGAATGCCGCGATACTCATTCCACGGCCGCTCGAACGCGTACCATGACTTCGCCGAAATGCCGTGCGTTGGCGACCCGATCCCGAGCAGATAAAGGATCGCTTCTTCGCTGTATCGAGCCCAGTAATTATTGAGAAACTGGCCGTCGCGCTTGCCGTGTGAGATTAGATACGGGTGCCCGTTCTGCATGTACTTGAAATCGATCCGCCGATAGATCTTGTCGGCGAGGTCGACGATCTGCTTGTCGTCTTTAAAGCATTGCTTGACGGTCAGCACGCCACCCATCAACAGGGCCGTGTCGATCGTCGAGATCTCACTGTTGAAACGACGCTCGCCAGTGTTGTAATCGACGAAGTGATAGAACCAGCCGTTGTCGTGGTAGGACTTATTTGCAAAGTAATCAAGCGAATTGCGGGCCCGCTCCTTTGCCTGCTGCGGCGTTACCCACCCGCGATCGGCTGCAATGCAGAGTCCGCTCAGAGCGAATCCGGATGCCGCGATGCTCGCGACGTTGTGGCTGCGGTGATCGGGCTTGCGATCGGTTCCATCAGCCGGTGAGCGGTCGAGCGTGAGGCCGTTCGCAGGATTCGTGCGGTCCCAAAGATAGCGAAAAGCACGCTTCGACATATCTTCGAGAAACACATCGTCCTCGGGCGATACACGAGCGGTCGGAACCGGATTCGTTGGTGCGGGATCGAGCGGGATCGCGCTCTGCGGCTGTGATGACAGCGGTCCGAGTTTCGGATCGACAACCTCGAACACGCTCTGCCCGCCGTTGTCGCTGCTCGTCCCGACGATCACCTGAAATTCACCGGGCTCGAGCACCGGCTTCAGGTCGCGGCCGAGGAACATCAGGTCTTTCGGCGTGATCGTGAATTCGACGGTTTTCTTTTCCCTCGGCTGCAGGGTGATCCGCTGAAAGCCTTTCAACTCGCGTACTGGGCGCGTAACGCTCGCCGCCAGATCGTGGATATAGAGCTGAACTACCTCGTCCCCCGCCACCGGTCCGCCGTTCGTAACATCAACGCTCACCGTGAGACTCTCGGTCGGCGAGATCTGAGTTTTGCTGAGCTTCACGGGCGTGAAATAGAACCTTGTATAGCTGAGCCCATAGCCGAACGGATACAACGGCGCGTTGCTCGTATCCAGATACTTCGACGAATATTTGTTCGATTCGAGCAGCGGCCGGCCCGTTCGTTTGTGGTTGTAGTAGATCGGGATCTGTCCCGTCGAACGCGGGAAAGTGATCGGCAGTTTACCGCCCGGGTTCGCGTCGCCAAAGAGCGTATCGACTATCGCAGGGCCCGCCATTGTTCCGGGAAACCAGGCGATGAGGATAGACGGTGAATTCTCGGCGAGCCAGTTGATCGTCAACGGTCGGCCGGTGATCAGCACGACTGCATAAGGTTTACCGGTCGCGTGAACGCGCTGCACCAGCTCAAGCTGGTGACCGGGAAGATCGATGTTGCTTCGCGACGCGGCCTCACCGCTCATTCCCTGTCCTTCGCCAAGCACGAGGACCGTGAAGTCTGAGTCCTTAGCGGCGTCGACCGCCTTGCCGAAGCCTGCATTAGAGTTGCATGGAATGTCGCACGCGGCCTCGTAACGCAGCCTTATATTCGGATATTTTTCGCGAAGCGACTGAACAACAGTGATCGGATCGTCGGGCTTCCCGTCGCCCGCCCAGTTGCTGTTCATTTCAGCCTTGTGGTCGGCGAGAGTGCCGATCACCGCGAGAGATCGAACATTCTTCTTGATCGGAAGGTTCTGTTCTTCGTTCCTCAAGAGAACGAAACTTTTCTCGGCCGCAAGCTTTGCGACCCGCCGGTTCGCCTCGCTGAATACCTCGCGCTTCTCAAGTTCCTCGTCCGCCCACGGATCATCGAAAAGGCCGAGTCTGAATTTCACGCGAAGGACGTGGCGGACCGCGTTATCGATCGTCGCCATCGTCACCTTCTTCTGCTTGATCAGGTCTTCGCCGTATTTGTTGTAGTATCGGCTGACCATCTCCATGTCCGTACCGGCATTCAAGCCATACATCGCCGCATCGGCCTCAGTCCGTGCGAGGCCGTGGAACATCAGCTCCATCACGGCGGTGTAGTCGCTGACGACTAGGCCGTCAAACTTCCACTCGCCGCGAATGATGTCTTTCATCACCCACGGATTTCCGGTGGCGGGCACACCGTCCAGATCGTTGAACGATGTCATGAACGAACCGACACCGGCGTCAACGGCCGCTTTGAACGGAGGGAAATAATGCTCGCGAAGAGCGCGTTCGGAGATATTGGTCGTGTTATAGTCGCGTCCGCCCTCGGCGGCCCCGTAGCCTACCCAGTGCTTTGCCGTCGCCAGCACCTTGTTCTTCGCACTGTAATCAGAACCCTGAAAGCCCCGGACACGAGCTTCGGCGACCTTCGATCCGAAATAGACGTCCTCTCCCGCCCCTTCAATGATCCGGCCCCACCGCGGATCGCGGGCGATATCGACCATCGGGGCGAACGTCCAATGTACGCCCGCCGCACGAGCCTCTGCGGCGGCAACGGCGGCAGTGCGCTCCATCATTGCAAGGTCCCAGCTAGCGGCCTCGCCCAGCGGAACCGGAAAGATAGTCCGGTAGCCGTGGATGACGTCGAAGCCCAGCAGGATCGGGATCTTAAGCCTCGATTCCAGCGCCGCGCGCTGAAGTTCGTTCGTCATCTTTGCACCGCGAACGTTCAGCGTCGAACCGAGCAGCCCCTTCCGAGCGAGTTCGCGATGCTCCGGCCGATAGGTTCCGTTCGAGTCGCCGTCAAGCTGCTGAAGCTGGCCGAGTTTTTCGGCGAGCGTCATCTGCGCGATCAGCGCGGTGATCCGCCGTTCGATCGCCTGATTCTTAGCGGACAGAGCCGGTGCCGCTGGCGTTCGCCGCTGGCTCGTAGCCGTGTTGCCGCCGCTGCCTACGATCACTGCGATCGCGAAGAATAAAGTAATGAGCTTTTTCATGGTGACTAAATAAGGTAAAGGTCGCGACCCGCACGCTGAACCACCAGGGTTTCGGGATCCTTCTGAAAGCGATCAATATCTAACTCCGTGGGATCGGCGTACCCGAGATTCGCCTTCTCACATCTTTCTTTTGAGATCTGCGACGAAAGCGTGAGCCGAAATCTCGGTTCGAAAGTGCCGTCGCTGTTCTGCCGGCCAGCATACGCCACGTGTGCAAGATGGGCAGCAACGCAAAGGTCGTCGGCAAGTTCAGGTTCGGCAGTGGCCATCTCTCTGACTCGCTCGATAGGGGCGTACCCGAATCGCTCGATCTTCTTGCCGTGCGTTCGGGAGAAATGGCTGAGATGAGGAGCAAAAATGATCAACTCGCCGCCATCCTCGATAATGCCGCCCAACTTGTAACTAGCCTTGCCGCCCGTCCAAAGTTCGTCGAAGTGCCGGTCGAGCACGGCCACGACACGCCGGTACTTTCGCCCCGTCCGTCTGATGTGTACTTCTCGGCTGACCTCCGCCGCGGCTCGAAATGTCTTGCGGAGATCGCCCGCGAACAAAGCTCGTGTTTTGATCGTTCCGTCGTTCACGCGAGAGACGACCGAAGAGAAACAGATGACCCGCGCAGGGATCATATCAGCCGCAGCCTCGATCATACGTCGGACCGGAGTATCGACCCGGCCGATCACGTTCTCGATACCCGACAGCGCTCCGATCCAATGTGTAACGTTCGTTAATTCACGGCCGGATACGCCGGGAAACAGATACTTCGCTCCGCCCGCAAAGCCCGCGACCTCATGCGGCAGTACGGCGCCAAAGATCAAGATGATGTCGCAGTTTGCCGGCGAGAGACGCCGGTTGACGCTCACCTTGACGCCGTTCGAATAGATCCCGTCTGTCAGTCCGGAAACAGTTTCTGCGCCAAGTTCTCCAAGCTCGATCAACTCGCCGGGATTGTTCCAGCGATGGTCGTGGATCTCGGATTCGCGCGTCCATGTCGCCCAGGCCTCGCGGCCTGTCTTAGCGTACTTCTCGGCATCGGTCATCGGAGCGTGTGTCCCTTGCGCGATCAGTACTTCGAACGATGTTAGCTTCTTGCCTGTCAACTCGTCGATCGCCATTGGCAGCAGGATGTGAGTGGTGTCGTCTCGCGTCTTGTCCGGGACGATGGCCACGACTCTCGATCCTTCCGGCACCGCGTCGAGAGCGCGTGAAATGATCTCGCGCATCGCGGCCCGGCCGAGATTCGCCTCGCGTGAACCTTCGCCAAATAGGTCGGCTTCCTTTTTCAGAACGGGCGACTGCATTAGAAAACTCGCTTTACACTGACGCCACTTAGCGTCGCAACATCTTTGACGGCTTCAAGCTGTACCTCGATCCCGCGTCCGTCGACGGCTGTGACGCGTACCTTGCGCGACACCTGTCGCAGCAGGCCGGCCTCGGTAAAGAGGTCGATCGGTCCGAACGGATCGGACCCATTGATCACGATCTTGAAAACCCGCTGGGAAGGAGCGGTGTGATTTCGCTCTACAAAGCGAAGGTCGATCTCGTACTCACCGTCGGGAACCGAGAAATTGTAGCCGAAATTTCCCTCCAGCACCCTCTGGAACAGAGCGTCGTCAAGGGTGCCGAGAACATTTCGCAGCGTTTCTTCCGGTTTCGAGGTGCCTTCGATCAACCGCCAACTCGCCCCTTCGACCGGAACGTCTGCCTGCCAAAGCACTCCGCCCGAATCGACGACCTCGGTATTCGAGCCAACATTTATCGCGATCAAATCGGTTTTAGTGGGGTCGGCGTATGTGACCTCAGCAATATCCGTCACGCCATCGCCAGACGCTCTGAAGGCATTCCGTCCAGCAACAAGATCGGCTTCCCACGCCTTTACCCTCTCGTTCCCAGTCCGCTTGCCGAGCGATCGGCCGTTGTGAAACAACTCGACCTCGGCGAGATTCGTATAGACCTTGATGGGCTGTTGACGAGATCCGCTTCGTTTCATCCTGTCTCGGGTAGCAATATGCAGGACTGGCTTCGTCGAATAGCTCGCACGGTAAAGAAAAGAAACGTCCTTCGACTGGCGATCGAAGGTGTACATCCCTTTCTGGTTGATATGGGGGATCGTCTCGCCGCGAAACTCGGACGCGAAATCGAATTGGTTCCAGATGTTGCTGCCAGCGATGTATGGCCTAGCTTCGATCTGTTTCAAGAAGGATTCGTGGTACATCTGCTGCCATTCGATAGAAGAATCGAACCGTCTTGGAGCGTCCGAATGTACCCGTCGGTCCGCATTCGCACCGAACTCGCTCACGATCATAGGACGCTTCGGATATCGGCGATGCTGATCATCCATGAACTTACCGAAATCATCGAACGTTTCGTAATACCATCCGTGATAGAGATTCCAGCCGACAACGTCTGTCACGGATCCAAGCCCTGACGTGTGATACTTTTCCCTCGCACCCCAATCGAACGCGATCGCGGTCGATCGCGTCGGGTCTTCCGCCTTGCAGATCGCTTCAAGCTCTTTTGCAAGATCTACCGTCGCCCGAATGTGTTCCTCGGTCTTAGGCACCGGCAGATACACCTCGTTCATATAGCCCCAAAGGATTATCGACGGGTGATTGCGGTGCTGGCGGATCATCTCACGGAGCATCGACTTTGCGTCATCGTTGAACCCTTTTGAAACGTGGATCTGGTTAACGATCGGAATCTCTTCCCAGATCAGAAGCCCAAGCCGATCGGCCGCTTCGAGCACCGCCGGGTCCTGGGGATAGTGGGCGAGCCGCAGAAAGTTGAAGCCGTTCTCCTTGATGATCTCGAGGTCGCGCACGTGATATGAGTCAGGCAGGGCGTTGCCGAGTCCCGCGTGGTCCTGATGGCGATTAGTGCCGCGAAGCTTCAGCGACTTTCCGTTAAGAAAGAACCCTTTCGCGGCGTCAAACGAAAACCAACGGAACCCAAGCGACTGCGATACTTCGTCGATCACTTTGTCGCCGTCAAATATTTTGGTTACAACTCGATAGAGCGACGGCGAATCTGGGGACCAGAGTTTCGGACTTGGTAGCCGATAATCATGCGAAATATGTGTCTCGCGTCCTACGCTGGCACGGAGTGACTTGCTGTCTTCCGATACTTGTTTGCCTTCGGGATCGAAGATCGCCGTCTTGATGGTTACGGTTTTTTCAGTAGTTCCTTTGTTAATTACAGACGCGGTTGCACGAGCGGTTCCGCTTGTGGCAGAGACTTGCGGCGTCGTGACGACAACTCCCGGCGCCGCGGAGTCACCAAAACTCACATGCACCTCATCCGTCGCGATCACCCATACATCGCGATAGATGCCGCCGTACATATTGAAATCGCCGTCGATCGGCGGGTTATCCAGGATGCGGGTATTGTCGGCTTTGACCGCGATCGAGTTCGGGGCGCCAAATCGGATTGTCTCGGTCACATCGAAAGCGAATGCCGTATAACCGCCGATATGTTTGCCGACCGATCGGCCATTCACAAAAACCTCAGCAGCTTGTCCGACACCTTCAAAGTAGAGATAGATTCGTTTCCCTCGTTGCGACTCGAGTAACAGCAATTCGCGTCGATACCATCCGACGCCGCGGCGATATCCCGGCGTATCGTCGAGTACATCCTCAGCGTTCCACGTATGCGGAACACTGATCGGCTGCCACTCGGCGCCGACCGAAGCTGTTGCAGCGTTCGCGAGATCGCCCGGGTAAAAGCTCCAGCCATCATTGATCGAGATCTTCGTTCGTGCCTGCGCTAGCGCGCCCAGCGCCGACACCATAAGTGCGGCAATAGCCAACGCGATCAGTTTTTGACGATCTCGCGTCATCTCAATTCGACCTCTGCCAACACCGGAAAATGGTCCGACGCCCAAAGGCCGTTCCATTGGTCGGCCAAAATACCGTGCTCAAGAACCTTCATTCCTGCTCGCACAAAAACGTAGTCGATCTTCCGGCCCGGTTCGATCTGCTTGAATGCCGTCCAGGTCGAATCACCGCCGAAATGCGGGTTAACGGAAACGTATTTCGCATCACTCAGTTTCATGCGTTCGTTTCCGGCCATGATCGTCTTATATGCTTCGTTCGATTCGACAACATTGAAATCGCCCGTCAGCACAAATGGCAGTTTACCTGCGATCTCACCTAGCCGGGCGACGATCAGCTTCGAACTCTCGACCCGGGCCGTCTGCCCGACGTGATCGAAATGAGTATTGAAATAGATGAACGTCTTCTTTGACCTCCGATCGCGAAACTTCGCCCACGTTACGATCCGCGGGAACGCCGCATCCCAGCCTTTACTCCCGGGGGTTTCGGTTGTCGGCGAGAGCCAGAACGTCTTGCATTCCTGAAGCTGAAACCGAGACTTGCGATAGAGGATCGCGGAATATTCTCCGGCCTCTTTGCCGTCCGTCCGTCCGACGCCGCACCACGCCATATCCGGCAGCATTGATTCCAAATCGCGAAGCTGGGTCAGCAATGCCTCCTGGACGCCAACGAGGTCCACCTTATGAAACCTGATCACGTCCGCAACCTTTTGCTTCCGGTTCGACCACGCATTCACGCCGTCGCGAGGCTCGTCGTAGCGGATGTTGAACGACATCACTCGGATCTGCTGCCAAGATTGGCCGATCGCATCTCCGCCGAATACGAAGATAGAGCCGATCATGAACAGGTAGGGGAAGATTTTCGGCATCTATGGTTTCTTGATAAGTTTCTCCGGAAAATCCGCCGGTTTCGCCTTGTCCTCGCGGCGAAGATTCTGCTGGCCCCAACGGTTGGGTTTCAGCGGAATAAACATCCCGTCGGTTCGCTCCATCAATGAGAAAAGCTGCTCTCGCATCTGGTCAACAATCCGCTTATGCTCGATGCTGTTGATCAAATTTCGTGATTCCAGCGGATCTTCGAGCAGATCGTACAGCTCGTTGATATCCCAAAGGCCGTAGTAGTTGATGTACTTGTAACGACTTCCGCGAAGCGCATGCATCGTCGGTGTCTGTGGAAACGCATATTCCCAGTAATACTCATACATCAGATTGTCACGCCAGGTGGTTTTCTCACCACGCAAGATTTGGAGATAGCTCTGCCCGTCCATATTCGCCGGAGCTTTTAGCCCCGCGAGTTCGAGGAACGTCGGAGCCAGATCGATATTGGCGACCACCTCGTCCGGCTTCGAACCTGCTTTGATCACCGACGGGAGCTGCATCACCAGCGGCACCCGCATCGATTCTTCGTATGCCGTCCGCTTGTCGATCAATCCATGCTCGCCGAACGCAAACCCGTTGTCGCCCATAACTGCGACAAGAGTGTTTTCCGCCATCCCCTTTTTCTTTAGAACTTCAAGGATCTGCCCAAGCCCTTCATCGACCGCCAGTAAGGTCTCCGCATAAGCCTTGTAATATTCCTCAATATCAAGCGTGCTGTGATACGGGAATTCGACGCCGTGCCAGGAGTTTCGCTGATTGCGGACCCACATCGGTGCATCCGATACGTTCGACGGGTCCATCGTTTTCGGCCGCGTGAAGTTCAGCCCGTCATACCGTTTCTTATGACGATCGGCAGGGATGAACTCCGCATGCACCGCCTTGTGCGACAAGTACATCATGAACGGCTTGTTTGCCTTGCGTCCGTTGAGCCATTCAAGTGCGTAGCCGTTCAATTCATCGGTAATGTAGCCCTTCTGTTTGACCCGTTTGCCGTTAACATTCAAGCCATCGGCGTGCGGCAGGTAATGGCCCTGTGCCTTGAACGATATCCAATGATCAAAGCCTGGACGAGGATCATCTAACGGCCCGCCCATATGCCACTTCCCGATAAAGGCTGTCTCGTAGCCGGACTTCTGAAGATATTGTGGGAAGAATGTCAGCCCGTCAGGCAAGGCACTGTCGTTATCCACGACCTTGTGGCGATGAGCGTACTGGCCGGTAAGTATCGATGCCCGCGACGGTGAACACAACGCGGTCGTCACGTACGCATTCGGCAGATACGCCCCGTTCTTCGCGATCGCGTCCATGTTCGGCGTCTTGATGAACGGCTGCGAGTTGAGAAACCCAAGCGCGTCGTAACGCTGATCATCCAGAAGGACGAAAATAATGTTGTATTTCTTGGCGTTCGGCAAGCTGGCGAGTTGCAGCAACGGCTGTTGCCCCGGCACCAACCCGGCAAGAAAAGCTAGTGCAAGGACTGTCGCAGCGACTTTCTTCTGAAAAGGTTGCCGTCCGATCTGCATGGATGCTCCGATGGGCGACCGGATCAGTGACCTCGGTCGAAGATAAAGGCGTGGAAAGTTTTGAAGCGATCCACGCCTTCTGCTGCAGCGAAACCGGTTCGTTAGAAGCTGAACCGGGCCTGGAACTCTCCGACGCGGCCCGAAAGGCCGTTCGTCGGTATACCAAAGGCCGCATTGTTTACTCGCGTCGGGTTACTGTTGGAACCAAACGGAGCGAAGTTCAACTGATTGAACACATTAAAGAAATTGAACTTCAGATCAAGACCCGCTGTTTCGCTCCATAGGCCGAATCGCTTGCCGATCGAGACGTCGGTAACAAAGTACTTCGGTCCGTGGAACGTATTTCGTCCGACTCCCGGTGGGAACGACAGGGGATTCGAGTTGAACGGAAAGGCCGTGGTAAAGACGTTGTTGCAACCGGCTCCGACTTCACAGTTTCCTCCGACGAAGCTTCCCGGGAAAAGGCCTCCGGTCAGAAATTCGTCATTCGAATTCCCGCGCGGAGCGGTCCCGTCGTATCCGATCGGCCTCGGGTCGCAGAAATTGGAGCTCGATGTGGTTGCACCCTGAAGACAACTGCCCGTCCGCGGCGTCCACGGATAACCGGTGTTGTACGTTACGATCGTACCGATCTGCCATCCACCGAGGAGTTTGCCCTTCAACGAACTCTGGTTGGAGTAGAAAGGAATATCCCAAACCGCCGCAAAGTTCATATTGTGACGTGTATCGAAATCCGACCGGCCGTACTCCTCGCCTTGGTCGACCGGATAGGTCTGATTTGTACACGCACACGGAGCTTCAAACGACACGGTGTCAAGACTCTTTCCGAACGTATAATTAGCTACCAAGCTAAATCCATTGGTGAACCTGGTCCTAAGGCTCGCAAGCATTGCGTTGTAATTCGTGATCACGTCCGGGACCGCATAAAAGACGGATCCGAAGTTATTCACGCCTGCGGGTTCACCTTGACGAGTAATGTGGATCGGCTCAATACGGGTAAAGTTCCGTCCTCTCGTTCCCGTGTAACCGAGCGTCGCAACCGTTCTCCAGGGAAGCTCATATTGCCCTTCAAGCGAATAACGCCAAACATTCGCATTCGGAAATTCTCTCGGCGAGCCATAGATCTCGGGCCCGGCCGCCGGGCTAAGTCCGTTGTGCACGGGATAACCGAAGATCGAGCCATCGGCACTCAACGCAAAATTCATTCGCTGGTACACAAGTAAGTCGTTCCCGCTCGGCCCTCCGCAACAGAGGTTGTAGAGCTGTGTCGGACCGCCAGGATTACGGCGAGCATTGTTCAGCAGAGCGTTCGGGAGCCTGTCGTAGGCGATTCCCGTGCCGCCGCGGATAACAAGCTTGTCGCCAAAACCACCCGGAGACCACGCAAAACCAACCTGCGGGCCGAAATTGTTCCAGTCAGGATCGGTCAAGGTATCACGAACCTCGAGCGTCGCACCGGTCAGGCCGCCGCCCGGTCCCAGGTTAAGATTGCTCATGACATTTCTGTCAGGAACTATCGGGCCCAGATATTCCCATCGCAAACCCAGGTTGAGGGTCAAATTACGGCTGGCCTTCCAATCGTCCTGGACAAAGAATGCGCCGCCGGTCGTATGATAGATCGTGTCGTCCGGAGTCGGCTTTCCAGTTGGACTCGCCCCAACCGATTCAAACACCGGCGTACCGTTAGCAAAATTCCAGGGACGAGCAAACGAGAAAAGAGGCCGGGCCCGGCTGATCGTACCTCCGGCGTTTACATCACGGTTGAGCTGGGCACCAAACTTCAGCACGTGGTTTCCGGCGATCTTTGTAAGCGCGTATCGGAAATCGTATTGACGGTCTTTGAAGGTTCCGGGCTGCGGAGATCCCCACCGAAGCCGGCCGCCCCAGATAGCCTCGACCTCGATTCGCGGAATCCCAAAATCGTTCTCAGGGTTCGACGCGACCTCGTCAAACCCCCACCCGCTATAACTGACGCGTGCCTCATGAAGCCAGGTGGGTGTAAGAGTCTGATTGAAAATGACCGCCGTTGCAAAGTTCATTCGATCGGAGAAAAAATCCGCCTGCGGGCGGCTCTGCGAATCACTGTTCATTCCGCCCGAACGAAAAGGCGTGACTGTACCGGTGACCGCCAACTTGGCGTCGTCGGTCAACTGGAAATCGACGCGGCCGAAGAACTGGCTGCCTCTATTGCTGCGCTCGTTCGGGAAGTTTCCACACTGAACATCAGGAATGCCATCCGGTCCGCCGCCTATATTGTTATTTGGAGCAAACGTTCCGTAAGTGCCCACAAGTGAACCGAAATCAATTCCGTTATTGACCAGCACGCCGCCGTTGCTGGCGTCGGGATTGTCGCCGACAAAGTCATTCAGCGCTATTCCCGACTGCCCGCAGAACCAACGGCGTCCAACGGTTATGCCCTGCGCGTTAACGCTACCGGCTGACAACTGAGGCGTAACCAATTCCAGGATCCTCGGATCGCCTCCGGGAGCGCCTATAACCGCCGCGGTAACCGTTCCTGCGCGTTGCGCCAAGATCGCACTCCATACTGCGGAGTTTCAACCCAAGAAAAATATGGAACATTGGTTTGCTCCCGAACGCCCTCATAAGCAAAGAAAAACCAGCTTCGGTCCCGTCCCGAGTTAATGAGCGGACCGCCCTCTCCGAAATTGAAGAATGGCAGTTGGCCTCCGATGCTGCCGCCATACGAATTGAACTTCCGCTGTACTTTCTTTGGGCCTTCAATGTTGAGGGTGCCTATTCGACCGGGCATCTTGTTGAATGCGTTCAGCGACGGATCATTGAACTTATAGAACAAACTGCCGTGCCAATCGTTTGTGCCGTTCTGCGTAATCGTCTTGATGCTCGCACCTGCGTTGCGTCCGTCTTCGGCAGAATAAGTCGAAGTGAGCACCTGGATCTCTTTTACGATCTCCTGTGAGGGAGTGATGATCGCCGCTCCACCCCATGACTGGCTGTTGACGCTAACTCCATCGACTTGATAGTTGTTGGAGCTAAGTCGCTGGCCGTTTGCGGAGATCGGCACTTGGTTCTCAGTTTGGAAGATCGAACTGTTCGATCCACCGGGACCGGATGTGTTGGGCAAGCCCACCGAGTTTCCGTCACCATTGCGGGCTCCAAGCCCAACGATGCCCGGTGAAAGGCGGATCAACTCATAAGGGTCGCGTCCAATTTGTGGAAGCCGCTGGATCTCTTGCGTCGTGACGGTTCTCCTGATGCTCGCGTCCTCAGTTTGCAGCGGAGCCCCTTCGGCTTCGACCGTGACAACCTCGGAGATCGAACCGGTCTGAAGCACTACATCCTGACCCTTGATCGCTTCAGCATCCACCTTAACGTCGTCGACGACCGTTTTGCTGAAGTTCTCTTTCTCGACCGACACTGAATAGTTGCCCGGCGACAACGCCGAAAATCGGTAGAACCCGTCCTCGGTCGTCACAACCGACTGTGACTGATTGGTAGTCCTGTTGGTCAGAGTCACCTTTGCGCCCGGAACGGCCGCTCCGTTCGCGTCGCTGACAAAGCCTTGAATGCCAGCACGGAACTGGGCTGATACGATGACCGCAAAGGCCAGCATCAGTGATGTGACCGCCACGCTTCTAAACAGACCGAATACGATTCGCCGCATAGAATCCTCCAAGATTTGCTCAAATTCGAGAGATGGTATCGCCTGATCTAGAAAACGGAAACAAACTTCGGGCCGGTTTGAATAAATCGTTTTACTAAATCGTTTTAGTAGGCAAGTTATAGCACCCGAAATAACAGGTGTCAAGGAAAAACTAAAACCCGAGCGGATACGAGAAAATGGGTTTAATAGAGTGTTTTTACGACAAAATCGGACCTATTTTCAATTGGTATGACCAATTTCACCCGGTTTAGTCTCCGGATACCTTGAATTAAATTGAAGGAAGTGCAATTATCTCACGCTGTGCCTCGAAGACCCGAAACCACCAAGCCAAAGAACGGACGGAAGCCCCGTGAGGGCGAGGCGGTAAGCCTCAAGGACCTGGCACATCACCTCGGCTTATCGCCAACGACGCTGTCGTTGGTACTCAATAATTCGCCGCAATCCGCATCGATCCCCGAGGAAACAAAAAAAAGGATCTTCGCCGCTGCGCGGGAACTGAAGTACCGCCCGAACTATCTGGCACGGTCGCTTCGCGTGCAGAAGACAAGCACGATCGGCGTGATCGTTCCGGAGTTGAGCGACGGATATTCGTCGATGGTCTTGAACGGGGTCGAAGCAACGCTTTCAACGGCGGATTACTTCTATTTGACCGCTAGCCATCTCCACAAAGAAGATCTCCTTGAGCGGCTGCCGCGGCTATTGGTGGAACGGCAGGTTGAGGGCATTATCGCTGTCGACACGCCGATCCGGTTCGAACCGTCGATACCGATCGTAAATGTTTCCGGCCATGCTGAGGTAGCCGGAGTCACTAATGTCGTTCTCAACCACCAGCATGCCGCTGAGCTTGGAATCGGCCACCTGTATAATCTTGGTCACCGGCGGATCGCGGTGATCAAGGGGCAAGAGTTTAGTTCGGACACGGTAATACGTTGGGAAACGATCCGTGCCGCCGCAGCGAAACGCAATATCCCGATGGACCCTAAACTCACGGTCCAGTTGCAGGGCGATTCTCCGTCACCTGAAGTTGGGTACTCCGCGATGAAGACGCTGCTTGCGAGCGGCGAAGCGTTTACGGCAGTTTTTGCTTTCAACGATATCTCGGCGATTGGAGCAATTCGGGCCTTGGACGAGATGGGATTGCGGGTTCCGGCCGATGTTTCGGTTCTCGGGTTCGACGATATCTATGCCGCCGCGTTTCACAACCCCGCGTTAACGACGATCCGCCAGCCCCTGTTCGAGATGGGCAGCATCGCCGCAAAGACCTTGCTTGAGCGGTTGACGGGCGAGTCGAACGGCGACATTCCCCGCGAGGTCAGTGTCGAGCCGACGATCATCGTCCGTCAATCGACCGCACGTGTTTCGGGTTGATCGCTTGATCGCCTCTTTCTCAGCTACTGGCTCGACGTTTCTCCTCTCAGGCTTCAAAGATTTATATTTAACCTATGTCCGAAACAACAGCGATCGAGTCTGTATTGCACGAAGAGCGCGTCTTTCCGCCGCCTGCTGAGTTTGCCGCGAACGCCCACATCAAGAGCTTTGAAGAATACGAGCGTCTCTACGATGAGGCTGCAAAGGATCCGGCGGCCTTCTGGGCGAAGCAGGCCGAGGGTCTGCACTGGTTCAAGAAATGGGACACGGTTCTCGAATGGAACGAACCTTTCGCAAAATGGTTCGTTGGCGGAAAGCTGAACATCTCCTACAACTGTCTCGACCGGCATCTAACGACAACACGCAAAAACAAAGCCGCCTTCATCTGGGAAGGCGAGGCGGGCGAGCAGCGGACGCTGACCTATCTACAGCTTCATCGCGAGGTATGCAGATTCGCGAATGTTCTTAGGAAGCTTGGGGTTCAAACCGGCGACCGGGTCGCGTTGTATATGCCACTGGTTCCGGAGCTGGCGATCGCAATGCTCGCATGCGCTCGGATCGGTGCGACCCACACGGTGATCTTCGGCGGATTCTCGGCAGACGCGATCCGCGACCGTGTGAATGACGGACAATGCAAAGTCATTGTCACCGCTGACGGTGGCTATCGTCGCGGGAGCGAGATCAAACTCAAACCGATAGTCGATGAGGCCGTCGCAAACACCCCGAGCGTCGAAAATGTGGTCGTGTTCAAACGGACCGGCACAGAGGTCAAGATGAAAGCCGGCCGCGATCACTGGTGGCACGAGCTGATACAAACGGTTGATGCAAATTGCCCGGCGGTCGAGCTTGATTCCGAACATCCGCTATACATTCTCTACACGTCCGGGACGACGGGTAAGCCGAAGGGTATTCTGCACACCACGGGCGGCTATCTGACTCAGACGGCGTATACCACCAAGATGATCTTCGACCTCAAGGACGAGGATATTTATTGGTGCACCGCCGACATCGGTTGGGTTACGGGCCACAGCTATGTCGTGTACGGCCCGCTGGCTAACGGAGCGACCGTCTTCATGTACGAAGGTGCACCGAACTTTCCCGACTTCGACCGTTTCTGGGACATCATCGAGCGTAATCGGATCACGATCTTCTACACAGCACCGACCGCAATCCGGGCGTTCATCAAATGGGGCGAGCAGTATCCGCTCAAACACGACCTTTCGTCACTGAGATTGCTTGGGACAGTTGGCGAGCCGATCAATCCCGAAGCGTGGATGTGGTACCACGAAGTGATCGGCAAACGTCGATGTCCGATAGTGGATACATGGTGGCAGACTGAAACGGGATCGGCGATGATATCGCCGTTGCCGGGTGCGACACCGACCGTTCCTGGCACCGCGACTCGCCCGCTACCCGGGATCATTCTCGATGTCGTAACAAAAGCCGGGAAATCGGTTGGCGTGAACGAGGGCGGCTACCTCGTCGCCAAGCATCCGTGGCCGTCGATGCTACGGACTCTGTGGGGCGACGACGAGCGCTACAGGCAAGCCTACTGGTCGGAGATCCCCGGATTCTACTTCGCCGGCGATGGTGCACGCCGCGACGAGCGGGGTTACTTTTGGATCATGGGCCGCGTCGACGACGTCATAAACGTCAGCGGACATCGTCTCGGCACGGCCGAGGTCGAATCGGCCCTTGTTTCTCACGAAGCTGTCGCTGAAGCGGCAGTTGTCGGACGCCCCGACGATCTCAAAGGCCAGGCGATCTCCGCATTTGTTACACTTGAAGGCGGCCGCGAAGGAAGCGATGCCTTAAAGCACGAACTCCGCACGCATGTCGCAAAGGAGATCGGGGCTTTAGCGAAACCGGACGACATTCGCTTTACCGATGCGCTGCCGAAGACGCGTTCAGGCAAGATCATGCGGCGATTGCTCCGAGAGATCGCAGGCGGCGGAGCGGTCGCTGGCGACGTGACCACGTTGGAAGACTTGTCGGTGCTCGAGAAACTGAGACAGGACGAAGAGTAGTTGAATGTCGGATAAGGAAACATTACCGAACCCGAGTTTAGAACTCGCCGAGGCGGGGCAGGAATTTTATCGCCGCGGATGGGTGCTTGGGACGAGCGGGAATTTTAGTATGCTCCTCGCCCGCAAACCGCTGAGGGTCTGCGTTACGGCCAGCGGGATCGAGAAGGGCAAACTCGATGAAACGAATTTTCTTGAGCTTGATGACGATGCAGAGATATTGCAGGGCTTTGGCAAACCGTCGGCCGAGACTCTCATCCACCTAACGATCTATCGGTTCCTTCCAAAGGCTCGTTCGATCTTGCATACCCATTCGGTTTGGGGAACTATCCTTTCCGATCAATTTTTCGAGCAGGGCGCCATCGAGATCGAAGGATACGAGATGCTCAAGGGCCTCGCCGGCGTTACGACACACGAGCATCGCGAGCGGGTCCCGATCGTGGAAAATTCGCAGGACTATGTTGCCCTCGCCCACGTGATCGAGAACGTCATCCGCGAGAACGACGGGATTCACGGCATCTACCTGCGGCGGCACGGACTCTACACTTGGGGTGAGACTGTATCTGATGCTCGTCGGCACGTCGAGATATTCGAGTTTTTGTTTGAGGTATTGGGAAGGCAGTTGCGATAGTTTCGCAAGTAAAATGGCGATGGCCGGGATACTTCATTCATACGAATTCGTACAGTGTCCTAACTGCACTGGGATGTTGAGAACTTTTGATCCGACTTGCCCAAAATGCGGACTCTCAGCAAGCGAGGAAGGAGTATTCGAACTCGCTCAAATCGATTCAAAGAACGAACAGTCCCTTGCCGATGCCCAAACTCTGACCCTTTATGCGACGGCTCCGTATCCGCTATTCCTAATTGCATGGCTCTTCTCGGAAGCGATTCCGGAAGTCTCCGTATCTTGTATTTTCTTCACAGCTGTCTACTCAGGGGTTTTCTGGTGGAAGCTAATAATGTGGCGGGAACATTCCACCAACGAGTTTCCTGACGAACGCTTCGACGAAGCACGGAGAATCAAGAATCGTGCGGCCTTCATAGGAGCCCTGGCGTCGGCTATCATACTAGTAGCGTTCAACGTTATTTTTTCGAGACCTAGGTAGATATGGCAGTAGTAGATGTACCCAGAAAAGATTTGCGACTGACCGACGCGACGGAGATAACAGCTTACCTCTCCGGCATCGGCATCGATTACGCAAGGTGGGCGAACCTCAAACAGGTTTCCGAAGACGCGACCGACGAGGAGATTCTCGACGGATACACGGACGAGATCGAGGAACTGAAGCTCAAGGGCGGATACGTGACCGCCGACGTTATCAACATCGTGCCGACTACGCCGGGGCTCGACGTGATGCTCAATAAATTCAACCGCGAACACTGGCACGACGAGGACGAGGTCCGGTTCATCGTAAAGGGGCACGGCCTGTTTCACATCGCGCCCGAAGGCGGCGATGTCGTGTCGATCGAGATGGAAGCGGGGGATATGATCCGCGTACCGCGCGGAACGAAACACTGGTTCAACCTCTGCGGCGACAAGACCGTTCGCGCGATCCGCCTTTTTCAAGATATGTCCGGATGGACGCCGCATTACACGGAATCCGGAGTCGATACCGGGTATCAGCCACTTTGCTTCGGCGTGAACTACATCCCGGCAAGTGTTTAGCCCGCGAAATACGCGAAAGAACAATAATACTTTAGAATCAGAATTTCGCGTCATTTCGCGTATTTAGCGGGCAAACTCATTGCGATGAAGGTGATCCTCCTCGACATCGAAGGCACGACGACGCCGATCGACTTCGTTCACAAGGTTCTCTTCCCGTTCGCGAAAGAACGGATAGGAAAGTACGTCGAGCAACATTTCGACAAGCTATCGAACGAGATCGCTCAACTTGTCGATGAAAGCTCGCACGACGAAACTTATACCGTCCCAGTCGACCCGACCGAGCCCGGTTCCATCGCTGCCTATCTCGAACACCTCATCGACATCGACCGCAAATCAACACCGCTAAAATCGATTCAAGGAAACGTCTGGAAAGAAGGCTATGAAGCCAGCGAACTGAAGTCGATCGTCTACGAAGACGTCCCGCCCGCGTTCGAACGTTGGGCGAACGAAGGCCGAAAGATCGCCATCTATTCGTCCGGCAGCATCCTCGCGCAACGGCTCCTTTTCCGCTACACGAACCATGGCGATCTAACGCCATTCCTTTCGCACTACTTTGACACAACGACTGGCGGCAAACGCGAAGCGGAGAGCTACAGACGAATTGGAGAAGCTATAGGCCCGAATATTGAAGAGGTCCTATTCGTTAGCGACATACCGGCCGAACTCGACGCGGCTCGGGCGGCCGGGCTTTCAACCCTCCTGTCGCTCCGGCCTGGCAATGCTGAAGTCGATAAAGATACATCACACCGAACTATCAGTTCATTTGCCGAGATCAGCTAAGTTTCGAAATAGAGATGATAGTGCTTAGCGCAGCCCGGATTGAATGCCGCTGAGCATCGCGTGCAAGTGTTCGCGCAAGCCAGATATTCATCGACCGATAACTGATGACCGCATGAGCCGCAGAGGATCGCTTTCTCCTCGAACTCTTCTTTCGGCCAGACGGACGGCTCATGATCGGCCGCCGCCGCGTGGCAGTCGAAACACGGATACCAGAGGCCGCAGCATTTGAATTTGATCGCGATGATATCGAGCGGCGAGTACCAGTGGCCGCAGCGAGTGTCGACATCAACATCGACTCCGTGTACTTCGCATCCGTGAACAGTTCGCATGAATAAACCAACCCGCTTTGGTAATATCAATAGTATGGCAGAACTTGAAACGGCGACTCTTGCGGCAGGGTGTTTTTGGTGTGTTGAGGCGGTGTTCGACGATCTGGTCGGTGTCGAGGATGTCGTGTCCGGCTACTCGGGCGGGCATAAAGAAAACCCCACGTATCAGGAAGTATGCTCCGAAACCACCGGCCACGCAGAGGTCGTCCAGATCAGGTTCGACCCCGAGAAACTCGCCTTCGCCGACTTGCTCCGCGTATATTTCACGGTCCACGATCCAACGACCATGAATCGTCAGGGCAACGACATCGGTTCGTCGTACCGTTCCGCCATCTTCTACCATTCGCCTGAGCAGAAGGCGACGGCCGAAGAAATAATCAAGGAAGTGACCGAGGCCGCGATCTACGACAACCCGATCGTCACCGAGGTAACCGCCTACGACAAATTCTGGCCCGCCGAGAATTACCACCAGGAGTATTTCGCCAACAATCCCAACCAGCCGTACTGTGCCGCCGTCGTCGCTCCAAAGGTCGCGAAGTTTCGGCAAAAATTCGCAAACCGGTTGAAAAAATAAACCGTTGACTTTGTTGAGCGTTGTTTGCTAATGTTTAGCGTGGCTTGGTTGCTCCCGAGCTCCTTCCCATTTTTCCCACTCCCAATAAATCATATCTAGCTTCGTAGGCGGGTTCGGATCTCCGGCAGGGTTCGTAGCATTCGCTCAAGCCACAACTCTATGAATCTGCAAAAATCACGCAGCCTTTTTCGTGCTGCGCTCGTTCTCACCCTAACCGTTTTCGCATTTCTCGGCGTTGCTTTTCTCGATTCAGATACGACGAGCGCGCAGAAATTGGGCCGAAAGGAACCAGTGGTCGAAGTTGGTAAAGTTCCGGGTTCCAATGCCGTCATGGCCGGAACCATCACCGGCCGCGTGTTCCAGGATTTCAACGGGAACGGCCTTTATGAGACGTCGAGCGGAACGACGGCTGCGCCGACTGCGGTTGATATCGGCGTTGCGAACGTGACGGTTTCCGCCTACAGCTCAGCAGGAACACTCGCGGGAACGGCAACAACGGCGGCCGACGGGACTTACAGTCTTGCAGCCGGCGGGACTGGCCCGTATCGACTCGAGTTCACGACTATCCCTGCCGGATATTCTCCATCGGCTCGCAGCACCGATTCGGTTTCTGGCGGAAGTTCATCCAACGCCGGTTCAACCGTTCAGTTCGTCGCGGACGGCAATACAGCTGACGTGAATCTCGCATTGAATCGGGCACAGGACTATTGCAGCAACAATCCCGAGCTTTGCTCACAGCTTTACGGCGTCGGTGACGCGACTCAGCCCGAAGCGGTCTTCACGATCCCGTACACCGCCGGCAGCACGCGAACCACCGGCGGAACACCTGTAACCGACTTTCAATCGCCGGGCAATACGAGCCTCGCGACAACCGATCAGGTCGGCACGACATTCGGCATCGCATACCATCGCCAGACGCGGCGGATCTTCGTTTCTTCGTATATGAAGAAGCACGCCAAATTCGGCGCGGGCGGGCCCGGAGCGATCTATCAGATCGACCGCAACTCGGGCGTTGTCTCGCAATACGTCAATTTCGACACGGTTTTCGGT
>Ga0307505_10001233_pt1 | contig 21773 bp, 21 predicted proteins | sample 23_S_MG_FD_202183 | JGI IMG/M metagenome (GOLD analysis project Ga0307505, IMG submission 202183) | Soil microbial communities from Populus trichocarpa stands in riparian zone in the Pacific Northwest, United States - 23_S | ecosystem: Environmental > Terrestrial > Soil > Riparian zone > Trees...
CGCGGAACTGAGATTGAACTCAACGTTCCCGGACGCCTTGCCTACGAACATTGGGAGATAAGTTCCGTTTCAAGGCTCGTCGACAGATTGTTCAAATACTCCAAAGAAAAATAGGATGGTGTTGAATGAGTGAAGGCGGAAAGATCAGGGTAATGACCGTCGACGATCATCCTCTTATGCAGGAGGGGATCGCAGCGCTCGTCAACAACCAGTCCGACATGGATGTTGTTGGCACGGCATCTTCGGTAAGCGAAGTCCTGGCGGTCTTCACTGAGTGCGCGCCCGATGTCGTCCTGATGGATATGCGTCTTGGTGATGGAAACGGCGTCGATGCCACGGAGTCTTTGCTCTCCATTGACCCTAAGGCCCGGATCGTGATTCTCACGATGGTCGAGGGCGACGTAGGTATTCGTCGCGCCCTGAAAGCCGGGGCGAAAGGTTACATTCTGAAAACTATGCCGCCGAAGGAACTTCTTCAGGTCATTCGAAATGTCCACGCAGGCCGAAAGCACATTCCCCCGGAGATCGCGTCGCAGCTAGCCGAATATTTTGGAGACGACGCGCCGACTTTTCGAGAGATCGAAGTTCTCGCGTTAGTTGCCGAGGGTCTTAAAAATCGACAGATTGCCGAACGCCTCTTTATTTCCGAAGAAACTGTAAAGGCTCATATTAGGCATCTGATGGACAAGCTCGGCGCAAGCGATCGAACCCAAGCAGTATCGATTGCCGTACGGCGCGGAATCATACAACTCTGACCGTATTCGGCTTAGACTTTGACGTGGAGTCTTGCGATCAGAATGTGTCCCCGTCCGGGCGAACGTCGACGCCGCCATACACCGTTTAATCAACTTACCTAAGCGTGACAATATTGCCAGCTAATTATCCAGCCTTTTACAGCTTGGAGCATAAATTCTCGTCTGTTTGAGTATCGACGGTCGTGACGCTCATGTCTGAGTGTGCAAATTCGTACAATGAGTGGTTTAGGATTCCTTCGAATCACCTCGCTCGAAAAAATTCTTCTCAAATTGTGGGGACTAAGAAATCCTTTGAATATTCGGGACCTTTGTCGGATACATAAGATAGACAACGCTATGGATGAATCCGCAGCCATTAGAAAGTGTCAGGAGGGTGAGCCGAATGCGTTCCGTTACGTAGTCGAGCGTTATCAAAAACAGGCTGTTAGTCACGCCATGGCTATTCTGATAAATCGTGACGACGCGTTGGATGCCTCTCAGGAGGCATTCCTCGACGCATTCAGAAACATTAGGACCTTTGATAACGCGAGGCCGTTTTATCCTTGGTTTTACGTTCTGCTGCGAAATCGGTGTTACAAGATGGCGGCCCGACGCCGCGAGTTGGAGAACGTCGACGACGCTGACATCATTGCAGCGCAGCCGGGCATTTCGGAGGAAGAAAGGTTGACACTCGAGAAGGCGTTGCATTCTTTATCGGACGAGCAGCGCGAGATCGTAACCCTGAAGTATTTCGACGGTCTTTCTTATGATGAGATCGCCGGGCGTCTAGAGATTCCCAAAGGGACGGTTATGAGCAGGCTGTTTCATGCACGGAGGAATCTGCAATTGAAACTGGCTACTTAATAGAAGGTGAATATGAGTGAAATTAGCTGCGAAAACGCACAGATCGCAAAGATGGCTGAGGCAGACGGCGAGGTGTCGGAGGATGGACAAAAGGCGGCTCTCCATTTCGAACAATGTGACAAATGTCTAGTCGAATTCTCACTGTTGCAGGCAGTTGACGCAAGTTTTGTCAGGCACGCGCGGCTGGAACATAAAGCCGACCTTTGGCCCGTGATCGAGAACCGGCTTGCGAATGCCCGGTCGAGGAAGGGGGGTTGGCTTCCGTTCGCGGGCCTTGGTGTTGTTCTCGTCGCGTACAAACTTTTTGAGCTTTTGCCCGAACAGGGGCCCGGGCTTGCGTTCCATCTAGTGCCGGTGGCGATTGTCATGATCCTGTTCCTGTTAATAAAGGTAAACCCGTTCAGGGTAGATACCGAACTCACATTCGAGAGGTAATAAATTATGCCCGATATACAACATAAGGAATCATTGATCTATGGCCAGAAATACGCGTTCGCGAGCATCTCGCTGATACTGGGAATATTTTGCTTCGTCAATCTGTTGGGGCTGGAAAAGCCGATCCTTGCAATAGTTTTTGCGTGGCTGGCGCTTAGAAAACATCCCGAACCGGCGCTGACCGAGCACCGAATTTGGGCAAAAACGGGACTGGTCCTTGGAATCATCACGCTGATAGTCGTCCCAACTATTCTGATTCTAAACTACGATCGTATTTTTGAGTTCATCGCATTGCTTTCAAAGCTTGACGGCGGACGATAGGCAGACAGGAGAAATTAAATGAGAAAGACAGCGAAATTGGGTTCCCTATTAGTATCGTTAGTCGCAGCGGTTATTACTGCGTTTCCCCAGAACGGAACCGTTACGCTTGAAGGAAACTGGATGGGCGCTCTGGATCTCGCGGGCGCTAAGCTGCGACTCGTTCTGAAGGTTGAGAAAGGGGCCAGCGGTTATACCGCCAAACTCGACAGCATAGATCAGGGCGCTAAAGATCTCCCGATCGACACGGTGACGTTCGAAGGAGGCGAGGTTGCTTTCGCGGCCGCACAGTTCGGGATGGCTTATAAGGGGGCGATGAATGGCGACGGAAACGAGATCGTGGGGAAATTCAGTCAGGGTGGTTCCTCGAGCGCGTTCGTTTTCACACGTATAAGCGAGGCGCCAAAAGTTCTCACCCGCCCCCAGGATCCGGTCAAGCCCTACCCGTATAACGAGGAAAGTGTCACTTACAGAAACGTTACTGACAACTTGAAGCTGGCGGGCACGCTGACCCTCCCTCGTGCGGTCGGGAAACATTCGGCAGTTATATTGATTTCGGGCAGCGGCGGCCAGGACCGTGATTCATTCGTATTCGGGCACCGACCCTTTCTGGTGCTCGCCGACCATCTGACGCGCAACGGGATCGCCGTGCTTCGCGTGGACGATCGTGGGATGGGCGAATCGGAACTCGGCAGTCTCGACGCTACCAGCGAGAATTTCATGGGCGACGTTCTCGCGGGTGTTGAGTTCCTGAAAAGCAGAAACGATATCGACCCGAAAAAGATAGGGCTCATAGGACACAGCGAGGGCGGGATAATCGCTCCGATGGTTGCCGCCAAGTCCCGCGACATTGCTTTCATTGTTTTGCTCGCAGGCATGGGCCAGCGAGGCGAAGACGTAATTTACACTCAAAATGAGCTGCTGGGAAAAGCCGCCGGAACACCCGCTGACGCGATCGCAAACAACATCAAATTAGCGCGCTCCGCCCATGCAGTCTTAAAGGCTCACGCCGACAAGAAGCAGATCGAGGCCGGCATCAATGGGATGCTCGACAAATACGCAGCTGGAATGACCGATGCCGACCGAAAAGCTTTCGAGCCTGCGGCCGCTAATATAAGGTCGTCGATGGGAATATACACAATGCCGTGGTTTCGATACTTTATTATGTTCGACCCGGTGCATACGCTGAAACAAGTCAAAGTGCCAGTCCTCGCTCTCAACGGCGAACTCGATCTACAGGTCGCCTACAAAGAAAATCTCGGTCCCATCGCCGCAGCCCTTAAGGCTGGAAAAAACAAGGACGTGACGACGAAGTCATTCCCTAAGCTCAATCACCTCTTCCAGACGAGTCAGACGGGACAGATATCGGAGTACGCACAGATCGACGAGACGTTTTCACCGGAAGTCTTGACCACGATCAGTGAGTGGATTCGGAAACGCCTCTCGAAACTAAGGGAACGAAGCGAAGAATAGATCACTGATCCTTTATCAACGCCTTTCTTTTCCGATTTCGCCACATAGTGCGGTAAACGCCCGCAAACTCATCGCGAAAACTCTATCGTTTCGCGTTGGCGGGCTCATTGGTTGGGCTTATTTGGGTTGTGAAGCTTGCAGCGGCATCAGCCGTCTCTCGACGTCTTCGACGCACATGGCCATGCCCCTTTTATAGCGCGGTGGGATTTGCGGGTGCATTCTAAGCCGGTTCAACGCCTTACCCCCCGGCGCGTAGCTTAAGCCGCCGGACGGAAGGTTGTTAAAACGCCCTTGCAGTTCATTGTCGCGTCGAAACCAAGCGCTAACGAGACGTGGCTATGTGCCCTCGGGGGAAGGTTGAGACGACGTGGAGCGAAACCGCCACTAGCAAAGCTAAAGTTTAACGGTCAACGCGATAACAAAGGCCCTGTTTCGCCCTCACGTCCATTGATTGGTTGGTCGCCGCGTAATAGATAAACTAGGATAGAATTTTACTTAGTTTTTGTCAGAAGCAATTTTTCGCCATCAATCTCGATAGTGTCCTCGGTCGATAAAAACCCTTCAATGGCTTTCGCTAACACCATATGCCGAACGCCGTTATGCTCAAACTCGCCGGTAAGAGTAATAGCATGTGGTAAAAGGCGCGTCTCGCTTGCCGCTACTTTTCCGTCGATAAATAGCTTGAGAGTTTTGTTCCAATTATTGCGAATCAGTTCGACGCTATGCCCTTCGTATTCGCCAACGTAGCGGTCTCCCGTAATACTCATAAGCGTATCTCATGATGAATGCCTAGCCCAAAGGCAAAGTTTCCAATCTATCAAGACAAGATTATCAAAACTCCCTTCACATTGAAATCCGACCTCTTGACAGAAGCGATTCGGTTTGGGCCGCGCCAATTAAATCTATAGTCGCCCAACTACTTATTAACATCAACGCTATCGATAATGTGCGAGAGCCTGCGTATTATCGACGGCGGTTTTTTTTGTTTTAGCCCTGATCGTAGCATTGACGGTTTCTCCGCCGGCTCCTGTGCTGGCGTCGCGCATGCGCCAGCAGAGCATGTAGTGGACCATCTTCCAGCTTCGGCCCTGTCGTAGATGACTAAGTAGGGCGTCAACTGTTAGAAATGTGCATTCTTTTTCGTCGGTTGGCGGCGGGCCGTCGATCTTGACCTCGGCGCCCATCGCACCAGCGTTTGTTGTCTGGTGGAGGGCCTCTATCCAACTGATCGTGCCGCAGCTAGGCGCCTGCGGTCGACAGAGTACCTGCCAAGATCTTCCTGGCGTTATCGGTCTGTTCGTCGGAGCCGATCATGCCGATCACATCACTGTTCATTAAAACGGTTTGAGGTTCTGGGTTCGCAATCAGCTTGCTTGCGCGGGATATCGCGACGATCGAAGCTCCCGAACGCTCACGTAGTTTGGCGTCCACCAACGTCTTTCCGATCAGTTCGCTATTTTCCGCGAGCGGGACCCAGCTAAGTCCGATATTGTCGCTCGCGATCAATAGCTCGTTCAGAAAGTGGCGTTCCTCATCCGTATTGATGGCGGTATCATAACGGTCAGTGCGAACGGCATCGGTATACTGCTGCACCTTTCGCAGCGAGAGTCCCAGTTCCAGTAGAGTTCTCCGCACGATCTGCAAGCCGCCTTCGAGTTCCGGGTGGATCACATGATGCGCCCCTAGAGAATACAACTGCGAGACGCTCTTGTCCGATGCGGCCCGAGCTACTATATGCAAATCGGGCGACTCCGAACGAGCCGACGCCACGATGATTCCCGTCGCGGCATCATCCGGTGTCGTTACGACAAGAAGCCGGGCCTTCGTTAAGTTCGCGTGAGTGAGAACTTCCGAATTTCCCGCATCGCCATACAACGCCGGTATGCCGCGCCCGCTGAGTTCCTCCACGCGCTCTACGTCCGAATCGATCACAACCAACTGAACTTCGAGCTTCCGCAGCACGTTCACAATGTGCTGGCCCACACGCCCGTACCCGATCACGACAACATGATCAGATACCCGCTCCGCCAGCTCGGACTGCTCACCGTGGCGGTCCAGAAGGCCCCAGAACCGCGGCGCCCGTCTTAAAAACTTCTCCACCGGGCCGGTAGCTCTGTACATGAGCGGGTTCACCGCTATCGAAAGCAGCGCCCCCGCGAGGATCATCGAATACTGGTCCTGTCCGAGCAGGCCCAAAGCCATGCCGGCTTGTCCGAGAATGAATGAGAACTCGCCGATCTGACTCAGGCCCGCCGCGACGACCATGAAGGTGCGCGCCGGATGCTTAATAAATAAACCCATCATCAGCGTGACGAGATATTTTCCGATGGTGATCAGCAGAACGAGGATGATTAAAGCGACGACATTCCCCCCGAGATATTGAATATCGACCATCATCCCGATCGAAACGAAGAAGAGTACCGAAAATGCATCGCGGAACGGGAGAATGTCCGCGCTCACCTGGTGGCTGAGCTTCGACTCGCTTACGACCACGCCGGCTGCGAAGGCTCCAAGGGCAATCGAAACTCCGAAGATCTTTGTGGCAGCTAGAGCGATTCCCAGCGATACCGCGAGTACCGCAAGAATGAAGAGTTCGCGGGAACCGGAGCGCGCTGTCCCCGTCAGCATCCAGGGGATAAGCTTGCGCCCGATGAAAACCAGGCAGGCGAAGAAGGCGGCCGCCTTGAGGAGCGTCAACCCGAGGCCGCTCCAGTCCACCCCCCCCTCACCAGATGCAAGAGTAGGCATGAGCAGCAGGATGAGTACGGTCGCGATGTCCTCCAAAATCAGCCACCCCACGGCGGCTTGTCCGTGCTGGGTGCTCAGCAGACCGTTGTCCATCAGCCCGCGAAGCAAAACGACCGTGCTCGCGATCGAGATGGCAAGGCCCAGGACAAGGCTTGCCGAATGCGACCACCCCAAATACCTGGCAAACAGATAACCGAGAATCGTGGTAAGCAGCATTTGGCCGAGGGCTCCGGGAATTGCGATGTTCCTGACCTTCCAAAGGTCCTCGATCGAGAAATGCATCCCGACGCCGAACATCAAAAAGACCACGCCGAGCTCGGCCAGTTGGCTGATCGTGCCTAGGTCCCCCGAATATCCAGGGGTGAACGGGCCGATGACGATACCCGCGAACATATATCCGACTATCGGGGGCAGCCGGACGAACCGAGCGATGGTGCCGCCGATGAGAGCGGCAACAAGAGCGACGGCTATAGTTATTAGGAGCGGCAGTTCGTGCATCTCAATTCCGTAATCTGTTTAGACTGGGGTCAAAACGAGGATTCGGGGTGAACTAATATTACATCAGTTATAGCGGGAGCATCGAGCGAATGCCTACGTCGAGGTCCCTGTCATTTGACGAGAGCCGCCAAGGATTATTGTTCAAGACTCAGTTCGGGTTATCCGCGATCAAAAAGATCGGGAAGGAATGCTCCACATCGACCTGGTTCTACTTCTCCACCACTTTTCTAAGCAGGCCCTTCCGCGTTCCGCCGCAACGCGCTTTGCGACCGGACGATCTCTACTGTGCACGGGGCATCCGTAACTAGACCCGCCGCCGCCTCATTCAAGCCGCTTTCTTCATCCGCTTTGCCCGAAATAACGAAGATCGAACTTGCCTTGCGGGCCTCAGCTTCCCGAAGCAAGACGGCTCTCGGATCACCGCTCCGAATTTCTACGGAGACCCGGAAACCACCGTCGCGCAGGTTTTGAGCCGCCTTTTCGAAAATGGCAGGGCCATACGGATAAACCGCCGAAACTCTGCCTGGCGAAAAGCCGTCGTCAACCGCCACCAAATGAAATTCAGTATCATTACTCCACGAACGCGTCCCGATCTCGCGAAATATTCTCTCGGCATTCGTGGGACTTATCGCCCCAACAATCACTCTGGTGGTGGGCGCCACGGAGGCTCTTGAGTCGCCCCGCCAGACCCTGACCGAGCAAGTCGCCTTTTCGGCAATCTTCGAGGAAACGCTTCCGAGCAGGAAGCGCCCGATCCTGCCCCATCCATGGGAACCGACCACGATGAGGTCTGCCTTCCACTCTTTGGCGGACCAAATCAGTTCGTCCGCGGGATCTCCGACCATCGATTGACTGATCACTCCCCATCCGGGGAGGATTTCCACAACGCGGCGGGCACCTTCGAACGCCAATACCTCTTCCTGGTTTAATAATCGTGCCCTTTCTTTTTGTGTATGGTCAATAGTCTCTGCAAGAAGCCGCGGTGAAAAGAACTTGCCCATCTGACCCAGCTCAGCGTCAGTAAGAATTGGCGTTTTTGACATATCGACTACGGATGCAACCAACGCATTTCCGTTCGCCGGCAATCCGGCATGCCGCAGATCGTCAATTGCGGTGTGGGCGTAGCGGGAACCATCGTAGCCAATCATTACTCTTATCAAATTGGTCATCGTCCCTATCCTCCTAACTCTGAATAGGCATGTAGAGCTTAGTTATATTTTGAGGGTGTCTGTGAAAAGGGTAAACCGTAAATTTACGCGCAAGACGCAGGTGTTTTTACTTGAATCGGGAGGTTTTGATGTTAGTCGCGTCTCATGACATGCCGAACGATCTCAACACGATTATTCCAGCCTTTTTTCGATAGGATATTGCTGATGTGGCCTTCAACCGTGCGAACGCTTATGTCCAGATTCTGCGCAATTTCCTTATTAACCAAACCGTCGGCAACCAACCGTGCGACCCGGGCCTCTGCTCCGGTGAAGGACTCGTCAAATGCGTATTCAGCCGGGCTTTCTTCGCGTTTGAGCCTGCTTACAAGACGGGCAAGGGCACTGCCGCTGCGATCGATCCGGCTGAGAATGGCGCCAATTACGGCAAGCAACTCATCGGGGTCGAAAGGTTTCGTCACGTAAGCGTCAACGCCGCTCCGAAACCCTGTAATGCGGTCCTGGCGTTGTCCCTTGGCCGTCAGAAAAATTATCGGGATGAGCGCCGTACGTTCGTCGGAGCGGAGAATTTGAACAAACTCATACCCGTCCATCCCGGGCATTCGGATGTCGCTTATTATCAGATCGGGAATAGACTGGTTAACGCTGACGAATGCGTCGGCGCCGCTTCGGGCGGTCATCACCTCATACCCTTCGGCGCTCAGCGTCAAGGCGACCGCTTTCAGCAGTTTTGGCTCGTCGTCTACCACGAGTAGTCTACGCTGCATTACCGGCCTCCTCCAGCTCCGCGGCTGCGACAGCCCGTGTTTCTGTCCAAACTGTTTCATTCCATACCGGAAGCATGATCTTAAAGGTTGTACCCGAGCCGCGCTGACTTTCGACAGAAATGGTACCATTCATGCTTTCGATCAGTCCGTGAGCAAGATGTAAACCCAACCCGATCCCTGACACTTCGGACGATGCTTCTTCGACTTCCTCTGAACCAGCACGTCCTCGATAAAAGCGATCGAATACATGTGGCAGATCCTCCGGACGGATCCCGAGGCCATTGTCGGCAATCTCGATCATGACCTGTGAGCCGTCTTCGCGAGCCCGCAAATGAATGCGACCACCCTTTGGAGTGTACTTGATAGCGTTCTCGAGCATCGCGCAAATGGACCGTCGCAACGCGCTTTCATCCGCTTGAACAAACGGCAGACCCGGTTCAAGAGCTACGATCAGCTTATGACCATACTCGGCGGAACCCACGCGCTCGAATTTTTCGCATGTTCTTATCACGGCGGCCGGATCGATCGGACCGAGATCTACTCTGACTCCTCCAGCGCGAATATACGATACGTCAAGCAGATTGTGAACGAAGTCGATCTGGCGCTCGCACTCGGAAGCGATGTCTTCGAGATACTCTTGCCGCTCCTTCGCAGGCGGGTCTTTTCGCAACAGAAATCGCGTGAGCGTTTTGATCGTAGCGAGGGGCGTCCTGAGCTCGTGTGAAACAGCCGCGAGAAATTCGTCCTTCACGCGATTCGCCACTTCCGCCTCGTGGCGTGCTAACTGTTCAAGTTCGAGCGCTCGTTCGCGTGCCGCGCTGAGCGAAGAAGTGAGGACGGCCGCTAGCGCGAAAACGAACAGCTCGACTACGCCTTCGGCTTTTAGCGAGAATGAGTAAACCGGCGGAAGGAAAAAGAAGCTGGCTATCGCTACCGATAGGACCGTTGCGAGAAGGCCCGCACCCAAACCGCCACGCCATGCCGCAAACATGACGGCGGCGAGATAGAGCGCTGAAATATTCGTGTCAACGAGATTCGTTAAGAGGATCGTGAAAGCGAAAACCGCGGCGACCGCGTAAAACGCTATCGAATAGCGACGAACTAATTCTTTGACATTGACGATTTTAACGCTCATCGCTCCTTTTTCTTTATGACCTGAATTATACACGTGTTGAACAATGCAAACTCACGTGGAAACACCTGTTGCATACGGGTGTTGTCACGGTGTCCGAAATTCCTTCCCCAGAGTTAACTTAGATTACTAGACGAAATGCGTAAGTCGAGGAGTTTGTAATTATGGAACTTAGTGCTCTGGTGGTGGTGATTGTGGGAACCCTAATGTTTATCGGATTTGTGGTTGCGATGAATCTACACGCTCGGCACAAGGCGACTGTTGAATCGGGCGAATCCGAACAACCTAAAGATGAAATTCAAGGCTGACTCAAGGAGACAGGCAAAAAGATAGGTCCGGTCTGTGCGCCGCAGAAAGTTGCTATTGCTAATGCGTCCGAAATAGAATGAACGGCATTACAGACGGTGCACGCGCAATCGCTCGGCGTATGCGTGCCTGCAAGCCCTCGAAGGAGACTCGCGGTTAGCACGTTCACCACTAACAACATCTTGTTTCCCGACACAGAGCATCGGGAAAAGATATTTCCACATGGGTTTGATCCTTGGCTGGCGCCTTCGACCTGCAGGTATCAAAATATATCTCGTTTCGCTCACGTGTTGGCCTTGCTAGCCCCCCGCGTCTAAGAAGAGTCCATAGTGGGGCAGATATGTTTGCGACGAAGTCAGGTCTGTGTTTGATGCAGGCCTGACTTCTTGATTAGCCCGCCCTCCACGTCGGATAAGAAATGCGTCGTAATAAATGCCGTCCGATCAATCTCTCTTACAACGCTTTTGATGTGTCCAATTTCTAACCTCGTGACGACGCAATACAGAATTTCCTGCTCTGCGGTGCTAATGCCCCTGCTGCCCAATCCTCCATGACCTTTATAAATTGTTACGCCGCGATGCAGTTTGTTGATGATCGCTTCTTTTATTTCGTCATTTTTTACAGAAATGATCGTGATCGCGGTATATTCCTCGATACCGTGAAGGAGGAACGTAATAGTCTTGGAAGCGGCTGCATAGACGAGAATTGAATACAAGGCTGATTCGACTCCGAGGAAGAAAGCCGCGGTCAGGAAAATAAAGATGTTCAATATGAGGATGACGTCGCCAACCCGCAAGAGATGGCTCTTCCTGCTAACGACCAGCGCCGCGATTTCCGTCCCGTCCAACACCGCGCCGCCGCGAATGGCAAGGCCGATGCCTGCGCCGATAAAAATGCCGCCGAAAACCGCAGTTAAAAGTTTGTCGGGCGTTACATCGGGATACGGAACGGTCAGCAGACACAGGGCTAGACCGGCAATCGCCAATACACTTTTGATCGCGAATATCTTTCCTATCTGAACGTAACCGAGAGCGATGAACGGCAGGTTGACAACCAGAAGCCACACGGACAACGGTAGTCCTACCACATCCGCCAAGAGCATGGAAATCCCGGTCACGCCGCCGTCAATGAATCGGCTCGACAGGAGAAACCCTTTTATCCCCATTCCGGCGGAAAGGATGCCTAAAAGAATAAAGAAAATATTGCCCAACTCTCGACCGATCGCTTTCATATATTTAAAGAGGCATGGGAGTCGGGGACTTTAACCTCGCCGGTTGGCCGGCCCGGAGTAAAGAATCATGATCTTCTGCCATATTTTATTTGAAAGGCCCGTTGTCAACGTTTCAACTTCGTTTACTGCGGCAAGGGCAACGGGGTCATCGAACTTCTGTACATATAAAGCAGCCAGCTTGCCAATGAGCGACAACATTTCGCTGCAACAATCTAAATATCTCATTAGCTCAGCGGAACTTAACGTCTTTCGAGCAGAAGAGGTACTTTCAAGTTCCCGATCTAAGAGCTGCTCAGGATCCTTTGTCAACTGATGCATGTCAATGACGTGGGCCAATGCCCGCAACTCATGAATGGCCTTAAGTGCTCTGGCGCGCTTTATCCGCGACTCGGCCGTGGCCAGGAATAAAATGGCCGCACTGAGCAGGATAAAAACGTTCATAGCTGCTTCCGAAACCTGCACCAGCAATATCAGATCGAACGTCGCGCTTGGCCAGTTCGCTTTAGTGAGTACAAGACCCAGACCGCCGATCATGATCACGATCAGCGCACCCGTTATCCCTCGCAGCCATATTTGCGGCTTGGCGAACCAGATCGAGCGCTCGTGCGACTCGCGTGCGATTACAAGCAATTCCTGACACACCTTGTGAAGTCCCGATTCGGGAAATCGCCCGCCTATGCTATGAGCAAGCGTGTCGACGGTCTCAATGATTTTCTCCGAATCTAAACTGCGATACATGGATAGTCCGACAGTCAGACGCTTACCTTAAGCCTATGAATGCCGAGAAATGATCCTAATTTGAGTACCTTTATTTAGTATTGTAACAGAGCCAGCCCATGCACGGCAGACGCTGATCTACACGATATTTTTCTGATATTTATGTCTTTATTTTACAAATGAGTTTCATGGCATTCAAAGCCTGTTCGTTCGGTTTGGGCCGTCACATGCGTGATCTTAGATTCTGCTTTACAACATTTGTGAACTCGTTCAAGTACATCGTCATGCTCTGCCCCTACCGCGAGCACAGCATGAACGCTTAACGCGTTAACTCCTGATGTCAGCGACCATATGTGCAGATCGTGAATCTCGGCGACGCCCTCGAGCCTTGATAGCTTGTCTCGTACGGTCGCAATATTTACATCAGAGGGCGTGCTTTCGAGTAGGACAGCCACCGAATCGTTAAGCAACGCCCAAGTTCGGGGTAGAATAAATAAACCGATACCTGCGGAGATCAGTGGATCGGCGTAATACCAACCGGTCGTCAGCATTATTATTCCGGCGATGATAACTCCGATAGACGTGAGCATATCTGAGAGAACCTCAAAATATGCGCCTTTCATGTTGAGGCTCTCTTTTGAACCGGATCTAAGGATAAGTACACCGAGGACGTTGATTACCAACCCGACAAAGGCCACGGAGAGCATGCCGGCGCTTTGCACCTCGGGCGGGTTCTTAAAGCGTTCATATGCTTCGTAAAGGATATAGAGTGAGATGAAGATCAGACCGACCGCATTGGTTAGCGCGGCAAGTATCTCAACGCGATAGTAGCCGTATGTTCGCTCGGGTGAAGCCGGTTTCTCGGCAAACCAGATCGCAAGCAAGGCCAGTCCGACCCCAGCTACGTCTGTTAGCATGTGTCCGGCATCTGCAAGCAAGGCCAAACTTCCAGTCCAAAATCCACCTATGACCTCGACGATCAAATAGATGAACGTCAGGCAGAAGACGATCATCAAAGGCTTTTTATTCCTGCCCGCTGCCGAAATCTCGTTTGTGTGTCCGTGTCCCATGATCTATGTGAATAACTGCCAAATTTAAATTTTTGTCGAAGTCACCAGCGACGCTTCCGGCTCTATGTTTTCGTCGAAACAATGCCCGCCATTCACACCGTTGCTTGTGATTCAGACACGCGGCTTTCACATCGGCAATGTGAATTTGAATCGCTTCATCCCAAACTTCGCGATATAGACAAGAGTCGCAGTCAACAAAAGAGCAACCGCCAATCCCAACCAGAACACGTCGGACGAAAATGAAAACGCGAAGCTCATAATGTTCAAATTCAAATAAGGACAGCTTTCTCGACTGGAACCACCGCAATGATCCCGTCGCCCTTCTTGCCGGTATGAGCATTCTCACGGATTGCGGCAACAATCTGGTCAACCATTTCGTCATTTGCGACAATCTCGAGCCGCTTGTTCGGTTTGAATGGATCGAGAGCATCGTAGGCGGTGGTCAGCAATCTTTGGCCAAATCCTTCGGAGTCGATCGACGTCATTCCGGGAAAGCCTTCGATCTCCTCGAAGGCTGTGATTATCTTTTCAATCGTGAAGGGTCGCACAATTGCGATAATTAGTTTCATGTACTAGTCCTCCGTAAATTCATCCGCGGGATCCTTTTCAAACCACGCGTAAAGCGTCGGCAATATTAACAAGGTCAGCAGTGTTGATGTGATCAACCCGCCGATAACGACGGTCGCGAGCGGTCGCTGAACCTCGGCACCCGCTGATGTCGCTAAAGCCATCGGTATAAAGCCCAGACTTGCAACCAGTGCCGTCATTAGCACGGGACGCAGACGCGTCATTGCCCCTTCGTTAACCGCGTCAATCACAGATTTACCTTCTTCGCGCAGATGATTGATAAAGCTCACCATCACCACACCATTCAGCACGGCGACACCGAAAAGAGCAATAAACCCAACACCGGCCGAGATCGAGAAGGGCATTCCACGAAGAGCGAGTGCGACGACGCCGCCGACGATCGCAAATGGAATTCCCGTATAAATCATCACGGCTTGGTTTGCCGATCCGAATGTTGAGAAGAGCATTATGAAGATCAGGAACAGGGCAATCGGTACGACGATCAAAAGACGATTGGTCGCCCGTTCGAGATTCTCGAATGTTCCGCCCCATTCCAAATAGTAGCCGGGCGGAAGCTGCACATCTTTCTCGATCTTTTGCTTCGCTTCATCCACAAAACTCGCGATGTCGCGGTCTCGGACATTTGTCGAAACAACGATACGGCGACGCGTTGCTTCTCTAGAGATCTGGGCCGCACCCTCGACAAGAGCAATATCGGCCACCTGTGCGAGCGGGACACGCTGACCCGTTGGCGAGGTCAATGTTAGTGCCCGAACTGAATCAACCGTCTTGCTGGCGTTCTCGTTCAAACGCAACACTATGTCGAAACGCTGCTCCCCCTCGAACACCTCGCCAGCTTTTTTCCCAGCAAATATCGCTTCAACAAGCTCGTTTACATCCTCGACGTTAAGCCCGTACCGGGCGATGGCTGCTCGATCGGGCCTGATCTGTAATTGCGGCAAGCCGGTCGTAACCTCGACCTTTGCTTCCTCAGCGCCTTGAATTCTTGCCAATACCTGTTCAATTTCCTCGCCTTTATCAGCCAGCACTTGTAGATCGTCGCCGAAGAGCTTGATGGCGACATCGCCTCGCGTTCCCGCTATCAACTCGTTGACGCGCATTTCGATCGGCTGCAAATACTCCACCGATGCCGCCCCGGGGACCTCGTCTTCGACCTTCTTCGACATGGCCTCGATCAACTCCTCTTTCGACCAACCCGACTTCCATTCGCCGATCGGGTGGAGCATCACGAAGACATCACACTGATGGAGACTCATCGAGTCAGTGGCGACAGCCGGCGCACCACATTTCGACACAATTGTTTTAACCTCGGGAAAGGTCTTAACGGATTTTTCAAGCTCCGTCGTGACCTTCATTGATTGGTTGATAGAAACGCTCGGCAAAAGCTGCATTCCAATCAAAATGTCACCCTCGTCGAGACGGGGAATAAACTCTCCTCCTAAATACGGGAAAATCGCACCTGAGATCAGAACCGTTGCGATGGCTATGGCCAAAACCTGAGCCCGGAATTTCATTACGAAGGCAAGCGAAGGCCGGTAACCCTGCTTTGCCCATCGGATCAAAAAGCTTTCCTTTTCCGAAACATTACCTTTCAGGATCAACGCCAGCATCGCCGGAACGTAAGTTAGTGAAAGGATCAGCGAACCGAGCAGTGCAAAGATCACCGTCAACGCCATCGGGACGAACATCTTCCCTTCGATGCCTCGAAGGCTTAGGATCGGCAGATAGACGATGCCGATGATCGCGACGGCAAAAACCACAGGCCGTGCGACCTCAAGACATGCTTCCAGTATCGTGTGTTCGGGCGGCCTGCGTGAATGCCGGTGTTGAGCCTCCGCCCGGCGCCGAACAACGTTCTCGACCATCACCACCGCCCCGTCAACGATCAAACCAAAGTCCAGAGCGCCTAGACTCATCAAATTTCCGGACACGTTAAAAATTCGCATCAGGATCGCCGCAAACAACATTGAAAGCGGAATGATGGTAGCTACTAAGAGAGCTCCTCGCCAGTTGCCTAAAAGGAGGAGGAGAACAAAAATGACGAGCGCGGCACCCTCAACCAAGTTTGTCTCGACCGTTGCGATAGCTCCTTGTACCAGTTCCGTTCGATCGTAAAAAGGTTCGATGGTTACGCCCTTGGGTAGAGTCTTTCTGACCTCCTCAATTTTCGCTTTGACACGTCCGGCCACGACCCGGGAATTCTCGCCCTTGAGCATGATCGCCATTCCGGACACGATCTCGCCTTCGCCGTTGGCTGAGACAGCTCCCTGCCGGATGCTTTGACCTTCGACGACTTCACCCAGATCGCGAACAAAGACCGGAACACCTTCGGCACCCGTTTTCACGACAATATTCGTGATGTCATCCATCTTCTCGACCAGTCCGACTCCGCGTAAAAGATACTGCTCAGCGCCCTTTTCAATATACCCGCCGCCGACAGTGCCGTTATTTTTCATCACGGCATCGTGAACATCGCTCAAACTCAGACCGAAGGACTGAAGTTTTTCAGGGGACAGACGCACCTCGTACTGTTTGCCATATCCACCGTGCGAATTGACCTCAGTGACGCCGGGAACGCCCATCAACTGACGGCGAATGTTCCAATCATGTATCGTCCGGAGATCGGTCGCCGTATAATTACTGCCCGGTTCTGCTCGAACTTCGTACTGATATATCTCGCCGAGTCCGGTGGCTATCGGGCCCATTTCCGGCGAGCCGATTCCAGAAGGTATCTGCTCGCGGGCAGTTGCCATTCTTTCGAGAATTAGCTGACGTGCGAAATAAATATCGGTTGATTCTTCGAAGACGATCGTTACATTCGAGATACCGAACTTTGAGACAGAACGGATTTCTTCGACACCCGGAATCCCTGACATCGCAACTTCGATAGGAAACGTGATCTGTCGCTCGATCTCGAGAGGAGCAAGCGATGGCGCGTTGGTCAGGACCTGAACCTGCACATTCGTCACGTCAGGCACCGCGTCGATCGGCAGATTGATAAGACTGTATGCCCCGGCAGCAGCCATGATCGCGACGAGCAATAGGACAACGAGTTTTTGAGCTATCGAGAAACGAATAAGTGCGTTAATCATAAAAATCTTTACTCTTGCCGAAACACCGACGACAAACAGTTAGGATGCTGTTCTGAATTCGCGAGCGGCATTCGCAAAAACCCGAAATGCCGATCGCAGGAATAGACCTATCAGCGCCAAAGCGATAAGCACATCCGGCCACCCGGATTGTGTAAACCAGACAGTCCCGGCCGCAACAAAAACAGAAACATTTGAAGCGATGTCGTTTCGCGAACACTCCCACACGGAACTCATATTTACATCATCATCTCGGTGCCGCGTGAGCAGATACAAGCACACGGAATTGCCCGCGAGCGAGAACAAACTGACGATCCCCATAACCTCAAAGATCGGCACGTTTGGGACCATTAGCTTGTAAATGACCTGACCCAGCACGATCAATGCGGCAAGCAGTATCAGGCCGCCCTTAAAAAACGCGACCTGTGCTTTTGCCCGCGATGACTGGTAAACGGCGTACAGGCTCAAACCATATGTGAGCGCATCGCCGAGATTATCAAGCGAATCTGAAAGAAGTGCGCTGGAACCGGCATAGACGCCCGCGCCGATTCCTCCGGCAAACATTACCGCATTTATGACGAGTACAATTTTCAGAGTCGAACTCTGACGTTCCCGCAACACTGCTATCGCGTCATCTTTCTCACAACAATCACCCATGCCAATACCTCACTAAGGCGTCATCAATGGTCATCGCCCATTGCTCCTTTCTCCAGCTGCGTCTTTAGCGTAAAGCTGCCTTTTGTCACAACCTTCTCGCCCAGCTTTAGGCCGTCGATCACCTTGGTATAGCCGTTAATGTCTGCGCCAGCCTCGATCTCGCGCACTTCGAAAGCTCCAAGTTCATCTTCCCGCGGAACAAAAACAACGGTTTTGTCTCCCGTACGTAGAACGGCGTCGGACGACACGACTAATTCCTGCCCCGTCGCCGCATTCGTGCCGGTGTAAAAGCCAACGTCGGCAAACATTCCGGCACGGAGCTTACCGTCCCTGTTCGGAACCTCGATCCGCACTCTGCCGGTTCTGGTTGTCTCATCTAACTGCGGATCGATATATGACACACGGCCATTCACCGTGCCTATCGCCGGCGAAGTGATCTCGGCATTTGCGCCGACAAACAGCTTTGACATGTTGATTTCGGGCACGTTTGCGATCACATAAACGGTTCCGAGATTCGAGATCGAAAAGATCGGAGTTGCGGCTTCTACTCCGGCACCTGCATTGTATTTGCGTTCTGTAACAATGCCCGACAGCGGAGCTCGAAGTGAAACGAGCGAGGTGTCGCCGCGATGATCGTCGGGTTTATTCGATTCGACCGGAACGCCAAGCGAACGTAACTCATCCTCGATGTGTTTCAAATCGACCCTAGCGGTTTCAACCTCGGCCTGGGCTTCCTGCAATTCTTTGTTAAGGGCAATGTTGGACTGGAAATCAAAGTCTGCTTTAGCGGTGCGGTAGCTAGTTTCTGCAGTCATCAAATCTTTTCCGGCTCCGGCACCAAGTTCGATCAGGCGTTTGGTTCTTTTCAATGTCGCGTCGGCTTCATCGAGTTTAGCTTTCGCTTGTAGTACGGCTACGCGGTTCTCAGATTTTTGAACACGCGTCAGATTTCGCTGAACGAGCTCGTATTTGGTCTTCGCCTCGTGCATCTTGCCGTGCATTTGAGCAAGTTGCGGACTGGAGAGAACCGCGAGAACCGCCCCACGCTGCACATAGTCGCCAACACCGTAGTTGACCCTCTCAATGCGTCCGCCGACCAGCAGAGTCGCCATCTCCGTTGTCTCAGGATTTAGTTCAACCGCTCCCGTGACATTCAACATCGCGATCGCTGGTCGCTGTGTAACGGTCTCGGTTTGAATGTCGGCGGCGGTCAGGGTTTCGGCGTCGAGTTTCACTTCTTTGCCGGTTTCGTTCTCGGAATGCTCTGTTTCAGCAGGCTTTTCAGCCGACGCACTTTCTGTAGATACACTCTTGCTGACTATCCACGCTACTGCGACGAGAACGATCAATCCGAGAATTACCGCCGTTATGATCCAAGCTCGCATCGAGCCGCTACCGCTTCCGTGAGAGTGATCAGATTCGGTTTCACGGCTGTCAATATCCGATTCCAAACGGTTAAGTTCCGCTTCGTCCGAAGCACGGTGTTTGCGGCCGTCAACCTCAGCATCCATCATTTCTTTGTTCATAGTGTCCTTTTCGCTCATACGATTTACCTATTTAGATTCGGGCAGAAATCCAATTCCGCCCAGAGCAATATTCAGATCAACCTGCGCTTTATATCGCTGCGTCAAGGCCTCAGTTAGATCACGAATTGCATCCAGAAGCCTGCGTTGTTCGGCTATCAGCTCCGTTATTTTGATCTCGCCTAATTCGTAAACCCGGCGAAACGTTTCTACGTTTTGTGTCGATGTGGGAATCGCCGCGTTCTCCAAAGTAGAGACCGCACGACTAGCGGCTTCATACCGTTGATAGGCCGCAATGACTTCGCCTCGGACGACACGCTCGGCAAACTCACGTCGTTGCCCTGCCTGTTTGATTGCGATCTCCGCCTCGGCTTTAGCTCCTTGATTTTTGTTGAAGATCGGCAGGCCCACCGAAACGCCGAAAGCCAGGTCGCGATCACGCTGCGAAAAGGGAACAGGAGCGTCGTAGTTTGAACGGCCGAATGTATATTTCGTGTACAGCGTTACCTCGGGTTTGCTCTGAGCTCGCACGAGACGAAGCCCCGCAGTCGCCACCTGCTCTTCGATCTGAGCAAGCCTTACGTCCGGGCGTGTACGGAGTGCGATCTCGACTGCCGAATCGCGAGTCTGAGGCAAGCTAGGCATTACGGCGCTCGTAAGCTGTTCTCGGAGCTTTAAGCTATTTTCAAACGGAATGCCGGAAAGCAGTTTCAACTGGGTTATTGACGATTCAAGACGGCCTTCCGAGAGTTGACGGCGCGAACGCAGACGCTCAACCTCGGCCCGCAAAAGACTTAATTCAAGCGGAGGGCTTTCGCCCTCGTTGACGCGAATCTGAACAAACCGCGTCGTCTGCAAATCTAGCTCGAGCAGTTTTTCCGTGGCATCCAGTTCGCGTAATGCCGCCAATGCCTCGGCGTAGTTGGTAAGGATATTAGCAACGAGTAAACGCTCGCGATTGCGGACCTCGGCCTCGCTTGCTTCGATCCCGATCTGTGCGACATCGATCCGGGACTTACGCCGTCCGAAAACCTCGATCGGCAATGTTGCTCCGATCGAGATCTGACCATCGCCGCCGTCACCCACAAGCAGTCCCGACTGCTGCTCGAACTCCAAAGTCGGATTCGGTCGCAGTCGTGCCTGTTGCAGCCTTGCCTTTGCCCGGTCGATTTCAAGCCTCCAGGCAGACAGATCCTCGTTTGTCTTTAGAGCTAGATCTATCAATTCTCTGACGAGAATGCCCTCTCGAGGGTCAAAGTATTTTGGCAATAGGGACGTGAGTATCGGCGACGATACCGGAGTTTCCAGCGTCGTATCCGTCTCCGCCCTTGCAAACAGACTTCGATCCTGCGACCGAACGGAAGGCCCGAAGAATAATAGGACACAGACGGCACACAAGAGGTGCGTCCTGAGGTTAAAATGCATCTTGAAATTCCTTGATCAAATACCAGCAAGTGTCATTTCCCGCCAAATTAGGCGCGAAAAACACAGAACGGCCATGAAGTCTATTAACTCTTGCAAGAGCTAGAGCCGGACTACCCGTAACAATTGATCAAGAAACTTTTGGAGGAAGGTATGGAGTCGGAAGCGAGTTGGATGTCGCTGGTTTGTATTCGCCGACGACCTGATCACTTGGCAACTCGACGGATTTGTTATTTATCGCAATAACCGGGATGGCTACCGCATGGCAAAGACATTCGTCGACGCAGTTCGCCGATTCGTCGTTCTCGCCTTCATGATTGCAGGCGGACATTGACGCCTCGAGGGAACCGGAATTCACTTTCGCTGAGACAATACTATCGGCCGGGGAAGCGCCCGAAGCTAAGGCCGAAGGGCCTTGCGGAGTACAAAGGACTGGGCACAAAAGTTCAATCGCGACAAGGCAGATCCAAAAGGCGACAAATCGTCTTTTATTTACCCGTCGTCGGAGCGATCGAAACATTCCGTACATAAAGCTTGGTCAAAAGGAGCTATTAATCCCAATCTTAGAAGATAAGCTTTCACCTCTCTTATTGTCAATTTTCCTTATCATGTCGCATAAATATGCAGATGGTTGGTCCTACTTTACCTAGCCACAAGTGGCATTTGAATCTCGTTCAACGCTTGACTCGCTACTATTGACGAGATTGTATTTTTATCTCCTGATTCGCCATATTTGCCGAATATCTTGACGTATTGGACATTATTCGCCATACTTGACGCATTATGAGGATCGATGAAAATACTAGCGATCAGACAATACAAAAGGAAATTGGCGAACGTATTTCAACCATCCGATTGAATCAGAATCTTACTCAGGCGGATCTTGCAGAACAGGCGGGCGTCTCAAAGCGCACCGTCGAAAGGCTGGAGGCGGGCGAATCGGTACAAATCACAAACCTAATTCGCCTCTTGCGCTCATTAGGCCTGCAGCAACGTTTGGAATTACTTTTTCCGGCACAAGTTCCCAGTCCAATA
>Ga0307505_10001234_pt1 | contig 21753 bp, 20 predicted proteins | sample 23_S_MG_FD_202183 | JGI IMG/M metagenome (GOLD analysis project Ga0307505, IMG submission 202183) | Soil microbial communities from Populus trichocarpa stands in riparian zone in the Pacific Northwest, United States - 23_S | ecosystem: Environmental > Terrestrial > Soil > Riparian zone > Trees...
ACGATGGGCGCGTGCGCGCTGCGCGCGATGTAAAATCACCGGGTCGCAAGGTGCCGCTCGCTTACGCACGCGGCAGATTGAGGCCCGGTGATTGGTACGAACTAAATACTGATTGACGCTACAATCGTCCCGTCAGCGCGAGCACGATCACGATGATCAGCAAAACGCCGACAATACCGCCGGGGCCGTAACCCCAATTGCCGCTGTAGCCCCAGGTCGGCAGCGAGCCGATCAGGATGAGAATCAGTAGAACAACCAGAATGGTGGAAAGCATGTTCGTTCCCTCGTCGCCGGTGAATTCGGCGAGATAACGCCGGTAAGGGTTCCCGGTTCCATTGCGACGGAAGCATGTCGAAAAATAAAACGGCCGGGCAGTGCCCGGCCGATTTCGTAATTGGGTCAGCCGTTCAGAGTGTGATGACTTGATCCGGCATGTTGCCCGACAGCGCCTTGTAGAGATCGGGGAAGCAGCCGATCGGCACGCCCTCGAAGAGGATATCCGCGATCTCGCGCTCGTAGCAGCACTGGTCGCAGCCCATCAGCAGGATGCCCTTTTTCTTGGCGACAGCGTGCAGGCGCGCGCCGATCGGGTTGCCTTTCACCAGCACGTAATTGTTGTCCTCGAAAAAGAACATGCCGGCGACATCGACGCCGTGCCGGTTCTCTTCAAGCTGCGGCAGGATCATCTTGCCGAGTACGTAGGAAACCGTGTGACGTGACGTTGCAAAAATGTAGGCGACTTTCATTAGGTGACTCCCCCTTGATGTGCAGTGGAATTCGTTTGCGCCGCGACGAGCGCGGCGCGCAAGGCGGCGACCGCCAGCACGGCGCGGCTTTGCTTCAGTGCAGGAACGCCGGGCAGGGCGGCGACGAGCTCGCGCGGCGTGAACTGGGCGGCGAGACCGGCATCGCGGCCGTGCAACAATTCAGCGAGCGCTTCACAGTAGGCGATGAGCGTCGTGCAGGACGATACGCGGAAGCGCAGTTCGGACAATTTCGATTGATTTAACGCCAGACTGAAGCGAGCCGTATTTCCTTCCGCGTCGTTGATCGCACCGCCCTCGATGTTGAACGGAGTCGCGCGGTTGCGCCGAAAACCGCGCTCGAACAATTCGGCGACGGTGAAACGGGGCGTCGCGCTGCAACAGGCTTCGCGGCAGGCGGCGGTCATGCGCTAACTCCAGCGAAGGAGACGCTTTTCGAGCCGGCCCGCCAGCGCGAAGATGATCAGCACGACCGCCATGATCAGGAGCACGAGCGCCATCATGAGGGACGCGTTGTAGGTGCTCTGCGCGAACGACAGGAGATACCCGAGCCCGCGGCTCGCGGCGACGAACTCGCCGACAACAGCGCCGGTAAACGCGAACCCGACCGCCACCTTCAGGTTGCCGAGAACCCAGGCCGCGACGGACGGCAAGTACACCTGGCGCAGGAGATCCGTGCGGCTGCCGCCGAGTGTGATGATGCGCTCAACCAGCTTCTTGTCGACCTGCCGGATGCCGGTGAAGACGGTGAAGAAGATCACGACTGAAACGAGAATGAAGGCGAGGGCGACCTTGGAGCCCAGGCCGATGCCGAACCAGATCACGAACAGCGGCGCGAGAATGACGCGCGGAATGGCGTTCAGGAGAAGCATCACCGGCTCGAGGAGTTCGGCGACGGGCGGGATAAGCGCCGCAAGTACGCCAAGCGCGATGCCGACGACGATGCCGAGCGCAAGCCCGACAAGCGCCGCGGTGAACGTCGCCTCCATGTGCGGCCAGATGCGGCCCGAGCCGAAAAGCTCGGCAAGGGCGCCCCAGATCTGGATCGGTGTCGGCATGTAAAGCGGGTTGAGCATCCCCGCGTATCCCGCCGCTTGCCAAAGCGCCAACAAAACGGCGAGCGCCAGAAGCTGCCGCACCCAGGCGTAGCGCGGATCGTAGGTCATGCCGCGTCCCGGTCGCGCTCGGCGCCGGCGCTCATGTCCACTTCACGTGACAGGTCGCTCCAGAGCTTTTCGAGGAGGGGGGCGAACGACGGATGCGTCTTCGCGCGAACCAGATCGCGCGGACGTGCAAGGGGAACGCTGTAGCGCTGCGTGACGCGCGCCCGCGGCCCCTGAGACAAGAGATATACCGCGTCGGAAAGAGCGATCGCTTCTTCAAGATCGTGCGTGACGAGCAACACGCTGATCTTTTCGCGCTCGACGAGTTCGACGACTTCCTGGCTGATGCGTGCACGAACGATCGCGTCAAGGGAGGCAAAGGGTTCATCCATGAGCAGGAGCTTCGGCTTCAGCGCCATTGCCTGCGCGATCGCGACACGCTTGCGCTGACCTCCGCTCAGCCGGCGCGGGTAGCGATCTTCGAATCCGGCAAGTCCGAAGCGCGCGAGCCATTCGTCGGCGGATTCGAGCGCGCGGCGCTTGTCCATGCCGCGGAAGATGAGGCCGAGTGCGACATTCTCGCGCGCCGTACGCCAGGGGAGGAGCGCATCGTCCTGGAACAGGATGCCGATGTCTGCCTGCGGAAATTCGGCTTCGACTTTGCCGGCGAGCGGCTGCTGCAAGCGCATGATGACGCGCAGCAGGCTCGATTTCCCGGAGCCGGAAGGTCCTACAAGGCTGACAAACTGGCCGGTGCCGACCTCGAGGCTCGCGCCTTCAAGAACCGGCTCGCCGCCGCCATAGGCGAGCGAGATTTCGGATACGCGCAGGGTACTAGCCTTTCACGATGGAGGTGTCGTGCAGCCCCGTGACGTCGGCATCGGGCTTTACAAGGCCGGCGATCTTGAGCGTGTCCGCCACCCGCTTCGACGAGTCGAGGTCGATCGTGACCCGATCCGGATAGAGCGACCCGGAGTATCGCGAGAGCACTTCGCGGTATTGCGCGGTGTCGCCCCCCGCGAGCAGTTCTTTCGGCAACGAGCCGACAAGGTCGTCAGGCTTCATACTGGGCATGGCCTTGAGTGCATCGTCGAGACCGCGGGCGAGTTGAATCATTTCGTCGCGACGCTGATCGATTTCCTTCGCACGGACAGCAACACCCATGAACTCATATGGACCGCCGAGATACTTCTCCGCGTCCTTGAGATCCATTGCGTTGACGAGCGTGCGCGAACCGGCACCCGTAAGAATGGTGAGCGCGGGTTCCTGAACGAGACCGGCATCGACCTGGCCCTGACGCAAGGCTTCGAGAATGTTCACGCCGAGCGTCGCGACCTCGACCTTCGAGGCGTCCGCGCCAGCCTGCTTCATCAGGAACAGGAGCAGGGCGTGGTCGGCATTGCCGAGACCGGAAACAGCGACGGTCTTTCCCTCGAGACTCTTGAGATCGCTGATCGTGTTCGCGCTCTTGGGCGCGGTCACGAGGGCGAACAGAGGGAGACGGCCGGTGGTGGCGAAGCGCCGGATTTCGGCGCCTTTCGCGTAGGCCTGGATCGCGACATCGAGCGCGGTCGCCGCGTAATCGACGGCACCGCCGACCAGCGCCTGCATGGCCGCGCCGCCGCCGCGCGTATAGACAAGCTCGACATCGAGTCCGTGATTGCGCCAATGCCCTTGGGCGCGCGCGACTTCATAGGGAACGATGCAGAGAATCTGGCTGCAGAAGGCGAGCTTCAGTTTCTTCAGGTCTTTTTGCTGCGCGCCCGCCGGGCCCGCCGACGAAAGCAAACCGGCGATCGCCGCTACGCCCCCGAGTACCGTGCGGCGGTTGAGGTCGGGCGGTGAAAGATTGGCGCTCGTCAGCCCCTCCGGAACCGGAGCGGCGTGATCTGCATCGCAGCAACCCATTGAATTTCTCCCGGGGCGTTTTATCCGCCCATTCGATCCTAAGGTCTCTTAACAGAGAAACGTCGTCAATAGTAGTGTAATTACAGAATAAGTTCGTTATTTAGAGAGCGGCAGTTGCCTGCTCTAGCCAACCTGCTGTGGCGGCATCCAGTTCCGGTAACAGCCGCGCGCGCAGTTGAGCGTGATAGGTGTCGACCCACGTTGTCTCCTCTGGAGTGAGCAGAGATCGATCGATCAAGCGCCGATCGATCGGGGCGAGCGTCAGCGCCTCGAAGCCGAGCAGTTTCTTCTCGGCGCCGTCCGGCGCAGGGGCCGGCACGATCACTTCTAGATTCTCGATGCGGATGCCATAGGCGCCGGTTTTGTAGTAGCCGGGCTCGTTCGACAGGATCATCCCCGCTTCGAGTTTCGCCGTACCGAGCTTCGAGATGCGAGCAGGGCCCTCGTGAACGGAGAGGTAGCTGCCGACGCCGTGACCCGTGCCGTGATCGAAATCGATCCCGGCTTCCCAGAGCGCGCGGCGTGCATAGGGATCGAGCTGCGCACCGGTAGTGCCTTCAGGAAATTTCGCGGTCGCAATTGCGATGTGGCCCTTGAGCACGAGCGTGAAGCGCGTGCGCATTTCGTCCGTCGGTGTGCCGACGGCAACGGTTCGCGTCACGTCCGTGGTGCCGTCTTCATACTGCGCGCCGGAATCGATGAGAAACAATTCGCCGGGGGAGATCTTCCGGTTGCTCTTCTCGGTCACGCGATAGTGCACGATGGCGCCGTTCGGGCCGGCGCCGGAGATCGACGGGAAGGAAACATCCTTGAGCTTTCCCGTGTCGCGGCGGAATGATTCGAGTGCGGCGACCGCGTCGATCTCGGTCAGCTTGCCCTTCGGCGCTTCCTGGTCGAACCACGCAAGGAACCGAACGAGGGCAGCCCCGTCGCGCAGGTGAGCCGCTTTCGCACCCGCTATCTCCGCCTCGTTCTTGATAGCCTTCATGCGCATGACCGGATCGACGCCCTTGTCGATCTTGCCGCCGGCGGATTCGACCCGCTCGGCGAGGATTTTCGGCGCCGTTCCCTGATCGAGGCGGATGGTCTTGCCTCTGGCGTATTCCGCAAGCGAGTCCGCTAGCGCGGACGGTTCCCGGATCTCCGCGAGACGCGCGAGTGCGTCTCGCACCTCATTCGAAAGCTTGCGCCCGTCCACGAACAAAAGCGGCTCGCCCTCACGCGGCACGAGCGCCCAGGAGAGCGGCAGCGGGGTGTGCGAAACGTCGCCGCCGCGGATGTTGAACGTCCATGCGACCGATGCCGGGTCGGACAGGACGACGGAATCGAGTTTGTCCTTCGCAAGCGCTTCGCGAATGCGCCGGATTTTTTCTTCCGCAGCTGCGCCGGCGAACTTCAGATCGTGCAGCCTGACGGGAGCGAGCGGGGCCGTCGGCCGATCGGACCAAATTGCGTCGACCGGGTTGCCGTCGACCGCCACGAGCTTGCCACCCGCGCGCTCCACACTTTTCGACATGCGCTCCGCGCCGTCGATCGTCGTGCGCCAGGGGTCGTAGCCAAGCTGGGCGCCCTTCGGCAGGTTCTCCGCGATCCATTCGTGCGGTGGTCTGTCGACGAGGTGCTCGATCGCGAACACCTTGCCGTCGACTTGTTCTTTCGCCTGCAGCGTGTAGCGCCCGTCGACGAAGAGGGCCGCCTTGTCTTTTAGGATCACGGCAACGCCAAGGGAGCCGGAGAAGCCCGTGAGCCACGCGAGGCGTTCCTCGCTTGCGGGCACGTACTCGTTCTGGTGTTCGTCGGCCGTCGTCACAATGAAACCATCGAGCTTGCGGCGCGCGAGTTCCGAGCGCAGCTTCGCCACGCGCTCCGCGCCCTTGCTGGGGTCCGCCTTTTCCGCGAAGGACTGAAATTCGGCCTTGAACATGGTGCCTTTCCTAGTGCCGGGCCGCTTCTGCGTCCAATGGCCCGGAAAAGCGGCCGTTTCACCCTCGCAAAAGCGGGCGGCCGATGCCATTTTGTTCTCATAGAGATTCGCGAAAGTTCGCCGTGGCCGATCCCCTGGAAAGAGACGACGACTTCGAGCCGCCGGTGCCGCGTCCGGGCGGAATCGCTGCGCGCGCATATGCGTCGCTTACGGCGGCACAGGGCTATTTTGATGGGTTGAACGCCGAGCAGATCGAGGCGGTTGAAAGCCTCGACGGCCCCGTGCTCGTGCTGGCGGGCGCCGGTACTGGAAAGACGCGGGTGCTGACGACGCGCATTGCCCACATCCTGGCGACGGGGCGGGCGCGGCCGGGCGACATTCTCTCCGTCACCTTCACCAACAAAGCCGCGCGCGAGATGCGTCATCGCGTCAGTGCGATGGTCGGCGAGGCGGTGGAGGGAATGCCTTGGCTCGGCACATTCCACTCGATCGGCGCCAAGATCCTGCGCCGTCATGCGGAGCTTGCCGATCTCAAGTCCGACTTCACGATTCTCGACACCGACGATCAGATCCGGCTGATCAAGCAGATTTTGCAGGCCGCCGACATCGACGAAAAGCGCTGGCCCGCGCGCCTGTTCGCCGCGATCATGGACGGGTGGAAGAACCGCGGGCTGACGCCGGCCGATGTGCCGGCGGGCGACGCCATGGGTTTCGCCGACGGGCGGGCGAAGGCGCTCTACACGGCGTACCAGGCTCGGCTGAAAACCTTGAACGCCGCCGACTTCGGCGATCTGTTGCTCGAGAACCTCCGCATTTTCCGCAGCCAGCCCGATGTCCTCGCGCGCTACCAGCAACGTTTCCGCTACATGCTCGTGGACGAGTATCAGGACACGAACGTCGCCCAGTATCTGTGGCTGCGGTTGCTCGCGCAGGGAACGAAAAACCTCTGCTGCGTCGGCGACGACGACCAGTCGATCTATGGCTGGCGCGGCGCGGAAGTGGACAACATCCTGCGCTTCGAGAAGGATTTTCCCGGCGCGAAGGTGATCCGGCTCGAACGCAACTATCGCTCGACGGGTCATATCCTCGCTGCCGCCTCGCATCTGATCGCGTACAATCAGGGCCGGCTCGGCAAGACGCTGCGCACGGAAGACGTGCTTGGCGAGAAGGTGACCGTCACCGGCGCGTGGGATTCGGAAGAGGAAGCCCGCTCGATCGGCAACGAGATCGAGAGCCTTCACCGCAGCGGCCACAAGCTTTCCGAGATCGCTATCCTGATGCGCGCGTCATTCCAGATGCGCGAGTTCGAAGACCGTTTCGTCACGCTGCACCTGCCGTATCGCGTGATCGGCGGTCCGCGCTTCTATGAACGCGCGGAAATCCGCGACGCGCTCGCTTATTTCCGCAGCGTCTGCTCCGTCACCGACGATCTCGCGTTCGAGCGGATCGTGAACGTGCCGAAGCGCGGGCTGGGCGATGCGACCTTTCAAATTCTGCACGACTATTCTCGTGCGCACGGTACCTCGTTGCAGGAATCAGCGCGCGCGCTCGTGGCGACCGAGGAGATCAAGCCGAAGCCGCGCGCGACGATCCGCGATCTCGTCACAATGTTCGACCGCTGGCGTGCGCAGCTCGATAACATCTCGCACACCGAACTCGCCGAGATCGTGCTCGACGAATCCGGCTACACTGCGATGTGGCAGAACGAGCGCTCGGCGGATGCCGCGGGCCGTCTCGAAAATCTGAAGGAGCTCGTACGCTCCATGGAGGGTTTCGAGAACATGCGCGGTTTCCTCGAGCACATCGCGCTCGTGATGGACGTAGAGGGAAGCGAGCAACAGGACAGCGTGAACCTGATGACGCTGCACGCCGCGAAGGGCCTTGAGTTCGACACGGTGTATCTGCCCGGCTGGGAAGAAGGACTCTTTCCGCATCAGCGCGCGCTCGATGAGCAGGGCCGCGCCGGGCTCGAGGAGGAGCGGCGGCTCGCCCATGTCGGGCTGACGCGCGCGCGCAAGAACGCGCGCATCTATTTCGCGATCAACCGGCGTATCCACGGCATGTGGAATTCGACGGTGGCGAGCCGGTTTCTCGATGAACTGCCGGAAGCGCATGTGGAAGTGACGGAATCGTCGAGCGGGTTCGCCGAACCGCGTCAGCGCTTCGACCGCGCGGAGCCTTTCACGGCGTCGCGGTACGATACACCGGGCTGGCAGCGGGCGCAGGCGCGCTCGAATGCGCGCAACGGCGAGCGCGGACGTTATGTGCAGACGCCTCCGACCATCGAGGGATCGGTCGTGCGAAAATCTTCCGGGTCGGCCAGTTTCTCACCCGGTGAGCGGGTGTTTCACCAGAAATTCGGTTACGGCCGCGTTCGCGATATCGACGGCGACAAGCTGACCGTAAGTTTCGAGAAGGCGGGCGAGAAGCGGGTGGTGGCGGGTTTCGTGGAACGGGTGTGATGTTTATGTCATTCCGGGGTGCGCCGAAGGCGCGAACCCGGAATCCATGAACACCGACAGAGCAATTTGATTCTGTGGTCATGGATTCCGGGCCCGGCGCTTCGCGCCGTCCCGGCGCTTCGCGCCGTCCCGGAATGACCAAGAAGGTAGCTGGACCGAAGATCGGAGATGACTGCAGTGAGTGTAAATCCGCTGTTGGAAAAATGGCCCACGCCGTTCGAGGCGCCGCCGTTCGAGCGCATCGAGCCCGTGCACTATCGGCCCGCGTTCGACGAGGCGATTGCCGAGCATCGGGCCGAGATCGATCGTATCGCAAACGGTCCCTCCGTGCCGACCTTCGAGAACACGATCGCGGCGATGGAGTTGGCGGGCCGCAAGCTCGATCAGGTGGCCTCGGTTTTCTATAATCTCTCGGGGGCGCACACGAGCGACGCGTTGCAGGCGATCGAGCGCGACATGGCGCCGTTAATGGCGCGTCACTCGAACGAGATCCTGCTGAACGAGAAACTCTTCGCGCGCATCAAGGCGCTTTACGATCAGCGCGACATGCTCGGCGCCGATACGGAATCAAGCCGCGTGCTCGAACGCTATTACATCCGATTCATGCGCAATGGCGCCAACCTGGCGGCCGAGCAGAAGAAGCGGCTCGCCCAGATCAACGAGCGGCTCGCGACACTCGGCACGGAGTTCAGCCAGAACGTGCTCGCCGACGAGAAGTCTTACATGCTGGTGCTGGACGGCGAGGACGATCTCGCGGGCCTGCCCGACTTCCTGCGTCACGCGGCAGCGGCGGCCGCGAAGGAACGCGGCCTTCCCGGCAAGCACGTGATCACGCTCCTGCGCTCGAGCATCGAGCCGTTCCTGCAATTCTCGAAGCGGCGCGACCTGCGCGAGACGGCGTGGCGCGCCTGGACGGCGCGCGGAGAGCATGAAGGCCCGACGGACAATCGTCCGGTGGCGGCGGAGATGGTGAGGCTTCGCGCAGAACGTGCGCGGCTCCTCGGCTATGCGAGCTTCGCCGACTACAGTCTTGATGACACCATGGCGAAAACGCCAAAGGCCGCACTCGATCTCCTGCGCTCGGTCTGGACGCCGGCGGTGGCGAAAGCCGCGCGCGAAGAAGAGGCGTTGCAGCGGATCATCCAGTCCGAAGGCGGCAATTTCAAAACCGCCGCCTGGGACTGGCGGCATTACGCCGAGAAGCGCCGCAAGGCCGAGTTCGACCTCGATGAGAGCGCGATCAAGCCGTACCTGCAGCTCGAACGCATGATCGAGGCCGCCTTCGATACGGCGAGCAAGCTCTTCGGCCTCAAGTTCACCGAGCGCATGGATGTACCCGTCTATCATCCGGACGTGCGCGCCTGGGATGTCACCGACGAAGACGGCGCGCATGTCGGTCTCTTCTACGGCGATTATTTCGCGCGACCGTCGAAGCGGAGCGGCGCGTGGATGAGCGGCTATCGCACGCAGGAGCGACTCGCGGGCGACATCCGGCCGATCGTCGTGAACGTGATGAACTTCTCAAAGGCGCCAGATGGCGAGCCGTCGCTCTTGAGCTTCGATGATGCGCGCACGCTGTTCCACGAGTTCGGCCACGGCCTGCACGGGCTTCTCTCGAACGTGAAATATCCGCTGCTCTCCGGCACGAGCGTGAGTACCGATTTCGTCGAGTTGCCTTCGCAGCTGTTCGAGCATTGGCTGGAACGTCCCGAAGTCCTCAAGCGCTTTGCCCTGCACTACAAGACCGGCGAAGCGATGCCGGATGAATTGCTCGCGCGCGTATTGAAAAGCGCGAAGTTCAATCAGGGATTTGCCAGCGTGGAGTATGTCTCGTCCGCGCTCGTGGATCTCGACCTGCACGCTGCCGGAGCGGCCGACGCGATCGACGTTACGCAGTTCGAGAAGACGGCGCTCGACAAGATCGGCATGCCTGAGGCGATCACCATGCGGCACCGCCTGCCGCATTTCTCGCACCTGTTTGCCGGCGATCACTACGCGGCAGGTTACTACTCCTACCTGTGGGCCGAGGTGCTCGCGGCGGACGCATTCAATGCCTTCGAGGAGGCTGACGACGTGTTCGACAGTGCGGTCGCGCAGCGGCTGCGGGACTACGTGCTGTCTGCCGGCTATGTGCGCGAACCCAAGGATGCCTACCGCCGCTTCCGTGGGCGCGACCCGCTGCCGGAGCCGCTTCTAAGGCGCCGAGGCCTGCTGGAAGCGCCGGTCGAAGGCGCGTAGCGATCCTCGGACTCGCATGTCATTCCGGGGCGTTGTCGTCGCGCATCACCCTCGGTAAGAAGCAGGCATGAAGCGCGTGCTGAATACCTCCGTCCTGATCGTCGGTGGCGGGCCTGTAGGGCTGACGCTTGCGATGGATCTGTCGTCGCGCGGCGTGGATGTGATCGTCGCGGAGCTGCGCCATCCCGGCGAGCCGCCGAGCGTGAAATGCAACCACGTTTCCGCGCGTTCGATGGAGGTGTTTCGCCGGCTCGGCGTTGCGCAGAAGCTGCGCGATGCGGGTCTGCCGGGCGACTATCCGAACGACATCACCTACCGGACGACCTCGACCGGCATCGAGCTGTCGCGTATCCACATCCCCTGCCGGCGAGACCGCTACACCGACAAGAGCGGGCCCGATGGCTGGTGGCCGACGCCCGAGCCGCCGCACCGCATCAACCAGATTTTTCTTGAGCCCGTATTGTTCGAGCACGCCGCTTCGCTGCCGCGCGTGACGATCCTCAACCGCACATCGATCGACGATTTCGAACAGGACGCCGAAGGCGTCACGGCGCAGGCGCGCGATCTCGACAGCGGCGAGGTCTATTCGATCCGCGCGAAGTATCTCGTCGGCTGCGAGGGCGGCAAGTCGATGACGCGGCACAAGATCGGCGCGAAGTACGAAGGCACACCGGTGATCCAGCGGGTGCAGTCGAGCTACATCCGCGCGCCGCAACTCTACGATCTGCTGCACGGGCGCAAGTCGTGGATGTACCTGTCGCTCAATCCGCGCCGCCGCGGGACGCTGGTCGCGATCGACGGGCGCGAAACCTGGCTCATTCACAACCATCTTGAAGAGGAAGAGACGGAGTTCGATTCGGTCGACCGCGACTGGGCGATCCGCACGATCCTCGGCGTGGATGCGGATTTTCAATACGAGGTGCTGAACAAGGAAGACTGGGTCGGACGCCGGCTCGTGGCCGACAAATTCCGCGACCGGCGCGCGTTCATTTGCGGCGACTCCGCGCATCTGTGGATTCCTTACGCCGGCTACGGAATGAATGCGGGCATCGCCGACGCGATGAATCTCTCGTGGCTCCTGGCCGCGCAGTTTCAAGGCTGGGCCGGGCCGGAAATCCTCGACGCTTACGAAGCGGAGCGCCTGCCGATCACCGAGCAGGTGTCGAAATTCGCCATGGGCTTCGCCCAGCAGGTGATGAAACACCGAAAGTCGGTTCCCGCAGAAATCGAATCGCAAGGCGCGGCGGGTGAGGCCGCGCGGGCGCGGATCGGCCAGGAAGCCTATGATCTCAACGTCATCCAGTATTGCTGCGGCGGGCTGAACTTCGGCTATTTCTACGAGGGCTCGCCGATCATCGCTCATGATGACGGTGCGCCGCCGTCCTACACCATGAACGAATTCTCTCCCTCCACCGTGCCGGGCTGCCGCACGCCACACATCTGGCTCGCCGACGGCCGCTCGCTCTACGACGCGATGGGCGAGGGCTACACGCTGCTGCGCTTCGATCCGAAGGTGAATGTGGCCGGACTGTTAGCCGCCGCGAAGAAACGTGGTGTTCCCTTCGAAGTACTCGATGTCGCTTCGCAGGAAGCGGCCGACGTTTACGACCGAAAGCTTGTGCTGTCGCGGCCCGATCAGCACGTGGCGTGGCGCGGCGATGCCGAACCCACCGATCCCCTGGCGCTCATCGATCTCGTGCGCGGGGCCGCCGTCAGAGCGGCGAGGAAGGCTGCTTGAACGATATTCCGCTCGCAGGGCGCGCGACGCACGTCATGCGGTTTCCCGCGGACGAAATCATGGCGCGCCAGGCGAGCGCGCTCCTGTTCGAGCAACTCGATCCCGAAGAAGCGGCCGTCGCGGCGTTCGAGGGGGAGAGCGGCTGGATGGTCGAAGTCCATCTCGCGCATGAGCCCGATCGGAAGATGTTGCTCGAACTCGTGCGCGCAGCTTGCGATGGCTGCGAACCGGAAGGCATCTTATTCGAGCAGATCGAGGAGAAGGACTGGATCGCGGCGAGCCTCGCCGGCCTGCCGCCCGTGCGGGTCGGGCGTTTCGTCGTTCACGGCGCACATGACCGCGCGCGTGTATGTGCAAACCGCATCGGCATCGAGATCGAAGCAGCGCTCGCCTTCGGCACGGGCCACCACGGCACGACGCAAGGATGCCTTGCCGCGCTTGAGCGCGCCCTGCGGACGCGGCGGCCGCGCCGTGTGCTCGATGTCGGCACTGGGACGGGGGTTCTTGCAATCGCGGCCGCGCGAGCCTTGAAGCGCGTCGTCGTGGCGGGAGAAATCGACCCGCTCGCCGTGACCGCGGCGGTCGGCAACGCGCGCGCAAACCGGGCGGGGCCGCTCGTCCGGGCCGTGAAAGCCGACGGCGTGCGCCATCCGGCGATCCGGGCCGGCGCGTCCTACGACTTCGTGCTCGCGAACATCCTATTGCCGCCGTTGAAGCGACTGGCCCGGCCGGTGCGGATACTGCTTGCGCCAGCCGCGACGGTTGTGCTGTCCGGCCTCATGCCGGACCAGGCGAATGCGGCGCGCGCGGCGTGGGCATCGCAGGGCCTGGTCCTGCGCCGATCGATCATCATCGAGAACTGGGCGACCCTGACCTTCGTCCGGCCCCGAAAACGCAAACGCCCCGACGGGCAAAGCCCGTCGGGGCGCAGAATTCCTGGCAGGCTGCCGGCTTACTTAACGAAGGGAAGCTTGGCCGCATCCTTGTAGGTGGCGGCAAAGCCGCTCTGAGCGAGTACGTCGGCCGGGATCAGGTGAAGGTGCATACGGATCTCACGCTCCGCCTGACGCATGCGCGACTCAATGAAGGCATCCCACAGGCGCGCCCAAAAACCTTTGGTCGCGGTCGCGCTCGTTTGGGGGCGGGTCGAGGCGACCAGCGCGGCTGCAGAGCGAATTTCGTAGGTCATAGCGTTCATGGGTGCATCTCCTTCGGAAGGCGGCGATCCGGGACACCCTCCCGGGCAAATCGTCTCTCTTCACACCACGTAACCTAGTCTATTGCGCTGCAAAATAAATAGGTCAGCATGCATGCCTCTCCTGCAATCTTCGCATGCGAATCAATGATTTAGTAACAGATGTGTCATTATCGCGTTGCAAACGTGCGAGCGGCGAAAAAGCGGCTTTAAAAGCAGGGTTTTAGCTGCGCGCCGGCATGGAGATTCTGCGGCCGACGGCTTCCGGAACCGGCAGGCTTGCATGCGCCGCCTTCATGGCTGCCAAGCGCTCGAGAATGTCGTCGGGCCAGGGCGCTACCCGGCGGGTTTTCATGTCGACATGAAGGGCGAGCTGCTCGGATGTCGCCGATACCCAGCCCTCCGCGGCGTGCAAAAGCTCCGCATAAAAGTGGAGGCGCTTGGCGTCATACGCCATGAGCTGGCAGGTCGCGCGGACAGATGTGTTTGCGGTGAGCTCCCGCACGTAGCGGACGTGCGCTTCCGCAGTGAAGTAGGACGCGCCGCGGCTCGCAATGTAGTCCGGTCCTAGGCCGACGAGCTCAAACGCCTCGTCCACCGCTCGATCGATCAGCACGTTGTAATAGGCCATGTTGAGATGGCCGTTATAGTCGATCCACGTCGGCTCGACCTTCATGATCGAGGAGACGAAGGGCGCGAAAAAGACCGGCGTATGCGATGCGGTCACGGCGTTGGCGTTGCCCCGGGACTGTCAGAACTATCGCAGCGTCCCAGACTACGGGCAATAGGTTGCTTCGTCAGTCGATCCAGAGCCTGCGGCTCTTGTGCCAATCCTCGATCGATTGCTCGGGATATTTCTCGAAGCATTTGTCGTTCGGCCCAACCTTAAGCTCGGCCCAGCTCGCCTTGTTGCGCAGAAAGAGATGAACCAGTTCTGGCGGCTCGGGCAGTCCGGTATCGATCGCTGAAGCAAACGGATAAATGAAATCCGGCCATTCGGGATGGTACATCCATAGGGCGGTGGCGCATTTCGAGCAGAAATTGCGTTCGCCGGTACTGATCCGGCAATTCGTCCCGTCGTCGTCGCAGATCTCGGCGTGATAGATGCGGATTGCGTCGCGCCCTTTGACCGTCATTCCCGCCGTCTTGCCCATGATATTGATGGCGTAGCCGCCGCCACCCGCGGTTTTCCGGCAGACAGTGCAATAGCAGCGCTGATAGGGTTGCGGTGAATGACTATCGAGCGCGAACTGTACGGCGCCGCAGCGGCATGACCCTTCGAGACGGATCGGCATGGCATTTCTCCCCTTGCCGGAAGTGCCGATTATAGCGCGGCCCCGCAGTTCGTGCGCCGTCCTAACGTGTGCCGCAGGTCTCTGCTAGGGTCGGAAACGAGCCGGGAAGAGGTATTTCAGCATGGCCGAAGCCGCCACCAAACGCACAGCCCCACGCGCCATCGAGGGTGCAGTCGGTGCGTTGCTCGCACGCTTCGGCAACAAGGTCGCGACTTCACAGGCGGTGCGCGAGCAGCACGGCCACACGACGACCTGGCTCGCCAACCAGCCGCCCGACGCGGTCTTGTTCGCTGCCTCGATAGAGGATGTGCGCGACACGATCGGGATCTGCGCCGAGCACCGTGTTCCCGTCATACCTTTCGGCACTGGCACATCGCTTGAAGGCCATGTGAACGCTCCGTATGGCGGAGTATGTATCGATCTGCGCGAGATGAACCGCGTGCTTGCCGTGCACGCGGAGGATCTTGATTGCGTCATCGAACCGGGCGTTACGCGCAAGGCGCTCAACGAGCATCTGCGCGATCAGGGACTGTTCTTTCCGCTCGATCCCGGCGCCGACGCATCGCTCGGCGGCATGGCCGCGACGCGCGCTTCCGGCACGAACGCCGTGCGCTACGGCACGATGAAAGACAATGTGATTTCGCTGAAGGTCGTGACCGCCGACGGCAAGATCATCAAGACCGCGCAACGCGCGAAGAAGTCTTCCGCCGGATACGATCTTACGCGTCTCTTCATCGGTTCGGAGGGAACGTTCGGTGTCATCGTCGAGCTCACGCTCAAGCTGCACGGCATTCCGGAAGCGATCTCGTCCGCGGTGTGTCCGTTTCCGTCCGTCGACGCGGCCTGCCAGGCGGCGATCGCGACGATCCAGCACGGGATTCCGGTCGCGCGCATCGAACTGATGGATGAATTACAGGTCAAGGCGTGCAACGCCTACTCGAAGCTTTCGCTCAAGGAGACGCCGACGCTCTTCCTCGAATTCCACGGCTCCCAGGCATCGGTCGCAGAGCAGGCCGAGCGTTTCGGCGAGATCGCGGCCGAGCTTGGCGGCGGCCCGTCGCAATGGACGACGAAGCCTGAGGAGCGCACCAAGCTCTGGCAGGCGCGGCATGACGCATATCATGCGGTGGTGGGCCTCCGGCCGGGGACGCGGCCGCTCGCGACCGACGTATGTGTGCCGATCTCGCGGCTCGCCGAATGCGTGGCGGGAACGCAAGCCGATATCGCGGAGATGAAGCTGATCGCCCCGCTTGTCGGCCACGTGGGCGACGGCAATTTCCACGTTTCCCTGATGATCGATGTGAACGACAGCGATGAAATGCGGCGCGCCGAGAAATTTCTCGAGCGCCTCGCCGAGCGTGCGGTCGCCATGGAGGGCACTTGCACCGGCGAGCACGGGGTCGGGCAGGGCAAGATGAAGTACCTGAAATCCGAGCTTGGCGAGCCGGCGCTTGCCACCATGCGGGTGCTGAAGCAGGCACTCGATCCGCACAACATCATGAATCCAGGGAAGATTGTCGCACTTTGACGGGTTCCATGATCAGCACTTGAGCCGCGGCCGTTCCTGTTCAATGGTGGAAAACGGGGGTGGACGCGCAAGGATTTTGAGGCTTGCAGCACGTCCTTCTTGGCATAGCGATTGCGCTGATTCTGGCGATAGCGGCCGCGCTTACGGCGCCGGCCTATATCAACTGGAACGATTGGCGTGCTCAGTTCGAGGCTTCGGCGACGGCGCTTGCCGGCGCGCCCGTACGTATTCGCGGGCAGATCGAAGCAAGCGTACTCCCGACACCCTCCTTCACGGTGCGCGACGTCGAGGTCGGCGATCCCGACAAGGGTAATGGCGTGCGTCTCGGCGAAGTGCACGGCGTGCTCGCGCTCGGCGCGCTTATGCGCGGCACCGTCGAAGCCGAAGAATTCATCCTGCGGCGGCCGCTGGTGCGGATCGTGGTCGAGCCGGACAAACCGGTTCTTCCTGCCGTCGGCGCGGCGGCTCGCGCGACTGGCCTGATCGCGCTTGCGCGCGTCGTGCTCGATCAGGGCGTGCTGGTCATCGACGATCGCGGAGCCGGGCAGATCGTCACCATCGACCAGATCTCGGGCGACGGCGAGGTTCGCGGGCGCGAGGGACCCGGGAAATTCGAGGCCCATTTCCGCCACGCGGGCGAACGCTGGTCGTTGCGCGCCAACGCCGGGCAATTCAAAGCGGACGGCAACGGGCGCGTCCGCCTGACGCTCGATCGCACCGCCGACGGCACGTCGTTCGACGCCGACGGAATGCTCGCGCTCGGCGGACAGGCCGCGCGCTTCGACGGCAAGGTGGTCGCCGCGCGCAAGAAGGGCGCTGGCGGTATGCCATGGCAGATCGCAACCGCGGCAAAGGCAAGCGAGCAGTCGGTCGTGCTCGAAGGATTCGAACTCACCCTCGGCGCCGATGCCGCGCCGACGGAGCTGGCGGGTCAGTTGTTGTTCGTGCCGCGTCGCGGGGGCCGTATCCAGGGATCGCTCTCCGCTCGCCGCATCGATCTCGACACGGCGATGGGCAGCGAGAGCGTGAAGGAGACGCCGGTGGCACTCGCCGCGGCGCGCGAGGTACTCGGACTTCTCGGTGAGCTGCCGTTGGTCGGCCGCATCGCGGTCTCGGTCGAGGCGCTGATTGCCGGCGGCAACTCGGTGCGCGAACTGAAATCCGAACTTGGCCTGCGCCAGAGCGCGCTCGCGATTGAATCGCTCGAAGGAAAATTACCGGGTCGCGCCACGATCCGGGCGACAGGTACGCAAACAGGCAAGGCTCTTTTTTCCGGCGAGACCAAACTTGAAGCGGAAGACGCCGCTGCCTTTGTGCGTTGGGCGTTCGGGGCGAAAGCCGCTGCGGCGTTCGAAACGGACAGTGCGTTGCGCGCGGTCGGCAAGGTCGAGTGGTCGGGCGGACAGTTTGCCGTCGACGGTCTCGATCGCGCCGGGCGAAGGCAAGCGACGGCCGCGCGTAGAAACCGCGCTCACGGCGAACGGCGCCGACCTCGATCTCCTGATGCCCGTTGCGGAGTGGCTGCGCGCGGGGTCTGAGACTGCCGACCTTGTTCTCGGGTTGCAGGGACGATCCCTGAAGTTTCTCGGCCGTCCGCTCGCACGGATCGACGCGGCCGTCTCGCGGACAGGAGAGGCCGTGGCAGTGGACCGGCTCTCGATCGAGGATTTCGACGGGCTGACGGTGCGGGCCAACGGGCGTATCGCAGCGCCGATCGAGCGGCCGAGCGGCAAGATCGATTTCACTCTTTCGACCGCGCGCGCGGACGGGCTCGCTGTGATCGCCGCCGAGCTGTTCGGCGCGGACGCCGCACGGCTCGCTCGTCATATTGCGGGTCCGGGCCGCGCGCTGAATATTTCGGGCACGGCGATGGGCGCAGGCTCTGCGGCGGGCGTCGAGGTGACGGCGAAGGGATCGCTCGGCGATATCGACGCGAGCCTCGCCGCGAATTTCGATCTCCTCACGGAGACGCTGTCGGAAGCCTACATCGCGCTCGATGCGCGCGAGTCTTCCAGGCTCATCGCCCTGTTGGGCATGAACGGGGGGCTGCCGTCGGCGGGAGAGGCGACGCTCGAACTTGATTTCGCGGCGCCGGGCAAAGGTGATCTGCCGATTACAGTGCGGCTGTCGGTGCCGGGAGCAACCGTGAACGCCGATGGCACGCTGCATTTAGGGACCGAGAACCGGATCGAGCCGAAACTCGACCTCAGGGTCGACGCAAGCGATCTGCGTCTCCCGCTTGCCGTCGCGGCTCACTCAGGTGCCGCGGATCCGGTGCCGGCCGAAGGCACGATGCGACTCGCGCGGACAGCGGATGCATTCGTGTTCGAAAACATTGCGCTGCGCGTGAGCGGGGTTCAGGTCAAAGGACTGTTCTCGGCGAGCGGCATCGACAAACCCGTCGTCGGCGGAAAGCTCGCAGTCGAGCGGATGGAGCTGGCCGATCTTCTCGGTTTCTCGCTTGGCCGGGCACGAGACGCGCAGAATTTCTGGCCGGCTGCGCAGTTGGCAGCCGGACCGCTCTCGACGGCAACAGGCTCGGTCGATTTCGACGTTGCGACGCTCGCCCTGTCCGGCCCGCTGCCGGCGACCGCGGCCAAATTCAAGCTGAAAGTCGGCGCGTCGGATGTGAGTATCGAGGACTTCGCCGGGGAGTTCGCCGGCGGCAAACTTGTGGGGCAGGCGCGTTTCGGGCGCGGCGACACGCTCGCCTTTGACGGACGCGCGACACTGACTTCGTTCGACCTCGCGCGCGTTCTTGCGCCAGAACCCGCAAAGAGCGCGGCGCGCGGACGCGGCGATCTCACGCTTTCGCTTGCCGGCAGCGGCGCAACACCCATGGCTCTTGCTGCCAGCCTCGCGGGGCAGGGCACGATCACGCTTCAGAGTCTTGAAGTCGATCGCGTGGACCCCAACGCCGTCGCAGCCGTCTTTGAAGTGCCGGAGAAGAACGAGCCCAAGGATGAAGCAGGTGTCGTGGCCGTTCTTTCGCCTGCGCTCGCGCGAGCACCGCTCAAGATCGGCAAGCTCGAGGCGCCGGTGATCGTGGCTGGCGGAGTCGCGCGCACCGGCAAGACGCGTACGAGCGTGGGCGGTGTACAGATCGTCGCGGAAGCGAGCATCGATCTCGCGAAGCTTATCGTGGACAGCGCGGTTGAGCTGGAGACGGCGCCGGCCGCGGGTCTCACCATCAGGCCGGGTGCGACCGTGCGCTGGCGCGGCCCGGTCACCGCGCCGGAGCGCCGCATCGAGGCCGCGGCGCTCGCTACAGCGATCACCTTGCGCGCCATGGAACGCGAGACGAAACGGATCGAGGAGCGGGACCGTGCGTTGCCTCCGATGCCGCAGCGTTCGCAGGATCTGACCGGTTCAAATCCGATTGCGGCGGTACCGACGATTTCGCCGCCCGATCCGGGTGCCCCGCCGATCTCCGTCACGCCGCGCGTGCCATCACCATCGAATCGTCCGCGCGAGGCCGATCTGCCGCGAGCGTTGCCGCCTTTGCCGCCGCCGACCTATATCCGTCCGGTGCCGCAGGTTTATCCGCCGCGGATCGAAAACTAGTCTTCGATTCCACTCGATGTCATCGCCGGGCACTTGCCGAGGATTCCGTCATCCTTCGAGGGCCTCGCTTCGCTCGGCCACCTCAGGATGACGAGAGGAGCATCCGTTTCGTCATCCTGAGCCGTGCCTGAAAACGGGATCGTGGGGGACGAGCCCGGCTACGACATGAAGTTACCGGCGATCCAGCACGATGAACGAATGAGAGTAGGTGTCGTCCGCGCCCCGGTGGGGGCCGTCGCGTGAGGTCTCGGTCCAATCGCTGCGATCGAGACTTGGAAAGTGCGCGGCGCCATCGGGCTTGCCGTGGACTTCCGTGAGATAGATGCGCGCGGCCAGGGGCAGGGCCTGCGCATAGACTTCGCCGCCGCCGATCACCGTGATCTCTTCGGCATTCAGTTTCATGGCCTCCCGCTTGGCGAGCGAAAAGGCTTCGTCGATGTTGCGGGCGAGCAGCACGCCGTCCGGGCGAAAGCCGGTGTCGCGCGTAAGCACGATATTCGAACGTCCAGGCAGGGGCCTGCCGATCGATTCAAAGGTGCGGCGGCCCATGATCACGGGCTTGCCGAGCGTTGTCTTCTTGAAGTGTTTGAGATCGCCTGGAAGCCGCCAAGGCATGCCGTTGTCGCGGCCGATCACCCCGTTCTCGGCGACGGCCACGACGAGAACGATACGGGGTGCCGCCGTCACTTCTTGCGGAATTTGTCGAGGCGCACGATGTCGGCGCCCGGGGCCTTCTCTTCGGGCTCGGGAGGCGCGGCCGGCTCGGTGGCTTTCTTCTTCGTCGCGGGGACCGAGCCGCGCGGGCGCGTTTCCTCCGGCTCGGAGGCGGCGCCGCGGAGGGCGGGGCGCGGCGCGGGGGTCTCGCCGCCGGCTTTCGCATCCGTATCTTGCGCCTTGTCCTTCTCGAGTTGCTTCGGTTCGGTCGCGAGCTCGAACTGCAGCCCGAACTGCACGGACGGATCGAAGAAACCCTTCACTGCGGCAAAGGGAATGGTCAGGCGTTCCGGGACGCCGTTGAACGAGACGCCGACCTCGAAGCGGTCCTCGCTGACGATCAGGTCCCAGTACTGGTGCTGGAGAACGATTGTGAGGTCTTCGGGATATTTTTCGCGCAGGCGGTCCGAGATCTTCACGCCCTCGGCGCGTGTGTCGAACGAGATGAAGAAGTGGTGGTCGCCGGGCAACCCGCGCACGGCCACATCCGCGAGGACGCTCCGGACGACGCCGCGCAACGCGTCCTGCGCGAGAAGATCGTAACGGATTTGGTCCACGGACATGGCTGTTCCAGTATGCCGATTCCGTTCTGTCGCGCCATAGCGCCGAAAAATGAAAGTGGGGGCTTCTGTTGCCAGGTGCCCCCGAACCCCGCCTAACGGTGCTAACCGCTAGGGCTTAAGATCGGTCTTTCAAACCGCTTACGCGGCCTGAGCAACCGGAGCATAGTTGTCGTTGCCAACTATGAGAGGTCCGATTACGGCGGTACCATACCGAGCGAAAGCCGCGCCCTTTACGCCCTCGTCGATCCTATTTCGCCCCCGCCGAAACCCAATTCCGGCCTTGTCGTGACGTTTGGGCTTTGGTGGAGGCGCCGGGTACTGCCCCCGGGTCCGAATGGTTTATTGTGACGAGCGTTTATCGCTATAGCCGGCTTGCACCGGCCCCATGAATATAGGCGTCCCGCCCTCAAGGTGAAAGGGCAGCCGGTTCCCGTGGTTTATCGTTTCGGCGGCTGCGATTGCTTGAAAAACTGGCCAAGAGCGGCGATTGCGAAGAGCACGGCTCCCGCAATGTAGAGCCACTGGACCGCGGTGGACGTTCCCGGACCGCTGAACCAGGCCATGGCGGCGGCGAGTACGGCGCCGGCCGCATAAATCAAGACCAGTTGCATTCCTTCCCCCCAAGATCGCGACGCGCCGGCAACCTATAAACCGATTCAAGCAGGCTTCATGCGCCAGTTCCAGCGACTCGGAGGATGCGACGATACGCATCCGAATCGAAGCCGAATTCCGGAGTCATTTCATCGGCATGCGCAGA
>Ga0307505_10001235_pt1 | contig 21753 bp, 18 predicted proteins | sample 23_S_MG_FD_202183 | JGI IMG/M metagenome (GOLD analysis project Ga0307505, IMG submission 202183) | Soil microbial communities from Populus trichocarpa stands in riparian zone in the Pacific Northwest, United States - 23_S | ecosystem: Environmental > Terrestrial > Soil > Riparian zone > Trees...
CGGTGCCCTTGCCCACCGGCTTGGTGGTGAAGAAGGGTTCGAAGGCACGCGCGGCGACCGCCGGCTCGATGCCGCTGCCGTCGTCGTCGACGCTGATCAGCACGTAGTCGCGCCCGGGATGGCCGGCCAGGCCCTCGGTCTCGTCGCCGGCGGCATTGCGGGCGCGCAGGCGCAGTTCGCCGCCGGAACACATCGCGTCCCGGGCATTCAGCGCCAGGTTGATCAGCGCCAGCTCCAGCTCGCCGGCATCGACGCGCACGGCGCGGGTGTCGCGGGCCACGCTCGCCGACACGCTGATGCCGCGGCCGAGCACGCTGCGCATCAGCTCCTGGACATCGTGCAGGAAGCGGTCCAGTTCGACGGGCCGCGGCTGCACCGGCCGCTGGCCGGCGAAACGCAGCAGGTGCTGCGTCAGCTGGCTGCCCGCGCCGACGGCGCGCCGGATGGCGCTCAGCGGCAGCTCGAGCTCGCGCGCGGCCGGATGGCGTTCGATTAGGTGCGCGCTGTTGCTGACCACGCCCAGCAGGTTGTTGAAGTCGTGCGCCACGCCGCCGGTCAACCGGCCCAGCGCCTCGACCCGCTGGCCATGCGACGCGCGTTGCTCGGCGATACGTGTGCGTTCCACGGCCTGGGCGACCTGCAGTTCAAGATCGATGCGCCCGTGCTGGATGGTCTCGGTGGCGCGAGCGAGCGCGACGGCGACCTCGTCGCACTCGACGATGCCGGTCGGGCGATAGGCCACCGGCTGACCGGCATGCACCCGCGCTGCCGCGGTCTTCAGCACGTTGACCGGCTCGACGATGCGGCGCGACAGCCAGATCGCGCCGGCCACCGCCAGCCCCAGCAACGCGAGCGCGCCCAGCGCCACGTGCGCCACCGAGCGCGGCAGCAGTCCCGAGAACTGCTGCTGCGGCATCGCGGTGACGAAGGTCCAGCCCTGCGCGGTGGTGCTGAAGTAGCCGACCGTGGGTTGGCCGTCCAGCGATATCGACTGGAACAGGCCCTCACGCCGCGCGCCGAGGTGTTCGCGCAGGTCGGCCGTGGCCTCGCGGCCGATGAGCGTGTCGCCGCCGGGCTGCCGTGCGACCACGCGCGCCCGGTCGTCCAGGATGGTGCCGTACCAGCCTGCGGGCAGCTTCTGCGCGTCGATGATGCGCTGCAGTTCGTCCGGCCGGATCGTGATCGCCAGGTTCAGCAGCGTGCGGCCCTCGCGTCGCACCGGCTCGACCACGGCCGCATGGGACTGGCCGGGCGAGGCGCCGATGCGCAAGGGCTCGATGAAGCGCATGTCCGCGAGCGCGATCGCCTCGTCGGCGTCCTGCGGCAGCGCGGGCACCGGCGCCTGCGTGTTCAGCACCACGCCGCCGGGGGCGCGCAGCTCGAGCCAGCCGTCCATGTCGCGCAGCGAGCGCTGCGCCAGGCGCTCGAAGCGCTGCATGTGCTCGGCAGGCATGTTCGGCGCCTCGTCGAGCCAGCGCGAGCCCGACAGCACCTGCGCGACCGTGGCGCGCCGGCGCAGCTCGAGTTCGACCACCATCGACAGCGCACGCGCCGTCTCGCGCAAGGTGCGCGTGTTCGCGTCGCGCTCGGACTCGTAGATGCGGCCGATGAAGTAGGCCAGCCCGACCAGGCCGGGCAGCAGCACGGCCAGCACGAGCAGCAGCAGGCGCGATCGAATGGAGACCGACATGGGCTGCGCAACGCTAGCGCCGCGGCTGCGCTTCGGCCGCGGGCCGTGCGTGCTCGGCGAGTTCGATGGCCTCTGGCGCAGCCGAGGCCGGCGCGTTGAAGTCGCCTTCGAGGAAGCGGGCGAAATGGCGCAGCCGCCGCTGCCGCCGGAACAGGCTGTGCAGCGCGATCAGCACCGGCACCGCGATCAAAGCCCCTGCAATGCCCCAAAGCCAGCCCCAGAACATCACCGACAGGAATACCGAGATCGGGCTCAGCGCCAACCGCCGGCCGACCATCCACGGACTGAACAGGTTGCTCTCGATCGCATGGATCAGCGCGAACGCGCCCATCGGCGCGAGCATCGCCGGCAGCTCGTTGAAACTGATCATGCCGGCCAGCAACAGCAGCCCCATGGTCAGCAGCGGCCCGAAGTAGGGTATGAAGTTCAGCACCGCCACGACCACGGCCCACAGCACGGGATTGGCCAGGCCCAACGCCCACAGCGCCAGCCCGGTGAGCGCGCCGGCGCCGAGGTTGATGCAGCCGAGCGCGAACAGGTAGCGGCCGATCTCGCGCTGCGCCGCGCGCACGCCGCCGAGCAGCAGCGCACGCGCGCGCCGTTGCGGAATGGCCTCGACGCAGCGCGACAGCATCCAGTGTTCGGAGGCGAGCAGGAAATACAGCAGGATCACCGTGGCCGCGGCCGAGAGCGCGAAGGCGATGCCGCGTTCGAGCAGCGCGCCGGTCAAGGCCACGCCCTCGCTCGCCAGCCGTTCCTTCACCGGATCGGCCGGCGGCGTGGCGCTCGCGCTCGCCGCCACGGGCAGGCCTGCGCCGGCGCCGCGCGGCAGCGTCGACTTGACCGGCGCCGGCTGGGGCGGGCCCATGTCGGGGACGGCCGCACGCATGCGATCGGACTGCGCCAGCAGCTGGGCCACCGAGGCCGGCGCCTTCTTCCACCACTGTGCCGCGGGCTCGGCCAGGCCCGCGGCCAGCGGCACCACGCTGCCCAGCAACAGCAGCACCAGCAGCGCCGCGCCCATGACCTCGGGAATGCCGCGGTGGCGCAGGTAGCGCACCGCCGGCGCGAGCACGAAGGTCAGCACCACCGCGATGGTCACCGGCGCCAGCAGCGCGCCCGCCTCGCGCAGCGCAAACAACAGCACGATGGCGAACAGCCCGCGCACGGCCCACGGCGCGCCCGCTGCGACGGCACGGGTCATCGCCAGGCCTCTGGACGCAAGGGGTGGGCCGGTGCCCGCGTCACCGCCGCCGCACGGCACAGGCCACGCCCGCGCGCGATGCCGGGCGGCCGCGTGGAGTGTTGCGGTACGGGCATGGGCGTTGCCGGGCTCAGGGCTAGCGCTCGTTGGTCCGAGGCAGCGTGCGGTTTCGTTCGCGCGCGTCCGTCAACGCCTGCAACGGTTGTGCGCTGCCGGCTGGCGGCTCTGGCGGTGGGACTCATGGTCTTCTCCGACGTGACTCGGGGCGCATGCGCGAAAGCAATCACCGTGCCCTGGGGTGGCGCCCGGCAAGCCGGGCCCATGGCACGCATTGCTGCAAATTTGTGCTGCAGGGTCGGTAAATGCGGCGCGGCGCCGAAGCCGCGCCGCCGTGCGCAAGGCCGACGCGCGCAACACGGCACGACGGCAGGACGCGAGCTGTATCCAGATGTTTGCGGTTGTGAAGCGGCGGCACGGCTGTTGCGTGGTCGAGGCTTTCGCCCCCTACCAACAAGCGGAGGAAGCCGTGCCATCCCTGCAAATGCATGCCGATCATCGGCAGACCCAGACGCTGTCCCCGCGGTTGCAGCATGCGGTGCGCCTGCTGCAGATGTCGTCGCTGGATTTCGCGGCGCTGGTGCGCGACGCGCTCGGCAGCAACCCTTTTCTGGAGGCGGAAGAAGGCGACGGCGAAACGGCCGATGAGCCGGCGCTGGAGCAGGCTGCGGACATGCAGCCAGCCGCCGACGACGGCGCTGCCGCATCCTTCGAGGCCGACAACGACCGCGATCTGTGGCAGGCCGACGGCGGCGGCCTGCGCCGCGCCGACGACGGCGAGCTCTCGGCGATGGAGACGATGGCCGCCGAGACCTCGCTGAACACGCACCTGCATGGCCAGCTGAACGTGCTGCCGCTGTCGCCGCGCGACCTGGCGCTGGCCCGCACCATCGTCGAATCGCTGGACGACGACGGCTACCTGCGCACGCCGCTGGAGGAACTGCTGGAGGTGGCCGGGCTCGACCCGGCGGCATCGCTGCAGGAGATGGAGATCGCGTTGAAGCGCGTGCAGGCGCTCGACCCGGCCGGCGTCGGCGCGCGCAACGTGGCCGAGTGCCTGCGCCTGCAGCTGCCGTTGATTGCCTGCCCGACGATGCGCGGCCTGGCGCAGCGCATCGTCGACGAGCATCTGCAGGCGCTGGCGGCACGCGACGTGATGTCGATGGCGCGCCGGCTGGGGGCATCGCCGGCCCAGGTGGAAGGCGTGTGCGACCGCATTCGCCATCTCGACCCGCGCCCCGGCTGGCAACTCGGGTCCTCGCAGCTGGCCTACGTGCTGCCCGACGTGGTGGTGAAGAAGCATCGCAGCCAGTGGTCGGTGCAGCTCAATCCGGCGGTCGTTCCGCGGGTGCGGCTGAATCAGGTCTATGCGCAGCTGTTCCAGCGCCACCGCAGCGCACAGCACGCCGAGATGGGCGCGCACCTGCAGGAAGCGCGCTGGACGCTGCGCAACGTCGAGCAGCGCTTCTCGACCATCCTCGACGTCGCCCAGGCCATCGTCAGGCGCCAGCGCAACTTCCTCGACTACGGGCCGATGGCGATGAAGCCGATGGGCCTGCGCGAGATCGCCGACGAAGTGGGCATCCACGAGAGCACGGTCTCGCGCGTCACCAACAACAAGTACATGGCCACGCCGAACGGCGTGTACGAGCTGAAGTACTTCTTTTCGCGCGCGATGAGCAGTGCCAACGGCAGCGCCTGCTCGGGCACGGCGATACGCGGGCTGATCCACGACATCATCGAGGCCGAAACTGCGGATGCGCCGCTGTCGGATGCCGAGATCACGCGGCAGCTGGCGCAGCAAGGGCTGAGGGTGGCACGGCGCACCGTCACCAAGTACCGGCAGCTGCTGAAGATCGAGGCGGTGGACCGGCGGCGGCGCCACTCCTGAACGAACGAGGCCCGGCTGCGGCGCAGCAGCATGACGATCTTCTGCGCGTGCGCATCGAGATAGATGCCGACCGCGAGCCCCGGCGCCCTGACTATCCCGTCATTGCGGCGGCAGCACCAGCACGACCATCGAGCCCGAGCTGGCCGCCTTGTCCAGCAGCTCCTGGAAGCGCGCCGGGCCCATCTGCAGCGACTCTTCGTCGACCTGCATCACCAGGCACAGCAACGGCAATTCTTGCGGCATCTCCTGCACGCCTTGGCGTGCCTGCGCTTCGCCCAGGCTGCCGCGGCGGTACACCATGACCAGTGTTTCGTTCGCCTCGCCGGTGACCGGCAGCGGCGCTTCCAGACGTGCGGCGGTGCGCGTCGGGCCCTCCACACCGGAGCCGGCGCTCGCCGGCAGCACAACGCTCGTCGACATCGCCATCAGCGCGGGAAGCATCCACCCTCGCAGCCAGTTCGCGCGACGCACTGTTGATTCGATCGTCATTTCCTGCTCCTTCGCTGCCACCGGGCGCATCCATCGTGGGCCGCGCGCCGCTTCGTGTCCATCGGCGGGCGCCGCGGCCGGCTGTGGGCCGCTTCCGACGCGCCGCCGGCTTGCATAGGCATCCCCCTACATGCGTGCGGCGCGTCGGCCGATGCCGCTGTCGCCGCGGCCGCAGCAAGCTTGGGGTGCGGCCCACGATCGGGTCGCGAGCCCGCGCAGGAGTCACGATGAAATTGATGAGGCGCCGCGCCGCGACATGGCTCGCCGCCACGCTGGCGCTGCTGGCGACGGGGCTTGCTCTCGGCGAAGCCTGCGGTTGGCCTTTCCTGCGCACGCCGCTGCAGAATGCGCTGACGCGCGCTGCGGCCGTGCCGGTGGCGCTGGACGGCCGTTTCCACCTGCGTCTGCTGTGGCGGCCGACGCTGCGCGTCGACCATCTGCACGTCGCCGGCGCGCCCGGTGTGGACGTGCCCTTCCTGCTGGACGCCCGCCAGGTCGACCTGGGCTGGCGCTGGAGCGACCTGTGGCAGTGGCGGCGTGGTGCGCCGCTGCGCGTGCATCGCTTGCATGCCGAGCACCTGCAGGCCTATCTGGTGCGCGCGCAAGATGGCAAGGCCAGCTGGCAGCTCGGCTCCCCCGGCGAGCGTCGCCCGGATTCGCTGGAGCTGCCGCGCGTGGGCTCGCTGCAGGTCGGCGTCGGCCAGTCGTCGTCGACGACGCGCCCTGGCAGACGCAGTTGCGCGTCGAACTGGACGGCGGCGAAGGCGAGCAGGCGGCAGCGCACACGGGCTACCGCATGAGTGTCGAAGGCCGCTACCGCGCGCTGCCGCTGGCGCTGAAGCTGCGCAGCGGCGGTGCGCTGCCGCTGTTGAAGGACGCGCAGGCCGAGCCGCCCGCCACCGACGTGCCCTTGCGCATCGAAGGCCGGGCCGGCGCGGCGTCGCTGCTGTTCGACGGCCATGCCGGCGCGCTGCTCGGCGAGCGGCGGCTGCAGGGCGCGTTGCGCCTGCGTGGGCCCTCGCTGGCGCGGGTTGCCCGGCCTTTGGGTCTGACGCTGCCGCAGACCCCGCCCTTCGACCTGCAGGGGCAGCTGGGCCACGCGGGCGGCGTGTGGCATCTTCGGGTCGCGCGCGCCGCCATCGGCCGCAGCCTGCTCGACGGCGAATTCCGCTTCGACGCCCGCATGCAGCCTGCGCGCCTGCAGGGCCGGCTGGGCGGACGCCGCCTCGGCCTGGCCGACCTGGGACCGGCGGTGGGCGTGCCTGCGTCGGCCGCGGCGCCGGCCTCGCGCGTGCTGCCGCAGCGGCGCTTCGATCTGCCGTCGCTGCGCGCGATGGACGCCGATGTGCAGGTGGCGATCGACGAACTCGATTTCGGCAGCGACGCGCTGAAGCCGCTGCTCGATCTGCGCACGCAGCTGCTGCTGCAAGGCGGCGTGCTGCGCTTGCAGGACATGAAGGCGAACGTCGCCGGCGGGCAGTTTCGCGGCAGCAGCAGCCTCGACGCCAACCTCGAGCCGGCGCGCTGGACGGTCGACCTGCGCTTCGGCAGCGTCGACGTCGCCGGCTGGGTGGCGGGCCTGCGCCCTGCGGCGGCGGCCAGCGCACCGAGCCGGCCGAGCGGCGCCGCGCTGCAGCGGCAGCGCCAACAGGCGCGCAGCGGCGCCGATCAGCCGCTGCAGGCCTATCTCACCGGCACCTTGACGGGTGCGATCAAGGCCACCGGCAGCGGCCGTTCGGTGGCCGAGATCCTCGGCAACGCGGATGGCCGCGCCCAGCTGATGCTGCGCGAGGGCACGCTGTCGCACCTGGCGACCGAGGCGCTGGGGCTGGACGTGGCCGAGGCGCTGGGCGTGCTGGCCAGCGGCGACCGGCCGCTGCCGCTGCGCTGCGGCTGGCTCGACCTGGCGCTTCAGGACGGCGTGGTGCGGCCGCAGCAGGCGGTGATCGACAACGAGGACACCGAGGTGCGCATCAGCGGCCAGCTGAACCTGCGCGACGAAAGCCTGGCGCTGCGCCTGAGCGCCCGGCCGAAGGACATCTCACCGTTCACGCTGCGCACGCCGGTCACGTTGCAGGGCACGCTGGCCGCGCCGCAGCTGGGCGTGGAAGGCGCTCCCCTGGCCGGCAAGGTGTTGGGCGCGGTGGCGCTGGGCGTGGCCATCGGCCCGCTGGCCGCGCTGCTGCCCTTCGTGGATCTGGGCGTGGGCGACGACCACGATGCCTGTGCCCGCAAGCCGGCGCCAGCGCCGCGCGCCGCCGGCGCCTCGCGCTGACTCCTGACTCCTGCCGGCTGTCGGCATGCCGATTGCCGACGACATCGCATGGACGAAGCCGTAGAGACAACGAGCGGCTGCGCAAACGGTCGTTGGGCTGGCGGCGCCATCGCTGAGGGCAGGCGGTGATGGCGCAGGTGTACGGCATCGAGGCCACGCCACCGCCGCGGCACTCGAAGCCTGAGTCGCGACGCACCCGGCCGCTCGGACTCGCCGCCTGTCAATCGGCGTGCCGGGGCAGCCACCGGATCGGGGTGTGGCGCTGCGGTGCGGCGCGTTCTGCGCGGGTGGAATCTGCATGCGCTGGCATATGCAGGGGCATGTGAATTGCTGAACTCGCGCATGCAAAGTTTCGCCACCGAACGCTCCGTGCCCGAGCCGATCACCGTGTCCGGCCAGCAGCTGATCGCGCCTGTGCGCGACCAGGCCATTTTCCTGCTGGATCGCCATGGACGCATCGCCAGCTGGAACGAGGGCGTCGGCCTGATCCTGGGCTGGAGCCAGGACGACTGGATCGGCCAGCCGCTGCGTGTGGCCTTCACGCCGGACGACGTGAGCGCGGGCGTGCCGCAGGCCGAGATGCAGCTGGCTGCCACGCAAGGCCGCGCCGACGCCGACCGCTGGATGCAGCGTCGCAACGGCGAGCGCTTCTTCGCACTCGGCACGCTGACCCGCATGCTCGACGCGCAGGGCAGGCTGGCCGGCTTCGTCAAGATACTGCGCGACTTCAGCGAGCCGCGGCAGTTGCAGGAGGAGTGCGAGCGCCTGCTGGCCGCGGAGCGTCGCGCCCGCGACTGCGCCGAGAACCAGGCCGCCGCTCTGACGGCCGCCATCGATGCCATCGCCGACGGCGTGTGCATCGGCGACGCCCACGGCATCCGGCGTTCGAATGCCGCGATGCTGCGCATTCTGGGCGTCGCAGGCCCCGAAGCTCTGGACATCGGTCTGGATGAACTGGTGCGGCGTTTTCGCATGCGCCGCGCGCGCGATGGGCCGTTGCTGACCGCCGCGGAGCTGCCCTTGGCTCAGGCCGTCGCCGGGCATGCGGCGGCGCTCGAGATCTGGGCCAGCCACGCCGGCAGCGGGCACGATGTCTGGATGCGCTGCATGGCCGCACCGATCCGTGTCGACGGCCGGGTGGTCGGGGCGGTGACCGTGTTCAGCGACCTGGCCGAGCGGCTGAAGCTGCATCAACAAGGGCAGGACCTGACACGCATCCAGACCGCGCTGCAGGAGCGTAACGCCGAGTTTCGGGCGCTGACGGACCGCGTGCGCGACTACGCGATCTACACTGTCAACCCCGAAGGGCGTATCAGCTCATGGCACCAGGGCGCGGCGCGGCTGAAAGGCTACAGCGCCGAGGAGGCCATCGGCATACCCTTCGCGCAGCTGTTCACGGCCGAGGACCGGCAGGCCGGACAGCCGGCGCTGGAAATGGAGCTGGCCGCGCGCACCGGCGAGTACACGGGCGAGGGCCTGCGCGTGCGCAGGGACGGCAGCACCTTCGAGGCCGCCGTCGTGCTGACCGCATTGCGCGGGGCGAACGGGGAATTGCTGGGCTTCCTGAAGCTCACGCAGGACATCACCGAACGCAAGCGCATGGAGCGCGAGCTGGAGGCGATGCTGTTGCAGGCGCAGCAGGCGCGCGTGGACGCGGAGCGCGCCAGCCGGGCGAAGGACGAGTTCCTGGCGACGATCTCGCACGAGCTGCGCACGCCGCTGTCGGCGATCCTGGGTTGGGCCCACGTGCTGGAGCGCGGGGTGTTCGACCCGGAAACCGTGCGCCATGGCCTGGCGGCGATCTCGCGCAACGCGCGCACGTAGGTGCAGCTGATCGAGGACCTGCTCGACATGAACCGCATCGAGGCCGGGCAGCTGCGGCTGGACTTGCAGCGCATCGAGCTGGGCGGCGTCATTGCCGCGGCCATCGACGCGGCGCTCCCGGTGGCCACCGCCAAGGGCATCGGGCTGCGCACCGTGTTCGGTGTGCAGCCCGGCGCAGTGATGGGCGATGCCACGAGGCTGCAGCAGGTGGTCGCCAACCTGCTGAACAACGCCATCAAGTTCACGCCCTCGGACGGGCAGGTCAGCGTCGCACTGACCCACGGCGAGGGCCTGGCGCAGATCACCGTCGCCGACACCGGGCAGGGCATCGAGGCTGAATTCCTGGCACGCCTGTTCGACCGCTTCCAGCAGCAGGACGCGAGCATCACGCGCCGCCACGGCGGGCTGGGCATCGGCCTGTCGATCGTGCGCCACCTGGTCGAGCTGCATGGCGGCACGGTGCAGGCGCACAGCCTGGGCGCCGACCGAGGCGCCACCTTCACGGTCACGCTGCCCGTCGCGACCCTGGCCGTGGCGGCTCCCGCCGCGGACCCGGCCGACCATCCGGCAGGCGAAACAAGGCTGGACGGCGTGACGGTGCTGCTCGTCGACGACGAGCCGGACATGCGCGCGGTGACCGCGCAGGTGCTGCGCAACGCCGGCGCCGAGGTGCTGCTGGCCGCGAATGCCGACGAAGGCCTGTACCTGCTGCGCGCACAGCGCCCGGCGGTGATCCTCAGCGACATTGGCATGCCGGTGGCCGACGGCTACGAGCTGATCCGCCGCGTGCGCGCGCTGCCCGCGTCGGAAGGCGGCGCGACGCCGGCTGCGGCCTTCACCGCCTACGCCCGGCCCGAGGACCGCGACCGCGCGCTGTCCAGCGGCTTCCAGATGCATCTGGCCAAGCCGGTAGCGCCGGACGCGCTGGTGGCTGCGCTGACGCGGCTGGTGCAAGGCGGCTAGAGCGGGCGCCGTGCGGCACCATGGGCATGCGCCTTGCTCGGAAGCGTCCGGGTCTTTGCATCCGCCAGGGAGAATCGACATGCAGTCCGACGATCTTCAGATGCTCTACAGCGTCCTGCGCCGCGAGCTCGACGCAGCCTATGTGGCCCGGCCACGGGATGGCGCACGCATCGATTGCATCGCCGAGGAGCTGTTGCGGCTGGAGCGCACGCTGGCCAAGCAGCAGCGGCTCGCGCCGCACCGCAGCGCCCCGCAGGCCGGTTCATCGGTGTAGGACGCCGCGGCGTCAATGCGAGCGCCAGAGCACGACCAACGGCGGGATGCAGAACCACAGCGTGAAGATCAGCGCGCGGACGATGGCGCCATCGATGCGCGGCGGTATCGCGCCGCGCTGCAGGCCTGCCAGAAACCTTGCCATCCAGACGGCGTGGATCGCGGCGCCGACGGTGCTCCAGGCCAGAAGCCGCACCAGGTCCTGTTGTGTCAGCAGCAACAGCGCTGCGATCAACGGCGCGCACAGGCTGGCAGCGATGGCCAGGCGCACGGCGTTGCGCTTGCCGACGAGCACGACCAGGGTGCGTTTGCCGGCGGCCCGATCGGCGTCGCGGTCGGGGCAGCCGGCGAGCAGGATCGACGGCATCACCGCGACACCCAGCGGCAGCGCCAGCAGCCAGGGTGCGCCGTCGGTCAGGCCGCCGCCCTGGACCGCATATCCGGCCAGGATCGCGCCCGCGCTGTGGGTGATGGCCACGGTGAACTCGCCGAAGCCGCGATGGGACAGCTTCAACGGCGGCACGGTGTAGCCCAGCGCCAGCACGCCGAAGCCGATGTAGACCGCTGCGACCGCCGGCGACGCGGTCATCGCGAGCAGCAGCGCCAGGGCCGCGATGGCGGCCATGATGACCACGGCGATGCCCGCGCGCATGGCCCGGCGGTCCAGCCGCCCGTCGACCAGCACGCGCGAGCCGCCGCTGAAAAGACCGGCATTGCGATTGCGTCTGTCGCTTTCGATGTCGAACCAGTCGTTCAGGAAGACCGTGGCCGCTTCCAGCAGGAACATCGCCAAATAGCCGAGCCAGTAGGTCGCCGCCACCATCGGCCGCGCGCCGCTGGCCAGCAGCGCACCGATGGTGTAGGCGATCCAGGTCATCGGATAGAACTGCAGGCGCAGCGCCGCAAGCCATGCGAGTGCCTTGCGGCCCAGCAACTGCGACGGCGCAAAGGCGCCTTGCTGCAGTCGCGCGCCCAGGGCCCGGGCACGATCCAGCCATTGCGCACGCTGTTCGGGGGTGGAGCCGACCACCGGCCCGAACGCCAGCACGCGTGCCGTGCGCAGCCCGCAGTAGCCCAGCGTGGCTCGCGCCAGCGCGTGACGTCCCGGTGCGCGGTAGATGAACCTGTAGACCAGCGGCGGCGTGTCCATCGTGGTGATCAGATCGACGCTGCGGCCGCGCAGCAGCTGGTCCCAGCGCTGCGCGTCCACGTGCGCGAAGGCGAATCCCGGCGTCAGCACGCGGTCGAGGAAGCCCTTCAGCCGCGCCGGAAACGTGCCCCACCACGTCGGATAGACGAACACCAGGTGCTGCGCCCACTCGATGTCGCGCTGGGCGCGCCGGAGGTCCGGCTCCAGCGGCTGCTGTTCGGGTGACCGCGTGTGCACGTCGCCGTCGAAGGCCATCTCGCCCAGGACCAGCTGGCGACAGTCCACGCCTGCCTGATGGGCGCCGTCGGCCACGGCATCGAACAGCGCGCCGCACAGGCTGTCGCGGCGCGGGTGCGCAAGGATCAGCAGGCAGCGCATGCGCCCGGGCACAGCGATTGCTCCGCAAGAGCTACCGAACGCTTCCTTCGAGGAGACCGAAATGGGCAAGTACTTCATCGCGTGGTTGCTGGGCGTACCGGCCATCGTGCTGATCGTCTTGTGGTTCTTCTTCCGCTGAGCCGGAAAACGGCGCACCCACTCTATCCTGCACATGCCGCCTGCGGGTCGACCGCGGCATGGCGGGCCGCGAATGCGGTAGCGCGTGTCGCCGAAATCGCCTCAGCGAGCTTGGTGGCGCTTCACCCATTCGACGTAAGCGTCCATCCAGCGTTGAAGGAACTTGTGGCTTTCCGCGCCGAGCTTGCCGGACGGATCGAACAATCCCTCCTTGGCCTGGATGAACACTTCCGGTTGGCCGAGCGTCGGCACGTCCAGATACGCCAGCACGTTGCGCAGGTGCTGTTGCGCCACCGCCGTGCCGACGGCGCCGACCGACACGCCGAGCACGCCAGCGGGCTTGCCGGCCCAGCCGTTCTGTCCATAGGGCCGCGACCCATGGTCCAGCGCATTCTTCAGCACGCCCGGAATGGAGCGGTTGTATTCGGCCGTGACGAAAAGCAGGCCCTGCGCGGCGGCCAGCGCCGCCTTCAAGCGCTGCACCGGCGCCGCCGGGTCTGCGTCGTCGTCCTGGTTGTACAGCGGCAGATCGCCGATCGGCACCTGCGTGAATACGAAGTCCGGCGGCGCCAGCTTCACCAAGGCATCGGCCAGCTTTCGGTTGAACGATTCGCGGCGCAGGCTGCCGACGATCACGGCGATCTCGTACTTGTTCATCAGGATCCTCCAACTGTCGGGGTCGGAATGCGACTCCACCGTAGCAAGCCATCCGCGCGAAAGGGATAGGCGCAGGCAACCCTGTCATGTAGGAGAAGCGCGCAAAGGCGCCGTCTCATGGCTTGTCGGCGTCGATGCGTCGCTCGACCCAGCGCTGCAACACCGCCAGTACCGCGAATGCCAGCAGCGCGGCGACGATCGCGGTCAGTCCATGGCCCAAGCCGCAGGCAACGCCGATGGCTGCCGTCATCCACACGCCCGCCGCGGTGGTCAGGCCGACGACGTTCTCTTCCGAGTGCTGCTTGATGATGGTGCCGGCGCCGAGGAATCCGATGCCCGTGACGACACCCTGGATGACCCGCTCGACCTCGCTCATGCCGGCCAGCATCGGCACCGTCACGAACAGCGCGGCGCCCATCGCCACGAGCATGTGCGTGCGCAGGCCGGCAGACTTGCCCTTGCGTTCGCGGTCGTAGCCGAGCAAGCCGCCGAGCAGCGCCGCCAGCAGCAGCCGCGCCGCAACGGAGCCCGCCGCATGGAGATCGCCCAGGTCAGTGAACTCGCTCCAGGCGCCGTCCAGGAAGTTGAAGATCGCGTTCATCGGCGTGATGTACCTGCCGCCGACCCCGGCAAGTGCCGTGCCATCGCTGGTCGCCGGCACGCTGCTTGCCGGCCAAGGCTTCTTCGGTCAACGGGAGATCGTCATGCCGCGAAAGCAGTGGAGCGCAAAGCGCGAACGCCAATACGGGCACATCAAGGACGGGCTCAGGGCGCGGGGCAAGAGCGACGACGAGGCGAGCGAGATCGCCGCGCGTACGGTCAACAAGGTGCGCGCACAGTCCGGCGAGGCCGAGACGGCCAGTTCCGCGTCGCTGAAGGACATGTCGCCCAGCCGCCGTGGCGGCTTGCGATCACACCGGGGCGCCGGCGGACGCACCTATAGGCAGCTGTACGAAGAGGCCAGGTCCAAGGGCATCCCCGGCCGTTCGCAGATGAACAAGGCCGAACTGCAGAAGACGCTGGCACGCTGAAGCGGCCAAGGCCGGTGGGCCTGCTGTGTGTCGGCTCAGCTGCCGGCTGCGTCGGGGAACTGCTCGCTCCAGTGGCGCGAGTCGGGCAGCACGTAGACCACGCTGCGCTGGCGGCCGAGGTGCGGCGCCACCACCGTGTCGTAGAAGGCCTCGGCAACGACGATGCAGCCCAGCGAGATGCGGTTGTCGTCGACCGCCGGCGATGCCAGGCGTTGGGGCCGCCGCTGCTCCGGCGGCGCGGGGCGCAGCCGGTGAATCGCCAGCGCGGCGCCGTAGTCGACCCAGACGATGGCTTCGCCGCGGTCGTTGCGGCCGGGCACGGCGTCAAAGCGGCCGGCCGGCGTGGTGCGCTGCTCGACCGGGATGCCGCTGGTCCGCAGCCGTTCGGCGATGCCGGGCGCCGAAGCTGCGTCGCCGCGCGTCAGGCCCAGCAGCACCGGGGTGCTGCCGAGCAGCGCGCCGTCGGCCGCGAACACGAACAGCCGCGCATTCGGCTTGTCGACCACTGCGAACGGCCGCCCTCGGGTATCGCCGCTGCCCCGCGCCCATTGCGCGACCGCGCTGACGCCGTCGTTGCCCTGTGCGGCAGCCGGTGTGCCGACGGCCAGCGCCCACAGCAGCATCGCCACCACGCCCCACCACCGCCCGAACGCCGTCCCGCCCATGCCGTCTGCCACCCATGAAGAAGCCGGACCCGTGGGCCCGGCTCGATGGGACGGTATGCTAGCGCGAACGCGGCGGACCAGCGTCGTGCAAGGGCATTCGCGAGGCGGCGCCGATCAACTGGCCGGCGTCGTCCGCAGCGCAGGAAACACCTCGGCGAGCGGACGCGTTTCCGGCAGCACGTAGACCACGCCCTGGCGGCCGTTGCCCAGGCGCGGCCACAGCACGTTCTCGAAGAAGGCCACCGGCACGTTGATGCAGCCCGCACTGATGCGGTTGTCGGCGGCTGTCGGCGACGCCAGGCGTTGCAGCCGGCGCTCGCTGGCATGGATCAGCCGCACACGGTGCATCGACACCGCCGCAGCGTAGTCGACCCAGACCACCTCCTCGTGCTCGGCATTGCGGCCGGCCTGCGAGACGAAGCGGCCGGCCGGCGTGGTGCGCTCTTCGGGGCGGATCTCCGACAGCGGCCTGGAGGCGATGCCGGGCACCGTGTCGTCGCCGACCGCAAAACCGAGCAGCACCGGTGTGGCGCCTACGAGGCGGCCGCCGGATTCGAAGACGAACACCTTGGCATCGCGCTTGTCGACCAGCACGAAGCTGCGGCCGCCGTTGTCGCCGGTGTCGACGACCCACTGGGCCAGCCGGCGCACGTCGATGGCCGCCGCTTCGTCGCCGAGATCGAGTTGCCGACGCAGCGCGAGCGGCTGCGACGTCGCCGCCGGTGCCGCCGCAGCCGGTAGCGGCGCGGGCTGGCGCTCGTGCCGCCAGAAGATCAGCGCCAGCAGCGCCGCGCCGATGCACAGGCCGGTCTTCAGACCGGCCTTCAACTCGGCATCGACGAACTGTCGCAGGTTCATGGCCGTCGTTCCCCTGTCGTGAACACGCCCCGGCGCCGCGTTGCAAGGCCGGCGCCGGGGCAGGCTCGACGATGGGATGGTCAGCCGCGATCGGCCTGCGGGGCCGGCTCGGCCATCGTGCTGCTCGGCGACGGATCGGCCGAAGACGGCGACGCGGTCGTGCTGCCATCGGTCGGCACGGCAGCGCCGTCACTCGGCAGGGTGGACGACGGCGGCATCGTCGTGGCCGGTGCCGGTTGTGCCTGTGTCGTGGTGTCGACCGGCGGCGCGGCGGGGTCGCTGGAACTTTGCGCGTAGGCCAAGCCGATGGCGCCGACGAGAGCGGCGGTTGCAAGACTGGTCGTAAGGCTCTTGACGCTCATGAAACTCTCCTTCGGTTCAGACCCTGGGGTGGGCCTTGGGGTTGCGAGACACCGGCGAGAACCGGCTGCGATCCACTCTACGGCTGCATCCTCGGACCTGGGGTGGGAAGGGGTCGCGAACGCCTGTAGGACAAGGACGGCCTGGGCTCCTGCTTGCAAGCGGCGTGGATCAGGGCCGTACTCAGCTGCGCGGCAGCGTGACGCGGAACTCGGTGCGCTGCGCGTCCGACTGCACGTCGACGCGCCCGCCGTGCGCCTGCACGATCTGCTGCACGATGTACAGCCCGATGCCCAGCCCCTCGCCGCCGCGCTGCTCGGCGCGGCCGCGGTGGAACGGGTCGAAGATGTGCGGCAACTGCTCCGGTGCGATGCCGCCGCCGTTGGCCACCGTCAGCGTCACAGCGTCCGCGGCGCGTCCGTCCACGTGCACGAGCACCGGCTGCAACGGGTCGCCGTGCCGCAGCGCGTTGCCGATCAGGTTGCCGACCACCCGCGCCAGGCGATCGACGTCGCAGGTGACGCCGCAGTCGCCCTCGTGCGTCCATTCGACGCGATCGGCGACGCAGGCCATGCGCTGTTCGTCCACGACCTGGCTGACCAGCGAGCCCAGGTCGTAGGGCTCGAGTTTCGGCACGATGCCGCCGGCCAGCCGCGCGCGCGCCAGGTCGAGCAGGCCGTCGATCATGCGCGCCATGCGCTTGCCGCTGGACTGCAGCCGGGCGGCGGCCTTGCGCGTCGCTTCGTCGGTGCCGCGGCGCTCCATCAGCTGCGCCGACATGATGATCGCGCTCAACGGGCTGCGCAGGTCGTGCCCCAGCGCGGCGACGAACATCTCGTTCAGGCGCAGCGTTTCGCTGCGCTCGACCAGCTCGAGCGCCAGCCGCTCCTTCTGCCGCTGCAGCTGGAAGAACACGGCCGCCTTGTTCTGCAGCACATGCGGCTCGATCGGCTTGTGCAGGAAGTCCACCGCACCGCTTTCGTAGCCCTTGAAGATGCGCTGCCGGTCGTGGGCGCCGGCGGTCAGGAAGATGATCGGCACGTGGCGCGTGCGCTGGCTGCCGCGCATCAGCTCGGCCAGTTCGAAGCCGTCCATGCCGGGCATCTGCACGTCGATCAGCGCGAGCGCGAAATCGTGCCGCAGCAGCAGCTCCAGCGCCTCGGCGCCGCTGCGCGCGGCATGCGTCTCGACGCCGTCGTCGCGCAGCAGGGCGTCCAGCGCCAGCAGGTTGTCGTCCAGATCGTCGACGAGCAGGCACTTCACCGGCGCATCGGCCAGCGCGTCCGCGGTGGGCAATGGGGCTTGCGTCATGGCGGCGGCCCGTGTCCGCGCGTGCCGGCCAGCAGGCCGGCGATGCCGGCGAGCGGCAGCACGAAATCGGCCGCGATGCGCCGCAGTGCCGCGGCCGGCATCGTCGATGCCTGCGCCGTGTCCGGCCGCTGCACCACCGTGACGCCGCCGGCCGCGGCCACGGACGCCAGCCCGGCCGCGCCGTCCTCGTTGGCGCCGGTCAGCACGATGCCCAGCAGCCGCTCGCCGTAGAGGTCGGCGGCCGACTCGAACAGTACGTCGATCGACGGCCGCGAAAAGTGCACCGGCTCGTCGGCGGACAGCGCGATGCACGGCCCGCGGTCGACCAGCAGGTGGTAGTCGGGTGGCGCGAGGTAGACGTTGCCCGTGGCGATCGGCTGCTTGTCGACGGCCTCGTGCAGCGGCCAGGCGCACTTGCGCTGGAACAGGGCCGGCAGCAGGCTGTGCCGCTCGCGCGGCTGGTGCAGCACGATGAACACTGCCGCCCGCAGCGCATCGGACAGCGCCGGCAGCAGCAGCGAGACCGCTTCGACCCCGCCGGCCGAGGCGCCGATGACGACCGCGTCGATGCGCGCGGCGATGGCGCGTGCGTCGGTCATGCGTCGCCCCGCTTCTGCAGGATGCGCTCTTCGCGCGCAAAGGGTGCGAACGCGCCGGCATGCGCCGAGAACGCCACCGACTCGCGTGCGCCGATGCCCAGAAAGCCCTTGCGGCAAAGCGCCTCGCGGAACAGGCCGAGCGCGCGGTCCTGCAGCGTGCGGTCGAAGTAGATCAGCACGTTGCGGCACGACACGAGCTGCACCTCGGCGAACACGCTGTCGGTGGCCAGGCTGTGGTCGGAGAACACGATGTTCTTCCGCAGCGTCTTGTCGAACACGGCGTTGCCGTAGGCGGCCGTGTAGTAATCCGACAGCGAGCTGCGCGCCTCCGAGCGCCGGTGGTTCTCGGTGAAGCCGGCGATGCGGTCCAGTCCGTAGACGCCGGCCTCGGCCTGCTGTAGCGCGCGCGGGTTGATATCGGTGGCGTAGAGCACGGTGCGCGCCAGCAGGCCTTCTTCGCGCAGAAGGATGGCCAGCGAATACACCTCTTCGCCGCTGCTGCAGCCGGCCACCCACACCTTCAGCGACGGGTAGGTGCGCAGCTCCGGCACGACGCGTTCGCGCAGCACGCGAAAGTAGCCCGGGTCGCGGAACATGTCGCTGACCTGCACGGTGAGGAAGTCCAGCAGCGCGGGGAACAGCGAGGGCTCGTGCAGCACTCTGTTCTGCAGCTGCGACAGCGTGTCGCAGCGAAAGCGCGCCATCGCGGCGACGAGCCGCCGCTTCAGCGAGGCCGCGGCGTAGGCGCGGAAGTCGCAGTGGTACTTCAGGTAGACCGCATCGACCAGCAGCTGCATCTCGATGTCGAAGGTCTTGCGCGGCATGAGCGTCCTGCTTCACTTCGGCATCCATACGCGCAGCAGCGACAGCAGCTTTTCCACGTCCAGCGGCTTGGCGATGTAGTCGTTGGCGCCGGCGTCCAGGCACTTGTCGTGGTCGTCCTTCATCGCCTTGGCGGTCAGCGCGATGATCGGCAGCTTGCGCCATTCGGGGCGTTTGCGGATCTCGCGCATCGCGGTCAGGCCGTCCATCTCGGGCATCATGATGTCCATCAGCACCATGTCGATGCGCCTGGCGCCCGGCAGCATGCTGTCGCCCAGCGCCTGCAGCGCCTCGCGCCCGTTGCGCGCGATCGCCACCTCGATGTGCTTGGATTCGAGCACGCTGGTCAGCGCGAACACGTTGCGCACGTCGTCCTCGACGATCAGGATGCGCCGGTCGTCGAACAGCGACTCGCGGTCGCGCGCCACCTTCAGCATGCGCTGGCTCTCGGCCGGCAGACTCGACTCCACCTGGTGCAGGAACAAGGTCACCTCGTCCAGCAGCCGCTCGGGCGAGCGCACGCCCTTGACGATGATCGAGCTGGAGTAGCGCCGCAGCGCCTGTTCCTCGTCGGCGCTGAGCGAGTGGCCGGTGTAGACGATGACCGGCGGAAACGACACGTCGTCCTCGGCGGCCATGCGCTGCAGCAGCTCGGCGCCGCTCAGGTCGGGCAGGTTGATGTCCAGCACCACGCAGTCGTAGGTGGTCTCGCGCAGATGCTGCAGCGCCGCGCCGGCGTTCTCGACCGCGGTGATCTCGACGCCCTCGACGCCGAGCAGCTGGCGCAGGCTGTCGCGCTGGCGCTCGTCGTCCTCGACCACCAGCACGCGCCGCAACTGCTGCGAGAAGCGGGCTTCCAGGCGCTGCAGCGCGTCGACCAGCTGCTCGCGGTTGACCGGCTTGAGCGCATAGCCGATGGCACCGAGTTCGAGCGCCTCCTTCGCATAGGCGGCCACCGACACCACGTGCACCGGCACGTGGCGCGTGTGCGCGTTGTGCTTGAGCCGGTCGAGCACGCCCAGGCCCGAATGATCGGGCAGCTTCATGTCCAGCAGGATGGCGTGCGGACGGTAGGCCTCGGCCGCCGCGATGCCGTCGTCGGCGGTGTGGGCCAGCACGCACTGGAAACCCAGCTCGTGCGCCAGGTCGCGCAGGATCGCCGCGAAGGCGCGGTCGTCCTCGATCGCCAGGATCAGCCGCGCGCCGGGGATCAGCCGGTCGCGGTCGTCCTGCACGTCGGGCGCCTCCGGCACTCGCGGGGGGGTCGTATCGGTTGCGGCAGGGCGGGTCAGCGGCGCAGGCGCCGCCGCGGCCGGCACCGCCGGGGCGCCGTCGCCGCGCTCGCGCGGCAGCGTCAGCGTGAAGGTGCTGCCGGCGCCCGCGGCGCTGCGCAGCGTCACGTCGCCGCCAAGCAGGCGGGCCAGATCGCGCGAGATCGACAGGCCGAGCCCGGTGCCGCCGTACTTGCGCTGCGTGCTGCCGTCGGCCTGTCGGAAGGCATCGAAGACCAGCGCCTGCTGATGCTCGGCGATGCCGATGCCGGTATCGCGCACTTCGAAGGCCACCGTCCGCGCATCCGGCGCGTGCACGCGCAGCGCGACCTGGCCGCGCTCGGTGAACTTCAGCGCGTTCGACAGCAGGTTGCGCAGGATCTGGTTGAGCCGCTGCAGGTCGGTGTCGAGGCGCTCGGGCGTGCCCGGCTCGATCGTCGCCGCGTAGGCGAGCCCGCGCTCGGCGGCGAGCGGCTGGTAGGTCATGCCCAGCGCCTCGACCGCGCGCGCGATCGACACCGGCTCGATCGCGATGTCGATCTTGCCGGCCTCGATCTTCGACAGGTCCAGGATGTCGTTGATCAGCAGCAGCAGGTCGTTGCCGGCCGAGGTGATGGTGCGCGCGAACCTGACCTGCTCCTCGGTGAGGTTGCCGCTGCGGTTGTCGGCCAGCATCTTGGCCAGGATCAGCGTCGAGTTCAGCGGCGTGCGCAGCTCATGGCTCATGTTGGCGAGGAACTCGCTCTTATAGCGGCTGGCGCGTTCCAGCTCGGCCGACTTGTGCATCAGCTCGTCGCGCGAGCGGTCGATGCGGTTGCGCTGCTCTTCGAGCAGCTGGTTGTGCTCTTCCAGCTGCGCGTTGCCGGCCTCCAGCTCGGCCTGTTGCGACTCGAGCCGGGCCTGCGATTCCTTCAGCGCGCGCGCCTGTTCCTCCAGCTCCTCGTTGGTGACGCGCAGCTCCTCCTGCTGCGTCTGCAGTTCCTCGGCCTGGCGCTGCGTCTCCTCCAGCAGCGCCTCGAGCCGCGCGTGGTCCTTGGACGAGCGCACCGCGATGCCCAGCAGCTCCGACACGCGCGACATGAACTCGCGGTCGATCTCGTCCACCGTGCGGAAGAAGCCGAGCTCGATCACCGCGTGCACGACGCCGTCGGCGCTGGCCGGGGCGACGAGCAGCTGGCGCGGCTGGCCGCGCCCCAGGCTGGAGGCGACCGGCAGGTAGCCCTCGGGCACATCGCGCACGACGAGCGTGCGGTTCTCTTTCGCGGCCTGGCCGAGCAGGCCGCTGCCGTGCCGCACCACGTTGGCGTCGCCGTCTGGGAGCGCATAGCCGGCGACGCGCTGTAGGCCGCCGTCCTCGACGTCGATGTACAGCGCGCCCACCTGCATGCCCAGCGCGCGCCCCAGGAAGGTCAGCACCTGCTCGCCCAGCACGTCGATGCGCTGCTCGCCCTGGATGCGCGCAGCCAGTTCGGCGTGGCAAGCGCGCATCCAGGCTTGCGCCTCGCGCGCGCGAAAGCTGCGCGACGTGCTCCAGGCAGCGATGCACACCAGCAGCACGAGCAGCGCCGATCCGCCCGCCGTCACCGTCACCGACAGCGCCGCGGCGTCCTGCCACTGCTGCTCGTGCAGCACGAGCAGCCGGCGTTCCTCGGACTCCATCTCGGCCACCAGCTGGCGCAGGCTGGCCATCAGCGCCTTGCCGCGGTCGGTGTGTACGACGGCCAGCGCGCCCGCCGCGTCGCCGCTGCGTCGCAGCGACACCGTCTGCTCCATCTCTTCCATCTTGCTCTGCGCGAACTGCGCCAGCGTGCCGTAGCGGAGCGTCTGGTCGGCGTTGTCGGCGAGCA